>Ga0187784_10002896_pt1 | contig 13810 bp, 12 predicted proteins | sample 1015_SJ02_MP15_2_FD_132964 | JGI IMG/M metagenome (GOLD analysis project Ga0187784, IMG submission 132964) | Tropical peat soil microbial communities from peatlands in Department of Meta, Colombia - 1015_SJ02_MP15_20_MG | ecosystem: Environmental > Terrestrial > Soil > Wetlands > Peat | place...
GGTCCCGAGACGCTGTTGTCAGGAATCAAGTTGGGGTCGAGGTGAGCGTTATGAATTTGAAGGAGCTCAACGAGACCGCCATCGACACCGCCAAGGCACTGGGAGTGGACGACGCAGTCGCCCTGGGCGCCACGGGGGCCGACAGCATGATCCGGTTCGCAAACAACTCCGTGACCGTAGCCAACAGGGTGGAGGAGTGCGAGCTCACGATCTATCTCGCAAGGAGAAGGCGCAGGGCGCTCGCCTCTACGTCGAATCTCCAGACTGGAGCAGTGAAGAAGTTCGTACGCGACCTCTTCTCATCGATGGAGGGTCTCCCAGAGTCGAACTATGTCCCACTCCCTGACAAGCCCGCCCGATACACTCCGAGCAGGACAGGGTACGACAGGAAGTTGGAGTCCCTCGAGGAGGAGCTGCCAGAGATGGCCGAGGCTGCAATCGGTGCGGCAACGGCGGCCGGAGGGGAGAGATCCGCCGGCGTGATCAACGCGGGTAAGGTCACGGTCGCAATACTGACGACAACGGGGACCCGCGGCATCGACTCCCGGACCGCCATCACACTGAACATCCGCTCCTTCGCCGAGAAGGAATCGAGCGGGCACGGTCTGTCGTGTTCGTCTTCACTATCTGGCTTCGACCCGGAGGATGCTGGGAGAAGGGCAGGCGAGGGGGCCAGGACCATGCGCAACTCTTCCGAGCCGGAAGCAGGAAAGTACTCGGTCCTTCTGAGCCCGACCGTAGCCTCAAACCTTGTGGAGACAGTGGCCTCTGCCGCCTCTGCCTTCGCTGTGGACGCAGGGACGTCGTATCTTGCCGAAAGGTTAGGCAAGAAGGTAGCCGCACGATCGTTCAGCCTCTCTGATCACGGCGTGACCGAAGGGGGATTCGGGGGGAGAGTATTCGACGACGAGGGTGTACCGACGAAATCCAACAAGATCATCGAGGGAGGCGTCCTCAAAGGGTATCTGCACAACCTCACCACCGCAAGCAAGTGGAAGGTAAGGGACACGGGAAATGCTGGGTTCGTCACACCTCATCCATGGAACCTCGAGATAGGGAGCGGGGACTCCACCTACGACGAGATGGTGAAGGAGATGAAGAAGGGAATCGTACTGACCAGCAACTGGTACACGCGATTCAAGAACTACAGAACGGGGGAGTTCTCGACCGTCCCGAGGGACGGCGCATACCTGGTTGAAGCGGGCAAGATTGTGAAGCCGCTGAAAGGAATGAGGATGGGGGACGACCTCGTGCGGGCTTTCTCCTCTGTCACCCTGCTCTCAAAGAAGAGGGAATGGATACAGTGGTGGGAGGTGGACACCCCCACGCTCTGTCCCTGGATGCTGATAGACGACGTGACGATTACAAGAGCCTATGGATAAGGGGGAGGGCTGCGCCGACGCGCAGCTAAGCGTCATCGTCTAGCGGACCACAGGGACGGTCTCCAGCGCCTGGTTGAGGAAGGCGGCGTCGGGCTCGTAGTCTACAAGCCTGTCCCCGAGCTTGTCCTCGTAGGCCTTCAGGTCGAGCAACCCGTGGCCGCTCAGGTTGAAGAGGATGGTCTTCGGTTCGTTTCTCTGTTTGCACTGTAGTGCGATGTCGATAGCCGCTTTGATGGCATGGTTGGACTCGGGGGCCGCCACGATCCCCTCCGTCTGTGCGAACAAGATGCCCGCCTCCATCACATCGTTCTGCGAATAGGCGACGCTGCGCATGTACCCTTTGTCGATGAGCATGCACATGGACGGAGCCTTGCCGTGATATCTCAGACCTCCGGCGTGGATTGGGGGGCACTGATAGGAGTGGCCAACTGTGTGCATCTTGAGAAGCGGCGTGGTCTCGCCGGTGTCTGCGAAGTCGTATCTGTAGGAGCCGCGAGTGGTTGAAGGGACCGCCTTGGGCTCGGAGGCGACGAACTCTGATTCGCTCCTGCCGCGGAGCTTGTCCTTCATGAAGGGGTAAGCCAGGCCCGCGTAGTTGCTCCCCCCGCCTATGCACCCGACGATGTAATCGGGGTCTTCGTCGAACTCATCCATTTGGAGCTTGGCCTCCTGGCCTATCACTGACTGATGCGTGAGGACATGGTTGAGCACGCTGCCTAGCGCGTATTTCGTGTTGTCGTGGGTGACGCAGTCTTCAATGGCTTCGCTTATGGCGATGCCTAGGCTCCCGGGGTGGTCAGGGTCCTTCTCGAGGAACTTCTTACCAACGTTCGTCCTTGCGCTGGGCGATGGATGGACCTTCGCACCATAGACCTCCATCAGAGTCCTCCTGTATGGCTTTTGATCGAAGCTGCTCCTGGTCATGTAGACGGTGAGGTCTATGTCGAAGAGCGCCGCGGCGAGCGCGAGCGCGCTCCCCCACTGCCCCGCGCCTGTCTCTGTCGTGAGCCTTTCCGTCCCCTCCTTCCTGTGGTAGTAGGCCTGGGCGATGGCCGTGTTGGGTTTGTGGCTCCCTGCCGGGTTGAGGTCCTCTCGTTTGTAGAAGATCTTGGCAGGAGTCTTCAGCTTCTCTTCGAGCCTTGTCGCCCTGTAGAGGGGCGTCGGGCGCCCGAGGCGTAGGTACGCCTCCTTGACTTCCTCCGGGATGGGGATGAACTCCTCCGTCGAAACCTCCTGCATGACGCACTCTTTTGCGAAGAGACGGAGGAGGGGCTCGGGTGCCATGGGCTGCAGGGTCCTCGGGTCGAGAGGAGGCGGGAGCGGCTCTGGCAAGTCGTGCTGGATGTTGTAGTAGCTGTCCGGCAGCTTGTCCTGTGGTAGGACTGACTTGAGCTGAGTATTGCTCATGGGAGGGGGCGGCTACTAGACAGATTTATGCAATCGTGAACAGTTCTGTGCATGATAATTACGAACGGAATGTGGAGAAACGCTCAAAAAAGCGCATTTCGGTACATGATTTCGTGTGGCCTAGGATAAGGGCTGAGTTCGAGAGGCAGGTAGTCAGGCCTGCAGTCGTCCGAAAGATGATCGAGTGCGGGATGAGGGTATCTGACGATTTGAAGCTGTACGTCGGGGACGTCGAAGTGGACTACCTGGCCGTTTCTCGGGCAGTGGGCGTAGATAGGAGGGTCGTCAAGCAGACGGCTGAGCAGATCCGCAGGAGCCCTTACCTCTACTCGATCTTCTCCAAGACCAAGCCTCTGGGGACTAGTCTGGTCGATCTGGTCTCTTTGCTGGGATACACGGCCCTTGTCGTGGAGGCGGACCCAAAGTCCCCTGGTGTTATGGCAGAGGTGGCGGAGATCCTGTCCCGCCATGGGATGGTCGTGAGACAGGCCGTGGCCGAGGACCCGGAAATGGTCCTCGACGCCAAAATGACTTTGGTGGTCGGGGGACAACTGACGGGGCAGGCCATGGAGGAGTTGAACGGACTGAAGGTCGTGAAGAGCATAAAGATCCTGAAATAGAATTGTGCGCAGCCATGGCCGCGTATTAGCGCACGGACCCGGGGATGAACGCGTCCGGTCCTAGCTATTTCTCGAGCATCCGCGAGAACGTCCAAGAAACAGTGCTCAGGATCTCGTTGAGCCTGGCGTTATCCCTGTAGTTCTCTATCACGAGTTTCACTATCGCCCCGTTGGACTCGTCGGCATCGAAGCGGAGCTCCATCCCTTTTGCCAGCTTCCCGGAACCAACTAGCTCCTGGTCCTTCGTCTTCATTCCCTGGAGTATCTTCCCCATCAGGAATGACTTGAAGGGGGGTGTGGAGGTCTTCAACACCACACCGCTGGTTGGTTCGATCGCGACAGTGTCTGGGGTTATGGACGCAGTGGCAATCAGTTGACCGCCCTTGTCCCGCTTCAGCTCCCTCACCTCTGGCGCCTCCTTCGACTCCGACATCATCTCGCTGGCCTGCTTGAATGTAGACACTCTGAGGCTGTCGTCGACGTAGCTGAGCGTCTCTTTGAGCCGCTCCAACTCCTCTTCGAGCTCGGCTATCCTCTGCTCGAGCCAGAGTTTCAGCTCCGCTGCCCTCTTCGTGTCCTGATCCGGAGCCGCCATTGGGGCACGTCCGGCCGAGTTGCGCTAAAAACGTTAGTGGGTTATGGCCCCCGAGAGGGGGGCGACGGTGAAAGTGTTAAGCGTGGTACCCGTCAACCCCGCTGATTGCTGAGGCTGAAGCGCAGGACGTCTCTTGTAGCGGCCGCGTCCGTGTTTGCGGCCTTGTATGCAGTCCTCGGGGCGGTCCCGATCTCTCGGCTGGTGCTGGGGCAGGGGAACTTCCTGACGGCGAGCAACTTCATAGCCCCCCTGGCTGGCATGCTCTTCGGGCCGCTTGTCGGAGGCCTTTCGGCGATCGTTGGTGATGTGATTGACTCGGGTGCAGGGTATGTCACGCTCTCTGGGACGGGATTGTCGGTCCTGGCAGCCGACGTGGCAACGGTCGTCACGGCAGGTCTCGCCTTCTCCGGGAGGAGGACGGCCGCAGCGGGCGCCCTGGTTCTCGTCCTTGTCGTCTACTGGTTGGACCCGCTTTCGGTCCTGTTTGTGGGTTCCATCCCATTCACCTGGCTACACATGCTGTCCTTGGCCGTCCTGATACCGTTGCTCCTCCTAGAAGGAAGAGGCGTAATATCCAAGCTGAACCCCGCCTTCGTAACCGGAGTCACCTTCGCCGCTCTTATGTGCGGACAGCTGACGGGCACCGAGGTAGGGCAGAACCTGGCGGTCAGGGTTTACGGAGTTCTATCCGTCCAGGATTGGCGAAGCCTTGTCCCTGTGTTTTTCCCGCTTTACCCCATTGAAAGGGTGTTCTTCACTGCCGTGGGTTCTCTTATTTCACTCCCTGTCCTGAGAGCACTTTCGCAACGGCGCGGTTCTCCCCCCTAAGTGACCGGTGCACCCTGCCGAAGGCACATTTTAATGGACAAGGAAAAAGGCTCGCCTGGTCATGTCCTCGGAGTCTGCCATCGACGCCACCGTGAACAGTATCCGAAAGATACTGGCAGAGCAGGTGGAAAGGGTCGACAGGATAAGCAAGCCGGTCGAATGGATAGATTACTCGAAGCTGGACAGGCTCGTTATGGGGGTAATCGGGGGCGACGGAATCGGCCCTATCATAGCCAGGGAAACGTCACGGGTCCTGGAGACACTACTGAAAGAGGAGATAGGATCCGGTAGAATCGAGGTAAGACACATCGAGGGGCTGACGATAGAGAATAGGATCAAACAGATGAAGGCCCTTCCTGACGAGGTGCTGACGGAAATCAAGAAGTGCCACGTGCTGCTGAAAGGCCCGACGACCACTCCCGAGGAGGGGAGCGGTGTACCCAACATCGAAAGTGCCAATATCGCGATCCGCAGGGCCTTCGACCTCTTCGCAAACGTCCGGCCCGTCAGGGTTCCGTCCGAGGGAATCGACTGGGTCTTCTTCAGGGAGAACACGGAGGGGGAGTACATGCTTGGGAGCAGGGGGATGATGGTAACCCCGGACCTGGCCCTCGATTTCAAAGTAATCACGCGGCCGGGTGCCGAGAGGATAATCCGACTGGCCTTCGAGCATGCCAGGAAGACTGGGAGAAAGAAGGTGACCGTGGTCACCAAGGCAAACGTGGTGAAGACGACTGACGGCCTCTTCCTAGAGACGGCAAAGAGGGTGGCAGAAGACTTCCCTGAAATCAAGTGGGATGGGTGGTACATCGACGTCTTCACAGCGAAGCTCATCGACCCCAAGAGGAGGAGGGAGTTCGAAGTGGTGGTCCTCCCCAACCTGTACGGAGACATCGTGACCGATGAGGCCGCCGAGCTCCAGGGAGGTGTGGGAACCGCCGGGAGCGCCAATCTTGGGGCAAGGTTTGGCATGTTCGAGGCTATCCACGGCTCGGCCCCGAGGATGATAACAGAGGGGCGGGGAGCGTACGCGGACCCTCTCAGCCTGATGAGGGCGGCGGTCATGATGCTTGAACACGTAGGCATGATCAAGCAGAGCAGGAAGCTCGCAATGGCACTCGACGTAAGCGCTATCTATGACAGGAAGGCCGTAATCACTGGCCGCCAGGACGGAGCGACTGCAAGCCAGTTCGGAGACCAGGTGATTGCCGAACTAACGGACCCGGGATTGGCCGGGCGCTGGAGCTCCTTTCGGGGCAACTGAGCCTTCTTCCTGCGGTAATCAACCGTGAATTCGGAAATCCCTATGGTTCCTAGGCGTCGCAGGCTCAACCTCCACCCTGTCAACGCGTGCCCGGGGCGGACCTAACTTCGCCCAATCGACAACCCTCTTCACCTTCCTATCATCTCCCTCGAGGAAAGCCTCGACGGTCCCATCCGGTAGGTTCCTGACCCAGCCTCGGACCCCAAGGTCTGAAGCCAACTGTGCCATACTTGACCGGAACGATACGCCGTGGACAAGGCCTCTGATCCTGACGTGAACTGCGGTCACCATGCGCCTTACCTGAGAGATGTGGCTATGTTCGTGATCCCACTGACAACGAACGATACTGCGAGTGCGGCGATCAGAAGCGCCGTAATCCTAGAAAGGGCGGTCGTCCCATTCCCCCCCAGAACCTTCCTCACTCCGTCAGAGCTGGCGAGGATGCCATAGGCGAGGATCGCATTGCAGACTATGACGATCAGGGCGAGGAGCGGGCTGTACGGCGGCCCGGAGATGATTATTACCGTTGAGATGGCACCGGGGCCTGCCAGAAGGGGGGTGGCGAGCGGGAATGCGGCGATGTCAGAAGGCTGCAGTCCCTTAGACTTCACGTCCCCTCCGGTGAGTTGATCGACCGCAACCACGAACAGGATGATCCCCCCCGCTATCCGGAAATCGTCGAGGGTGATGCCGAAGATGTCGAATATCAGCCAGCCGAAGAGCGAGAAGACCACCAGGACTGCCGTGGAAATGACGATGGCGTGCTCGAGAGTCTTCCGGCGGGCATCGGGAAAACTGGCGGTCAGAGTCAGGAAAATCGGTACCGTCCCCACGGCGTCGGTGACTGCAAAAAGAAGCGCAAAGGCTCCGGCAAAGAGAGCAGGGTCGAAGGCAAAGAATGAGGACAACAGTGACAAATGTTCAAGGCGAGCGGGGCGCCAAACGGATAAATAAGCAGTTGACAATTTTTCCGGCGGAAGTTTGTCCGCGGTACAGGAATCGGCAGTCACTGAAGCGATGTCGAAGATAATGGACCCGGAACTGGGGAGGGCGATAACCGACCTCAAGCTGATAGACAAGATGACCGTCGTAGGAGGCTCGGTCGAGTTGGAGTTTCACCTGACGGCGCCCTTCTGCCCACCGATTTTCGCCCTGAAAATCGCAAGTGACATCAAGGCGGGGCTCCTCTCGATTCCAGGCGTGACAGAGGCGAAGGTAACGCTCCGCGGGCACTATCTAGCCGACGCGGTCAATAAGCAGGTGAACAGGCCCCCCCACCCCGCACCGTAGGTCTGAAGAGCGGGGAGCAGGAGGCGCTTCTCCGAGTACCCAAGTCCGGTGCAGAGTACGAATTCAGGAAGTTCGACGAGGGCACGAAGTCCTCCGCCCTCGCAGCGCAGGTGCTGGGGTGGAGCGTGGGAGAGATAGCGGACAGCGCCGTTTTCTTCGGCGGTAAGACAGCTCCCCTGATGATCTCCGGCGGACTTTTCGATGATGAGTTTCGGGCGAGCCTGGGCGGCCGCAGGCCCGCCAAACTCTGTCTTCGGAATCGGGATCCCCGAACCCATCGGGGCTTCTGAGAATCAAACAAGTCGACGTTGCTGAGAGTGCAAGAGTTATAGAGAGAGCCCTGTTCTATAGAGATGTGCCTGCGCGCAAGGCGATCGAGATGGGGGAGGGGACGATTCTCGTCTCGCTCCCCAAGGACTGGGTCAGGAAGAACGGCGTCAGGAAGGGGGATACCCTTTCGGTGGAAGAGCTCCCGGGGGGCAAGCTGCTGATCAAGCCGTTCGAGGGGGGCGAAGAAGAGCACAAGCAGATATCCATAGAGTACCCGGGGGACGATCTCAGCCAGGTCACCAATGACGTGACAGGAGCCTACCTCCTGGGGTATGACGTCATAAGGGTCGTAGGGAGCAGGGTGATATCGAGGGAGGACAGGGCTTCTATCAAGGGAACAATAGGGAGACTGGTCGGCCTGGAAATCATGGACGAAGACTCCAAGAGGATAACCATGCAGTTCCTCCTCGAACCAACGGCCATCATTCCCGAGAAAATCGTCCTGAGAATGTCTGGCCTGCTGGACGGGATGCTCAAGGACATGGCGGAGGGCCTGGGGAAGGGAGACAAGAAGCTTCTCGGCCTAGTGGGGGAGCGTGACGACGAAGTCGACAGGCTATATTTCCTTCTTGTCCGCGCCACGAGGGCGGCCATAGTTAGATCAGAGGTTGCCGAGCGATACGGCCTCTCCCCCGTGGACCTCCTAGACTACCGCGTGCTGGCCAGTTTCCTGGAGAGCATAGGGGATGCCATCACCGACCTATCGCACAAGCTCCACGACAGGACAAGCCTGGGTCGGCTGGCCAGGGAGTACTCGGCCTGTGTGTCCAAGCTCACGGCGATGAACGACCTGGCCACCCAGGGGTTCGTATCAAGGCGGGCCGGGAAGCAGATGAGCATCAACAAGCGCGTGTCAGCACTAGCCCAGGAGATCGGAGAGAAGCTGTCTGCCATCGCGAAGCTGCCGACCGAAGACGGCGCTGAGACAGCGGAGACACTTGCGGCCCTAGACCGGGTGAGCAAGCTACTGGTAGATGTATCCGATCTGGCAGTGATAACCCAGCAGATCTCCGAATAGACATGCATCTCGGAACGCTTATTTACGGAAGCCATTCCGAGATGATATGCCGAAGTACCTTTTCGTGACCGGCGGAGTGATGTCTGGGCTTGGCAAAGGGATAATCACCTCCTCAGTGGCCAAGCTCCTTCAGCTCTCCGGGGTGGAGGTCACGTGCTTGAAGATAGACCCGTACATCAATTTCGACGCAGGCACCATGAACCCCTATACTCACGGCGAAGTGTTCGTGACGGACGATGGCGGCGAGACCGATATGGACCTCGGGAACTACGAGAGGTTCCTGAACAGGAACATGACCAAGGCCAACAACATCACCACGGGCCAGATATACAAGAAAGTAATCGACGACGAGAGGAGGGGGCGATTCCTAGGCAAGTCGGTTCAGATAATACCACACATCACGGACGAAATCAAGCGGAGGATCAGAGAGCTGGGGGAAAAGGAGAACGTGGAGGTGCTGGTTGTGGAGTGTGGAGGGACAGTGGGGGACATAGAGAGCCTCCCCTTCCTCGAAGCATTCCGCCAGATGAGGATCGAAGAGGGCTCATCCCGGACCCTGTTCCTGCACGTAAGCCTCGCGCCTGAGCTGGCCGTGGTCGGGGAGATGAAGACGAAACCCACACAGCACAGCGTCCAAGAGATGCGCAGAATCGGTATTCAGCCAGATGTTATAGTGATACGGGGCACGAGAGCTCTTCCGGCCGAGGCGAAGGAGAAAATCGCCCTGTTCACCAGCGTCCCCCTCGAGAGCGTAATCTCTGACCCCGACGTTGAGAGCATATACCAGGTCCCACGCCTTCTCGAAAGGGAGGGTGTGCTCAAGCCCATTCGGAGGCAGCTCAGGCTCAGGACGAGGCTGAACATGAGGACATGGAACGGGGTTGCTGATAGGTTCGTCGACCACCAGGTTACGGTCCGCATCGCGATGGTGGGGAAGTATGCCAACCTAGCCGATAGCTATGTCAGCGTGAACCAAGCACTTTCGCAGGCGGGGGCGGTCAATGGCGCGAGCACACGGATATCGTGGATAGAGTCGGAGGAGATAGAGAGAGACGACGCGAAGCTTGACTTGATGGACTCCTACGATGGCGTCGTCCTACCTCAGGGATTTGGGGGCAGAGGGGTCGAAGGCAAGATAGCCGCAGCGAACAGGGCGAGGGTGGCCGAGATCCCCTTCCTAGGTTTGTGCTATGGCTTCCAGCTGGCAAGCGTCTCCTTCGCTAGGCACGTTCTGGGACTAAAAGGTGCGAACACAACGGAAGCGGATCCGAACACCCCCTATCCTGTAATCGACATGCTCCCCGAGCAACGGGTTGTCACCGACCTTGGGGGGACGATGCGGCTCGGAGGCCATGACGTTTTCATCAAGAAACCAAGTCGGGCATTCGACATCTACAAGACCGAGAAGATCAGGGAAAGGCACAGGCACAGGTACGAGCTGAACCAGGAGTACCTCAGGAGCCTGGAAGAAGGCGGCATGAAATACACGGCGTTCAGCGACAACGGCAGGAGAGCGGAGATACTGGAGCTCGAGGGCCACCCATTCTATATGGCGACGCAGTACCATCCTGAGTACATCAGCAGGCCTGAAAGGCCTGAGCCGATCTACGTAGCATTCGTGGCGGCGTGCGTAAAGAGAGCCAAGGACGCCGGACGAGAACCGGAGAAGGTTAGGGCGCTAAGCCGCTGAGTAAGCCCTTGCGATTCTGACGGCGATGCGGGCCACTTCTCGTGCTCCCTTCGCGAACAGGTAGACGTTTGGCTCAATCCCGCTCCCCCCCTCTTCCACAACCGCATCAAACGGACTCGGCTGTGACGTCAGCCTCCTCTCCAGAGCGTCCACGGTCGCATCTTTCACCCCTCGGCTAGAGTGTCTACGGATGGTGAGGACATGAAGTCCCGCCTCAGAGAGCAGCGTCCCCAACTTCCTGTCATATCTGATGTTGATGCACGCGCGATGTTCGGGCATCTTCGTCCTTGCGAGGAGGAGCATTCTTGACATGTGGGCCGAAGCGCCCGCCTCGGGAGGGAGCATCGCCTTCGCCCTCTCCTTCACCTTCACAACCCTCCCGGGGATCGCCACCACTTCGCTCGGGGATGTGGCGTCGCCAGGAACGCAGGCGAGATTGACAGACACCTCGGGCATGACAGCCACGAAGTCCGGCGATGCTTCCAGCAGCCTGACGGCAGCTGACACCTCAGAGACGGTCTCCGAAATCCTCCCCCTCCGGCTTCCGTACTCCTTGACGCAGAAGTCGCACTCGCTCAGCGAGGGATAAATTTCGCGGTGTGCGGGGCAGGCAGCCCCCGACCCCAGCATCCCCGTCCAGATCCTGTTGAGTGTCACGATGCCATCAACGGGACTCTTTTGGAGAGCGTTGGCCAGCGCTTCCGAGTCGCTTTCGGCCTGGACGCGACTCACAGAGAATCTGGCAAGCGTACCGTAGGACCGGTCCAGGTCTGAGGCAAGATAGAGGCTAACAGATGCCTGAGTCACCCCGAGCAGGGACGATATCTTGGTCTGGGAAAGCCCCCTCGTGCGCAGCCGCACCGCCACGAGATGGCGCATGGCGGGAAGAAATGTCCCCGTCATCAGCTCGTCGGGGGGTTGCATCATATAAACCGGTTATTCACCGACTTATAAGGAGGCGCTTTCAGACTTCACCGTGGGCGACGCTACGAGGGGGACGGACACAGAGAGGCGGCCGAAAAAATCGACCACCCTTGCAGTCATAGCCGTGTTCTCCGCCCTAATCACCGTGGGGACCGTTGCTGCCATTCCGTTACCCTTCCCCCTATACGAAATCACCTTCTCGCCCCCGATTTATCTTGCCCTCGCAGCGATGGTGGATTCCTACACCGCTTTCGATGCCACGGCCATCGGCGGGTTCCTGGGGGAAGCGATCAATATCAGCTTCAGGGGTGGGTCACCAATCTACCCGTTCGGGATGGTCTGGGCGCGGGCGCCAGAAGTGTTCATCGTGGCGTGGGCGCGGAAGAAAGGGGAGAGGACCCTGGCATTGGCCATGGCCGTGGCAACGGTTTTTGAGACGCTCGCCTTCTTCTTCCCTGATTGGGCATTCTATCTGTACGGCCTCTTCCAGTACGGCTCCCCCACCAACGTCACCACCGCCTTCATCTACGCGGTCCCGGACTTCGGCACCCTCGTCGACCTCGCTTTCATTCCAGTGGCCATCCTGATAGTCCGCCGAGCTGCGCCTGCCTTCAGGAGGCTAGGGTACGACTAGGGAACCCCCGACTCCAAACATGGGGAAGGAAGACCCAAAGTTCATGCGGCGGGTGGTCTACACTAGCTTGGGGAAGCGGTCGGTGGGAGTGAAGGTCGGACCGGGCATAGGCCTGGACAACGGCGTGGTATCAATCGGAAGGGGCCGGGTCATGATCTTGACGGTCGACCCCATGTCGGCCATTCCTGGTTTCGGGATGCGCCTGTCCGCATGGATGAGCGTCCATCTGATAGCGTCGGACTATACCACGTCGGGAAACGACCCCGAGTACGCCACGTTCACCTACAATTTCCCGGCGGAAATGTCAGGGGCCGACAGAGAAGAGTACATCAGGTCGGTGGGCACCGAATGCGAAGCGCTCGGAGTGGCAATTGTGGGTGGACACACCGGGAGCTATCCCGGTTCAGGGCTCACAGTGATTGGGTCTGGCTCGATGCTGGGGCTCGCTCCCAAGAGCGCGTACCTAGCGCCCTCCATGGCCCGCGCTGGCGACACAATTCTAATGACCAAGCATGCCGCCATCGAAGCCACCTGCTCACTTGCGACGTCGTTCCCCGCATTCGTCGAGTCGAGGGCGGGTGCAGTACATGCGAAGAGGGCGAGGGCGCAGGTCAGACTCTGTTCTACCGTAGCCGATGCGAGAGCCGCGAGGGGCATCGGGATTGGTGCTCGGGGCATTTCGTCCATGCACGACGCGACGGAAGGGGGCGTCCTTGGTGCCCTCTACGAGATGACCATCGCGTCAGAGATGAGGTTCGTCGTCCGGACGGATGGGATTCCGGTCACCCCTGAAGGTAGGGCCGTGTGCGATGCCTTCGGCCTCGACCCTCTGAGGACGATGGGAGAGGGCGCGCTGCTGATCACATGCCTTCCCGAGAAGGTTCCTCCCCTGAGACGGGCGCTGAGCCGTTCCGGGGTGGCGAGTGCCGAGATCGGAGAGGTGGAAAGGGGACAGGGCCTGGTGATGGTGGATTCACGGGGGCATGGGCGTGCTTTCGCTCCCGGTGCCGATGACTATTGGAAGGCCTATAGCAGGGCCATGGACGAGAAGCTACAGTAGGCAACGGCCGACTCAAAGCGGCTCTTTTTTGAGACGGCATGGGAGGGGACGGGGGAGTGGGAGGTCGGTGTCTACCACAGAAAACGCGGCACGAGTGCTCAAGACCCTGAAGGATGAGGAGTGGCGGACGCTGGCTGGCCTCGAAAGGTCCACGGCGGGCTACGGCACTCCAGATCTGGGGAGACTTTCCCGGATGAGTCGCCTTCCTCTCGACAGAGTCGAGTTCGCCACCGACTCGTTGGAGAAGAAGGGACTGGCTTCGCGAAGGGGCCGGGGGTATGTGCTCACGCGCGAAGGGGTGGAGGCCATGGCTCTGAAGGACTACGTGAAGAAGGACCTTATCTTCGCCCTGGGGGCGATCATAGCGAAAGGAAAGGAATCAGACGTTTACGAAGCGCTAACCGAGGAGGGGGCTGTCTACGCGCTGAAGCTCTACAAAATAGGGAGAATAAGCTTCACCAGCATAAGAAAGAAACGGGTCAGAGAGAGGGCGGAGTTCAGGAGCTGGATGACGGCAAACTATGACGCCGCCAGACGAGAGTATCACGCGCTTCGTAGGCTGGAGGGTCTCGGCCCGACGTTCCCGAAGGCGGTGGCATACAGCCGAAGCACCGTGCTGTTGCAGGAGTTGTCGGGCGTACGCCTCTCCCAGAGACCTCGACTTGTAGACCCAAAGAGAGCCCTGAAAACAATCATAGAGTCGATTCGCGCCGCATATGTTAAGGCCGGCCTTGTCAATGCGGACCTCAGTGAGTACAATATTCTGAC
>Ga0187784_10002897_pt1 | contig 13809 bp, 14 predicted proteins | sample 1015_SJ02_MP15_2_FD_132964 | JGI IMG/M metagenome (GOLD analysis project Ga0187784, IMG submission 132964) | Tropical peat soil microbial communities from peatlands in Department of Meta, Colombia - 1015_SJ02_MP15_20_MG | ecosystem: Environmental > Terrestrial > Soil > Wetlands > Peat | place...
GGGATCCTGAATAAACTGGAAGCCCGGGATGCCGATGGCATCAAACGCTTCGTGGTCGGTACCGCCGGTGTCGCGCACGCTGATGGTGGAAACTCCCAAATCCTTCAGCGGCTCGATCCACTGGGCGAAAATCGGAGCTTCCGCGTCGTTTCCTTGCAGGTAAATGCCGCGAATTTTGCCGCTGCCATTATCCAAATTGAAGTAGGCGGAAATTTTCTGGGAATCGGGTTTCAATTCGACGGGCCCGGCGGCATCGCGGTCGAATTCCGTGATGCGCAGTTGGTCGGGAGCGGTCGAGCGGGGAACGAATCCAAGATGCTGTTTGACATAGTTATAGGAGCCAAACTCACCCTGCTCTTCCCCGGTCCACAGGCCCACGCGGATGGTGCGGCGAGGTTTGACATGTAAGGTATTGAGAATACGCATGACTTCCATGGCCACGATGGTGCCGGCGCCGTTGTCGGTCGCGCCGGTAGCCGACGCCCAGGAATCCAGGTGGCCTCCGAGCATCACCAGCTCATCTTTCAACTTTGGGTCAGTGCCGGGGATTTCGGCGATGGTGTCGAACCCGTGTTCGTGATCACCGGTGAACTGTGTGTCGATGTTCAGTTCGATGGTGACCGGGACATTCGCTTTCAGCAGACGATACACGCGGCCGTAATTTTCAATGGCCGTGGCGGCAACCGGCAGTGGATTGGCGCGGTCCTTCTGGTAAATCATCCAGCCAAAGCCGGCGCCGGAGTCGTCGAAAATGGTTCCGCCGGAACCGCCACCGTTGCGGCCATCGCGACCAGGGGTGAGCACCGCCAGGGCCTGTTCCGCGGCCAGGAATTTGCCAACTTTCTCGCGGAATTCGAGCTTCTTGAGATACTCCTGGAAAAAGTTTGCGTTTTCGTTAAGGTGAATCGGGAAATCCTGAATTCGCTTTAGATCAGCCTCTTCGTCGCGTACGAACAAGGGCTTGTCCACGGGTTTGACTTCCCGCATTTCTCCGTACAAAACAATTTTGCCCGCGAGCTTCCCTTTATATTTGTCGAAGTCCTTTTCCTCTTTGATATCGACCCACACGGCCGAGCCGCTCACAGCTCCTTTGGTTGCCGGAGACCACGGCGCTGCTTGCGCGATGAAGACAGCGGTATCGGGGACGGTCATGCGCACCCAGGTGTTTAACTGCTTCCAGCCCATGCCGAACTCGCCCCAGTCCTCCAGATGCGCGTTGGCGCAACCCATCGCTGTGAACTGATCGCGAGTCCACTCGTTAGCCTTCTTGAGATTCTCCGAGCCGGTGAGGCGGGGACCGATGCCGTCCATGAGTGCGGAGGCATACTCCATGACGTGGGAGTGCGCCGTGGCCTCCTCGCGAATCCTGCCGTACATTTCCAGGTCCAAAGTCTCGCGCGCGGGCTGTGGGAGTTCGTAAGTGGGGCGCTCCGGTTCTTTGGCGGCTTCTTTTTTGTCGTTCTCGCCGGCGAAAACGCTGAAGGCAGAAGCAGCCAGCATCACGGCAGCGGGCAGCACAAACAGTTTTGGTGTCATGGATATTCCCTTGGATCGAAGCAGCGAGGATAGCAAAAGCGGCAGCGCGGAACAACGCGGGGAATTGCCGGCGGCGGTTGATCGAAGGAACGCGGTGGCTGCAACCGGTATCAAATACAGCATGACGATATTTGGTACAACGCCGCGAGGCTTGACGGTTGGTATGATGGTTTTGCATTCATCGCAGAAACCCCTCGCGTAGTCTTGCGATCGCGGCCACGAGTGAAACACCATGTTAGCAATCGCGCACAAAGAGATTCTTCACGAATTTCAAGGTCTAGTTGAGAGCGCTGCCACGGCGCAAGCGCTGATGGAGCAGATCGCCAAGCGACTGCACGAAAAAATGACTCGGTACAACTGGGTGGGTTTTTATCTGGTTGACCCGGCCGACAGCGGCTATTTAATCGTCGGTCCATTTGCTGGTAGCTTTACCCCCAACGCGCGCTTTCCCATCACCATGGGACTGTGCGGAGCGGCTGCCAGCAGCGGAAAGGTCGTGGTGGTGCAGGATGTCAGCAAGGATCCGCGCTATCTTGCCGGGTCATCCCTAGTGAAATCAGAAATAGTGGTGCCAATCTTCACGAACAAAAAATTGGCCGCGGAACTGGACGTTGAAAGTTATTTCACGGACACGTTTGCGCCATCCGAGCAAGAGTTCATTGGGAGTTGCGCGGACATCGTGGCGAACTATTTGAGCAAAGTGAAGTGAGTTTGCGTGAGGAACTGGTCCAATATCTCACCTTCGGGCCGCACGCCTCATAGCCCTGGGATAACAGTATTCAACCGATGGAGACCGAGACAGAGTTGCATCCGGTGAGAAATGCAAGCTACGCGGCTGATACCAGGTGGGCAATGGCGTCGTCGAAAGTGACTTTGCCATCGAGATACGGTTGCCAGTATAGCTGCAGAAGCAGGTGATATTGCTCCCATCCCCGCTGCGACAAAATATCCTGTAACGCATGAGGAACCGCATTCGGTTTGGTTGACTGGGACGAAGCGTCGGAGCTGGCGGCGTCCGCGGGGTTCTTGAACAGCGGGCGAAGCACTTCGCTGGTGGTGTAGATGATCAGGGCATGCCAGAGATCGCGAGGAATGGGCTTGTCGCGTTGCTTGCATTCACGACTGATAGCGGCTTCGACGGGTGTAGCGATGCCGTGGGAGGCTTCGTGAAATAAAACTTCGAGAGCTTCGGAGCCTTGGTTACGAGGGTCGGAGCTGGCGATGGTGACGCGAAGAGGATCGAGTGTGGTGTACGCTCCGGCAGAATTGGCGTAAGCACAGACATCGACCCGAATTTTTTCCTTAGGCCAACTGGTTTGGTAGATATCGGCGAGACGCTCGGAGAGTCCGACGCCTTGTTCCCTGACCAGAGGCGCAACACGAATAACCCAGCGGCGGTTGCCACGGTCCTGGTCAGGCCACCAGTGGGCGCGATAGATGGGCGCGACGGCGTCGAGAATGGCGCCCACATTTCCAGGGAGGCCAGCATCGCACCGAGGGTGCTTGTGACCGGTAACTTCGTCGCAGTCCTCGAAATCTTCCAGCTGGTTCTTCAACAGCGCCAAGTCGATGTTGACCAGCAGGTCTTTGCCGGCATAGTTGGCGGCGTAATAGGCCACGGCGTTGTCCCAAGCTTTCTGCTCGACGGGAGAAAGCGGGTTGGCGGCCCGGGTCGGTTGTTTGGGAGGCGCCTGCATGCGAAGGCGCGCCTCGTGGTATAGATAATGGTGCAGATTCACCCAGAAGCCGCTGTGAAATTCGAACACGGGGAGCGGACCGTAAAGGGAGTCGACCTGCTGTGACCGGCAGGGAGCCGGCAAAAGGGTCAGCGCAAAACTGATGCCGCCCACGAGAGCGCACCGCAGAAGGACCGTCCGCATAGTCTGGGAGAATGTTAGCTTAACTTGTGCCGCGCTCAAATTGTTTGAGCTGGTGCGATGGGTTTACCAGTGATCCCCAGGCGGAAGCTCAATACTCTTCGGGAGAATTGAGCCAGCGCTCGAGGCGAGCTTGTTGTTCGGCGCTTACGGTTTCGAAACTAATGCCCATGCCCAGGCCGGGACTGACATAGACGACGCGACCAATGGCTTCGAATACCTCATCGTGATGTGTGATCCGCAGACGGACCTGCGCACCATTGCTGATGGGATTCAGCGTGTCGATGTAGCAGCCGGTACGACTAATGTCGCCGGTGCGGGCTGCAAACTTCGCGCCGCGAGGGAGTTCCACGATTTCCGCCGCGAGTACTAAGGGGTACCGCGGCGCACTCCGCCGTTCGACAGTTACATCCGGCATGCTCCTCCGTTCGCGCCAGCAACACGAATGGCGTGCCTGCCAGGAGGGAAGCGTATGCAACTGGAGGAAAAACCGCGGCTGGATGATCCTATCTCATTCTCCTGCCGGAGGCAGCGCGCATCAATAGACCGGCGGAAGTAAGTGCTGGTTAGTAAATGCTTCGGCTTCCGCCGCCATGAATGCGTAGTTAATGGGCGGAGCCGAGGGTTTTGGTGGCTCACGGGGAGGAGGAATGGAGACGATCGCGTCCCGAGTTCCTACTCGACTTTAGGATCGATGCTGGTTCCCACAGCGCCTTGGTGATCGCCAGCGTGCAAGACGCCACTGCTGTCGCGAAAGAACGAACGCGTTCCGGTCCTCCCGTACTCGGTAGGAATTGCGGCAAGTTCGTAGACGGCCGGCGCTCCGACGTCGTTCGCGCCCACAATGACATAGCGAAAGGAATAACCTTCTTTCCTCCCGGCAGCGAGCTGCGCGTCGACAAGTCCGGCGCGCTCATTTTTGGCGGCGCCGCTTTTCGGCGGACCAAGTTCCGCCAAGGTCTGAGGCAGGTGCATATAGGTGACGCGATACTTCTCGATTGCGGCCACCAGTTCTTTCAAAGAGGCGATAGCCGATTTTTCGTTGTTCTGAATTTCGGCGCGATCCCACTCTTCGGCCAGTGTGGGCAGATCCAGCAGGAGCAAACCAAGAGAGAGGAGTTTCCATTGATTGTTTTCACGAACCAAGCCCATGATGACGCGGCGGGAATCAGCATCCGAAGCACCCACGGTTTTGACGCTAAGAGGCAAATAGGCGAGATTGTCGCGAATGTCGGGCTTGCCAATTTCCAGTTCGGTGGTCAGTGAAGGAGTGGCGCACAGAACAACCAGATCGCCGGCACCGGAGGTTTGGGAACGCGGATTTCCTGGTTCATCGACCAGCACGAAACGCTTCAGCAAGGTGCTCTGCGCGGTGTTGGTCATGGCCGCAAAGGCGGTGGCGTTTCGGGCGGTCAGGAACTCGGCAAAATGCCTAGTGTCCTGAGAACAGGAAGCCGCAAGGATGTCGCGCAGCACGCCGGCGGGATTGTTGCCGGCGTCGGCTTGTGCGGCGTTGGTGTGAATAAAGGGCGAAAACAGTACGACTATGGCGAGCCCGTTCCAGGCAGTTCGCGCTAATTTCCCGATCAACATCTCAATCTTTCGCCGCCGACAGGATGCCCGCCAAGTTTTGCGTGAACAACGAACGGGGCAACACTTGGCTGGCACCGGCGGCCTTGGCCTGTTCAGCCAAATCGCGCTGCACATGCGACAAAAACGAAACTATCGGCAGCTCTTTTTGGGTTGCCCGCAGACGCCCAATGGTTGCCAGGGGATCGCTCTTGGCGTTTAAGTCGATGATGACGAGTTTGGTGGGGGGATCCAGCATGCCGGCAAGCAAAGAGCCGTCGCCGGTCACCTCGAACTCGACGCCAACATGCTTGGCGGTCTCCGCCACCTTCATCTGAAAGAACAGGTCATCCATTAGCGCCACGACCCTTCCCATACGTCCTCCCATCCAAGTCATTTTCCGAGCGTTTGCCTGTAATTCAACATGCCTTACAATGAGCGTGCCCTCGGGAGGTCTCTGATGCAACCCCTTTCTCCATCTCCCCTTCAGGCACCGATCTCGATGCTGGAGAAGACGCCCGCTGTGCTACAACTGCTGCTGGGTGACCTTCCGGAGGATGTGCTGGAGTGGAAACCTGCGCCAGAGCGCTGGTCCATCGCAGAGGTTCTAGAGCACATGCTGATGATCGAGAAGCTCTACGAACAGCGGGCGCGCCGGATCGTGCTGGAAGATTCGCCGGTGCTGCCCAAATCTGAAGCTCCAGAAGGTCAGCAACGGAGGGGAAAAACGGCTGGGCAATCTCTAGACGAGTTCGTTCCGCTGCGCCGCGCTTTCACATTCTATCTGCATTCCATTCCGTCGACGGCCGGCGGGCGTACCGGCCATCACGCTGAACTCGGCACGGTCACGCTTTCCCAGATGTTGCATGAACTGGCGAATCACGATTTGGGACATTTGCGGCAAGTTGCTGAACTGTACCGAGCTCACAGTTTTTATCCACATGGCGGACCGTTTCAGAAGTACTCGAATCCGAAACCATGAGTAACCATCCGGAAGACCTGCGGCTAAGCTCAGCGAGCCCACTGGAACTGACCATTTATGGCCGCCCGGGATGCCATCTGTGCGAAGAGGCCAAGGCGGTGATAGGTCCGATGGCTAAGGAGTTTGGAGCCACGCTGCGCGAGGTGAATATCGACGCGGACGACGAGCTTGCGGAGCGCTACAGCTGGGATATTCCGGTGATTTTCATTGGAGCGCACAAAGCGGCCAAGCATCGCGTTGATCCCCGGCAGTTCCGCCGGCAATTGCAAGAGGCGCGTGAACGAGCCGAAACGTTAAAGAAAAGGGCCTAAGTATGGATTAATGCTCGCCCGCCGGTTCGTGGGCGCCGACGGTCTTGTCAGGCACGTCACCGGGACGACCTTTCACGCGATCATAGACACTCAACGCGGATACCGAGCCGAGCGCCTCGTTATAGAAGGTGGGGACGCCCAAGGCGGTGCGCAGCTCCTCATTGAACTTGCGCAGGTTCATCAGCTGGGATGCCAAGGCGGGTAGTTTGGTACCGTCGTCCGTCAGCAGGAATTTCTGGTAACCCGCATCCCATAAGCGGGTGAACTTGCTGTTGAGCATAATGGTGGGCAAGACGGTCATCTGAAAACGGCCGTCGGGGTTTTGCCGGAATTCCGCGCCGGCTCCGTATTTTTCGACGCGAACCACGCCGCGAGTGCTGCCCACGGAAAAACCAAGAGAGGCGAGGGTATCCATGGTTTTCTTCTCGAACCGCTCGTCGACGTTCCACATAGGCTTTTAGGCTAAACAATCTTAGAGGCGGTGTAAAGGTCTGCCACGCCATGGCAATCCTGTGGAAAATTGGACCGGACCGTGCTGGCCGGTCCGAATGTAAATATTTCTTCAGTTGCCCCTTTCAAGCTTGGCCGGTAGTATTCGCGAAAAAATAACCTGGTAGTCTTGGGCGGTTCACAAAAACCTAGACAATTTAGGTCGAGGAAATTGCTTCGGAGTGGGTTCTGCCGCACTGACAAATGGGGGAGGGGTGTTGACACGAGGCGTACTGTCGGACTGGTGTTAGTAGCTTGCCTATCATTGTTTGTGTTCCCCTCGAGGTCTTCGGCACAACAGACTCTCGGCGGGATAACGGGCACGATCACGGACCCATCGGGGGCGGCCGTACCGAACGCGACGGTAAGAGCGGTGAATACAGCGACCAATCTGGAGGTGGCCGCGCAAACGAAATCCAATGGTTCGTTTGTGATTGCGGAGCTTCCCGCGGGAACGTACAAGCTGACAATTACCAAAGAGGGTTTCAAAACTGAAACGCACACGGAAGTGCTGGTCAACGCCGAACGAACCACCACGGTGGATACCAGGCTGCAGGTGGGTTCGGTCAGTTCCATCGTGGAAGTAACCGCGGTTTCGCTGATGAATGAGTCAGACACCACGAATGGGTATGTAGTAGACACACAAACGATTCAAGACACGCCGCTGGGGACGGGGAGTTTTACGCAACTGGCAATACTGAGCCCAGGGGTGCACGCGGATTTCCTGGGAGGCTCGGGTTCCAATAGTGGTTTGGGCAACCAGGCCATATTTGCCAACGGGAACCGCGATACGAGCAATGTGTTTTCTTTGAATGGAGTTAGCACCAACAATCTGTTCAACGGAAAGTCCACGAGCCAGGTTGGAGAGAATCGTTTTGTACTGAATACCGGTGAAAATTTTGGTTCGGGAGGGTCGATTCAGACGAGCACATCCGTCTACGGTGCGATTGGACAGGCGCTGCCGACGCCGCCACCCGATGCCATCCAGGAGATCGCCGTTAACACGTCGATGTACGACGTATCACAAGGTAACAACTCCGGCGCACACATCGGGGTGCTGACGAAGTCGGGCGGCAACACGATTCACGGCAGCGTGTGGGAGCAGTACCAGAACAGCGCCATGAACGCCACGCCGTTTTTCTACAATGCCGCCGGCACGCCTAAGCCGTTCCTGAATCGTAATCAGTTTGGAGCAACCCTTGGAGGTCCGATCAAGAAGGACAAGCTGTTTTATTTTTTGTCGTATCAAGGTGCGCGCATAGCCGATGCGGAGACCGCGACGAAAGATGTCACCGTGCCGCTAACGCTCACGAATGACCGGACGGCCTCGGGCATCGCCAACACGATCAATAGTAGTTTCTGCCAGCAATCCTACACTCCTTCCTATTGCCCATTCTTACCCAGTATGGTCAGCGCACAGGCGATGAGCCTGCTGAATGCCAAGCTCCCGAATGGCCAGTATCTGATTCCGAGCGCGCAAATCACGAATCCGACGACCGCCACCACACTGGGCTACGACGCGGTGGTGCAAGGACCGAACTGCCGCTAGTCCGATGCTGTTGATGAAATTTACGATTATGATTGTTGCCGCGCGCATTTCCTCGGGAGCCTTCTCCGCGTAGAATGGTTGTAAGGAACCTACCATGGCAACCAGAACACCGGCTCTCTCGGAGCACCCTGCGGCTACTAGTCTCACCAACGAAGAAATTCTGAGATATAGCAGGCACCTGATCATGCCCGAAGTGGGCATGGAGGGTCAGCTCAAGCTGAAGGCCGCGCGAGTGCTGCTGATCGGATCTGGCGGACTTGGCGCGCCCTTGGGGTTGTATCTAACGGCCGCCGGAGTGGGGCACCTCGGGCTGGTGGATTTCGACGTGGTCGATTTCACCAACCTGCAGCGTCAAGTGACATTCGGCACTAGCGATGTAGGCCAGCCCAAGACCGAAGCGGCGCGGCGCAGGCTTTCGAATCTCAATCCTGACGTGCAAATCACTACGTATGAGACCAAGCTGACCAGCGCCAACGCGCTGGAAATATTCAAGGATTACGACATCGTTGTCGACGGCACAGACAATTTCCCGACTCGATACCTGGTGAACGATGCGTGCATCCTGTTGGGAAAGCCCAATGTGTACGGATCAATCTTCCGTTTCGAAGGCCAAGTGACGGTATTCGGCATGCCGGACGGCCCGTGTTATCGGTGTTTATATCCCGAGCCGCCTCCGCCGGGCCTGGTGCCTTCCTGTGCCGAAGGCGGAGTATTGGGCGTGCTTCCGGGCATCATTGGCTCACTACAGGCGCTGGAGACCATCAAGCTGATTATTGGCCGGGGAGAATCGCTGGCGGGGCGGCTGGTTCTGTTTGACGCGTTGGCACTGAAGTTCCGCGAGTTGCGGTTGCGCAAGAATTCTCATTGCCCGATGTGCAGTTCCCACCGGACGATTCACCAACTGATCGACTACAACGAATTCTGCGGAATACGCGGCGAAGAGGAAGCGGAGAGCAACCTGGAGGTGCCGGAAATTACTGCTCGGGAATTGAAAGAGCGCCTGGATCGAGGCGAGGATGTTTTCATTCTGGATGTTCGCGAGCCGCACGAATACCAGATCTGCAACCTCAAAGGACATTTGATTCCCCTGGGAGAATTGCCGAAACGCGTGCACGAACTGGATTCGGCACGTGAGATTGTGGCGCACTGCAAGAGCGGAAAGCGATCCGCGCAGGCTGTAGATTTTTTGCGACAAGCGGGTTTCCGGAAGATTTACAATCTGCGTGGAGGCATACTGTCGTGGTCGACCGAGGTGGACGCGTCGGTGCCTCGTTATTGATGGTTGATTCGCGGTTCCCGTTCATGGCGGGCTGACCGGTCTCACTCAGTGCCAGTGAATATCTGCTTTATCGAAAACGGAGGAATGTTGTGGCCGCAAGCAAAGTAACTGTGTTCAGTAACGGTCCTATCCGCATCGAAGGTGATTTTGAGGTTGTGGACCAGGAGGGCAAGCCATTTGGATTGGCCGGACGGACAGCTGTGACGCTGTGCCGTTGCGGCCATTCGGGAAACATTCCTTTTTGCGACGGCACGCACAAACGGCAGAATTTTGCGAGTCCGGTGGCCGCGCGCGACCTACCTCCGCCAGCGGCAAAGGCGTGAAAAGCGCCTCAGAGCAGGGTGAGACAGTCTCAAACTGAGACTACGGGCGATTTTGGGTCAGTTTTGCCTAAACGCCTGCTAACTGTCTGGATACAATGCCGATATTGTTTCAAATCCGTACGCAGGTTGTATCGTAGCGTGTCTCGCACTGTCTCAGCGGCCAGTTGCGCTTTGTGAACCTTATATAAGTGTAGTATTTGCAGTGGTATAGAGCCTGTGACGAAGTACCGAAAACGGGCACGTACGTGCATTCCCTGGTCTTGCCGAGTTTCTTCGGCGATTGGGGGATGTTTTGGGGGATTGGGCAAGAATCACTGGTTTTCTTCGGAAGGACCGTGGACGGCTGCCGCTGGCGGCCTATAGCACTTTCCTAGTGCTGGTTTTCGGCGCGGTCCTGTACACCCGGTTTGCTCAAGTCTCTGGCGCTCCCACGACTTATCTGTATCTGGAGGTGGGCGGGTCGCTGTTGTGTTTCTGCTACGCCGCCAATGCGCTGGTGCGTTTCCGTGGCACGCACGATCGTATAGCGCTGATCCTGGCATTTGGGTTTGTGTTGTCCGGGATGATCGAGACCATCGGTTATTTCGGTCTGAACGACCTGTTACACACCGGGCAGGTTGCGCTGTCGCATGTTCCGATGGGTTGGATGGTTGGGCGCACGCTGTTGGCCGTTTTGTTGCTGGCCGCACTGGCTGTGGAGCGTTTTCTTCCCACGTCACGCCAACCCAGCCGTGAAACCGCCGGAGCGCTGTTCGTGGTAGCCGCCGCGGCGTATATCACCAGCGCCGCATTCATAGCAGCGCCGGCTACGCCCATCGCCAAATACGGAGCGTTTTTCTCGCGTCCCTGGGAACTGCTTCCCGGCGGATTGTTCGCGCTGGCGGCCATTTTTTTCTACCGGCGGTACAGCGAGCAGCAAAAGAACGACGATGAGGGCTCGCTGTACGATTACTCGCTATTTCTGGTGGCGCTGCTGAACACCGCGTGCCATTTGGCGGCTATTTTCTCGAGGCGCTTGTTTGACGGGCCGTTCTTCATTGCGGAACTCACCAAAGTAGCAAGCTACGCGATTATTCTTTGCGGAGCCTTGATTGACCAGGCGCGCCTGTTTGACCAGGTGCGTTCCCTGGCGATCAGCGATCCACTGACCGGGCTGGCGAACTACCGCCGGTTAATCGCGGTGATCGAATCAGAGCTGGATCGTTCGCGCCGGACCCGGCGGCCCTTCAGCATCGTGCTGCTAGACATGGACGGGCTGAAGGTTATCAACGACCGCTACGGGCATTTGGTGGGGAGCCGCGCGCTTGTGCGGCTGGGCAAAATTCTGCGCAATCATTCCCGCGCCATCGATACTCCGGCGCGTTATGGCGGAGACGAGTTTGCGTTGGTGCTGCCAGAGGCGGCCAAAGACATTGCGCAGCGCGTGTCCGGGCGCGTTCGCGAACGGCTGGCAGTGGAAACCGAAGAGCCGCCACTTTCAGTGAGCGCGGGCACAGCCAGCTTCCCTGAGGATGGTGACACCGCCGAGAAGCTACTTGGCGCTGCCGACCGGTCTCTGTATCGCATGAAACATCGCGGCAGCGCGATGAATTCGATCGCGCGCATTGCGGCGTGTTTGTGAGGACTGCGGAGTGAATTCACGGCACCAATTTCGCTTCAACCGCAGTGAAAACCGGATTCCGATGGAAATCCCGGTTGTGCTCGAGGGACATCGGCAGATTCCAGGTGTGGAATCCACGTTTACCGAAAACGTAAGTGCCCGAGGGGCGCGGGTGGTGAGCATGCGCCGTTGGGATAAAGACGCGCCGCTGATGTTTGCGTCGCGCTCCGGAGAGTTTCGTTCTGCAGCTCGGGTGGCCTACTGCCAACCGTTGCGTGGCGACGGCTACGCGATTGGCGTGGAGTTCCTCGAGCCGGTGGGGCGATGGGTAGTTCAATCTGCAAACTAGCTTGACGGTTTTCCGGCGAGCGGACAGGAGGGAACTGCTGGAACAATTCTTAAGGAATCAGTTTACTGCGCAAAAGCAAAGCGCCGGACGGATCAGAGAAGGAGCCGTACGGCGCTTTCGCCATTTCTGGGCCGTTATATACACCGGCGGCCATGGTTTCGCCAGGACAATTTGCCGAGGGTCCGCGGGTATGCGTGAGTTTGCTGGAGAGTTGGGAAGCAGTCCCCGGGGGCTCGAGTGTTTGCTAGCACAACCCCAAGACTTCTTCGTACACGCGTAGCGTCCCGTCGACCATGTGATTGGCAGTGAAGTGCTCGATTACTCGAGTGCGGCCGGCTTGGCCCAGGGAACGGGCGAACTGCGGGTCATCGAGGACGCGCCGAATGGCACCGGCGATCTCCGCAACCTGCGGACCGGAAACTAGTAGGCCACTTTTTTCATCCTCGATAATTTCGCCGAGGGCGCCACGAGAAAAAGCAATAGAGGGAATCTCATAAGCCATGGCTGCCAATAGAGAATTGTTGAACGCCTCGAAAAACGAAGGCAGCAGAAATACATCCAAAGCGGCGTACACCGATTCGACATCCTTTACGAAACCCGCGAAGATCACTTCGTTGGAAACTCTGAGTTGGTTGGCCAGCGCTTCCAGGTCGTGACGAGAGGAGCCGTCGCCGGCAAGAATCAAGCGTGCCTCGGGGAAATACCGGCGAACTTCGACGAGCGCCCGAATCAGCCATTCCTGGCCTTTGTCGGGAAGCAGTACGCCGACGCAGCCTAGAACCGGCGCGCCTTCGGCAACGTTCCACCTTTTGCGGGCCTGTGCGCGTTGCGCTGCCGTTGGCAATGCTGGAATCTCGGCACCTTCATAGACGATGCGAATCTTGCCTGGTGCGGCGCCGGAGGCGATAGCTTGATCCGCTACCCATTGAGAATTGGCCACGATGCAATCGGCACTGCGATAACGGGCCTGTGCGATCCATGATTTGGACAGCGGATAGCCTACCCGGCGCGAAATCACGAACGGCAATTTGGTTCTCCACAGCGTTAGCCAGGACGCGGTGACGGCGTGCGCTTCGTTGGCATGCACCAACTCTATGCGTCCGTCCGCCAGAAGGGAGCGAATTTTCGCAGCCGCGGCCAGCCGGAAGATTCCCCGCGATACGGTGTGGACACAAATCCCGCCCCGTTGTGCCCGATAAGCAAGCGCTGATCCGCGCGCGGCCAGCAATTCCGCAGGATGTCCACGCTCGTAAAGACCCTTGAGCAGCAGCAAGGCCTGATTCTGGCCACCTCTCCAATCTGTCTCCAGGTCCACTATCAGGGGAATCACGCGACACCGCGATTCGGAGCGTGCTTTTCAGCGTCAACCAATTGGCCTAGCTTTTGGAATTTCAGGCGCACTCCGCGAGCCGCCATGTTGGCAATCAGCAGACCGCGGTATCCATCCAGAAAGCCGGCTCCGAGAAAGAAATGATGAATCCAACTCCAGGGCGCGGCGAACCACATGGCGGAACGCCAACAGCGTTTGCCTTGATCGAACATTTCGCGGGCAATGGTGCTGGTGTACTTGTCGACCTTGGCCTGATGCTCGGCGAAAGTTCGAATGGTGTAGTGCAACAAATTTCCGTGCAACCGGCCGATCTCGCCGTGGTAGCGAAGGGCCGAATGGATGGCTCCGTCGAAATGGGCCTGATTGCGACGGTAGATGCGCCGCTGCCAGTCGGGATACCATCGTGAATGACGAATCCACGCGCCGAGATACCAGGTCAGCCTTGGCATTTCGTATACGGCGAACCGGGGCTCGTTGGCCTTCCAGAGGCGAACCGATTCCTTTAGTTCGTCACTCAATTCTTCATCGGCGTCGAGCAGGAAGATCCAATCCTGGGATGCCAGTGATGCCGCAAAGTTTTTCTGATCGGCGTGGTTGGTAAACGGGCGCGCGACA
>Ga0187784_10002898_pt1 | contig 13808 bp, 12 predicted proteins | sample 1015_SJ02_MP15_2_FD_132964 | JGI IMG/M metagenome (GOLD analysis project Ga0187784, IMG submission 132964) | Tropical peat soil microbial communities from peatlands in Department of Meta, Colombia - 1015_SJ02_MP15_20_MG | ecosystem: Environmental > Terrestrial > Soil > Wetlands > Peat | place...
GCGTATGATTCTAGTGCCGCTTTGAACCCGAAGTTCGCAATCGGACTCGCGGCAATTGTGGTGCGAACTTCGGGTTCGCGGCACTAGGTATTTACCGTGGTTCCGGCCCCCGTGCATGCCGCATGGCGGCCGCTGACGCTATTGGCTAAACCGTTTCGGCCGGAACTGCGTCCTCGCCCGTAATCTCTCGATCGCACCGGAAGCGGCTCGATGTCCGAAGGTCCCGCCTCCCCCTCGGCTCCCCAGCGCCTGTTCGCCGCGCTTGCGCGCTTCGGCGTCGGCCACCGCCCGTGAGCATGGGGGCAGCCGCGCGGCGCGTGGGCTCGCGCGTCGTCGACGATATCGCGCTGTCGTTCGATGCGCTCGCGCACCGATTTCGCGGTCCGCGGCAGCCGCCGCGCGCGGGGCATTTGCAAATCTGCCACACGCGGCACGAGCACGACCGCGTCTACGCCGAAAACGTGTGCGAGTACTTCCGGCAGATCGGCGTCGAATGCAAAGTGTTCGAGTTCGAGGTGCCGGGCCGCTGGCCGGGCTTGCGCCGCTGCCTCACCGCGGAAACCATCGGCGTGCTCGGCTTCAACGCGCAATTGGATCATTGCCGGATCGGTCGCAAGGATTTCATCGCCGCCGCCGCGCTGCGCGACGTGCCGGTGATCCACTGGATCCTCGACCATCCGAGCGCGCGCTGGCAGCAGTTCACCCATGCCACTGCGGCCAACTCGCGTTTCCTATTCGTGTCGGAATTCGCCGCGCAATACTTCCGGCGTTATTGCCTGCCCGGCGCCCGCACCGCCTCGACCGCCTCGGTGGGACCGAATTGGCGCTCGCGCATTGCCGCGCTTTCGCGCGAAGAATTTTTCGCCCGAGAGAGGGCTTGCCTCATTCCCCTCGGGCTCAAGCGCATCGGCGGCACGATGGCCGACGCGCGTGCGAGGCTTGCGCTCGTCGATCCCGGCTTGCGGGCGGCGGTGGGCGAAGCGATCGAACGGGCGCGCCACGATCTCGCCGGACCGCTGGAGGCGCATCTCGTCGCCGCGCTCGCGCGCGCCGGGTGCGAATTGAGCGGAGCCGATTTCCACCGCTGCTTTCAGATCGTCGACGATACCGTGCAGATCGAGCGAAGGTCGCAAATTTTCGCCGTCGCCGCGCGGTTTCCGGTCGTGATCCAGACCGACATCGCGCCGCCGGTTCCGGCACCGGAGACGGTCGCCATCATCAGCACCGACGCGCACACCATCGGCATGGCGGCTACCGCCGAGCGCATGAAGTCCTGCCGGGCGGTGCTGAGCGCCAATTACGCCAATGACCTCGTCCACGATCGCACCCAGAACGGGCTCAACGCCGGCTGCGCGGCGATCGTCGAGGATACGCCGGCGCACCGCCGGCTGTTCGTTCACGGCAGGAACGCGCTGCTGTTCCGCTACGACGACGACAGCCTCGCGGAGGCTCTCGACCTCGTGTGCCACCGCCCGCAACGCGCCTACGAGATCGCGCAGGCGGGATTTGCGCTGCGCGACGACCCGGCGCTGCGCTTCGGCGGATTCGAGAACATCCTCAAGCTCGCGCGCGCGTGAGGGTTGCCGCGACGCCGCTTGACATTGCTCCAACTCCCGCTCAGCACATCGCGGGTTTAGGAACACGAGGCGCCCATGGGCCGTTTGCTCAACGTCGTCACCCCCCTGCACCGGATGACCAAGCGCGACTACCTCGCGCGCATGGTGGACGAGAAAGTCCATTGCATGCTCAAGGCCAAGGAATACGAGGCCGATTACTGGGACGGCGACCGGCGTTACGGCTACGGCGGCTACCGTTACATTCCCGGCCGATGGAAACCGGTGGCGCAGGCGCTGATCGATCTCTACGGCCTCAAGCATGACGCCAGCATCCTCGACGTGGGCTGCGGCAAGGGCTTCCTGCTCTACGAATTCACCCAGTTGCTGCCGCAGGCGCGCATCGTCGGGTTCGACGTGTCGCGGCACGGGCTCGCCGACGCCAAGCCCGAGGTGCGCGAGCGGCTGTTCCGCTACCGGGCGCAGGACCGCTATCCGTTTGGCGACGGCGCCTTCGACCTCGTGATCTCGCTCGGCACCCTGCATAACCTGAAAATTTTCGAGCTTGAGACCGCCTTGCAGGAAATCGAGCGGATCGGACGCAACAAATACGTGATGGTCGAGAGCTATCGCGACGAGCGCGAACAATTCAACATGCAGTGCTGGGCGCTCACCGCCGAAGCGTTCTTCGACACCGCGTCGTGGATTTGGCTATACAATCGCTTCGGTTATACGGGGGACTACGAGTTCATCTACTTCGAGTAGCGGTCGCGACCGGATCGGCAAATCTTGAGGCGCCGCAATCGATATCACGACGCGTCGTTCGAAATAATACGCCAACGCGGGCCGACCCTTCTTAGTGCGCGCCAGGGATCCTTCGGGCTGTTGGACAGTCCTGTGGCGAATTCGGGCCACGATCCCCAGCGCAAATTGCTCGGTCGCACCAGGACCTGGATGGCGGCCCGCGAGGGTGAATGAAACGGCAGCGTTCCGTGGGGCGTGGTCGAGGCGAATACGACCATGTCGCCGGGATCGAGTTGCGGCACGACGCAGTCGGGCGCATGCTGCCGCAAATAATTCTGCAAAGCTGCGTGGTAAGCGACGTGGGGCCGGCGCGATCCGTCCGCCGGCTCGGACGGTTCTTCGACGCCCAGCTCCGCTGCGCTGACGATCTTGCCGCGCGGCCATGGGACGATTGCGAGCGGGCCGTTATGCAAGCCCACGGGCTCGCACGGCAGCCAGATCGTGTGCGCGAATCCGCGCGGCTCCGTATCGAGCCCCCAGCCGTCGAGATGCAGATGGGTGCCGGGCGGCATGAAGAACAGGATGGTCTGGTGGACCGTGTGATCGTCAGCGCCGTCGATGCTCGCCAGGAGGTCGGCAACGCCGTCATTCAACAACAAGTCTTCGAGTGCCGCGGCGGTGCCCGGCGTCTCCGGTTGCGCATGCGGATTTAGCAGCGCATTCGCGAGCACGCGCTGTCCGGACGGGCCCTCGATGAAACGGTTCGGCTCACGCGCCACGGTCTGGTGGCGCAGGAAGGATGCGCCGGACGCGATCACCTCGCTCTCGACCACCGCTCGCAACGCTGCGATCTTTTGCAGCGGTATGACCCCGCGGAAGATCGCGTAGCCATGCTGCTGATAGAAGGCCGAGACCGGCCCGCCGGGCGCGGGCAAAGGTCGCGCGCGAAAGGTGGTGCCGTCGATCAGATCGATCGCCGCCTTGGTCGATTTTTTCGCGCGTGAAATCCAACTGCTCATTCGTCTATCCTTAGCGCAAAATCAAGCGTTGGACGAGCCTGGAGCAAAGGTGCGTCCCCTAAAGGAAGCCCGGTGCGAAGTCGAGAGACAACGAGCGGCCGACGACAAAACCCGTTCTTGCCCGGCACATACGCGGGCGCTATTGCATATCCGGCCTGAGTAGGAGCCCGCGCCGCACAGTCATGCAGATCAAATCCGCCAGGGCTGCCGTTCTTGCCCGCTCGCGCCAGCCGCTGGTGGTCGATGAGATCGCGTTGCCGGAAGCACTTGATGCCGGCCAGGTGCTGGTCAAGGTGCTGCACACGACGATCTGCGGGGCCCAGATCAACGAGATCGACGCGGTCAAGGGGCCGGACAAGTTCCTCCCGCATTTGCTTGGACACGAAGCGTCGGGGCAGGTCATGGAGATCGGCCCGGGCGTGACCCAGGTGAAGCCGGGCGACACGGTGGTGCTGCACTGGCGTCCGAGCCGCGGGATCGCCAGCCGCACGCCGTCCTACCGCTGGCGCGGCGAGCACCTCAATGCCGGGTGGGTGACCACCTTCAACGACTACGCCGTGGTGTCGGAAAACCGCATGACGCCGATCCCGGCGGATTTCGACCTCAAGATCGCGCCACTGTTCGGCTGTGCGGTGACCACCGCAGCCGGCGTCGTCAACAACGATGCCAAGCTCAAGATCGGCGAGTCCGTCGTGATCTTCGGCGTCGGGGGCGTAGGACTTAATCTCGTCCAGTTCGCGCAGCTCGCCGGCGCCTATCCGATCGTCGCGGTGGACCTGCTCGCCCACAAGCTCGCCATGGCGAAAGCGCGCGGAGCGACCCACGTCATCGACGCGTCGAAGACGACGGACGTGGAGGGCAACGTCCGCGCGATCGTCGGCGCCGCCGGCCCCGACAAGGTGCTGGAGACGACCGGCGTCAAGTCGGTGATCGAACTCGCCTACGAGCTGACCCACCCGGACGGAACCTGCGTGCTGGTCGGCGTGCCCAACGAGAAGGTCACGATCTACACGCTGCCGATCCATTTCAACAAGGTGCTCACCGGCTCGCACGGCGGGGACGCCGCCCCACATATCGACATTCCGCGCCTCATTCGCCTGGTACGCGCCGGCCGCCTGTCGTTCGATGGGATCATCACGCACGAATTCCCGCTCGCCGAGATCAACGCCGCGCTCGATCTCGTGCGCAGCGGCAACGCCGGTCGGGTGCTGGTGAATCTGGGGTAATGGAAAGAAGCGAATAGCGAATAGTGAGCAGCGAATAGAGAATGAACACGTTCTTTTTATTATTCGCCACGCGTCATTCGCACCACGATGTGCAAGCTTGAAGCCATCCCGCGCGCAGTCGGGCCGGTGCGGGCCGCGGCGACGAGATTGAGCAAAAACGTGAAGAAGGCGAGCGGCACGGCAAACAGCGCCAGCGCTGGAAGCCCGATCCAGGGCCGCTGGTGTGCGGCCGCGCCCAGGCGCGCGAACGTCCGATAGGACCAGGTGCGCAGGCGGCTCGCCGGCACGTAGCGGATCTCGTCCAGCCGCGCTGTGGGCGCCAGGCGACGCAACGTCTCGCCGAGGCTCGCAGCGAAACCCTGCACGTCCCGCATCGGTTGTTGTTCACTTATGGCAATCAAGATGCTGCCATCGTCCTTCATCACGCAGCCGGGTCTGGCGACCAAAGCGCCGATCCTTTCGGCATCGCGTTGGTCGAGTTCGATGACACACAGGTCGAAGCCGTCGCCGAACGTGTCGCGGTCGGGCGAACTTTGCAGCAACGGAGTTGTCTGGACGCAAAAGACGCGGCTCCCGTATTTGGCGAGCATGACCGAGAACAGCGTCGGTGCGTCGGAAACGTGCAGCAGATGGCGTGCCCGATCGGCGAAGAAGGGCGACAGCCGCCGCAGTAACGGGCGATAGTCGGGCCAGCGCGGATGCCAGGGCCGCACGCGCGGCGGATAGCCGATCAGCAGCGCGCGCAGGCGTTCGACCCAACGCCCTCGCCGGCTCGGCGCCCCGAGGAGGCTGCGCAACGCCTCCGGGCTCAGGCGCCCGCGCGCGGCCTCCTGAACCGTGGCGATGGCGCCGCGCCAATAGGGATGCCCGTAGTGGGGCTGCGGGCGGCGCCGCAGATGTCGGGTCACCTGCGCCACATATTCGTCCGCCGTGGCGACGGCGGCTGACAGCCCCGCCGGCTTTTCATCGGCATGATAGACGAGCGTATGCGCGACGTTACGACGATGCTGCGCGGTCGTCCATTCGGAGAGGCTGCGCGCGAGCGCTTCCGGGCGCAATGGGCCTTCCCGCAGGAAGCCCGCCTCGTGCGCGCGCGGCTGCATTTCGACCACGAGGAATTCATCGGAATCGGTGATGACCGACACGTTCCCGGACGGGCACATTTCCGGCAGGAAAGAATAATCCCACGAGGCGCCGATCCTGAAATCGATCACCTCTGGGTGAATGGCGATCATGTGCATCAGATAGAACCGGCCCAGCAGCGTGTGGTCGTCGACGCGCCAGAACAGGCGATTGGTGTGCGCGTTGTGCGTGCGCGAAGCGTTGACCGTGTTGGCGAGCGTGGCGGGATGAAGATGGCCGAGCGCCCAACCCATCAGCTCGCGGGCGGAAAGTGCCGTTGAGGTCGCCGCTCCCTCGCGGCCGACCCGATCGCGCAGCCAGGGCATCGCCTCCTCGGCGGTGACCTGGAAATTGCCCACCAGCACCGCGCTGGCGCCGGCGCAGATGCGGGCAAGCGCGCTTGCGAGCGACCCGTCGGCAACGATGTAGTCGGAGACGAGAAAGAAAAAGCAGGTGTTCCGCATGGCGGGTCCGGCGGCCCGGATCGCCTCGACGTAGGCCAGCGTCAGCGTGGTGGAATTGTTGCCCACCGTGATCAGATGATCGATTGGCCGGATGCTCGTCCGGCAAACGTCGGCCAGGCCACGGAAGGCTGGATGCTGCCGGAGGTAACGCTCGTCCGCGGTGCTGGTCACGATTTCGAATTCGCAGGCGAGCGACTTCGCCAACGCGGGCACGTTCCCTGGCGCCATCAGTGTCGGCAACCCGACTTCCAGGAATTGCCGGACGTAGCGGTGGCCCCAGACCGGCAGCAGCAGTTTGACGGTTTCGGGCGGCGGCCGGCGCAGCCCTGCGCGGGTTATCTCCGCCGCCGCGCGCAGGCCCGACGGACCCTCGCCTGCGGCGCGTCCTGCATGATCGAGTTCGGCCTGCCGCAAAGCGTCAGCGCCCGGCCGGAATACGCGCGGCGTCCCCGACCTCGGTTCGCGGCCCCGCCGCCGGGAGCGGTCGCACCCCGTGCGCCGCGGCAACCGCCGTGCGCAGCCAAGCCTTGCCCGGACGCTCGATCGAGAAATAGAGCAGGCTCGCCCAGACGGCGACGAGAACAAGCCCAATGGTCATGGCGTAAGCCGACGCCCCGAGGCCGATGAGGACCATGAAGGTGAACACGAACGGGTGCCCCAGATAGATCGAGTAACTGACCTCGCCGAGATAGGTCGGAACCCGGTGGCCGAGCGCGCGCGCAATGGAGGAACCGCCGAGCGCCAGCGCCAGAATCAGCATGCAGCAGCCGGGCGCCATCAGGAAATTCATGTGCAGGAAGACGACGAAAGCCAGGAATTGGCTGCCCATGCCGAAATCCCATCGGGCGACGAGGAACGCGAAGGCAATAACGAGCCAGGCGACCCCGATCCAGGCGAGGACTTCTCCGTAGCCGGCGCGAAGCGGCGTGCCGGACCGCTGGATGAGCAGGTAGATCTGGCAGGTCAGGCAGCCGGCGATGAATTCGGGCAGGTGAAAGTAGGGCGAGAGATAGAGCAGCCAACGGTAGAACGAATTATCCATATTGACGTCGGTCGAGATGAAATCGGGATGACGCGCAAGAACGTAGGCTTGCCATTTATCTTGCGTAACGAATACGCCGTAGAAGGTCGCAAACGTAAGCCCACACAAAACGACAAGCAGTACGGCGCAGCGCCGAATGCCGGTAAGCGACGCGACTCGGTAAAGAACCAGCGCGTAGACCAAATAAAAGAACATCTCGGTCGATATCGACCATGAGATGTGATAGCGCTGCGACGCGAGCGGCTCGCCGTCGGCCAGCCAGTACCACCAGGTCCCCGTCAACGACGCGAACGACAATCCGATGCCGGGATGGGCATAAAACACGCGCCCCAGCTTGCCGAGCAAGTAGAACAGGAGGATGGCGAAAAACAACGGGTAAAGCCGCGAGAACCGTGCGAATGCGAAGGCCGGAACGGCAGCGCGCCAGTTCTTCGCGAACGTGCCGGCGTAGACGTAGTGCACGATGAAGCCGCTCAACGTGAAAAACAGCGGCATGCCGACGACGGAAACCGGGCTACGCAAGCCGAACGGCGCGAAGCCCGAGCCCTCGGAGAAATGCGCGAGCACGATCGTCGCCGCCGCGACGAAGCGCAGGCCCGTCAATGCCGGGATATCAGGAGCCTTCCCCATGGGGCGGATTCTAGGGTGGGCGTTAGTCAGGCGCAACCGAACGGAGCCGCCGTCGCGCTCATGGCGCTTTCCACAGACGGCGCAGGTGCAAAGTCGTGCGCGGGACGCGCCAGAAGGATCGCGCGAGGTGGACCAGGGTCCGCGGCCATTGCCCGTCCGCCGAGAGGCTGGAAGCGAGTTCGAAGTCGAAACATGCCTCGAGCTGGTTGATGGTCTTTGGCGCGAGACGATACGGGCCGTCGGGATCGGCGTACTTCGCACGCAGGTGGGCAACTATGTCCTCGACGGCAGAAACGCGCGGCTTCTTGGTGACCTCCACGATCGCCGCCACGGAGGGCCAGACCTCCAGGCGCCCGCCGGCAAGCGCGAAGCGAATGAACCAGTCGAAGTCCTCGAAGCGGCGCAGGCCCGGGTCGGTCTCCCCCACCCGCGCAAAGACCTCGCGTCGCAGCAGCGCGGTCGAGCCGTGCGCGAACCAGCAACCGCTGACGAAATCGGCGATGTCGGCGCTCGGCAGCGGAATCCGCGTCTCGAGATGCCGCTGACCGTCCGTTCTTCGGTCGAGCACAAAGCCGGCGGCGTAGGCCACCATGGCGTCGCCCGTCGCGGCAAAGGCGCGTTCGGCCAGCTCCAACCGCGGCGCCAACGTGCCGGGCAGCCAATAATCGTCGGAGTCGAGGAATGCGATCCAATCGCCCCGTGCCGCGGCGACCCCCGTGTCGCGCGCGCGGCCGGCGCCCCGGTTCTCCTCGTGGCGGATAACGCGGACGCAGGGATCGCCGGCGAGATCGGCGGGCAGTTCGAACGGCGGATTGGAAGCGTCGTCGACAAGGATGATTTCCATGCCGTCGACGTCCTGGGATCGGGCACTGCGCAACGCCCGCTCCCCAAGCGCCTGGCGATCGTACAGCGGAATGACGACCGAGACTCGCATCACTGACCAACACCCCCGCGGGCTTGTTAATTCCGGCTTTTTAACCCGCGTCCGAAACAAGGCTTTAGCCGCAAACGTTCCCCTTGTCTGCCGCAAAGATACGGCCTAGGGGAACCGCGGGGGCGGGAGCGGGGTAACGGGGATTTTGATGTTGCAGGCATTCGATGCCACGACCGGCGCGGCCATGCCCCATTCGGGCGCGGCGCTCTGGTTGGGCATGCGCACCGTGCGGAACCTGCGCAAAGGCCTCACCTGGGCGTGGCTCGACACGATCTGCCAATACCGGCGATCCAAGATCGGCCCGTTGTGGGAGACCATCAATGTCCTGGTGATGACGCTCGGCATCGCCGTGGTCTCCTCGGCCGTCATCGGCGGAGGCATAGGCGACCTGATCCCCTACATCGGACTCGGCATCATCGTTTGGTCGGCCATCACGGCGCAGATCGGCGAAGGCACGACCGTGTTCGTGCGCAACCGCGAATATATACTCTCGTCCAACTTGAGCATCGATTTCTACGTCGCGCGGATGACTTTTCGCATCCTCATCACCTTCTGCCACCACCTGATCCTCTACGTCCTCGCCGTCGCGCTCGGACTCATCTCGCTGCACTGGATCACCCTGCTGGCGCTTCCCGGCATCCTGCTCCTGTTCGTCAACGGATTTTGGGCCATCACTCTGCTGGGGCTCGTGACGGCCCGCTTTCGCGACGTCGAGCTGATCGTGCGCAATCTGCTGCAGCTGGCTTTCTTCGTGACCCCGATTTTTTGGGACTACCACCACGTGCTCAACGGCCGGGAGTACATCGTCGACTACAATGTTCTGTTCTATTTCCTTGAGATCGTGCGCGGCCCGTTGCTCGGCGAAGTGCCGCCGCTCCGGATCTATGCCGTCGTCCTGGCGGTGACGCTGCTCGGGTATGTGCTGGCGTATCTGGCGTACCGTCGAATGCGGCGCAGCCTGGCGTTCTTCGTTTAGATCGGGGCGCATCGCCGCCATGTCACGCGTCAAGATCGAAGACGTAAGCGTGCGCATCCCGATTTACGAAGCAAGCGCATTGCGCTTGCTGCGCATGCCCTCGTTCGGCCGCGCCAAGGTCGGGACGCGCAACGTCAGCCACGCGGGCGCCCTCTTCATCATCCATGCGCTCAGCAACCTCGATCTCGCGGTGGAGGAAGGCGATCGGGTCTGCATCATCGGCCATAACGGCGCGGGCAAGACCACGTTGCTCCGGCTCATTGCGGGGATTTATCCGCCGACGAGTGGGTGCATGGAGGTCGCCGGCAAGGTGATGGCGCTGCTCGGGCAGCATCTCGCGCCCAATCCCGACGCCACCGGCTACGAGAACATCAGTCTGATTGCAAACCTCTACGACTGGCCCAGGGAACGCCTGCCCGAATACATTCGCGACATCGAGGAATTCACCGAGCTGGGCGAATATCTGTCCTTGCCGGCGCGAATCTACTCGGCTGGCATGCATGCGCGGCTGTCCTTCGCGGTGGCAACGATCCAGGTTCCAGACGTGCTGCTCATCGACGAAGGAATCGGCGCGGGCGACGCGCATTTTCAGGAAAAAGCCCGGACTCGGATTGAGGAATTCATCAGCCGCGCCAAGATAATGATCATGGCCTCGCACGCGACCGACTTCTGCCGCGCCATGTGCAACAAGGCGCTCCTGCTGGCGAACGGGCGGCGGGTGTTCTTCGGCGACGTCGACGAGGCGTTCGACCGCTACGCCGAATTGCGATGAGCCTGAGCGTTGCGGTCGCGCCGGCGATCGGCGACCGAGCGAAGCCAGCGCCTCGTATAGAGCGCCCAGCGCCACAGATCGAAGCGGCCGCGCCGCGGCGCGTCGCCATGGAAGCGGCGCGCCGAAAAGGCTTCCCAATCGGCCGCGAGACGCGACGCGATTGCGCCGGCGCGAGGTGTCAGCAGGTGATCGGCAGGAGGGCGAAACGCTTCGTCGATCTGTTTGCGGTAAATGATCTGGCCCCACAAATCGAAAATGTCGTGCGGCTCCGCGAGCTTGAACAATGCGTCGTCCCACCGCCGCGCCGGCCGAGAATCCGCTCGCGCCTCGAGCAGCTGGTAGCGATTTTCGTGGAGCAGAGCGAGATAGAAACTGCTCGTCGCATGGAACAGGCCATGGTCCCGCCAGCCGGTCAGCGGCGCGCTGTGGCGGGCAACTCCGCCGGGCTTGAGCAACTCGTGCGCCACCTGAAAGCCGTTGATCGGGTTGATCAGGTGCTCGATCGTCCCCTCGTTGTTGACCATGTCGAAGGCGCCGAGCCATTCCGGCGGCGGCGCGAAGGTATTGAGGTCGAAAAAGGTCGAGCCGTAAGTGTCGTCCACATCGATGGCGATGTAGTCGATGCCGAGAGCGCGATAGACGCCGGCGACCGGAAACGTTCCGCTGCGGCCGATCGCCCCCTCGGTCTCGGCAGAAGTCTTCCCCCGCGCCAGCAGAAACGCCCGCGTATGCTCGCGCGCGGCTTGCGGGTCGCAATAGAACTCCTGGGCGCCAAAATCGATGAGCCGCGCGCCCGGAAACAGCCAGCCCGCGTCGAGCCACCGCGCGACGTGGGTGGGAAAAAATTCGGCCAAATAGCCCACGGCTTCCTCCCGTAGGGCAGCATATACGTCAGCGGCAGAGCTTGCGTCGAGGGCTGCTGGCGGCGATTTGCGTGCCCGGCGCGGGTGCGTTAGTTTCGACCGATCCCTGCGAAATTGAGAAACGGATCAGTCCAGCCTGGACCTTGACGGATGACGCGTATCGACCTGCCGCTGCAGCCGAACGGCACCAAGGTTCAGTGGTCCTATCTCCCGCGCCAGTTCAACGAGCGCAGCACCGAGGAAATCCTCGATCGGCTGCGCACGTTCATACCCACCGGCGACTTCACGCTCGGCAAGCCGGTGCGCGAGTTCGAAGAGCGCTTTGCCCGCCTGATCGGCACGCGTCACGCCGTCGGGGTGAACTCGGGCACCGACGCGCTCAAGCTCTCGCTCAAGGCTCTGGACATTGGGCCGGGCGATGAAGTGATAACCGCCGCCAACACTTTCATCGCCACCATCGGGGCGATCGCCGAGAATTTCGCCCGCCCCGTGCTCGTCGACTGCACCGACAATTTCTGCATGGACGCGAGCCAGGTCGAGGCGGCGATCACGGCGCGCACCAAGGCGATCATGCCGGTGCACCTCGCCGGCCAAATGAGCGACATGCCGGCGCTCATGGAAATTGCTGCGCGGCACGGCCTGCCGGTCGTCGAAGACTCGTGCCAGTGCATCCTCGGGTCGATCGACGGCCGCAACGCCGGCACGTTCGGGCTCGCCGGCGGTTTTTCCCTTCATCCGCTCAAGAACCTCAACGTGTGGGGCGACGGCGGGGTGATCGTCACCGACGACGATGCGTTCGGCGACAAGCTGCGGCGGCTGCGTAACCACGGGCTCGCGGACCGCGACTGTGTCGTGATGCTCGGCTGCAACTCCCGCCTCGATTCGCTCCAGGCGGTGATCGGCAACTGGCTCATCGATCAGGTCGAGTTCATCACCTCGACCCGGATCAAGAACGCGGCCTATCTCGACGGCGAACTTTCCAAGCTGCCGCGGATCCGATTGCCGCAGCGCTACAACAATCGTCGGCTCGTGTTTCACCTGTATATCGTTTTCGCCGAGCGGCGCGACGAATTGCTCGCCCACTGCCGCAGCGCCGGCGTCGAGGCCAAGGTGCATTATCCGGTCCCGGTCTATCGCCAGGAGGGCTTGCGGCCGTTCGGCTACCGCAAGGGCGATTTCCCGGTGACCGATCGCCACGCGGAAACCATGATCTCGCTGCCGGCGCACGAGCATCTCACGGCCGAGCAGCTCGCCTATATGGTGCAGACCGTCACCGAGTTCTACGGGGGCTAAATCGTGCCTCGCCATGACATTCCTTACGTGAACCTGCCGGCCCAGGCGGACGAGCAGATGCCGGAACTCGCCGCGATCTTCGAACGGGTCGCGCGGCGCGGGTCCTTGGTCGGGGCGGGTGCCGAGATCGAGCGGCTGGAGGCGAGGCTTGCCGGATACTGCGGCACGCGCGAGGCGGTCGCGCTCAACTCCGGCACGGACGCGCTGTTTCTCGCCTTGAAGGTCGCCGGCATCGGCCCCGGGGACGAAGTGATCACGCCGCCCAATTCGTTCATCGCTTCGACCGCGGTGATCGTGCACCTCGGTGCGCGCCCGATATTCGTCGACGTGCTGGCGGACCAGAACATCGACCCGGCCGCGATCGAGCGCGCGATCACGCCGCGCACGCGCGCGATCATGCCGGTGCATCTGACCGGCCGGGTCTGCCGCATGGACGAGATTTTGGAAATCGCCGAGCGTCATGATCTGCGCGTGATCGAGGACGCGGCGCAATCGATCGGATCGATGCTGCAGGGGCGCAAGAGCGGCTCGTTCGGCCATTTCGGCTGCTTCTCCGCCCACCCGCTCAAGAACCTCAACGCGATGGGCGACGCCGGCTTCGTCACCACCGACGATTCGGCGGCCGCCGCGCGCATGCGCCGCCTGCGCACGCATGGCATGGCCGACCGCGAGACCGTCGAGGAATGGGGCTTCGTCTCGCGCATGGACGTGCTGCAGGCCGCGATCCTCGACTACCGGCTCGACAAGCTGCCCGACGTGATCGCCAAACGGCGGCAGAACGCCGCGCTTTATCAGCGCCTGATCAAGCACGAGGAGGTATTCGTGCCGCCGTGCCGGCAGGACGAGTTCAACACCTTCCACACCTTCGTGATCCAGGCGGAGCGGCGCGACGAGCTGCAACGCCATCTGCGCGCCGCCGGCATCAAGACCGCGATCCATTATCCGGTGCCGATCCACCTCCAACCCGCCGCCGCGGGGCTGGGTTATCGCAGGGGCGGCTTCCCGGCGACCGAACGGCAAGCGGACCGCATCCTGACCTTGCCGGTGAACCAGTACATGAGTCCGAACGACGTGGAGGCGGTCGCCGGCGAGGTGCTCGGGTTTTATGGCGCCTGATCGAACGTCGTAGCGGTTACCCCGGCGGCCGGCGGGCCGGATCGCCCAGGGCAC
>Ga0187784_10002900_pt1 | contig 13800 bp, 9 predicted proteins | sample 1015_SJ02_MP15_2_FD_132964 | JGI IMG/M metagenome (GOLD analysis project Ga0187784, IMG submission 132964) | Tropical peat soil microbial communities from peatlands in Department of Meta, Colombia - 1015_SJ02_MP15_20_MG | ecosystem: Environmental > Terrestrial > Soil > Wetlands > Peat | place...
CACGCTCGCTCAGGCGGTGCGCGTCATCGACAGCGCCATCGTCATGACGATCGCGGCCTCACTTGGCCTCGGCGTGGCGCTCGAGGAGACCGGGGGTGCCCACTACCTCTCGACCCTCTTCTCGGACGCGTTTCACGGCCTCGGCCCGGCCTGGAACCTCTCCCTCTTTTTCCTGATCGTGACCTTTGTTTCCAACCTGATCAACAACAAGGCGAGCTCGGTGATCTTCACGCCGATCGCGGTGAGCGTGGCGCACCGGCTCGGCGTCGACCCGATGGTGTTCGCGATCGCCGTCGCCTTTGCCGCGAACTCGGCGCTCGCCTCGCCCGTGGCGCACCCGGCGACCCTCCTCGTCATGGGGCCGGGCCATTACCGCTTCCGCGATTTCCTCATCGCCGGAACGCCGGTCACCGTCCTCACCTGGATCGCCTTCACCCTCTTCGTGCCTTGGTACTACGGCCTCTGGTGAGGCGACCGGGTGCGCACGCGTCCCGACAGCGAGCGCCGGCCGGCGCGATCAGACGCCGTGCGCGGCGAGGAAATTCCGCCACGATGCGAATTTTCCTCCTTTGCTTGGCTTCCCGCTCTCGAGCTGCGTGAGAACGGCACGGTCGACCGCGATTGCCGTGCCGCAGGGCAAAACAAGATACCGGATCTCCTCGAGCCCGCCGAGCCTGCGACAGATGATCCGGTTGAGCTTGGCGCAGTCGGCACGGCCACCCTCCACGGGAGACAAGACGCCGGCAGCCGAAAGGGCCAGCGCAGCCGCGAGAAGGTCCCGCTCCGTGACGCCTCGCGCGGCAATATCGGCGAGGCGGCGAGGGCCGCCGGCAAGGACGGCGACGATGTGGCGTGTCGCGACATTGTCGAACCTCAAGCGTCCGGCCGGCGTGGACAATTTGTACGCGATCATGGCGGCCGGGCGGGTCAGCGAAAATGCACTCGCGAGCAGGCAACGGCGGCACGCGTCCTCGCCGAGCCTTTTCGCCTTTCGCGCGAACACGTCGCGGCGGAAGAACTGGTCGATGAGGAAATCGCGCGTCAGCTCCCGCGCATCAGGGTCGGCGATGGCGGCGAGCGCCTTGCGCGCGGCCTTGCCCAGGACGAAGCTGTCGTAGTTCTCGATGAGCGTCGCCGAGCCGACGGGCGACAGGCCGATCGCCGCCATCGCGGCACGGACCTCGGTGACGCAAAGCGGCTCCCAGCTCGCCCCCAAGAGCTCGTGGGCAAGATAGGCAGGAGCATGGCGCTCCGTGCGCTTTTTCACCATCTTGGCCATCGGGCTCGCGACCAAGGCCGGCGCCTTCAATGCGCCGAGACTATCGACGATCTCGGCCGCGGCGGCGACGCGCGCGATGCTGTCGCCGGGCAAGCTCCCGCCGAGTGCCTGCATGAGCCGCTGGAACGGCAGATCGGCCGCGCGGCCCGGCATGGCGTTGTAGCTCACATAAACGAGACCGCCCGGCTTGAGGTGGCGGTCGATGAAACGGCGCAAGGCGTCGCGGGCCGCGGGATCGACCCAGGAATAGACCCCGTGCGCGACGATGTAGTCGAAGCCCGGCAGGTCGAGCTCGACGGCCGAGGAAAAATCGGCGGCATGAAAGCGTACATTGGAAATTCCAGCCTCGGCCGCGAGGCGGCGCGCGTGCGCGATGTGCGCCGGCATCGCATCGATGCCGTAGAAATTTCCCTCGGGATGGGTCGCCGCCAGGACCGCCGCGGTAACTCCCTGGCCGCAGCCGAGATCGCACCAGGCGAAGCCGCGCTTGCGCACGGGTGGCGCCCAGCCCTGGAGGAGCGCCACATGGTCGAGCCACGCAGGCGCCAGCTCGCGAATGAAACTGCGCACGTAAGGCACGTCCGTGACGTAACCGCGCACCCGGGACGGCATGACCTGGCCTCGCATGGGGAAGGGTCGCCTTGGCCCATTAAGACGGCTTCCGGCGAGAGGCACAAGGCGGCCAACATGGCGCAAGCAGGTGATCGGGAGGAGCGGCGATGAACTCGACCGAAGCGACCGCAGTCATTCCCGCGGAGGCAATGAACCCCAACGTCGGAGTCGTCTATGTTCGCTCTGCTAGGCGCCCCGCCTTATTCTCGCACGCCGAATGCGACGCCGTCATTGCGTGGGCCAAAGGAAGACGTCTCGTCAAGAGAGCGCGTTCCAGGAAGGACAAGTCAAGGCCCGAGCAAGATTAGGAAAGGCGGCAAGCGAATCTTGATCGCTTCGCGCATCAGCGACGAGCGCATTGCCCGGTTTTGTCAGGTACGTCGAGAAAATCACCTTCGATCTGAACAGGAAAATCTGGCGCTTCGAACTTACCCGTCTCAGCGCGATCTTCATCCACCGTTACGACGAAGGCGAGCGTTTCTCGCCACAGATCGACTTGCAACCGCCCTATTGCGGCCACAAGGTCGGCGTGTTCATTTAATTGTCGCCGCCCAAACTACGGAAGCGGCGTCCTCGACTATGGCCTTGCCCCGGCGGGGAAGGCGCCCCGCGCGCGGGGCGCCGTGCCATCATCGGCGGCCGCTCAGCGGTCAAAAATCGAGCTTCTGGCCGCCGGAAACGCGCTTGAGGTCCTCTTCGCTAAGCTCTGCGCCAGCGCCTTTGCCGGCCTTGGCGAGCGTATCTGCCGAAGAGATGCGCGTGCCCTTCTTCACGGGCTTGCTCTTGCTCTCGGGCTTGCTTTTGCTCATGGTCCTCTCCTTCGATGGGTCGGGCACCTAGCCGCCGGCGACCCACTTCAGCTTGTCCTCGAGACTTCTTGGCGTGGGTCAATCTAGCCTTCGGCATCTACAATTTCAAGGGCCAGCACCGGTATGGGCGTGGGCACGCCGGAAGATGAGCTGTCCGTTCTCGACTTGATCAGCGCGCTGAGTCGGGCCCAAGGATCGCCCGTGCTATTCGTAGTTCAGGCTTATGTGTTCTCCGCCGGACGCTTTGTCGAGCTCCTTCTCGCTGAGTTCGCCCTTGTCGACCTTCCGCTCGCCGGCCTTGGCCTTGCCGGCGCCAGAGACGGCCTTCTCCGCTTTCTTCTCAGGCTTGTGCTCGCTCATGCTCTCTACTCCGCACTTCTCTTGCAGGGCAGCGGACGCACTTATTCGCAACCTAACGATTGTAGATTAGCCCAAGTCGCGCCGCGCTTGTTGTGATAACCGTCGCAATGCCGCCAGATTATGCGGCGGGTTGATAAATGGTGCCTGTCGTTCCAACGAATTGATGTGAATGCATTATTGTGAGAGTATACAGCGCCTGGGACAGCCCAGAGGACAGCACTCTCCCTGAGCATCCGCCGCGAGACTTCGCGCGATCGGGGTCGGGCGGGAGGAGAGGACATCATGGGGCATAGAAAGGGGCGGAGCGGCGTCTCTCGCGGGGCCCCGGCGCAAGCAGGGCCTGGCTTTAGCGCGGGGTCGGCGTGGTGCGCGCGGCAGCACCTTCTTGGCGCGCCATGAGCGAAGGCACGCAGCAAATCTTCCGCGCCGCAGCCATCGAGCGGCTCTCCTCGCCCGACCAGCTCGAGGAACTCGTGCGCATCACGCGGCCCACCGATTGGGCGGCGGCGCTGGTGATCTGTCTTGTGCTTGCCGCGGTTGCGATCTGGAGCGTCATCGGCCGCATCCCGACGCGCGTCGCGGGCGAGGGCATCCTGGTGAGCGACGGCGGCCGGGTCGTCGATGCGGTCTCGGCCGTCGGCGGGCGTCTCGCCTCCGTCGACGTGAGCGTGGGCGAGCGGGTGAGCCAGGGCCAGGTCATCGCGCACCTCTCCCAGACCGACACCGAGCAACGTTACCGCAATGTCGTGGAGGTCCTGCACGAGCGCGAGCGCGAGCATGCCGCGCTCGTGAGCGCCATCGAGCAGGAGCTCGCCGCCAAGGCCAAGAGCTTTGCCGCACAGAAGGCAGCACTTGAGCAAGTGATCGATGCAGCCGGTGAGCGTGCCGCCTATCTCGCAACTGACGTGAAGAACCTCCAAGCCACCATGGCCAGGGGATTCGCGACGCGGCGCGAGATGGAGGAAAGGCGCGCCCAGCTCGTGGCCGCCGAGGAGCGCGCCACCGATGCCCGCAATGAGATTTTGCGCTTGGACGCGCAGCAGCTCGACCTCACGACCGAGCGCGAACACGACCGGCTTGCCTCCCAGATCAAGGTCAACGACGCCCGCCGGCAGATGGACGAGCTCGCCGGCATGCTCGAGCGCGACTCGAGGCTACTGAGCCCGAGCGACGGGCGCGTCATCGAGATCAAGGTGTCAAGCGGGGGCGTGCTCGCGGTCGGCACGCCGGTTGCGGCGATCGAAAGCGAGGGGAAAAGCCTCGAGGCGGTGATCTATGTTCTGGGCGGGCAGGGCAAGAACGTGCGGCGGGGCATGGAGGTCCGCCTCGAGCCGGCGACGATCAAACGCGAGGAGTTCGGTGCCCTGATCGGGAAGATCGCCACCGTTTCCGAGTTTCCGGCGACGCCCGAGGGCATGGGCGCGGTGCTGCACAACGCAGCACTGGTGACGCGCTTCTCGCGCGAGGGGGCTCCCTACGAGGTTGTGGTCCAGCTCGAGCGCGACGAGGGGGCCGCGAGCGGCTATCGCTGGTCCTCGGGCAGCGGGCCACCGCTCAGGCTCAGCACCGGGACGCTCGCGCATGCTGAGATCACCACGCGCGAGCAGCCTCCTATCGACCTGGTGGTGCCGCTCATGAAGCGACTGAGCGGCATCGGCGGCTAGGGCGACGCCGGCATGACCGCAGCCGAGACCGTCGAGCCGCTCAAGGCGCCGCTATTTCGGCACCTCTTTCCTCGGCTGGCTCGCCGCAGCCGCACCGTCAGGCGCACACCTACCATCCTTCAGATGGAAGCCGTCGAGTGCGGCGCCGCCTCGCTCGCCATCATCCTGGCCTATCACGGCATCTGGGTCCCGCTCGAGCAGCTTCGCGTCGATTGCGGTGTGTCGCGCGACGGGAGCAAGGCGAGCAACCTGCTCAAGGCCGCGCGCCGCTACGGGCTCGCCGCCAAGGGCTTCCGCAAGGAGCCCGCGACCCTTCGCGGGCTGCCGATGCCCTGCATCGTCCACTGGAACTTCAACCACTTCATGGTGCTGGAGCGGCTTGACGCCGCACGCGCCTATCTCAACGATCCGGCCGTCGGCCGCCGTCACGTCAGCATGGCGGAATTCAACGAGTCCTTCACAGGCGTCGTGCTGGCGTTCGAGCCCGGCGAGGATTTCAAACGCCTGGGCCGCAAGCCGGCGGCCTTCGGCATCGTCGCGCGCGAGCTAGGCCGCTCGCGCCCGGCGGTGGCGCTTCTGCTCGTCTTGAGCGTCGCCCTCGTCGTCCCCGGCGTCGTCATTCCGGCCTTCTCCCGCGTCTTCGTCGACGACATCCTGATCGAAGGCGCCAGCGGATGGCTGATACCGCTTCTGATCGGCATGGCGGCAACGGCACTCGCGCGCTCGCTCATCGGTCTCCTGCAACAATCGCTCCTCCTCCGCCTCCAGACCAAGCTTGCCGTCACCATGATTAGCCGCTTCCTGTGGCACGTGCTGTCGTTGCCGATGGAGTTCTTCACCCAGCGCCACGCGGGCGACATCGCGAGCCGCGTGGCGGCCAACGAGCAGGTCGCGCGCCTCTTGTCCAGCGGGCTCGCCACCAATGCGCTCAACCTCGTCTCGCTCGCCTTCTTCGCCGCCGCGATGGCGGTCTACGACCTCGGGCTCGCGGCCCTCGGCGTCGGGATGTCGCTTGCGAACATCCTCGCCCTCAAGCTGGTCAGCGCGCGCCGCGAGAACCTCAACCGCAGCCTTGCGGTTGAGCGCGGCAAGCTCAACGGCAGCACGGTTGGCGTCATCCGCACCATCGAGACGCTCAAGGCGACTGGGCTCGAGGACGACGCCTTCGCCCGCTGGGCCGGATTTCAAGCGAAGGTGCTCAACGCCGAGCAGCGCCTCGGCCTCTATTCGGCGTTCCTCGAGATATTTCCAACCCTCTTCTCCACGCTGACCACGGCGACCATCCTCGGCATGGGCGGTCTGCACGTCATCGAGGGCGCGCTCACCATCGGCGGGCTGGTCGCCTTCCAATCGCTCATGGCGAGCTTCTCGGCGCCGATCGCGGGCCTGGTGCAACTCGCGGGGAACTTCCAAACGATCAAGGGCGACCTCGCTCGCCTCGAGGACGTGTTTAACTATCCGATCGAGGTGTCGGCCGAGCGCGAGACGCCCTTCGAAGCCGTCCCGCCCAAACTGTTCGGGCGCCTTGAGGTCAAGGACTTGCGTTTTGGCTATTCGCCGCTCGACCCGCCGCTCATCGACGGGCTCTCGCTCGCCCTTGAGCCGGGCATGCGCGTGGCCCTCGTCGGCGCATCGGGAAGCGGCAAATCGACCGTCGGCCGGCTGATCGCCGGATTGTGCAAGCCTTGGTCGGGCGAGGTGCGCTTCGACGGCCGGCCGCTCGCTGGAATCCCGCAGGCCGTCTTTGCGAACTCGGTCGCCTACGTCGACCAGGACGTCTTTCTCTTCGAGGGAAGCGCGCGCGACAACGTCACCTTGTGGGACCCGACCGTACCCGAGGCCGAGATCACCCAGGCCCTCAAGGACGCCGAGATCTACGATGAGATCGCCAGCCGCATGGGCAATTACGATTGCTATATCGGCGAGGCGGGCTCGAACTTCAGCGGCGGCCAGCGCCAGCGCATCGAGATCGCGCGGGCCTTGGCGGGTAATCCCTCGCTCCTGGTGCTCGACGAGGCGACCGCGGCGCTCGACCCCGCCACCGAGAAGGCGATCGACGACAATCTCAGGCGTCGGGGCGTGACTTGCATCATCATCGCGCATCGACTCAGCACGATCCGCGATTGCGACGAGATCATCGTGCTCGACGGCGGCAAGATCAGCGAGCGCGGCACGCATGACGAGCTGATCGCACGTGGCGGAGCTTATGGCAGGCTGGTGTCGCAAGCATGAGCGATGCGGCGAAAAACCAACGCAAAAGGCCGCCCGATCCGCGCGTCTTGGGATCCGGCAAGATCGTGCCGGAGCGCGTGGCACTCAGCGGAAACCGGCCGTGGCGTCTCGACGACCCCGACCTCGCGCTCAAGGTGAGCGCCGGACACGTCGACCTCTTTGCGCTGCCGACTGCGGACGGAACGCCCGCGGGAGCGCGGAGTCACCTCTTCCGCGTCGAAAGCGGCGGCCTCATTCTCGGCATGCCCTCCGTGGGCGGGCAGGGGCAAGCCCGGCGTATCGAGGTGCTGGCCGTGGGCGGGCAGGATGCCGAGGCCTTGCTCGTGGATCGCGAGGGTCTGGACGAACCGAGCCTCGTCGAAGGCTGGATCGCGGCACTCAGCGCCGCGATCGCCGTTGCGGGTGCGGGGGAAGCCCGCAGGGCCGAAGCCGGCACGCCCGTCGAGCTTCGCAAGGGCGAGCGGCTCAACGCACCCATGCGCGGCAGCGTCTGGCTGCGCGCTGAGCGCGGCAAAATCCGGCTCATGCAAGCGCCATCCGTGACCCGCGCGGGCGATCCTCCGCTGCCGCTCGCCGCGGAAACCTGGATAGAGGCGGTCGGGCAGACCTCCGTCGCCGTCCTCGGCGTCGGGGCGCTGAGCGGGGTGGAGCTCTGGCGCGCGATCGACCGTTTCCATGCACTCGCGATGCTGTGCCTGGAACGCCGCGTGACGGCGGGGGCCAAGGCGGAATCCGAGCGGCTCGACCGGCGCGCGCGTCTAGCTCGGGCGCAGGCGGGCCGCATGCTCGGCGAGCTCGCCCGTGTGATCGTGCCGCGCCGACATGCCGATGCCCGCGAGCAGGACGGCAGCGATCCGCTCCTCGCCGCATGCCAAGTGGTCGGCGAGGCGATGGGGGCGTCGGTCGTCTCGCCGCCGCAGCGGCGCCCCGAGGATCGGACATTGCGGCGCGTCGCGGAGATCGCGCGCGCCTCGCGCCTGCGCACGCGCCGAACGCTGCTGCGGGCCGATTGGTGGCGCCACAATGTGGGTACCTTGATCGCCTGGTACGGCGAGGCCCGAGATCCCGTCGCAATCCTGCCGACCGCGCAGAACCGCTATGTCATGGTGGAGCCGGCCTCGGGAACGCGCCGCCGGGTCGGCGCGGCGCTGGCATCCGAGCTCGCTGGCGAGGCGGTCATGCTCTATCTGCCGCTGCCCTCGCGCGCGATCTCCGCCGCGGACCTTCTCGCCTTCTGCACACGCTGGGTGCGCGCCGACGCCGCGCGCATCCTCTTCGCGGGCCTCGCCATGGGCGGGTTCACGGTGGCGGCGCCGCTGATCACCGAGGTGCTTATCGATTCGGTGATCCCGCGCACCGAACTCGATCAGCTCGCGTTCTGCGCGGCGGCACTCGTCATGGTCGCACTCGGCACGGCCGGCTTCCAGGCGGTGCAGGCCATAGCCATGCTGCGGATCGAGGGCCGCCTCGATTTGACGCTTCAGGCCGCCCTCCTCGACCGGCTGCTCCGTTTGCCGGTCGCGTTCTTCAGGCACTATACGGTGGGCGATCTCGCCGACCGCACGCTCGGTATCGGAGCCATGCGCCAAGTGCTGACCGGCCGCACCATACGCGGGCTCCTGGCCGGCCTTTTCTGCCTGTTCAGCTTTGCGCTCATGTTCTACTTCGATGTCCGGCTTGCGCTTGTTGCAAGCGCGCTCACCGCCGTGCGCGGTGCCGTGATCGTGGCGACCAGCGCGGTACGGCTTCGTCACGAGCGACGTCACTTCGACCTCCAGGGCAAGGTGGGCGGGCTCGTGCTGCAGTTCCTCACCGGGATCGGCAAGCTGCGGGTTGCGGGTGCGAAGGTGCGCGCGCTCGAGGTGTGGGCGCGCCGCTTTGCAGAGCAGAAGCGACACTTCGTGGCCTCGCAACGCGCGGCGAACCTTCTCACTGTCGCCGAGCTTGGCTTCCCGGCGGCCGCAAGCCTCGTCATCTTCGCCGCCGCGGAGGTCGATCCGGCCGGCAATTTCCTCCTCGACACCGGCCGCTTCCTCGCCTTCTTCGCGGCCTTCGGCCAGTCGCTCGCCGCGGTCGGCGAATTCAGCGCGGCACTCGCCGAATCCTTGATCGCCGTTCCTTACTTCACCCGCGTGCGGCCGCTCTTGGCCGCGCCGGTCGAGATTTCCGAGGAGCGCAAGCCTCCAGGCGAGCTCTCGGGCGCCTTCGAGCTAGGCCAAGTGACCTTCCGTTACCTCGAAGACGGGCCAACGGTTCTCGACAAGGTCAGCATCCGCGTGGAGAAGGGCGAGTACGTGGCCCTCGTCGGAGCGTCGGGGAGCGGTAAGTCGACGATCTTCCGCCTCCTCCTCGGCTTCGAGAAGCCCGAGTCTGGGGCTGTCTTCTACGACGGCAAGTCGCTCGATACGCTCGACGTGAGCGCCGTGCGCCGCCAAATCGGCGTCGTGCTCCAGAACGGCAAGCTGACCTCGGGGAGCATCTTCGAGAACATCTGCGGCGGCGTGCAGTTGCCGATCGAAGAGGCGTGGCAGGCGGCTCGCCTTGCGGGCCTGGATGCCGACATCGAGGCGATGCCGATGGGCATGCATACGATCATCGCCGAGGGGCAGCACTTTCTCGGGCGGCCAGCGCCAGCGGCTGATGATCGCCCGCGCCCTCGTCCATCGTCCGCGCCTCCTCCTCTTCGACGAGGCGACAAGCGCGCTCGACAACCTCACCCAATCGATCGTGAGCGCCTCCCTCGCCACGCTCAACGTGACGCGCGTCGTCATCGCTCACCGGCTGAGCACCGTCGAGCATGCCGACCGCATCATCGTGCTGGCCCAGGGGCAGGTCGTCCAGAGCGGCAGTTTCGCGGAGCTGAGCGCTGCTCCCGGCCCGTTCGCCGATTTCGCCAAGCGCCAACTCCTCTAGGAGTCACGGTCATGCGCAAAGTCCTTTACATCTTCGGACTGCTTACCGACGGCGACGTCGAATGGATGGCGCGCAGCGGCGAGCGGCGCTGGGTCAGGGACGGCGAGGTACTCATCCACGAGGGCAAGCCGGTCGCTTCGGTGATCGTTCTACTCGAAGGCGAATTCCTCGTCGCCGTCAAGGGCATCGGCGAGGTGAGGCGGCTCGGCGCCGGCGAGATCGTCGGCGAGATGTCCTATGTCGATTCGGCACCTCCATCGGCGACGGTCACCGCGCGCGGCAGGTGCTTGGCACTCTTTCTCGACAGGGAGACTCTCTCGCGCAAACTCGAGGCGGATACCGCTTTCGGCTGCCGCTTCTACCGCGCCTTGGCCGTCTTTCTCGCCGATCGTTTGCGTGGCACCGAGCGCCGGCTAAGCTACGGCGGCAAGCAGACGCTTGCGGACAACGCCATCCTTGAGGACGAGCTCGATACCGAGATACTCGATAACGTCTCGCTGGCCGGCGACCGCTTCCATCGCATGCTGCGGATGCTGAGTGACGCGCATTGAGCCGAGCCGCTGTCCGCGGCGAGGCCAGGCGAGCATTCTCTTGTTCGTGCCCGAAGTATGATTTTGGTTATTAGAAGGTATTTTTATGTAAATTTCGCGCCTGAAATGCAATCATACGCGTTTATTGCATAATCCTTGCTCGGCCTTAGCGCTTGGCAACTGACCAGGGTTCTGTGATCATCAAGGCCGCCCAAAGCCCATAAGAATCGCCGTTGCTCGAACGGTTCGGCCGCAAGCCAACAGGCGATCAGTCCGTGCCGGGAGGGCACCGTCATGATGAAATCGCTGCACATCGACCCGGTCAAATGCACCGGCTGCCTGCAGTGCGAGATGGCGTGCTCGTACGAGAATTACGGCGTCTTCAATCCCGCCAAATCTCGCATCAAGGTCTTCGACTTCCACGAGACCGGACGCAAGGTGCCCTACACCTGCACGCAGTGCGACGAGGCTTGGTGCCTGCACGCCTGCCCGGTCGACGCGATCAGGCTCGACGCGGCAACGGGAGCGAAGATCGTCGACGAGGCGACGTGCGTAGGCTGCAAGGTCTGCACGATCGCTTGCCCGTTCGGCACGATCAACTATGTGCAGGACACCGGCAAGGTCCAGAAGTGCGACCTCTGCGGCGGCAACCCGGCTTGCGCCGAGGCCTGCCCGACCCAGGCGATCACCTACATCGATGCCGACTGGACGGGGCTCGACCGGATGCGCCAATGGGCGGCCAAGCTGGACCGCCAGTCCGCGGGCCACGCGGATTGAGCACAGAAGGAGATTGAAGACAGGCGGATTGAAGACAGGAGAGTGCCATGAGCTGGCAGCGCCAAGTTCTGCGCGTCAATCTGAGCAAGGGCACCTGCGCGTCGGAGCCTTTGAACATGGAATGGGCAAAGGCGTTCCTCGGCCAACGGGGGCTCGCGACCAAGTACTTCGTCGAGGAGGTCGACCCGAAGGTCGATCCGCTCTCGCCCGACAACAAGCTCATCTTCGCGACCGGCCCGCTGACGGGCACGATGGCGTCTACCGGCGGTCGCTACTCCGTCATCACCAAGGGTGCCTTGACCGGAGCGATTGCCTGCTCCAACTCGGGCGGCCATTGGGGCGCCGAGCTCAAGATGGCCGGCTGGGACATGGTCATCTTGGAGGGCCGCTCGCCGAAACCCGTCTATCTCAAGATCGAGAACGACAAGGCCGAGCTCGTCGACGCCGGCGAGATTTGGGGCAAGACGATCTGGTTCACGGAGGAGCATCTCAAGAAGAAGCATCAGGATCCGCTGATGCGGATCTCGTCGATCGGCCGGGCCGGCGAAACCGGGTGCATGTACGCGGCGGTGATCAACGACCTGCACCGCGCTGCCGGCCGCTCCGGCGTGGGCACGGTCATGGGGTCCAAGAATCTCAAGGCCATAGCCGTGCGCGGCACCAAGGGCGTCGGCAACATCCGCGACCTCAAGGCATTCATGCGCGCGACGGCGGCGGGGAAGAAGGTTCTCGCCGACAACGCGGTGACCGGCCAGGGCCTGCCGAAGTTCGGCACGCAGGTCCTGATGAACGTCATCAACGAGGTCGGCGCGCTGCCGACCCGCAACCATCGCGACGTCCAGTTCGAGGGCGCCAAGGACATCTCGGCGGAGGCGATGCTCGAGCCGCGCAAGACCGACGGAAAGCCGAACCTCGTCACCAACCAGGCGTGCTTCGGCTGCACCATCGCGTGCGGCCGCATCTCGAAGATGGACGAGACCCACTACACGGTCGCCAACAAGCCCGAGTATTGGGGCGCATCGGGCGGGCTCGAGTACGAGGCCGCCTGGGCGCTGGGTGCCGCCAACGGCGTCAACGATCTCGAGGCGCTGACCTACGCGAACTTCATCTGCAACGAGGACGGCTTCGATCCGATCTCGTTCGGCGCGACCGTGGGCGCCGTCATGGAGCTCTACCAGATGGGCGTGCTGAAGGACGAGCAGCTCGGCATCGAGGCGCCGTTCGGCTCGGCAAAGGCTCTCACCTACTTCGCGGAGATGACGGCCAAGGGCGAAGGCTTCGGCAAGGAGATCGGGCTCGGCTCGAAGCGCCTGTGCGCAAAGTACGGCCATCCCGAATTGTCGATGACGGTCAAGGGCCAGGAGTTCCCCGCCTACGATTCGCGCGGCATCCAGGGCATGGGACTGGCCTACGCGACGGCCAATCGCGGCGCCTGCCATCTGCGTGGCTACACCGTCGCGAGCGAGGTACTGGGTGTCCCGGTGAAGACGGATCCGCATACGACCGATGGCAAGGCGGGCCTCGTCAAGGCGTTCCAAGACGCCACGGCGGTCTTCGATTCCGCCGGCATCTGCCTGTTCACCTCCTTCGCGTGGACGCTGCAGGACGTGGCGCCGCAGCTTGCCGCCGCTTGCGAGGGCGACTGGTCGATGGAGAACCTCGGCCGCGTCGGCGAGCGCATCTGGAACCTGGAGCGCCAGTTCAACCTGAGAGCCGGCTTCACGGCGGCCGACGACAACCTGCCGCATCGGCTGCTTGCCGAGCCGGCGAACTCCGGCCCGGCGAAGGGCAAGGTCAACGAGCTGGGCAAGATGCTGCCGGAGTACTACGAGGTGCGCGGCTGGACCAAGGACGGCCGCTTGAAGCCGGAGACCGTCAAGCGGCTCGGGCTGTAGGCGGCAGCCGGCGTGACGAGAGGCGACCGGTGGAGCCTGCCGGTCGCCTTCCTCTTTCACCGGGGAAGCGGAGACCAAGCCCATGCATCACGTGATCATCGGCAACGGTCCTGCCGGCGTGATCGCCGCGGAGACGATCCGGAAGCACCGCCAAGCCGACCGCATAACCCTGATCGGCGACGAGCCGGAGCCGCCCTACTCCCGCATGGCGATCCCTTACCTCTTGATCGGCGACATCCTGGAAGCGGGGACGTACCTGCGCAAGGCGAAGGATCATTTCTCCGAGCGTCGGATCGAGCTCGTCCGGGCTTCGGCGCGGCGCATCGATGCCAAAGCCAAGGCCGTGGTGCTCGATACCGGGCGCACCCTCGATTACGATCGGCTCCTCCTCGCCACCGGCTCGCGGCCGGCGCGGCCGCCGATCCCGGGAATCGACCTGCCGAATATCCTCCCCTGCTGGACGCTCAAGGACGCCCGCATGATCATGGCCGCGGTCAAGCCGGGCGCGCGCGTCCTCTTGATGGGGGCCGGCTTCATCGGCTGCATCATCATGGAAGCCGTCGCGTCGCGCGCCGCGGAGCTCACGGTCGTCGAGATGGGCGACCGCATGGTGCCGCGCATGATGACGGAGGGAGCGGGAAGGCTGATCAAGCGCTGGTGCGAGGCGAGGGGCGTGCGCATCCTGACCGGCACGCGCGTGGTCGCCATCGAGAAGGCGCCTTCGGGGGC
>Ga0187784_10002901_pt1 | contig 13798 bp, 13 predicted proteins | sample 1015_SJ02_MP15_2_FD_132964 | JGI IMG/M metagenome (GOLD analysis project Ga0187784, IMG submission 132964) | Tropical peat soil microbial communities from peatlands in Department of Meta, Colombia - 1015_SJ02_MP15_20_MG | ecosystem: Environmental > Terrestrial > Soil > Wetlands > Peat | place...
GTGCCGGATTTAAATGGCGCGTCATTTCGGAAAGACGGGCAGCTGGCGGATATTCGCTGAACACAGCGACACTTCCAGCCTCGTCGATCTCCACCACCGACGCATTCGGAATGCGTGAAATGCCGTTTTCGGTCAGGCGCGTTATTGGCAAGATCCGCGAGCAGAGCGAGGCAGCCGTCGCCGAGGGGTTTACCGGGTTGCTGCTGCTGATTGACATGTCCTGGCTGTTACGCACCCCCTCGGGCATCGCTCAGCATGGCGAGTTCGAGGCTGCCCTTCAGGAACTGGTGTTGGGGAGCCTGCCATTGCGTGTGGTGTGCCTCTATCACTTGACGATGTTTCCGGATTGGATGGTTTTGGATGCAATGCGAACCCATCCAAAAGTGCGCAACGGGGATGGAGAATTTGAGAATCCTCATTTCCTGTTGCCGCGAACCTTCCTGAGCGGCAACGCGACAGCAAAGCTTGAGGCATGGCTGGGCAGCCTGCGGCCGTTCAAGTTGGCGGCAAACTCTCGTTCGCGGCCGAATCGCGGCAAAGCACCCCAAACGGCAGCCACACCAGCATCAAATGCCTCCCTAAGACTTGCCATCGTCAACAAAACTAACGCCGCACAGGCCGAACCGAACGGCCTGGGGCATCGCTGGAAAATTCGATGCTTCGGCAACCTGCGTATCTACCGCCAGGACGGCACGCCAGTGCAGTGGAACGTTGCCAATGGCGCCACGACGAAGACCAAGACGATGTTCGCGTACCTGCTGCATTGCGGCGTGAAAGGTGCCAGCGCCGAGGAGATCGCCGATTTGTTGTGGCCTGAGGCGGATTCCATGAGCAAGAGCCTAAATCGCCTCTATCACACCATCCATTGTCTGCGTATGGCGTTAAGTCCCGACCTGAAGGGCTCACGCACATCGCCATACGTAATCGGCCACGATCACCACTATCATCTCTCGCTTCCCGAAGGAACGTGGGTGGACGTGCCGACTTTTGAGCAGTTTTGCCGCCGCGCCGAGAAACTGCTTAATGCGGATCAGCTGGAAGAGGCCCTTGCCTGCTATGTATCCGCTGACAGGCTCTACACGGGCAGTCTGCTCAGCGATATACCGGCTGAATATGCCGAGAACACCGACCGGGACTGGTGTTGGAGCCGCCGCTATTGGCTCGAGGAGATCCACGTCAAGATGCTGACGCAAATGAGTTGCGTCTATCGACGTCTTAACAACCCGGAAAGTGCTGCTGTTTATGCCGAGAAGGCGCTCGAGCTTGAGCCTTGTTTTGAGCCGGCGCATCAGGAGCTGATGCACATTTTTCGCGGATTGGGACGGCGCGATGCGATCGAGCGGCAGTATCGCCTGTGTATGGGCGCGCTCAAACGGTATGAGGATCGGGCCCCTTCGGCTAACACCAGGGTTCTGTTTCAGCGTCTAGTCTCATGACCTGAACATGTCCTGAGCCGTTGGAATCGGGACATGCTCTGAGTTGCCTTTGATTTTTCACATTTTCCGCCGCGAACCGCCTCACACTTCGCCAGAAATTGCATTAAACGCCGCTCCTGGGCGCCATTGGAGCGCTGCTCGCGACGCCCAGTCTGACGCGACATTCCATGGGCTTCAATGACGGCACTGTGACCTGTGCCGTCGGGTCGGGATTCGCTTGCATCGCAATATCTCAATTCTCAACGCTGGTTTGGCGCCCCCATCCATTCCACTCGCTGCCCCAGTACCTCATTGCACCAAAACTTCACGCCGTCCTCCCCAGGGAAAGAACTCCTAAAGATAGGCTAAAGATCAATCGGCCACCGTCATTAAAAGAGGTGAGCCATAGCAGCCGCAGCATGCTCGCCCAAGCGACCCTTAGCAGGACCGGCGGCGGGAGCGAGCGCTATGGGGACTTACATCGTGCCCCTTCAGGACATTCGAGAAGATGAGGTTGAACGCTGCGGCGGCAAGGCTGCCAGCCTGGGAAAGCTGACGCGCATGGGTGCTAGGGTGCCGCCGGGCTTTTGCATCGTCTCCGACGCCCTTTCTTACGTCCTGGACACCGAGGGGCTGACCGACCGCATCGAGGGGCTCACGCACAAGCTGGACTTCAGCGACTTCGCTAAGGTCGATGCGGGCTGCGAGGAGATCCGCAGCCTCATGGCTTCTGCCGGCATTCCAAACCTGCTGAGCCGCGACATTTGCGACCAATACGCTGCACTTGTCACGCCAAACAGTCGCTTCGTCGCCGTACGTTCGTCGGTGGCGGTGAAGGACACGGCGATTTCGTCGTTTCCTGGCATGATGGATACCTATCATTACGTGTTGGGCGAGGATCAGGTGCTGGAGAAAGTGCGCGAGTGCTGGGCCTCGCTGTGGTCGGCACGTGCCGCCTATATGCGGCATCACAAGCGGATCCCGCACCAAAAGGCGGTCATCGCCCCGGTTGTCCAGCTGATGGTCAATTCCGACACAGCTGGCGTGGTGTTCACGGCAAACCCGGTAACCAAGAACAAGAACGAGGTGATGGTCGAGTCCAACTGGGGGCTGGGTGAATCGGTGGTGTCCGGTAAGTCCATGAACGATTATTTCGTGCTCGACAAGGCTACTCTGACGGTCCGGGAGAGGAAGATCGCTCACAAGACCGTAATGGTCGTGGCTGATGACGGTCGCGGCAGTGGCCGCATAGAACTCCCGGTGCCGGTCGAGCGCGCCAGACTGACGACGCTCTCGGACACCCAGTTGCTCGAACTCGCCGATTTCGCTCGTCGGATTGAAGCCCACTTCGGTTTCAACGTCGATGTTGAATGGGCATACGAAGACGGCCAGCTGTACATCCTGCAAGCCCGGAGAATTCGAGACCTTGACTGATCTTCCGTCCAACCCGTGCGAGAAAGGTTTATTTCAATGACACAGAGAACTGTCGACATCCACAATCACTTTTATCCGGTCGAATACATCCAGCACCTGCTCGGCCGCCCCGGCAAGATCAAGGCCGTGCAGACCGGACCTCAATCGTATGTGATGAAGGCCGGCGACGTCGTCGTCGCGCATATCGACCGGCCCGGCCATTATGATCTCGTTGCCCGCATCGCCGACCTCGACAAGGCCGGGATGGATACGCAGGTCGTGAGCAAGACCATACCGGGCCCCGACATGCTGGAGCGAGATGAAGGCGTATACTGGGCCAAGCGCATCAATGACTCCCTGGCCGAGGCAACACAAAAATATCCCCATCGCCTCTACGCTTATGCGTGCCTGCCCTATCAGGACGTCGACGAGGCCTGCAAGGAACTGACGCGTTGCTACAAGGAGCTTGGATTCAAGGGTGTCCAGATGTTCTCCAACGTCCAGGGCGAGCCATTATTCCTCGAGAAGTTTGCGCCGATCTTCCAGACGGCGGCGCAATTCAACCTGCCCATCCTCATGCATCCGACCGTGCCGCTGACCGGCGAGATCCTGGATATGATGAAAATCCCGTATCAGCTCTACGGCTATACGTTCGACACGACCATGGCCGTGATCAGCCTGATCTTTCACGGCGTCTTCGAGCGCAACCCCAAGCTCAAAATGGTCCACACCCATATGGGCGGCATGGTGCCGTACCTGGTTCGTCGGCTGCAGGATTCTTGGAAAGGCTATTCCAAAGAATGGGGATTGAAACTCTCGGAGTCGCCGGACCTAACCTACAAGCGGCAGGTCTACCCCGATACGGCGTCGTTCTACCTACCGGCCATGAAATGCTGCCTCGAATGGGTGGGTGCGGACCATATGGTGATCGGCACCGATTATGCCCACCGGGTGGGGGATCCCGAGGGCGCCATCAAGTGCATCAAAGATCTCGGTTCGCAGCTCAATCTCCCCCAAGCCCAGCTCGACTTGATGCTCGGAAGCAATGCCGAGAAGTTGTTCAACTTGCCCCCCATGCCGGGGAAGTAGGGAACTCTCCGCGACTGGCCGGAGATCTTCTCCGGCCGGATCGCCGCAATCCAATACAATCGCGAGGCTGCCATGATCGATACCAGCATCAGCGCCCTGCGGACCCTCAGGCCCAACCACGACAAGGACATTTTCTGGTTCCGCGACGACCTGCATCAGCCGTTCCCCGTCTCGCCGATGGGGATGACAACCATCCAAAAACACCATGCCTGGGGCTACCACGTGGCGGCGGAGCAAACCAACCTGCCGCCGTCCAAAGGTGCATACGTCAAAATTCATAAAGGTCGAGTGTACCTCGGTTTCGCGCTGATAGACGACCCCAAAGAAGTGGCGTCCCGGGCCGAAAAATTCGGTGCCTTTGTCGAGCATTGCATCGATCATTGGGACGAGTTCTATCGCGGCTACATCGCCGAGGTCAGCGCCGGCTTAGCCACTCTCGCGGCGGTGGATCCGGATCGCTTGGCCACCTCGGACCTGGTGCGTTACTTGGAGCGCAGCGAGGAGATCAATCGGCGGAACTGGGAGATCCACTTTATTCTGATGTATCCGGCAGACACTATCTACCTGCGGTTCGAAGACTACTGCCGGAAACAGGGACTCGACGAACAGCGGATGGTGTCGATGCTGTCGGGCTTCGACAGCATGCCGGCACGGACCGACGCGGAGCTTTGGGCGCTGGCCAAGGCTGCCCGCCAGCAGAAGCTTGATCGAGTGCTGCTCGAGACGCCCGCGTCGGAAGCTCGCAGCGTTTTGTCAGCGATGCCTGAAGCACGCGATTGGCTTGCTCGTCTCGATCAGTTTCTCATCGTCTACGGCAACCGTATCAGCGCCGCCCACCTGGATGTTATTTTTCCGACGTGGCGGGAGGATCCGGCCCCGATATTCGATACTATCCGCAGCTATTTTCGCCGCATGGACGAAGGCTGGGACCATGCCGAGCAGCGTAAGGTTGTCAACCGCATGCGCGAAGAGGCCATCGCCGCCGTCAAGCGCGAGATGTCGGTCGACAAGTTGGACGAATTCCGGCGGTTGCTGGCGGTCGGTCAGCAGATCTACGCCTATCAGGAGGACCATGGCTTCTACATCGACCAGGGCTCGACCGCGGCGCTGCATGTAACGCTCTTGTCCTGCGGGCGGCGCTTGCAAAGGGTCGGACTGCTCGACCGGGCCGACGATGTGTTCTTCCTAACCTACGCCGAGCTGCATGAGGTGCTCTCTGATTTGGCGCGTGACGAGAAAGTGGCAATCTACCATCATCAGGCGCTGGTGCCGCCGCTCGTCCTGGAGCGCAAGCAGCAGCGGTCAGTGGTGCCCGAGCTGGATGCACCGCTTACCCTTGGCAACGTGCCCCAGACCATGACCGACCCCATCGCCATCAAGGTCTTCGGCATCATCGACGAGATTCTGCACCCCAAAGGCGAGAAGGATGTTCGGCTCAAGTTACAGGGCTTCGCCGCCTCGCCTGGCGTGGTCGAGGGCCCGGCCAGGGTGGTTATGCACTTCGAGGATTTTGCCACGGTGCAGTCCGGTGACATTCTGGTCTGCCCTTATACCGGCACAGCCTGGACGCCTCTGTTCCTAAAGATCGCCGGTGTCGTCACTGATACTGGCGGCATGCTCACCCACGCCGCCATCGCCGCCCGCGAATACGGTATTCCGGCCGTCGTCGGCACCTGGAACGCGACAGCGTCGGTGCGCAACGGCGATATTGTCCGAATCGATGGAGCTGCCGGTGCCGTCGAGATCTTGAGACGTGCGTGATCCAGCCGCCGGCTTACAGTCAGCCAATGAGGACTTGATATGTCTGTCGACATCGAGTCAATCAAACAGATCGTCGTAGCCGCGGGCGAACTGGCGCTGATCTATTACGGACGAGTCTCGGCCTCGGTAAAGGCCGACCTGACCATCGTCACCGAGGCCGACGCGGCGGTCGAGAACTATCTCAAGCTGGCACTAACGGGGCTTGCTCCGGAGTACGGTTATATCGGCGAGGAGACTGAGGAGTCCCGCGCTCCTGCGGCCGGTGAGACCCATTCCTGGGTAGTGGACGCGCTCGACGGTAGTCGCGCTTTCTCGGCTCGCCTGCCGTTGTGGACTCCGGCAGTCTGTCTGCTGCGAGGCGACCGTCCGCTCGCCGGTGCGGCATTCAATCCTCTGACACACGAGTTGTTCTGGGCCGCGGAAGAGACGCCCGCCTACTGCAACGACGAGCCCTTGCGCCCACGCTACGAGACAGTGGCCAAGGCCAACACTATCGTGTTGGGCCCAACTAATCACCACCGGACGTTCAAAGTCGATTTCCCCGGCCGGATTTATTGTCTCGGCGCACCAATCTACCAGCTCTGCCTGGTGGCGAAGGGCGCGGCACAAGCATTCTTCTTCGACCCCTCGGTCAACTTGTGGGACCTAGCCCTGCCTTCACTGTTGCTCGGGAAGGCAGGGGCGGAGCTAGTTTACGCCGGCGGCCGCCCAGTAACGATTGGCGAACTGATGGATCGGCGCAGCGTCCCGGAGCCAATTTTCGCCGGCGGCGCCCAAATGGTCGAAACTCTTCGTCAACATACAATGTTCACCAACGGTGCACAGCACTAACGGCGAACATCACGTTGTTTCGAGGTCCTTATACCCACGGCACCAGCATGATGGTGCAACCGGAACAGACGCGTGAAGGAGATTGAATATGTCTACGTCTGCGCTCGGGACGTTGGACGAGCTACCGAAACTCTACCGCGAGACTTTGTCGAAGGCCAACCTCGTCCCGTTATGGCCGGCGTTGCGTAGCTTTCTCCCCTACGGCATGCCGGAGCGAAAATGCGCTCCTGCCATCTGGCGTTACAATGACGTGCGACCTTTGTTGTTGCAGGCGGGCGACCTTACGCCCATCGAAAAGGCCGAGCGGCGCGTTCTTATTCTGGCCAACCCCTCGCTGGACCCCGCCACAGCTCGTGCGACGCCGACCATTTATCTTGGCCTGCAATTGATCAAGCCCGGCGAGACGGCACCGAACCACAAGCACTCACCGAGCGCAATCCGCTTTGTTGTGGAGGGCGAGGGTGGCGTCACGATGGTGGAGGGTGAAAAGCTGCCGATGGATAAGGGCGATCTGATCCTGACGCCCTCCGGACGGTGGCATGAACATGGTCACTCGGGCAAGGGGCCGGTAGTGTGGCTCGATGCTCTCGATCTGCCGCTGATCTATTCGATCGAGGCCTCTTATTGCATCGAGGGTGCTCCCCAAATGTCGTCCGACCAGCCGGATCGTTCCCAAACCATCTATCGGCGCTCGGGCTTGGTGCCGTATAGCGCGCTCGAACACAGATCGAGCAAATATCCGCTGAAACGCTTCCCATGGTCCGAGGTCCGCGAGGCTCTGCTGGCTGTTGTCGCGAATTGCGGTCGCGATCAGACGGCGCACCTCGCTTATGTGAACCCTGAAACCGGTGGCGAATGCCTGCCGATATTGGGCGTTTCGGCGCTCGCGCTCCGGCCTGGTGAAACTTTCGCCCCCCGCCGACGCTCCGCATCGTCTGTGTTTCACGTCATTGAAGGCAACGGCGATGCGACTGTTGACGGCGTCGAAATGGCGTGGGGGGAAGCGGACACCATAGCCGTTCCTACCCACGCGAACATTCAAATCTGCAACAATTCTTCGAAAATGGCCTTTTTGTTCATGGTCGACGACGCGCCGATGCAGCGTAAGCTCGGCTTCTACGAGCAGTTTTAGTCGCAGCCCTTCTTTTCCGAAGTTGCTCGCCGCGTCACGAACCTGTTCTCGGCGCCAAGGATGATCGAGGCGCAGCCCCCTGCGGGAATGCCCGCGGGTGTGGTTGGCGGGACATTTCTGGAGGACAAGCCCATTCACCGCAGCGCTCGAGGCGATCTGGTAAGCTCTGACAGTCTGCTGAAAAACCTCTCGCCATCGCGAGAGTGCCGTGATTGTCAATCGGCGTTCAAATTTGATGCGCCCCCGATCGGCGTCCAATTTTGACCCTCTTGAGCGACGTGTTCGGGCGGTAGCGGTCGCGCCGTCGGAGCTGGCCGGGGTTGCGGAGACGGCGCAAAGCCACCGATCCAGACCTGAAAGTCCAGAATTTGCCGATCAGCGACTCAGGCGTGCCAGTCTAATTCGCGGGAATATCGGTGGTTCTCACACACCTGGAATTCGTATCGTAGAGACCACAGTGGCTGGCTGGGGCGGGAGGATTCGAACCTCCGAATGGCGGAATCAAAATCCGCTGCCTTACCACTTGGCTACGCCCCAATGCGCCGCGGGATCGCCGGCGGCGGCTTGCCACCGGCCCGGCGGAACATAGCGGCGTGACCGTTGCGGATCAATGATCGCCTCCCGGCGCGCACCTATCGACGCTTGCCGCGCCCGTATAATATTGTCCCGGCAGGCCAGCCGATACCGCCAGCCCGGCGCTGTGGCGGCTGGCCTGAATATCGAGCGTTTAAGGAACATGTCCGATTCAGTCGTGGTCGCCGATGATGGCGGCATCCGCATTATTCGGATGAACCGCCCGGAAAAGAAGAACGCGCTGACCCAGCCGATGTATGCGGCGATGACCGCCGCGCTGCGCGAGGCTGACACCAATGAAAAGCTTCGTTGCGTCGTTTTGGCCGGCGCGCCGGGCGCGTTTTGCGCCGGCAGCGACATTGCGGATTTTCTCGCAGCCGCCGAGGGCGGCCTCAAGCCGATCACCATAGATTTTCTCCACGCCCTCGTGCAAAACCAAAAGCCGCTGGTCGCCGCGGTCGGCGGCCTTGCGGTCGGCATCGGCACCACCATGCTGTTGCATTGCGATCACGTCGTCGCCGCCGCGGACGCGATGCTGTCGACGCCGTTTACAAAGCTCGGCCTCATTCCCGAAGCGGCGTCGAGCCTGCTGGCGCCGATGCGTATGGGTCATGCCCGGGCCTTTGCGCTGCTGGTGATGGGCCGTCCGCTTTCCGCCGAGGCGGCGCAAGCGACGGGCATCGTCAATACCGTAGTTGATGCCGCGGCGGTCGATGACGTTGCGCTGCAAGCCGCACGCGAGATCGCGGCGCTGCCGCCCGGCGCCGTCGCGCTGGCGCGGCGGCTGATGCGCGGCCATCTTGACGCTGTCGTCCGGCAGGTCGATACCGAGGCTATGCACTTCAAGGAACGGCTGCGCTCGGACGAGGCGCGCGCCGCGTTTACCGCGTTCCTCGCGCGCAAGAAGTGAGGCCAATAGGGGCCAATGGTGGAGCCGCGGATGGCGCTTGCTGGCAAGACGCTTTTCATCACCGGCGCTTCGCGCGGCATCGGCCTCGCCATCGCGCTCCGCGCCGCCCGCGACGGCGCCAATATTGCGATTGCCGCAAAAACCGCCGAACCGCATCCGAAGCTCGCCGGCACCATCTACACCGCCGCCGCCGAGGTCGAGCGCGCCGGCGGCAAGGCGCTGCCGCTGGTGGTCGACGTGCGCGACGAAGCGATGGTGAAGGACGCGCTGTCGAGGACGGCGGCGCAGTTCGGCGGCATCGACATCGTCGTCAACAATGCCAGCGCAATCCAGCTTACGAGCGTGGCCGATACCGACATGAAGCGGTTCGACCTCATGCATCAGATCAATGCGCGCGGCACGTTCGTGGTCGCGAAATGGGCGATCCCTTATTTGGCGAAAGCCGCCAACCCACACATTCTGATGATCTCGCCGCCGCTCGACATGAAGGAAAAATGGTTCGCGCCGCATACCGCCTATTCGATGGCCAAATTCGGCATGAGCCTCGTCGTGCTCGGGCTCGCCGGCGAATTGCGGCCGAAGGGCATCGCGGTCAATGCGCTGTGGCCGCGCACCGTTATCGCCACCGCCGCCGTGCAAAACCTGCTCGGCGGCGACGCCATGATGCGCCAGGCGCGCAAGCCCGACATCGTGGCCGATGCCGCCTATGCCATTTTCTCGACGCCGTCGCGCCAGCTGACCGGGCGCTTTCTGATCGACGACACGTTTCTGGCCGAGCAGGGCGTGCGCGATTTCGAACCTTATCGCGTCGACCCGGCGCAACCGCTCGGCCGAGACTTTTTCGTGCCGGACGACATTCCGCCGCCGCCGCATGTCGAAACCGTCGATTATTTCGGAGCTCAGTCGTGACCTATCGCGCTCCCCTCGCCGATATCGGCTTTGCCCTCAAATACGGCGCTGCGTTTAACGGCGCGATCGAGCAAGGTCTGTTCGGCGATCTCACGCTCGATGACGTCGACGCCATCTTGGCGGAAGCCGGCCGCTTCGCCGCTGAGGTCATCGCCCCGCTCAATCGCGTCGGCGACCAATACGGTACGCCGTTCAAGGACGGCGTCGTCACCACGGCGCCGGGCTGGAAACAGGCCTACCAGGCGTGGCGCGCGGGCGGCTGGAACGGCCTGGCGGCGCCGACCCAATGGGGCGGCCAGGCCCTGCCGCAGTCCGTCAACGCTGCCTGCAACGAAATGTGGCATGCGGCGTCCGCGGCCTTCGCCGACGGACCGATGTTGGGCATGGCGGCGATCGACGCGCTCGACGCGCACGGCAGCGATGTGCTCAAGCGCATTTATCTCGAAAAGCTGGTTTCCGGCGAATGGATGGGCACCATGCAGCTCACCGAGTCGCAGGCCGGCTCCGATGTCGGTGCGCTGCGCACCCGCGCCGAGCGCGCGGGCGACGGCAGCTATCGCATCACCGGGCAGAAGATCTTCATCACTTACGGCGAGCACGATCTCACCGACAACATCATCCATCTCGTGCTGGCGCGGCTACCGGATGCTCCGCCCGGCACGCGCGGCATTTCGCTGTTCCTGGTGCCGAAGTTTTTGCTTCAGGCCGACGGCACGCTCGGCGCGCGCAACGACGTGCGCGCGCATTCGATCGAGCACAAGCTCGGTATCCACGGCTCGCCAACCTGCACCATGATTTTCGGCGATGGCGGCGGCGCGACGGGCTTTCTGATCGGCGAAGAGAACGCCGGCATGGCGTGCATGTTCACCATGATGAACCGCGCTCGGCTTGCCGTCGGCTTGCAGGGCGTCGGCGTCGCCGAGCGCGCCACGCAACAGGCGCTCAGCTATGCGCGCGAGCGTCGACAAGGCCGCACCGCCGGCATGACGTCGGCGGAGATGGCGCCCATCATCGCGCATCCCGATGTGCGGCGCATGCTGCTGACGATGCGCGCGCTCACCCAGGCTTCGCGCGCCATCTGCTACTCGACCGCGATGGCGCTCGATCGCAGCGAAAGAAGCAGCGCCGAGGCGGCGCGAAAAACGGCGCATCTGCAAGCCTCGCTGCTCACTCCGGTGGCCAAGGCGTTTTCGACCGACGTCGCCAACGAGGTTGCTTCGCTTGGCGTGCAGGTGCATGGCGGCATGGGATTTATCGAGGAAACCGGCGCGGCGCAGCATTTTCGCGACGCGCGGATCGCCGCGATCTATGAAGGCACTAACGGCATTCAGGATCGATCTGGTGACCCGCAAACTGCCGCTGGCAGGCGGCGGCGCGGTCGCAGCGCATGTCAATGAATTGCGCGGCATCTTCCAAGCCGTAGATGCCAGCAACGATCCGGCGTTCGGCTGGACCGCGGTGCGGCTTTCCGATGCGGTCGAGAGTTTGTCGCGCGCGACGAGCTGGCTGATCGCCCGGCTCTACAAGGAGCCGGATGCGGCGCTGGCCGGCGCCAGCCCCTATTTGCGGCTGTTCGGGCTCGCGACCGGCGGCTGCCTGTTGGCGCGCGAGGCGCTCGCGGCGAAGCGGTTGAACGTGGACGCGGCGGCGCGCCTTGCCGTGGCGCGGTTTTTTGCCGAAAATTGCGCGGTCGGCGCCGGAGCGCTCGAGCGCACCGTGGTCGAAGGCGCGCCCGGCGTACTTGGCGGCGATGTCGCCCTCGCGTCCTGACCAGCTTCCCTCTTCGGCCGCTTCACTTTAAGTGTGAGGAATGTCCACGCTTCTGATTACCCACCCGGCCTGCCTCGAACATTTGACGCCGATGGGCCACCCCGAGCGACCGGATCGGCTGCGCGCCGTCGAGCGCGCGCTCGAGGCGGAAAAATTCCAGACGCTGGCGCGCGAGCAAGCGCCGCTGGCGCCGTTTGAGATCGTCGCGCTGTGTCATCCGATGGACTACATCACCGCGCTGCGCGATGCGACGCCCGCCGAGGGCATCATCCACCTCGACGCCGATACCTCGATGTCGCCGGACACCTTCGAAGCGGCGTTGCGCGCGGCCGGCGGCGCGATCCATGCCGTCGACGAGATTTTAAGCAATAAAGCCGCCAACGCCTTCGTCGCCGTGCGGCCGCCCGGCCATCACGCCGAGACGGCGCGACCGATGGGATTCTGTTTTTTCGACAACGCCGCCATTGCCGCGCGCTATGCCCAGGATCATCACGGCATCGCGCGCGCCGCGATCGTCGATTTCGACGTGCATCACGGCAACGGCTCGCAGGAGATTTTCTGGGCGGACAAGACGGTGATGTATTGCTCGACGCATCAGATGCCGCTGTTCCCTGGCACCGGCGCGGTCGGCGAGACCGGCGATTACGACACCGTCGTCAACGCGCCGCTGCGCCCCGGCGACGGCGCCAAGGCGTTCCGCGAGGCGTTCGAAAGCCGGATCCTGCCGCGGCTTTCAGATTTCCAGCCGGAGCTCATCATCATTTCCGCCGGCTTCGACGCTCACATGCGCGACCCGCTCGCCAATATCAATCTCGCCGAAGAGGATTTTGCCTGGGCGACGCAAAAGATCATGGACATCGCCGATCGTTGCGCCGGCGGCCGCATCGTCTCGATGCTCGAAGGCGGCTACGACCTGCAGGCGCTCGGCAACTCGGCCGCCGCTCACGTCGCCGCCCTGATGCGGGGGTAAAAATGATAACGGAACCATGCGATGGCGCAGAACACCAATAGCGATATCGGACAATTGCCATTCGAGCGGGCGATCGAGGAACTCGAGTCGATCGTGAAAAGGCTCGAAGAGGGCAAGGTGCCGCTCGAAGAATCGGTCGCCATCTATGAGCGCGGCGAAGCGCTCAAGCGCCGCTGCGAGGATTTGTTGCGGCAAGCCGAGGCGCGCGTCGAAAAGATCACGCTCGACGCGTCGGGAAAGCCAACCGGTACCGAGCCGCTCGACGTCGAGTGATCCGGGGCGGTCGAACCGTCAATGTCGTTGCGCGTGTCGTTTTTGCTGCCGCGACGCCGCCACTGCGGCGGGCGCAGATGGACCGGGCGATGGGTTCACGTTGCAAGAGCCGCGATTGCCGCTCGCCAAGCACTCTTGGGCTGTGCGGTATTGGCAGTCCCAATAGACGTCGTCGCCAAATCTCATGACGCACCACGGGGCGTCCCCAGAAGACGCCCGGCTGGCTGGAACGGCAAAACACATTGCAACCGCCAAGGCGGCAGCCGCAATCATCAGTCGCAAGATGGTCTTCACCGCGATAGTCCCCTGTTGCGTCGCCCGCGGCTGATCGAGGGGATTAACACTGCAGCGCGACCGTAAATTCGCATGAGTGAGGTCCATAATTTTCCTTGACACGTAAGAACAAATAGGGAACACTTACCAGTTCTGATCAAGGCAGAGGCGACAATGGATTCGGATCAACGGAGCGCGTGGCTGCGCAAACTGGACGAGGAATGCCCGCATCAGGTGGTGCTGCCGCGCCGCCAGCTCGCCGATGACAGCGAGATCATGAATTTCCTGATCAAATATGTCGGCAAGTTCGACATGTATGTCGAAGACGATTACGCGGCCTTCGTGCGCTATTGCTTCGAGGACCCGCTCGACGCCGAGATTTTCCGCTCGCGCTTCGAGCCGAAGGCGGAGCGGTTTCGGCTCGCGGGATGAACAGGCATTAGCAGACATCGGACAGCCGCTCAACGACCTGTGCCTGA
>Ga0187784_10002902_pt1 | contig 13796 bp, 9 predicted proteins | sample 1015_SJ02_MP15_2_FD_132964 | JGI IMG/M metagenome (GOLD analysis project Ga0187784, IMG submission 132964) | Tropical peat soil microbial communities from peatlands in Department of Meta, Colombia - 1015_SJ02_MP15_20_MG | ecosystem: Environmental > Terrestrial > Soil > Wetlands > Peat | place...
ATCCTAGTAACCGCCATCAACATCATTGCCGGATTATTGATCGGAGTCTTCCAACTCAACGTCCCTCTCAGCGAAGCGGTCCGGACCTACACCATCCTGGCCGTCGGCGACGGATTGGTGACCATGATCCCATCCCTGCTGGTGTCGGTGGCGGGCGGCATGGTGGCCACACGCGCTTCCTCGGAATCCACCGTAGGGCTCGACCTCGCCCGGCAATTGTTCCCTCGCAGCCGTCCCCTCTGGATTGTCTCCGGAGTGATGTTACTGTTGGCGTTGATCCCGGGACTTCCGAAGACCTCGTTCTTTTTCATGGCTGCGCTGCTCATGGGCCTCGCGCGCCGGGCCTCCACTCGCCAGGAAAGCCAGCCGGCGGAAGTGCTCCCGCCCTCCAAAGCCGCCACGCAGGAAAAGCTCGAGGCTCTGCTTCATCTCGATGACTTGGCCTTGGAAGTAGGCTCCGGCCTGGTTTCGCTCGTCGATGAGAAGCAGGGCGGCCAGCTGCTAGGCCGCATTCGAGCCCTGCGCCGGCACTTGGCTTTGCAATTGGGTTTCATCGTTCCCTCCGTCCACATCACCGATAACTTGCAATTGAATCCTCGCGAGTATGTATTCCGGCTGCGGGGTGTTGAAATCGCTCGCTGGGAAATGGTTCAGGATTGGCTTCTCGCCATCAGCTCGGAAGCCTCCGCTCAGCTCTTGGAAGGCAAGGACACGCTGGAGCCGGCGTTTCAGGTGCCGGCCAAGTGGATCTTGCCCAGCCGCCGCGAACGCGCTCTGGCGGCCGGCTACGCGGTGGTCGACCAGACTTCGGTGCTGGCCACGCATCTGGCGGAGTTGATTAAACAGCATGCCCACGAGTTGTTGACGCGGCAGGAAACCAAGCGTCTGTTGGACTCCCTGAGCGAAAGACAACCCAGGCTCGTCGAAGAGCTCGTGCCGAAGCTGATGAGCCTTGGGGAAGTTCAGAAGGTGCTGCAGCAGTTGCTGCGTGAGCAGGTTTCCGTCCGCGACCTTCCCAGCATTCTCGAAACCTTGCAGGACGCCGCGGCGGCCACGAAAAACCCCGTGTTGTGGGTTGAAGCCGTTCGTCAGACCCTGGGCCGTTCCCTGGTTCCCTCCCTGTTGGGTGACGACAAGAAACTAACGGTGGTGCAGGTCGATGCCGCCCTCGAAGATCAAATCAACCAAGCCTTCGAGCCGGCGGGCTCTGGGGCTCGAGCCGGCGGACTTGAGCCGGCGTTCCTCCGCAGGATCGTCGAGGGACTGCGGAGTTTTGTCGGAGAGCACATCTCACTCAGCTCTCCTATCCTGTTGTGCAATAGCCCGGCGAGGTTTCATCTCCGACGGCTGCTGGAGCCCTTTATGCCCCGGCTGGTAGTCCTGTCGCCCGTTGAGATTCCAGCCGCCGTGACCGTTCAATCCGTGGGGGTACTGCGATGAGTGGTTCGCTAGCAACACATCCTCAAAAAGAGCACCGCGGCTCGGCGCTCCGCAACGTGAAGTCGGCTTATGATGCATTCGGTGGGCTGAATTCTGCCGAGCGCGAGCGCCTGCTGGTCGAGCAGCTTCCGCAGGTCAAGTATATTGCCAAGCGAATTCATGATCGGCTTCCGCCTCATGTATTGCTTGAAGACTTGGTTCATGCGGGCATCCTCGGCCTGATCGAAGCCATTCAGAGGTACGATCCCGCCCGCCACGTCGAGCTTAAGTCCTACGCCAAACACCGCATCCACGGCGCCATACTCGATAGCTTGCGAGACTTGGACTGGAGCCCTCGACCTCTGCGCCGGAAGGCCCGTCGAATCGAGGAAGCCCAGCAGAGGCTAAGAGCGCGCCTGGGGTATTCCCCCTCGGAATCTCAACTGGCGGAGGAATTGGGCATGGGCCTCGACAAATTCCAGCACCTGCTGGGAGAGCTTCGGGGCCTCGACTTGAGAAGCTTGCAGTCGGAGACCACGGAGGAGGGCTCCGGACGTGAGGCCCATCACACCGCGCAAACCGCCGCTCCCGAAGATCCATTCTCCCTTTGTTTGCGCTCCGAAATGACAGGACTGTTGGCGAAAGCCGTCGAAGAGCTTCCGGAGCGCGAACGCCAACTTCTGGCGCTTTACTACTACGAGGAATTGACCATGAAAGAAGCCGGGGCGGTTCTGGGCATTGGAGAGGCGCGCGTCTCACAACTGCACTCCGCCGCCATTGTCCGGCTGCGCGCCCGCATGTCCGAATTGCTGAGCGGACAGAAAAATGCCGAGGAACGGAGCGAACCTTCATCTGAGCAAGTGTGAAACGATCGCCCTGCAGGAACGGCCTTCCGGCCGCCCGCGAGCAACCACAGGAGTCGCCCCACGGGCGCGAGGCCATTATGGAAAAAATCCTCAACCAGGACGAAATCGACGCGCTCTTCCACGCGGCGCAAGACCGCGCGCGCAGCAGGAAACAGACGCCCGACCAGAGCAAGCCAGTGAACGCCTGCAACTTCCGCCGCGCCGGCATGATGACGCGCGATCAGTTGCTAGCGGTCAACGAGTTGCATAACTCTTTTGTGCGTGGCTTGGCTCGTTCGCTGGCTGCCCAACTTCGCGTAGCTGCTGAAGTCAACCTGGTCTCCACGGAGCAAATCGCCTACGGTGAGTTCTTGCAGCGGGTACCCGAGATCAATTATGTGGTCTCCGCTCACCTTAGTGCTCTCGATGTCATGGCTGCGGTTGTACTGGATTTGCAAGTAGCCTTTCCCATAATCGACCTTTTATTAGGCGGGCCGGGAAACCTGATGCCCGAACTTCGCGAAATTACCGAGGTCGAGGAGGAAATCCTTAAAGGCATGGCCGAGACGATTTGCCGGGAGCTTCAATCCACTTGGCAGCCGGTCATCGACACCGAGATCAACTTCGAAGGGCGTCAGCGGCAGACACAGATCGTACGCTTGATGCCTCCCAACGAAAAGGTTCTCTCTCTCAGTTTCGAGATTCGCATCGAAAAGGCCGGTGGCACGCTGATGACGGCATTCCCGGCGGTCGCCGCCACGGCTTTGATACGAAAGCTTGCCCAGCAAGGGTCCTACAGAAAGCACCGGGCCGTCTCCAGTGTGACTTCGAATCTCCGTGAGAAGCTGGGGAAATGCACGTTTCCGGCCGAGCTGGTTCTGCCGGGAGGCGCCGTCAGCAGCCGGCAGCTGCTCGACCTTAAGGTGGGCAGCATCCTCGCCCTGCGTTTAAAATCGAACGAGCCGGCAGTCTTGTACGTGGGGAATCAGCCGCTCTTTATCGCCCAGCCGGTCCGAAGCGAAAGCCAAAGGGCCGGCCAAATTGTGAGAGCGATTAGTGTTCCTGATTCTCTCCGGAGTGAAAACAGTGATCAGTGAAACTTCACCCGCGGCACACAATCGTACGGAAAGCTATCTGAGCGCCTGGCTGAGGGGCGTCTGCGACGTGCTCGAGAAGATTGCCGGGAGCGCTTTCACCTCCTCTGACCTCTCGCCGCAAGAGGCCGTCAACGAGGCTGGGATTATAGGAGAAGAGGATTTGTGGCTGCGTTTCACCGTCGGCAGTGCCGGCGAGATGCCCTTCCCACTCCATGGAGAACATACCTTCGGGGTTGAGCGTTCCGATGCTTTGCGCCTGGCACAGCTTCTGATGGGCGAACCCTTCGATGTTAATCAGGATGTTTCCGCGGAATACCAGGACGCGCTGGATGAACTCTTTCGCCAGTTCGCAGGGGCGGCCGCCCTGGCGCTGAAACCGTGCCTGGGCGGCGAGGTAAACCTGGCCTTGGCCGGCCATGACCCGGGAACCTGGAAGCCACGCCTGCGACGGGGCTACCGCGTGAAGAGCGAGGGGAAGCTGCAATTCCCGCTGTTGATTCTTTTTGATCCGGATCTGGCTCAATCGCTGGCTTTGGGGCCCCCGGGAAAACCTGCGCCGCAACCCGAATCGCCCGCGCCGCTCGCCGCAGCAACGCCGCCGGCAGCCTCCAAAAACAGCAGAAACATCGAGTTGCTTCTCGATGTTGAACTGCCGGTGGCTTTGCGGTTCGGGAAGTCTGAAATGTCGTTGAGTAACATCCTTGAGCTCAGCCCTGGATCAGTCGTTGAACTGGATCAGAAAATCGTGGAACCAGTAGAACTCCTCGTGGGCGGAAAAGTCGTCGCGCAGGGGGAGGTCGTAGTCTTGGATGGAAATTACGCTCTGCGGGTCACCGAGGTCGTGAATCCCATCGAGCGACTCAAGTCGCTGCAGCGCTAAGACGTCTACGGCAGTGGGCGGGAGCAATGACACGATGAAACTCGGCCCGAAGTGCGCAAACCCACATTGTCCCCTGCAGCGAAGTGTGTGGCGCGCGATTCTTGATCCTCCTCGAGGCGTGTTCCTGCACAAGCAATGGCTTTGCTCGCCGGAGTGTCTCAACCAGATGCTCAAGCAATTCTTGATGCCGGTAATCGAAACTACGCGCGCGAACCAGGAAACCAGGTCCCACCGGTTTCCCCTGGGTCTGGTCATGCACTCGTTGGGATTGGTCACCAAGGAGTCCTTACAGTTGGCCTTGCAGGCACAAAGAGAGGCAGGGCGAGGGCGCGTCGGCGATTGGTTGCGGCGCCAGGGCGTGGCGACGGAACCTCAGATCACCCAGGCGCTTGCCGTGCAGTGGTCACTCCCGGTTTATCCCCTGGATCGCTGGGAAAGGCTGCTGAACTGGGCTCACCTGCTGCCCTTCGGTTTGCTGCTCGCGTTTCAAATGCTGCCTGTGCACTACCTGCCCGCCAGCGGGCTGCTTTATGTAGCCTTTTCCCGCCGGGTTGATTACACGGCGCTGTATGCCATCGAGCAGATGCTCGATTTTCGTACCCAACCCTGCGTTGCGCAGGAGTCGCAAATTGAAAACGCTCTTGGCGCATTGCGCCGGCGGCGTGGATTGGAAGATATGCGGATCTCGGGGCCGCTTGAACCTTCCATCATATCCGGCGCGACCTTGCAAGAGGTGATAAAGCACGGGGCCCGAGAAGTCCGCGTGGCAGGGTGTACGGACAATGTTTGGATAAGGCTCAACACTGCCGATCTCGTGCGCGACTTGCTTTTCCAGAGTCGTGCCGAAAACCCGCCGGTCGCCAACGCCCCCGGAGTCCCGCCCCTGTTAGTCCACCCCTGGTGAAACACTCATGCCTTCGGAGCGCTAGATACATAGCCTCCTTTAGTCCGAGTGCAGCGGCCGCCCACCACCCATCAGTGACGGAATGAATAACTGCCCGACGTACTGAAGAACTGGTCCACTCGATCCAAGACTTCCTGAGTACCGGCCGCGCTCTGAATCGACCTGCGCAGTTCTGCCCCGCCGTGAATCCCGTGAGTGAACCAGCTTGCGAATTGCTTCATCTTGCCGATGGCGCCTGGAGCTTCCTCACTCACCAACATCTGGTAATAAGAGCGAATCAATTGGTAGCGGTCAGCCTCGTTGGCTTCCGTAAATGTACCGGTTCGGAAAAAATCAGAAAGTTGGCGGAATATCCAGGGATTGATCGAGGCGGCGCGTCCGACCATCACCGCGTCGCACCCCGTTTGCTGGTGCAGCGCCTGGGCGTCCTGCGGCGTCAGCACGTCGCCGTTTCCGATGACCGGGATGCGGACCTGCGACTTCACCTCCTGAATGATCTCCCAGCGCGCGTGGCCACTGAAGCCTTGCAGGCGCGTCCGCGGATGCACGGCGAGCGCTTCCACGCCGCACTCCTCCGCCACTCGCGCTACCTCCAGTGCCACGATCTCCGAATCACTCCAACCGGAGCGAAGTTTTATCGTAAACGGAATCCGCACCGCCGCCCGAATCGTTCGCAGGATCTTCTCCAGCAGCGGCAGGTCGCGAAGCAAGCCAGAGCCCCCGCACTTCACAACCTTCTTGGCTGGGCATCCCAGGTTCAGATCGACCAGGTCGAAACCGAGATCCTCGATCATGCGCGCCGCTTCCGCCAATCGGTCCGGATCGGCGCCAAAGATCTGCGCGGAGATCGGCCGCTCTTCCGGCGTGTAATACAGGTAGCGCCTCGCGCGCAGGTTTTGACGAAGCATCCCTTCGCTGGAGACGAACTCCGTCATAATCAGCCCGCATCCACCCAAGCGTTTGATGAAGCGGCGGAAAACTGTGTCGGTAACACCCGCCATCGGCGCCAGAATGTGGGCCGGCCGGATCACCACGTCACGAATTTGCAGTTCTTCGAAAAGCATGAAAAGCAGGAGTCAGGAGCCAGAACGAAAACACCCGCAATCGGGGATGCACGTGAAGGCTCGGCAGGGCTCTGCAGTGACCCTAACCTTTGAGTGCCGGCGTTCGTTCCTATTCTGTCTTCTGACTCCCGGCTCCTGACACCTGACTTCTGACTTCTGAATCCCGACTCCTGAGTCCTGACTCCTGAATCCTGAGCTGCGCCTCCTCAACAATTGCAAAGCGTACTCTTCCCTCCGCCACCTTTTCGCCGCCCCGAAAAATCGCGCCGCGCAGTTCACCCAGGCGCTCGCCGAGCTTCAGCGCCTCGGCCTCCACGCGAAGGGTATCGCCCGGTTCCACCGGCTGAGTCAGTTGCGCGTCGGGAATCTGCACGATCATCGCAACTTTTCCCGCCATCTCCGGCCGTTCCATAACCAGCACCGCGCCCAGTTGGGTGACCAATTCCAACAGCACGCCGACTGAAATGACCGGTGAGCACGGAAGAAGTCCTCGCGCTGCCTCGTCGTCCGCCGAGAAGCGCTTGGTGGCCGCGATTTTCCGCCCAGGAACGAATTCGGTCACTTGATCGACGAACAAGAAGGGGTAGCGGTGCGGAAGGATCTTGAGGATGTCGGGGAGTGAATTCGCGTCGCTCACGGTTGTTTACAGTTTGCGCGCCGAGCCCCCCTCAGAGTCCGGCCGCGGCGCCGCCTCTGCGGACTTCCGCGCCTCGCCCTCGTTCGCGGGGCCCGGCACTGACCCCTGGACCTTCAACAACTCTCTGCGCAGTGCCGGATTGCGCGCCGTCCACTCTCCGGGCCGGCCCTGATCGCCGGCATACTGGGCGCGCATCGCCTCCAGCTTGGAATCGATCTCGTCGAGGAAGTGCACCACCAGAGCTTCCGGAAACATGGGTTCTTTAGGAGATCCGAACTCCAATTTGCCGTGGTGAGAAAGAATAATGTGCTCGAGCTGGCTCTTCAACTCCGGCGGGAAATCCGGAATCTGGCGGATCTTCTCCTGCACCATTTCCAGGCCCATCACAATGTGCCCAAGCAACTGCCCGCGCGTGGAATACCGGAATCCTGACGTGAAGCTCAACTCCTCGACCTTCCCTAAGTCGTGCAGCACCAGCCCTGCCACCAACAGGTCGCGGCGCAGATACTGATAGTGGTCGCAAAGCCGATCGGCCAGTTGCACCAGCGACACCACGTGTTCGAGCAGCCCGCCCAGATAGGCGTGGTGATAACTCATCGCCGCCGGCGCCTGCTGGTATTTCTCCGCTAAGGAGGGGTCCTCCAGAATCGAAAGCAACAGCATCCGCAAAGGCCCCTCGCCCACCCGGCGCAGGCGCTCCAGCAGCGTCGCGTACATTTCCCCAGGGTCGCGGCGCGAGCGCGGCAGGTAATCGCAAAGGTCCACATCCTCCGCCGCGCACTTCGAAATCCTCCGCACTCGAATCTGCGGCGTCCCCTGGTAATCTTCTACCAGCCCCTCGACCTCAACGATGTCCTCCACCTCGAAATCCAGCGCCAGCCGGTCGCAATCCCAAAGTTTGGCGCGGATGACCCCGCTCGAGTCGCGCAACTCCAAGTCGAGGTACGCGTTTCCCGTGCGCGCCATCTTCCGTTCTCGCGCTTGCAGCAGGAAAGTAGTCCGGACCGGACTGTTGGGGCGGAGATCCGTGACAAAGCGCTCTTTCATTGCCCTTGCTTGGCCGTGAGCGTATCAGTCGGCGCTTGCTCCCCCGTGTCGACGTATCCGGGGGCTCGGTAGATATAGCTTTCTTTGCGAAGCTGGGTCAAGTATTCCCGCAAACGCGGCTCCATTTTCTGGTTGTAGAGGGCTTCCTCGACGCGCTGTTCCACTTCTTCAAATTTAGGAATACCCGGGCTGTACCGCTCCAGCACCTTCAGAATAACGTACCCGTATTTAGTTTGGACAGGGTTACTAAATTCATTAACATCCAGTTTCCCCACCGCCGCGGAGATCTCCGGGGCCAGCGTCCCTTCCTTCAACATGCCCACATCCCCGCCTTGCTCGGCGCTCGACCCATCGGAATACTTCTTCGCCACTTCCGAAAACTTCTCACCGGCCTTCAATTCCGCCAGCGCCTCGTTGGCCCGCTTCTCCGCTTCCTCCGGCTTCCGTTTATCGGTTGAGACGAGGATTTGTTGCAGGTGCACCATGCCGGGTGACTTGAATTCATCCTTGTGGGCTTCGTAGAACTTCCGCGTCTCTTGCTGCGAGACCTGGATGCGCGAGCCGACTTCGTGCCCGATGACTTCGCGCATCAGCAGGCTGCGCCGGATGTTGTCCTTGAAGTCTTCGTAGTTCATTCCTTGCTTCTCGATTTCCGTCTCCAGGTCCTCGAGGGTCGCCAGGTTATTCCTCTTGCGAATGTCGTCGAGTTGCTTGACGACGTCCGTTTCCACATTGATGTCCAGGTCTTTGGCCTTCTGCACCATCAACGATTCGTCGATCAGGTCGCGCAGCAGGTTCTTACTTTGTTCGCGCACTTGCGCGTCCAATTCCGCGCCCGAATACTGTTCCGCGAGCCTGCTCCGCAGTTGCGCCAGTTCATCGTCATAACGGTGTTGCGTGATGATCTCGCTGTTGACGTGCGCAATGATGCGCTCGATTATTTTCGCGCCCGCGTGCGTAGCGCCTCCCGACCCCGCCACCAGCGCCACACTGGCCGTAACGACCCACATCCGTCTACTCATTTTCGTTTCTCTATTCACAGGAATATTTCTCCTGCCCGCCAAAACTGTCATTCCGAGCGCAGCGAGGAATCTTGCTCTGGCTCGTTCCTCGCGCCGTCTCAAGCGCCCATGCGAGATTCCTCGCTGCGTTCTCTCGAGAACCACGTCATTCCCGCGAAAGCGGGAATCCATTGTGTTCCGATCCATCAATGGACCCCCGCTTTCGCGGGGGTGACGACGCACGTGATTTTCATTCCGTCGGGTGGGTCGAAGACCCATGCCCAGACCGGGTAGAGCCAGCCTGCTTGCCAAGGTCTGCGGTGATTCGCCGACTTCCCAGGGAGAGCCAGAAGCCGCATCCTACAAAGCAGGTCTGCTCTACCTACCTATCTTAATGCTTGGGTTCCAGCTCCTGCAAGACATTTTGGACCTCTTCAAGGATCTTCTCCTCGTCGTTCCGCAGCCTGAAACGCAGCACTCCATCGGGCCGAAGGCTGGCTTCGCGTCGCCGCCGCACGAATGTCGTGATCCTGCCCGGCTCGACGGGAGTCTGTTCGTGAAACCGCATCCAGATTTCGTCTGCCTTTCTTTCGATGGACTGCACTAGAAGCCGCTCCGCAGCAGACTTCAAAAGCCCATAGGAGAGGAGGTTTGAAACCGAAGGAGGAATGGACCCGTAACGGTCGCTGAGCTCGGCCTCCAGTTCGGCGCGCGCTTCGGGCGTGGCCAGGCTGGAGATTCGCTTGTAGAGGCGCAAGCGCTGGCTCTCGTCGGCAACGTAGTCGTCTGGAATCTTGATATCGAGCCCCAGGTTTAGCGAAGTGCGCACGTCAATCCTTTGCGGCGCCCCTTTCAATTCCTCGACCGTCTGCTCCAGCATTTTCAGGTAAAGGTCGATCCCAATGGCATTCAAATGCCCGTGCTGTTCGGCCCCCAGGAGGTTACCCGCGCCGCGCAACTCCAGATCCAGCGCCGCCAGGCGAAAGCCGGCCCCCAATTCCGAAAACTCCTTCAGTGCCGCCAGGCGCCGCCGCGCGATGGGCGTCAAGGCTTCCTCAGCAGCCACCAGGAAGTAAGCGTAAGCGCGCCGATTCGACCGCCCCACCCGCCCGCGAAGCTGATAAAGATCGGCCAGGCCGAAGCGTTCGGCGTGGTTGACGATAATAGTGTTAGCGCGCGGTATGTCCAGGCCGTTCTCGATCAGCGCCGTGGCCACCAACACGTCATACTCCCCCTGCATGAACTTCAGCATCACCCTCTCGAGCTCTTTCTCGTTCATCTGTCCGTGCGCCACGGCGATTCGCGCCGTGGGTACCAACCGCTGTACGATGGCCGCAATGCTGAAAGTAGATTCCACCCGGTTGTGCACGAAAAACACCTGGCCCTCGCGCTGCATCTCCTGGAGGATGGCGGATTGAATCAGGTTGTGGTTGAAGGGCGCGACGGTGGTTTGAATCGCCAACCGGCCGCGAGGTGGTGTCTCGATAACCGAGAGGTCGCGCAATCCGCCCAGCGACATGTGCAACGTGCGGGGGATGGGAGTTGCCGACATCGCCAGCACGTCCACTCCCACCCTGAATTTCCTCAATTTCTCCTTCGCCGCCACTCCGAAGCGCTGCTCCTCATCCACGATCAACAATCCCAGATCGCGGAAACTCACGTCTCTCGACAGCAGGCGGTGAGTTCCTATGAGCACATCCACCTTGCCCGCCTCGGTTTCAGCCACGGTCTTCTTCTGCTCCGCAGGCTGCCTGAAGCGGCTCAGCATTTCCACTCGCATCGGAAAGGCCGCCAGCCGCTGCCGGAAAGTTTCGTAGTGCTGGAACGCCAACACCGTGGTGGGCGCCAGCACCGCCACCTGCCGGCCGTCTTGAATGACTTTGAAAGCGGCGCGCATCGCCAACTCGGTTTTTCCGTAGCCCACGTCGCCGCACAGCAACCGGTCCATCGGTTCCGGGCTTTCCAAGTCCTTCTTGATTTCCGACAGCGCCTTCAACTGGTCAGGCGTCTCCTCGAACTCGAACGCCTCCTCGAACTCCTCCTGCCACGGCGTGTCGGGGCTGGCGGGTGTGCCTCCCGCCATCTTGCGCTGCGCGTAGAGATGAAGCAGTTCTTGAGCCATATCGCGCAAAGCCCTCTTGACACGCGACTTCGTTCGCGCCCACGTGGTCCCGCCCAACCGGTCCAGCACCGGCTTCGCACCGTCGCCCCCGGACCGGTACTTCTCCACCAAGTCCAACCGTTCGAGCGGAACGTACAGCTTCGCATCGTCCTGATAGGTCAGCAGCATGAAGTCCCGCTCCGAGCCGCTGACGCTCAACTGCCGTAGCCCTTGATAGACCCCCACGCCGTGGTCAACGTGCACGACGTAGTCGCCGACCTTCAGATCCCCCAGGTCCGAAATGAAACTCAACGCTCCGGAGTGCTCGCGCCGTCGCGAAGCCCAGTCGAACCCTCCAAACAGGTCGCTGTCCGCCTGCCACATCTGTTGCAGGTCCGGGATGACAAACCCCTCGGCAAGGTCGCCGCGCACCATCAGCGCCACGCCCGTAGGGGCGGGCGTTGCGCCCACCCTCGGCGTGTCCTCACCGCTCGCGCCGCTGAGTTCCCCGCCCTGACCATCGCGGCGGATGCCATTCTGCCTTTGCACGGCCTGGTCGGGTGAAGCACCCGCCGGAGTGTCGGCGCCACTTGCCGATTCAAACGGAATCTCGTATTCAGTAAGAATCCCGCGCAGCCGGTCTGCTTTGCCGCTGCTGGGCGTGACCAGAACCACGGACATGCCGCGCTCGAGATTGCCGCGCAGGTTTTCCGCAAATCCCTTGACGCCCGACTGGAACTTCGGCGAAGGCTGAGTGAGAAAAACAAACTCTGGACCAGGTAGTAGCACGCTCTGCTCCTCTTCGCCTGGATCAGTCTCCGTGCTGTCGAGGGTGGATTGCGGCCCCGCCGCCTGCGGCTCAGTAACGCCTTCAAGATTGGAAGGATGCGCAGGCTTGTTATCAGGAAGGGGAGGCTCACCAGCAAGAGCCGACGGCATGCCATCAAGCGTATCCTGGAAGGGCGGGGCTTTAGCCCCGCCGCCAGGGCCCTCACTCACCACTTCGCGGTCTCCCCTGTCCCACTCGCGGGAGAGGGGTCGGGGGAGAGGGAGTTGCCAGTCACGGCGGGGCTGAAGCCCCGCCCTTCCGGCACCATTTTCTTGGCAGTGAAGGATCTCCGCAGTTGGCTGTGATTCCTGACCCAACCCCACCCGGGGGAATCCTTCGCCTCGCTCTCTGCTCTCGACTTCTCGACCGAGCGCCAGCTCTTTCAGGTAAACCTGAGGCAACCCTTGAAGAATCCCCTGAAACTCTTTTTCGGTGAAGCAGATATCCTCCGGCCTCGGACGCGCCGGAACCACATCACGGACTTCGTCATACTCGGCGGCCAGCTTCTCCAGGAAGCCCTTCCACTGCGCGTCGCGCTCCAGTGGTTCATCCCAAAGGACCACGGGATTATCGAACAACGCAAACAGGCTGCGCGGGTGCGGTTCCACGAGCGGCGCAAAAAACTCCCATCCCGGGAAGGGATTCCCATATTCACCCGCCCACTCGGGTTCCCTCTCGATTCGCCGCGAGGTTCCTCCCTCGCCGCGCGCATTCGCCCGCCTCTCGAGCGCTGCCAGGAGCTTCTCAAAGAACCGCCGGGAGCGTCTCACCTCCGAAAGCGGAAGCAGCAATGCGCCTGGCACGGGCTTGCGCGAGCGCTGCGTGTCTGGATCAAATTCGCGCAGCGACTCAACTCGCTCCTCCCAAAGTTCAATGCGGAACGGCCACTCTGCTTCGGGAGGAAAAACATCCACGATTCCGCCCCGCACGGAGAACTGCCCTACATCGGATACCGGTTCTTCCCGCTCGTACCCCACTCCGCTCAGGTGCTCGACGAGATCGTCGAGGGTCAGCTCATCGCCGGTCTTGATCTCGAGCGCCAGCGAAGAATAGAAGGTTCGTTCCCGAAACCGCCCCAGAGCCGCTGTGACCGGTGTCAATAGCGCGCACACTCGCCCTTGCGCAACACTCCACAGCGTAACCGCGCGCCGTTCCAGAATCTCGCCGTGCGGGGAACGGCCTTCGAAGGGCGAACAATCCAGCGAGGGAAAAGTCAGTACCGCCGGGTGGGAGCCTGGGTGCAGCCAGGCCGCGAAGGTGGACGCGGTCCGCTGAAGGTTGGCGGCAGTTTCGTTGTCGGCCGTCAGCACAATCACCGGGCGAGCCAGTTGGGAAGCCACGCCTGCCACCACCAGCGCCTTGGCAGAACTGGTCAGGCCGGATAAAGTAACCCGCGCGCCCTCGCTCGGCGCAGCCTCCGTCAAAACCTGCAACGCGCCGCGAAAGGCCGCATGCTCGAGAATGGGGTTTAACAAGGATCGCAACTTAGACATTCGTCAGTGGTCAGTCGTCAGTGGTGGTATGTTGGCAGTTGCCCTTCATTCCCCATTTGTGCCAGTGGCCGCCTCCGGACTCCTGAATCCTGAGTCCTGAATCCCGAGTTTCAACGCCGCCTGAATGATCGCTGACGTCGAATGCCCCTCGACCACCGGAATCGAAACCACCTGCCCGCCCGCCGCCTCCACTTCCGCGCGGCCCACAATGGCGTCCAGCCTCCAGTCTCCGCCCTTCACCAGAACCTGCGGCAGCATACGGGCAATCACAGCCTGTGGGGTAAGCTCATCAAAAAGTGTCACGTAGTCCACAACTTTCAGGGCTGCCAGGATTTCCGCTCGCTCGGCTTCAAACTGGATGGCGCGCTCCGATCCTTTGAGCGCCCGCACACTTCGATCGCTGTTGACGGCTACGATCAGCACATCGCCGAGTTTACGAGCCTCAGCCAGATACCGTGTGTGGCCAGGATGAAGCAGAT
>Ga0187784_10002904_pt1 | contig 13792 bp, 13 predicted proteins | sample 1015_SJ02_MP15_2_FD_132964 | JGI IMG/M metagenome (GOLD analysis project Ga0187784, IMG submission 132964) | Tropical peat soil microbial communities from peatlands in Department of Meta, Colombia - 1015_SJ02_MP15_20_MG | ecosystem: Environmental > Terrestrial > Soil > Wetlands > Peat | place...
CCGACCACGCCTTCGAGCAGGTAGTCCATCTTGTCGAGGAACGGATCGAGGTTGTCGTAGGTCTTGTCGATCACGACCTTGCCCTTGTTGTCCTTGAGCGGGCCGACGTAAATCGGCTTCTTCGCCTTCAGGCCGGCGATCGCGGCCTCGGCGGCCTTGCGCGCTTCGGGGCTCGCGCCGGCGCCGAACGGCGTGTTCTGCACCATGTCGGCCTCGTAGCCGCCGCTCGTCATGTTCGGCAGCGGCTTGCCCTCGCCGAGCAAGGTCGCATAGCCCTTGTAGATCGTCTCCCACTTGTATTCGGCGCCGGTGATGAAGCCCTTCGGCGCCAGCGGCGCCTGCGAGGCGTTGTGACCGCAGGTCTTCACGCCGCGCTTCTCGGCGGTCTCGATCACGACCTTCGGTCCATCGACGTGGCACGTAATCACGTCGCAGCCGGCATCGACCAGCGCATTCGCGGCTTCGGCCTCGCGCACCGGGAGCGACCAGTCGCCGGTGAAGATCACCTGCACGGTCGCGTTCGGGTTGGTCGATTTCGCGCCGAGCATGAAGGAGTTGATGTTGCTCAAGACCGACGCGATCGGCTTTGCGGCGACAAAGCCGAGCTTGTTCGACTTGGTCGAGAGGCCGGCCGCGACGCCGTCGACGTAGTGCGCCTGATTCAGGTAGCCGAAATAGCTGCCGAGATTCTTCGGATGCTTCGCGCCGTCCCAGAGCGGCGCCGCATGGCGGAATTCAACCTTTGCATACTTTTTAGCCAGGTCGATCATGAAAGGATCAAAGTAGCCGAAGGAGGTACCGAGCACGATGTTGGCGCCGTCGAGATTGACCATCGACTCCATGGTCTTGGCGCACGCGTCGGTCTCGGGGACGTTCTCTTCCTCGACGGTTTTCACGCCGGGAACCGACTTGATCGCTTTCACCGCGACCGCATGCGCCTGATTCCATCCGAAATCGTCACGCGGGCCGACATAGACGATGCCGATCGTGACGCCGGCCGCGCGCGCCATCCGGCCCGACGCGCTACTCGCGAGCACCGTGGCTGCGGTCCCCTGAAGCAAGGTGCGACGAGAAAGGGTCATGGGTCTGGTCCTCTCGGGTGACTGTTTTTGCGCCATTGTATGCAGAGCAAGCGCCGTGCCAGCGCAGCTTCCGCTCGTCTCCGCGAAAGCAGTGGCGCGTTGACCGGCGGCGAAGGAGCTGTTCTGCTTGCGGCGCAACGGGTCAGCCTGGTGAACCGCGGACAAGGGGTCTCCCTATGGACGAGCAGGCACTGCGCGGCTTGATCGCAGAAGTGAAGGACGGCTCGCTGTCGCGCCGGTCTTTCATCAATCAGATGATCGCGCTCGGGCTCACCGGCCCGCTGGCAGCGCAGATGCTGATCCACTCCGGCGCCGCGCACGCCCAGGGCAAACCTTCAGCCTACAAGCCGACACGGCGCGGCGGCGGCGGGCCGTTGAGGGTCCTGTGGTGGCAGGGCGTGACGCTGCTCAATCCGCATTTTGCCGTCGGCACCAAGGACCAGGACGGCTCGCGCATTTTCTATGAGCCGCTCGCGAGCTGGGAGGCGGACGGATTCCTCTACCCGGTGCTGGCTGCGGAGATCCCCGACCTCGAGAATGGCGGGCTCGCGAAGGACGGCATGTCGGTGACCTGGAAGCTCAAGCCCGACGTGAAGTGGCACGACGGCGAGCCGTTCACCGCCGACGACGTGGTCTTCAACTGGGAATATGCCAGGGATCCGGCGACCGCCGCGACCACCAACGGCTCCTATCAGGACATCAAGGTCGAGAAGGTCGACGACCTCACGGTGCGCGTCCTGTTCGGAAAGCCGACGCCGTTCTGGGCGGAGGCTTTCGTCAGCGTGCGCGGCATGATCATCCCGAAGCACCTGTTCGCCGACTATGCCGGCGTGAAATCGCGCGATGCGCCGACCAATCTCAAGCCGGTCGGCACCGGACCCTATCGCTTTGTCGATTTCAAGCCCGGCGACATCGTGCGCGGCGAGCTCAATCCGAGCTACCACCTGGAGAACCGCCCCTCCTTCGACACGATCGAGATGAAGGGCGGCGGCGATGCGGTGTCGGCGGCGCGCGCCGTGCTGCAGACCGGCGAGTACGACTACGCCTGGAACATGCAGGTCGAGGACGAGATCCTGCGGCGGCTCGAGAAGGGCGGCAAGGGCCGGATCGAGCTGACCGCCGGCGCCAATATCGAGCACATCCAGCTCAACTCAACCGACCCCTGGACCGAGGTCGACGGCGAGCGCTCCAGCATGAAGACGAGGCACCCCCTGCTCTCCGACAGATCGGTGCGCACGGCGCTCGGCCTGCTGGTCGACCGGCAAGCGGTGCAGGATCACATCTATGGCCGCACCGGCGTGGCAAGCGCCAACTTCGTGAACAATCCGCAGCGGTTCGTGTCGAAGGACACGAAGTGGGAGTTCGACATCGAGAAGGCGAACAAGGTTCTCGACGCCGGCGGCTGGCAGAGGGGCGCCGACGGCATCCGCGCCAAGGACGGCAAGAGGCTCAAGCTCGTGTATCAGACCTCGATCAATACGCCGCGCCAGAAGACCCAGGCGATCGTCAAACAGGCGTGCCAGAAGGCCGGCATCGAGGTCGAGCTGAAATCGGTGACCGCCTCGGTGTTCTTCTCCTCCGACGTGGCCAATCCCGACACCTACCCGCATTTCTATTGCGACATCCAGATGTATACGAACGGGCTGACGCAACCGGACCCGGAACAGTTCCTGCTGCAGGTCGTCTCCTGGGAGGTGGCAGCGAAGGAGAACAAGTGGCAGGGCCGCAACATCGTGCGCTGGACCAGCAAGGAGGCCGACGACGCGTTCAAAGCCGCGCAAGGCGAGCTCGACCCGGTCAAGCGGGCCGCGCTGCTGATCAAGGTCAACGATCTTGCGGTCAACGATCACGCCGTGATCCCGGTCGTCTACCGACCGCGTGTTTCGGCGATCAACGGCAAGCTGCACGTGCGGCTGAGCGGCTGGGACAGCGACCTCGCCAACCTCAAGGACTGGCACCGCGACGTCTGATCGGCGCGGCCGAGCGAGCGACGGTCGGTTCCCGCGTTCACCCCGCAGAGCGCGGCGTGACCGACGTCTGCCCGCCAAATCGGCACGGCTGTGACAACTTTCCCGCCACCGGCCCAAATGCCGCACGTTGACCGTGTCAGGAGAAACTGTTCTCCTCACGCAAACCGGTCAGCTAGGCTCCGCCACGCGATACGGACCCTTGACAAGCACCGGAACGAATCGAGGGGTCTTCACGATGTACGACAAGGCACCGGACGAGCAGGCGCTGCGCTCCCTGATCGCGCAGGTCAAGAACGGGACGCTGTCGCGCCGTTCCTTCATCAGGCAGATGATCGCCTTCGGGCTCACGGCGCCGCTTGCGGCGCAGATGCTCACCTATTCGGGCGCGGCGCACGCGCAGGCGAAGCCCTTGCCCTACAAGCCGACCAAGCGCGGCGGCGGCGGACCGCTCAAGGCGCTGTGGTGGCAGGGCTCGACTCTGCTCAATCCGCATTTCGCGGTCGGCACCAAGGACCAGGACGGCTCGCGCATCTTCTACGAGCCGCTCGCGAGCTGGGACCCCGACGGCTTCCTCTATCCCATCCTTGCCGCCGAGATTCCCGATCTCGAGAACAACGGGCTGGCCAAGGACGGCAAGTCGGTCACCTGGAAGCTGAAGCCCGGCGTCAAATGGCATGACGGCAAGCCGTTCACCGCCGACGACGTCGTGTTCAACTGGGAATACGCCAAGGACCCGGCGACCGCCGCGACCACGATCGGCTCCTATCAGGACATCAAGGTCGAGAAGGTCGACGACCTCACGGTGCGCGTCCTGTTCGACAAGCCGACGCCGTTCTGGGCCGACGCCTTCGTCGGCGTGCGCGGCATGATCATCCCGAAGCACCTGTTCGCGGACTACACCTGCGGAAAGTCGCGCGATGCGCCGACCAATCTCAAGCCGGTCGGCACCGGGGCGTACAAGTTCGTCGACTTCAAGCCCGGCGACCTGGTGCGCGGCGAGATCAACATGGACTACCACGTCGAGAACCGGCCCTATTTCGACACGATCGAGATGAAGGGCGGCGGCGATGCGGTCTCGGCGGCGCGCGCCGTGCTGCAGACCGGCGAGTACGACTACTCCTGGAACCTGCAGGTCGAGGACGAGATCCTGTTGCGGCTCGAAAAGGGCGGCAAGGGCAAGACCGTGATGTCGGAGACCGGCAGCGTCGAGCACATCCAGGTCAACGCGACCGACCCCTGGACCGAGGTCGACGGCGAGCGCGCGAGCAAGAAGACGAAGCATCCGACGCTGAGCGACAAGGCGGTGCGCGACGCGCTCGCCCTGCTGGTCGACCGCCAATCGGTGCAGGACCACATCTATGGCCGCACCGGCGTCGCGACCGGCAACTACGTCAACAATCCGCAGCGGTTCATCTCGAAGAACACCAAATGGGAGTTCAACGTCGAGCAGGCGAACAAGATCCTCGACGACGGCGGCTGGAAGAAGGGTGCGGACGGAATCCGCGAGAAGGACGGCAAGAAGCTCAAATTCGTCTATCAGACCTCGATCAACACGCCGCGCCAGAAGACCCAGGCGATCGTCAAGCAGGCCTGTCAGAAGGCCGGCATCGACCTCGAGCTCAAGTCGGTGACCGCGTCGGTGTATTTCTCCTCCGATGTCGCCAATCCGGACACCTACCCGCATTTCTACTGCGACCTGCAGATGTACACGGTGACGATGAACCAGCCCGATCCGGAGTCGTTCCTGCTGCAGTTCGTCTCGTGGGAGGTGTCGGCGAAGGAAAACAAGTGGCAGGGCCGCAACATCACGCGCTGGACCAGCAAGGAGGTCGACGAGGCTTACAAGGCCGGACAAGCCGAGCTCGATCCGGTCAAGCGCGCCGCCTACTTCATCAAGATCAACGATCTCGCCTGCAACGAGCGCGCGGTCATTCCGGTCGTTTATCGTCCGCGCGTGCAGGCGGTGAACAACCGGCTGGTCGTGCACTCGAGCGGCTGGGACAGCGACTTCTGGGATCTGCCGAACTGGTACAAGGACGTGTGATCGCCGGTGCGGCGGCACACCGCAGAGACGGCGGCGGGATGAGGCTCGATGGGACGCTACCTTGCCAAGCGCCTCCTGATCGCCATCCCGAGCCTGCTCGGCATCAGCGTCGTGCTGTTCACGGTGCTCGCGCTCGCGCCGGGCGACCCGTTCGGCGAGCTCGCCACCAATCCGGCGATCCCGCCCGAGGTGCGCACCGCGCTGCGGGTCAAATTCGGGCTCGATGACCCGATCTACCTGCGCTACTTCCACTGGCTCGCCGCCATGGTGCAGGGCGACTGGGGCTTCTCCTTCACCAGCCGGATCAACGTCGACACGCTGATCCTGCAGCGCCTGCCGGCCACGCTGTTCGTGATCGGCTCGGCCCAGATCCTGGCGCTGCTGATCGCGCTGCCGGTCGGGATCTACGCCGCGATGCGGCCCTATTCGTGGTTCGATCAGCTCGCAAGCACCCTCTCCTTCGTTGGCTTCTCGCTGCCGACCTTCTTCACCGGCTTGCTGTTCATCCTGGTGTTCAGCGTTCAGCTCGACTGGCTGCCGTTCGTGTTCAGCGACGTCAACGCGACCGGCTGGCGCTGGTACTGGGAGGAATTGCGCCAGTCGATCATGCCGATCTCGGTGCTCGGCCTGTTCCAGGCCGCCTCGACCACGCGCTATGTGCGCTCGGCGGTGCTCGACGTGATCCGTCTCGACTACGTCACGACCGCGCGCGCGAAAGGACTCGGCGAGCGCGTCGTGATCCTCAAGCATGTGGTGCGCAATGCGCTGATCCCGGTGGTCACGCTGGTCGCGCTGCAGATGCCGGCGATCTTCGGCGGCGCGATCGTGACCGAGCAGATCTTCCGTGTTCCCGGCATCGGCTCGCTCTTGATCAGCGCGATCCTGTCGAACGACACGCCGGTGATCATGGCGGTCACCTTCGTATTCGCCTGCCTCGTGGTCCTGTTCAACCTCATTGCGGACGTCCTCTATGGATGGCTCGACCCTCGCATCACGCTCGGCTGAGCTCGCCGAGCCGCGGCGGCGTCCGCGCCACTTCTCGCCCTGGCTCGACGCCTGGCGGCGCTTCCGCCGCCATCGGCTCGCGCTCGCAAGCGCGTTCGTCCTGCTCGCCATGATCGCCGCGGTGCTGCTCGCGCCGCTCCTCTGGCGCGTCGCCATCAACGACATCGACTTTGCCGAGCACCTCAAGGGACCGACCTGGAACCATCCGTTCGGCACCGACGATCTCGGCCAGGACATCCTCGCGCGCATGCTCTATGGCGGCCGCATCTCGCTGGCGGTCGGCCTCTCGGCGATGATGGTCGCGATGCTGGTCGGCACCACGATCGGGGCGATCGCCGGCATGTCGCGGCGCTGGGTCGGACCGGCGCTGATGTGGCTCACCGACCTGTTCCTGTCGCTCCCGGCGCTGCCGCTCCTGCTGCTCGTGATCTACCTGTTCCGCGACACGCTCAAGGCCGCGTTCGGGACCGAGGGCGGCGTCTTCATCATGATCGTGGTCGTGATCGGCGGCTTGCGCTGGATGCCGGTCGCGCGGCTCGTGCGCGCGCAGTTCCTCTCGCTGCGCGAGAAGGAGTTCGTCGAGGCCGCGCGCGCGCTCGGCGCCTCGCGGCTGCGGCAGGTGGTGCGCCACATCCTGCCGAACGCGCTCGGGCCGGTGATCGTCGCCGCCACGATCGACGTCGCGGCCGCGATCATCGCGGAGTCGACGCTCTCGTTCCTCGGGCTCGGCTTTCCGCCCGACATCCCGACCTGGGGCCGCATCCTCTACGACGCCAAGGACTATCTCGACATCGCGCCCTACTGGGCGCTGTTTCCCGGCGCCGCGATCTTCCTCACCGTGCTCTCCATCAACTTCATCGGCGACGGGCTGCGCGACGCGCTCGACCCGCGCAAGGTGATGTGATGCAGCCTTTGCTTGAGATTTCCGGGCTGAAGACGCAGTTCGCGACCGACGACGGCATCGTGCAGGCGATCGACGGCGTCGACCTCGTGATCCATCGCGGCGAGACGCTCGGCGTGGTCGGCGAGTCTGGCTGCGGCAAGACCGTGACGGCGATGTCGGTCCTCAAGCTGATCCCGATGCCGCCCGGCAGGATCGTCGCCGGGCAGATCCGCTATCAGGGCCGCGACCTCGTCCCGCTCGAAGGCGCGGAGATGGATCGCATCCGCGCCAAGGACATCGCGATGGTGTTCCAGGAGCCGATGACCTCGCTCAATCCGGTCTACACGATCGGCGAGCAGGTCGCCGAGAGCCTGCGGCGGCATGAGGGGCTTTCGCGCCGCGCCGCGATCGACAAGACCGTCGAAATGCTGCGGCTGGTGCAGATCCCGAACGCCGACAAGCGGGTGAACGACTTTCCGCATCAGTTTTCCGGCGGCATGCGCCAGCGCGTGATGATCGCGATGGCGCTTGCCTGCAGCCCGAAGCTCTTGATCGCCGACGAGCCGACCACCGCGCTCGACGTGACGATCCAGGCACAGATCCTCGAGTTGCTCGCCGACATGAAGGCGCGCTTCGGGATGGCGATCATGCTGATCACGCACGCGATGGGCGTGGTCGCCGAGACCGCGCAGCGCGTGGTCGTGATGTATGCGGGCCGCGTGATCGAGGAGGCACCGGTCGACGCGTTGTTCGCAAACCCGCGCCACCCCTACACGCAGGGCCTGATCCGCTCGATCCCGCGCATCGATACCGCGGGCATCACCAAGGCGCGGCTCGAGGCCATCCCCGGCGTGGTGCCGAGCCTGTTGCGCCCCCCGCCCGGCTGCCGCTTTGCGGCGCGCTGCCGCTTCGCGATGCCCAAATGCCGCGAGGCGGTGCCGCCGCTGCGCGACGTCGGCGGCGGACACCGCGTCGCCTGTGTGCTCTACGAAACGGAGCTCGCCGCATGAGCGAGGCGTTATTGCGGGTCGAGAACCTCACCAAGAATTTCCAGGTCGGCGGCGGGTTTCTCGGACGCGAGGCGGCGGTCGTTCACGCGGTCGACGGGGTGAGCTTCTCGCTTCAAGCCGGCGAGACGCTCGGCCTGGTCGGCGAGTCGGGCTCGGGCAAGTCGACCACCGGGCGCTGCATTCTGCGCCTGATCGAGCCGACCGGCGGCGCGGTCTGGTTCGAGGGCCGCAACGTGACGGCGCTCGATCCGGCGGCGTTCCGCTCGCTCTGCCGCGACATGCAGATCATCTTCCAGGACCCGTTTGCCTCGCTCAATCCGCGCATGACGGTCGGGGCGATCATCGGCGAGGCGCTGACGATCCACAGGCTCGCGCCCAGCAAGGCGGCTTTCACCGAGCGCGTGGTCGCGCTGCTCGAGACCGTCGGCCTGCAGGCCGACCACATCCGCCGCTACCCGCACGAATTCTCTGGCGGGCAGCGCCAGCGCATCGGCATCGCACGCGCGCTCGCGGTCGAGCCGAAACTGATCGTGTGCGACGAGCCGGTCTCGGCGCTCGACGTCTCGATCCAGGCGCAGGTGATCAACCTGCTCGAGGACCTGCAGGAGAAGTTCGGCCTCGCCTATCTGTTCATCGCGCACGACCTCTCGGTGGTCGAGCACATCAGCCGCCGCGTCGCCGTGATGTATCTCGGCCGCATCGTGGAGATCGCCTCGGCGCACGATCTCTACGCGAGCCCGCTGCATCCCTACACCGAGGCGCTGCTCTCGGCCGTGCCGGTGACCGACCCCAAGGCGCGGCGCCAGCGCATCATGCTGCAGGGCGAGGTGCCGAGCCCGCTCAATCCGCCGAGCGGATGTCACTTCCACACCCGCTGCCCGATCCGGCAACTGCCGCTCTGCGCCACCGAGCGGCCCGCGCTCGAAAAGAAGCGCGACGGGCACTGGGCCGCCTGCCATTTGCGCAGCTAGCACGTTTGCTGCGATAACCGAGCAGGCTTCGGGTGTAAATCCAGTCAGTTATTCGGTCAGTTCATCAGGGAGGCGAACATGCGGCGCTGGCTCTCGGCGGAGATGTCGAGCATCTTGTTGGCGCTCGCGCTATCGGCCTTCGCATTCATCTTCTTCAAATATTTCCCGAGCTATTCGCCCGATCGAAACTGGGTCCGTGGCCTGCCCGGCTGGCTTGCGCTCGGCTACATCACGATCCAGCTCTGGATGCTGCTCGACAGCGCGCTGCGCGTGCGCGCGACCAGCGTGATCGACGCGGTGCTGGCGATCGCGCCGGTCGTCACCGGCATCGTGTGCGGCGTGTTGTGGATGGTCGACTACCTGCACCTCTCGCTGTTTCAGCTGAACGCGCTCGCGATGCTGACCATCACCGGCGTGGTCGAGTTCGTGTCGACGCTGTGGGTGCGCAACGTGGTGCTGCAGCGCGGCGTCGCCGTGCTGCCGCGCGCGGACGGGACGTGAGATCAGGAAATTGTGCTGCCCCTCCCCCAACGGCATCAGCGGCATTTTCGCAACAGCGCGCGAAAATCAGCAACTTGAAGCTGCGCGCACTGTCGGACGCTCTGAATTTCATGCCAGAAGAGGTTACCGCTCTTGGGCGCGCGGGGGGCTGGAATGGACCGGTTTGCGGCGGTTGGCGCTGGATTGCTCTCGCTTGTCGCATTGTCAGGCGCGGCTGATGCCGCCGACCTCCCGGTCAAAGCGCCTCCGTTGGCGGCGTACGCGTATGACTGGAGCGGCCTCTACGTCGGTCTCAACGGCGGTGGCGCGTCGAGCCACGAATGCCTGAATCTCGCGAGCGATAACGGCCAACCCATCACGCCTCCGGCGCCGGAAGGCTGTCACGACGCGACCGGCGGTCTGTTCGGCGGTCAGCTCGGTTATCGTTTGCAGCTCAGCCACTGGGTATTCGGAATCGAAGCGCAGGGCGATTGGGCCGCCCTGAAAGGGTCCGCCCTGAACGCGCTCGCCCGGATCCCCTACATCAACGAGACCAAAATCGACTCTCTCGGCCTGTTCACCGGCCAGGTCGGCTTTGCCTGGAACAACGTGCTCGTCTACCTCAAGGGCGGCGCCGCGGTCACGCACAACCAGTACAGCTCGTACTTCCCTGCGGGTATCCCGAACATTCCCCCGAACATTCCGCCCGGCTTCCCATTCAATCAAGCGAGCGAGACGCGCTGGGGCGGTGTCATCGGGACAGGGCTTGAATACGGGTTTGCGCCGAGTTGGTCCGTTGCGGCCGAATACGACCACCTGTTCATGGGCAACAACAGCGTCACGTTTCCCGCCTCAGCCGTTGCCGTCACGCGCAGTGACTTCATCAAGCAAGACGTGGACATGGGGACGGTGCGCGTGAGCTATCGCTTCGGCGGCCCGATCTTCGCAAAGTATTAGGTTCAGCTCAGCGTAATGCTCTCGCGCGGCGCCCGCGCAACGGACCCAATCTCCCGCGTCCGCGTGACCGGCGCCGGGAACTCGTTCTGCGGAGACTTCTCGTAGCCGGCGACGCGCAGCACGCCTTCGCGTGCGCACATCTCGACCGCGATGCGGGTGAACGGGTTGAGCACGGGCGGCCTCACCCAGTCGAAGCCGTTGCCGAACGGCGCGGTCCACCCCCCGAGCGCCTCCCGCCTGAGCCGGCTGTTGCCGCCGACCTCGGTCGGCCCCGCGGTGAAGAGCTGATTGCCGCCGACGCGCGCCTCCCAGGAGTCGCGCCGGATCAGCCAGTCGTTCGCCGCGCTGGTCTCTTCTGTGCGCGTGAGGTGCTCGCGCTCGGTGCGCTCGATCACGCAGCGCTCGCCGACGTGGCATCCGGCAAGCGTGTAGATCACCGGCCGGGCGATCGGCGTCGTTTCGAGCACGTGCTTCGCCTCGTCGAAGCTTGCGCAGGTCTCGAACACCTGCCGCAGCAGCTGGTTCGGCGGCATGTCGCGGATCGACCAGGTCGCGACTGCGTTGGCGAGCATGTCGTAGGGGCGCAGCCACGGATGTTGCGTGCGCCGCCACAGCGGCGCCTGGTTGACGGCGGCCGCAAAGCGCCCCGGCGCCATGCCGGTCAGCACGCCGACAAAACCCGGCCAAGTCACGCTGTAGAAGTCGCCGGCGGGCCCACCCATGTACGCGACCTCGACATGGCGGCCGAGCCCCGGGAACGGCCAGTCGAGCGTGCGCACGAGCCAGGGCGCCAAATCGGGTGCCAAGCCATCGCGCGCGAGCGCGGTGCAGCCCCATTCATACGAGCCGTTGAGGAACCAGACGCCGGGAAATCGAAGAGCGCCCGCGATTGCGGTGATCTCGGTGACGTAAGGCGAGCAGGAGCGCATCAGCCAGCGCCGCGTGATGCCATCGAGCAGCGGCACGAGATGCCGCGCGGCGCGCGGAAACCAGGCGAGGCAATCATCGCGCAGCGCGCGCGCGCGGGAATGCGCCTCGATGGCGTGGCGCAGCGGCCCGCCATCGCGGACGTCACAAACCGGCACTTCGGAGAGGTTCGATCGGGTCAAGGGAGGTCTTGCTCCAAAGCTCTGTGCCCCGCTGTAGTTCGTCATGGTGAACGTTCGGTTCAAGGCGGTGGCCGCTCCATGCCGTGCTGCTTGAGCACCGCATCAGCCTGCGCCTCGGTCAACAGCCTGATCAGCGCCTGCGCGGCGTCCGGATGCTGCGCCTGCGCGCCGACCGCGGCCGCGTAGGTCGTGTAGTTCTGGATTTCGGCGGGAAGCGGGCCGACCAGCGTGACACCCTTGACGGCGAGGATCTCGCTGATCTGGTGCAGCCCGATCTCGGCCTCGCCGCTGGCGATGAGGTCGGCGACGTGGCCGCCATCCTTGAGCTTCGCCTTCGGCCTGATCCGATCCGCGATGCCGAGCTTCTCAAGCAGGTTCGCCACATAGATGCCGCTCGAGCCGCCGGCGGCCGGGTCGATATAGGCGACCGATTTCGCCGCGAGCAGCGCCTGCTTGAAGGCCTCGACGGTCGCGATGTCCGGCGCCGGCGCGCCCGCCTTCACCACCACGCCGACGCCGATGCGCGCGACCGTCGCGCCCGCCCCGGGCGGGAACTTGCCCTTCGCGCTCAATTCCCTGATTGCGCCCGGCGTCAGGACCGCAAGATCGAAGACCTCGCCGCTTTCAATGCGTTTGGCGAGCACGCCGGCGGTGTCGTTCGAGACGATCGCCTTGTGTCCGGTCTCCTTCTCGAACGCCGGCACGACGTCGAGCACGACCTCCTTCATGGCACCGGCCGTGAGGATCCTGATTTCGGCGGCCGGCGCGGTCGCGCCGGCCCCGAGGATCCCGATCGCGATCGCGGCTGCCTGCAACACTCTGCGCATGAGTCCCTCTTAACGTTCCGGTGATCCTACCAGAACGAAAGCTGCGGCTACGGGTTTGTCCGGAGCGCCGACGAGCCCGATTTTTTAATCGCTTTCAGTCAACATCCCCGACATCCGCCACATTGAGATTTGGGACCGCGTTTGCGGGCCTCACGCTTTGAAAGGAAAGCGAAATGTCGCTGAATACTTTGATGAAAGGCTTCGCCGCATGGCGCCGTTACCGGACCGCGGTCCAGCAGCTCGCCGATCTCGATGACCGCGCGTTGCGCGACATCGGGCTGACGCGCGGCCAAATCCGCAAGGCCGCCGCGTTCGGCCGCTAAGTCCTTAACAAGTGCTTCCCGTGGCTATGCAAATCGAGAATGACTGCACCGCAGCATAAACTGTGTTGCGGTGCAAAAACACTGCTTATATGCCCTTCGAAGGTCGAATCTCGACCCTGACGAAATTCGAAGGAGAGCTTCCATGCTGATTTCCCGCTTTGTCCGGTTGCTCCGGGCGTGGTGGCGCTACAACGAGAGCGTGCGTGAACTGGCTCGCCTCAACGAGCGCGAGTTGGCCGACATCGGCATCACCCGTTCCGAGATCCCGGCGGTTGCCTGGCAGAACGCCCGTTCGAGCTGAGGCGGTCCGGAGCTGACGAAACGCCCGCCGACCGGCGGGCGTTTTTGTTTTGGCGCAACGGCGGAGGCCGAGGCTCAGCTCTCCGCCTTCCACCGCTCCAGCTTCATGATGTCGGGGTACTCGCCATTGTCGTGGGTCCAGCCGTCGATCACCCACTTCTGGCCATTCTCCTTCTCCCGCACCACCGCGCTGGTGTGCGGCAGGCCGCCGATCCCGAGGCGCGATTCCGGCGCGTCGATGGCGTGAAAGCGCAACAGCCCGAGCTGGTCGACGACCAGCAGCACGCCGATCGTGTTCGTGGTCTTGTCGAGGCAGTCGAACTGGGACGGATCGCCGGCGGAGCCGAGCCCGGCGCGCGCCTTGGCATGCGCGGTGCCGGCTTCGCCCGCGACGCGCCGCTCGAACCACGCCATCGTAGCGGCAAGGCCGCGCCGCTCGTCGATCGCGTCCTCCGCGCCGCCGAGGAACTTGCGGATCTGCGCGATGTCGCCCGGACGCAATTGGATCGGCGTCTGGTAGGCGCACCCGAAGCCGTGACACACCATCGGCCGCGCCGGATTGGGCACCGGCAGCGACATATGCTCCAGCGTCATCGCGATGCCGAAATCAAGCTCGCCCGCCCCGGCGGAACCGGTGCACATCAGCACGACGACCATCACCGCAAGCCGTGCCCGCACCGGCAAGTTCCTCAAAACGCTCTGCGTGTCTATGCGGCGTGCCTCGCCCCCATCAGGCCGCGCCTTCGTCAACGCGTCCCGGTTGACAGGGGTGATGTTTTAAATGACCACCTTGCGAATGCAACCGGTCCACATCATCGGCGGCGGCCTCGC
>Ga0187784_10002905_pt1 | contig 13788 bp, 12 predicted proteins | sample 1015_SJ02_MP15_2_FD_132964 | JGI IMG/M metagenome (GOLD analysis project Ga0187784, IMG submission 132964) | Tropical peat soil microbial communities from peatlands in Department of Meta, Colombia - 1015_SJ02_MP15_20_MG | ecosystem: Environmental > Terrestrial > Soil > Wetlands > Peat | place...
GTCCGGGTCGCCGGTACACCACCAGCTCGACATTTGCCGTTGTCTCCCACTATCGCCGTGAGTCTCGACGTCGAACAGCGACGATGGACATACGGATTTGACGCGGTCTCCGTTGAAGGCGGGCTCCCCGTCCACAAGTGTCACTTCCACCGAGAGCTATGAGATCCACTCGAACGAGGGAGGCGCCGTGTGTCCTCGACCGCCCCAAAGAGGGTATGAGCTAGCAAATGCCACGGGAACCGCGTCGGGCCTATTTGAAGGTCGTCACCCTCCTCGTCCTGGTGGGTGTGCTCGGGATGATTGTTGCCCGAGTCGCGACTGCCGGACTGTACCGTTCCGCCTGGCTCTTTCCCGCCAGTGCTTCGATCACGGAGCAATGCGAAAACGGCGACGCCGTCGCGGCATCCGCCGTGACCACGGGGCCTGGGCGGGATGGCACCGTCGCGTTGTTTCTGGAATATGCCCCGGTTACTGATCGCTGCCTTTGGATTCACATCGCCCGGCTCTCCCTCCCTCCTCCGGGTTTCGGCGTCGTCTCGGGTGCCGTCGGATAAGCCCCAAGCGCCCGGGCACGAACGACCATTCCCCGTCAGCAGGCTGATCATTTCGGAAACGGGGGGAGTCGCGGTGATGGAATGGATTTGGAAGGGTCAGCGCCGGAAGGAGCATGGGTTCACGCTCATCGAGCTGGTGGTCGTCCTCGCGATTATTGGCATCCTGATTGCGGCGGCCGTTCCGCTCTACCTCGGCGCAAGGATAAAGGCGTACAGGGCCGAGGCTCAGAACACACTCCAGGAACTGAAGACGATGGAATGGGCATACTACCAGCAGTACAACTCGTTCACGGGCACGACAGATTCCAACCTCGGCTTTTCTGCACCGGCGAGTGCGAACTGGGCATGGACTGCGGCGGGTGCCGCCGGCAGTGCGACCATGACGGCGACGGGGAGCACGGGCACCCCGGTGTCAGGATCGACGGTCACTCTCACGCTCGTCACGACCGGAGCCACGACGCAGAGCGCGTCGTTCTAGGGTTAGGTCGGTCGGACAAGGGGGAGGCGGCAACGTGGTCTCCCCCCGTGCTGTTTGCCCCGCACGTAAGTTCCCCAGTTAGTCCCGCCCTGTTGCTCGTCTATCCGGACACACTTGTGCCGGGGGAATTCACAGTAGATCCCTTGCACGGGAGGCTGCAATGGTAGCCATGAACGTTGACGCGCTCTTGTCGCTGACCGCGGCGGCGCGAGAGTCGGGGGTGGAGCCTCGACACGCTCAAGACCTTAGGCATACTGTTCTACGCTTGCTTCCCGTTGGATCGCCTTCCTGTCGATGCATCCGCCCGGCTGGCCCCGTCTGATCATGGCCTGCGTGGCAAATAACAGACCTTGTGTTCGCACTTTGGGGATTTGCTGCGCTGAGTAAGACCTGGGTCCACGTATATGAACTGGAGAAGTTCAGGGGCAAAAAGGAAGTAGTGTTAGTGACGAGCGGCCCCTGCCGCTATGTCAGGAATCCGATCTATCTTGGAGCATCCACTCTGATAATCGCACTGGCACTGGTGGCGTCCAATTAGTTCATTCTCTTGGCTGGCCTAAAGCGATGCTGATCTTACGGCCAAGCCTTCCTTCCAACAACCCTCATAGTTCCACCAGCCTCTTTTCGAACTCTTCCTTGGGTCGACTTGAAAACTTTAGTTTCACAGGCAGAGCTTGCAGGGGTCTTCCCGCTCCAACGAGCTAAGCAGCTAGCCACTAGCAGAGCAAGGAACCTGAGCCTGTCGGGAAGATGTGGAGTTGCCCCGGTTTGTTGGACACTTCCACTGACATGGAAACCCATGAAGATACTTCAGGTAAGGGCTGACTACGCGCAGTTCACTGGTGCTCTGACAGGATTCCACCGGTCGAGAGGGCTCCAAGGATCAGGAGCCGGCTGTCAGCTTGAAGCTCTGAGATGCCTTCGACGGGGTGCACGGGGAAAGCACCTATTGTGGTAGAAGGGAAACGTGAGGAACCAGCGTAGCGGCACTTGAGAAGGGCTGCAGAAGGAGCGGACAATGCGCATCGCAATTGGTGAGGTTTCCCACGAGACCAACACGTTCTGTCCCGCACTGACCGAGGTCACGGAGTTCCGGGCCCGAGAATGGGCACACGGGCAGGAAATTGTCGCGCGGCACCGTTCCGTTCGCAGCTACCTCGGCGGCATGCTAGATGCTGCGGAGAGTCTCGGTATCGAAATCGCGCCGACGTTCGCGACGCAGGCGACCCCGTCCGGGACGATCAGCCACCATGCCTACGAGATGATCCGAAACGAACTTCTCATCGGTCTGCGCAATGCGGGGCCAATCGATGCGATCTGCCTGGCCTTGCATGGCGCTGGCGTGGCCGAGCACGTCGACGATCTCGAAGGCGACCTGCTGGCCAGGGTGCGCGAGCAAGTCGGATCCACATTGCCCATCATCGTGACACTCGACTTGCACGCCAACGTGACCCCGGAGATGGCGCGCCACGCCACCGCGCTCCTGGCGGTGAACTTCTATCCCCATGTCGACTCGTATGACAGAGGTAGCGAGGCGATCAGGCTCGCGCACCGGATCGTGGGGACCGGCACCGTCCCACGCACGCACTTGAGCCGCATCCCGATGCTCGTGCCCACGAGCGCCACAAGCCTGAGCCCCGTGAAGGAGATCAATGAACGCTGTTGGGGCTGGGAGGCCAAACCGGGCGTCATCGACTGCACGTTTGTCCATGGGTTTCCCCACACCGATGTCCCGCTGATCGCCGCGTCGGTGATTGCCATCGCGGATGGCGACGGAGCGATTGCGCGCGAGGCCGCTACGGACGTCGCGTCCTTCGCGTGGCAGGTACGCGAAGGGCTCCTCAGGCGCAGCCCGGCGCCCGCGGAGGCCGTTCGCCAAGCGCTCTCGCTCGAAGGCGGCCCCATCGTCATCAACGAGACATCGGACAATCCCGGAGGCGGGGCTCCGGGCGACGGAACGCATTTATTGCGCGCCCTGCTGGATGCCAATACGCCGAGCACCTGCTTCGGCTTCATCTATGATCGGGAGACGGCGGTACAGGCGCACGCCGCGGGCGTCGGAGCCACCATCCGCGTCGTGTTGGGTGGCAAGACGGATCATCTGCACGGCGCGCCAATCGAGACGGATGCGTACGTGACATGCTTGACCGATGGGCGCTTCATTCGGCAGTCCCCGATGGGCCGCGGCGCACAGGCGGATCTCGGGCGGATGGCCCGGCTCCGCATCGGTGCAGTTGACGTACTAGTGTCGTCCGTACGCGAGCAAACGCTGGATGCAGAAGTTTTCCTGCTGCACGGCATCGACGTGACCCGTTACAAAATCGTCGGACTGAAATCGAGCCAGCACTTCCGGGCCGGTTTCGAGCCGCTTGCCGCGCACATTCTGACCGCGGATTCTCCGGGTCTGACCACCCTCGACCTCACGTCGTTTCCCTACCGTCGCGTAAATCGGCCGGTTTGGCCCCTCGACTTGGAGATGACCTATCGGCCTGCGTGAACGCGCCGGGGGCCCGGATGATCGAAAGGTGAGTGGTTCACCAGATACTCGGGTACGTGACATCCGAAACTACGCCACCACTGTGGGAGCGTGTGCCGGCCGAACAGCGCGGCGTCGGGGTAGCCACCCTGCTAACACACAAGGAGGCCCGTAGACCTCGGCTCAGCGTCGACTGTCGAAATGACGAAGGCTTCGATGGAGGGCTGCGACCATCGCCCCTCGGAAATCTCGAAGCTCGATGGCATCGTCCACCACCCGCAGCACCTGCCGGCCAGCAGCACGCTGTGCCGGTAGATGCCACTGACCCGCTCGCCCCGCGCTCCAGCAGCAGGGCCCCCCGGTGGACCGTCGCGAATGTATCGGTATGAACCCTGACACCGAGCGCCATCTGTTCCCGCCTATCGAGCCGTACGCTGCCGGGCGACTCGCTCTCGACGGCCTGCATGAGATGTATTGGGAAGAAAGCGGCAACCCGAACGGCCTCCCCATCGTCTTCATCCACGGCGGCCCCGGCGGGGGCGCCGGGCCCAGGCACCGGCGGTTTTTCGACCCCAACGCCTGGCGCATCGTGGTGTACGATCAGCGCGGCGCCGGCCGGTCGACGCCGCTGGCGGAGATCAGGGACAACACCACGCACCACCTCGTCGGCGACCTGGAGCGGCTGCGCGAGGCTCGTGGGGTCGATCGGTGGGCCGTGTTCGGTGGGTCGTGGGGCTCGACGTTGGCGCTCGCCTACGCCGAGGCGCATCCCGAGCGTTGCACCGGGCTCATCGTCCGCGGCATCTTCCTCGGCGAACGGCCGGAGATCGAGTGGTTCATGACGGGAATGCGGTTCTTCTCGCCCGATCCGTGGAAGGAGTTCGCAGACGCCTCAGGACCAGGGCCGCGCGACACCGCGGGGCTGCTCCAGCGCTATCACGCCCTGTTGAACGACCCGAACCCTGATGTTCACCTACGCGCCGCGCGGGTGTGGTCCCATTACGAAGCGCGCTGCACCACCCTGCTGCCCGACCCGGTGGCGGAAGCGGAGTCCGAGGTCGATGCGAGAGCGCTGCCGGTCTCGCGCATCGAGAATCACTACTTCGTCCACGATTGCTTCCTCGAGCCGGGGCAGCTCTTGCGGGATGTCGGCCGCATCCGGTCGATTCCCGGGACGATCGTGCAAGGTCGGTACGACCTCGACTGCCCGCCCTATACCGCGGCGCGGCTCCACGAGGCGTGGCCCGAAGCCGAGTATGTGCTGCTTCCGGACGCCGGCCATGTCGCGTTCGAACCATCGATCGCGCGGGAGCTGCTGGCGGCGACCGAGCGCCTGAAGCGGCGGCTGCAACGGTAGCGTCCTGCCGCGCAGCAGTCACGCTACCGAAGGACTCTCAAACCGGCGAGCACTGTAGCTCTCGAGGCGTCGGCGTTCGCTTGTGCCATGTCCCCGCCGCTGGCGAGAACCGAGAACTCTCGATCCAACTATTGGCTAGCTTCTACCAGATGATGACTACGTGAAGATTCCGGCAACTCCGGGCGAATCTGTGCTCGCCCTCGCGCGCGGGGACCTGTTAGCCCCCTTGTAGCCCGGCGCTACGGGGATTTTCTCATACACTGACCCCTGTCTGCGACTCGAAGTACATCTACAGCTATTCCTGGTCTCAAACCCCCCACTTCTGGCCCTGCAACCACCGGAGGCGCGGTCCCGGTATTCCCAACCTCACCAGCCCAGCCGAGACCGGGGGACCGCCGCTGGACCACTTAACTCGCCGCCTCCAATCGTCGTCCTATTCCCGCAGCCAGCCGCCGAGCCGCATGCAGGTTAGACACGATGACTCACTCCCAGTGCCGATCACCCTCCCGGCAGGCCTTCTCAAGCGGGGCCACCCAACCCGATGGTCCACGTCCACAGGCTCGCAGGCATCATGAGCTTGACGACCGGCAGTCCGTTGTTCGTCTACTGGCACGACGCCCACCGAGGCGAGGGCGAGTCGGCAGGACCGCGTCTTTGTATGTCAAAACCCAGCGTCGCTGAGGACGTCGGACGTTGAGGAACCGTCACATGTCGAGCGTGCATAGGGATAGATTCTTTAGCCGGTGCACTAAGGGTGCGCAGGCGACTCTTCTTGAGGCGCAGGTGGAAGCCTATCGCTTCGACTGCTCTTTCGTTGAACCCGAACACATTTTGCTGGCTCTGGTTGGGTTACCGCAGACTGTGGCCGGGTGGGTCCTTGCCGGAGAGGGGGTCACCCTCGAAGCGGCTCGCAAGAAGGTTCGTTCGCTCGCTTCTCGCCGAGCCCCGCTGCCGAAGGGATTGCTTCCGTCGTTCTCTGCCGAGGCGGAGCAGGTTCTTGACCTTGCTTCGAAACAGGCGCTCGGTCTCGGGCACAACTACCGTGGCACCGAGCACCTACTGCTTGCTCTGTTCCATGTGCCTAGTGGCACAGTCCTCGATGTGTTGCAGCAGTTCGGTCTGGAACTGGAGCCCATTCGCCGCTTGCTCATGCAGGAACTTGAGCGAAGAGGCGGGTAGCGCCATCCAATTTGTGCGACCCGCTGGCACGAGGAGAAGGGCCGACGCTATCGACGGGGAGAGCCCGACAGGCGGTGCAGGCATGAAACGCACCCTGTCCACGTCTACGACGAACCATGTAGCCATCAAGAGAAGGCACCGAACGGTGGTCTTTGCGCAACTTTGAACATCGTGGCGTTGCCGTCGCTGCCATGCAGCACTGCCCCGGGGGCCACCATACTAACCGTTCTTGCAGAAGCGCCGATAGAGGCAAGGGGTATTGGAATCCCCAAGGGACTGATTCGAGCAGTCTCGTCACCCGTCCAGCGGCGCTCTCACTTCCACTGGGATGCCATCGGGCCCGACACATTGGAACGCCAGACTGGGTCCGGACTCCGCCAGATCGAGCCTAATGGCGATGCCGGCCGCCTTGATGGCGTCATAGACGTTGCGCACATCGCGCGGGCTTTCCAGCACAAACCCCACGTGGAAGTCCGGCGGGTACGTCGGTGGCGGTGAGCCATGCAGGTTGCTCACGCTGAGCGAGAATCCGGCGTCGTCCTCCAGCAGCGCGATCTGGTTGGCTCGCTGGTAGGTACAGCGCAAGCCGAACAACTTCTCGAAGAACTCGCGCGCGTGGTCAACATCCGAGACTTGCAGGCCCACGTGGTTCAGGTTCACGAGTCACCTCCTCGCCGTCGAATCGAAAGTGACCAGGGGAAATGATGTTCCTCGTCGCCCCCGCCTATCTCCTCGTGTTCATAGTCAAAGGGAGCCGTGTGCGCGGGCTTGCCCCCCGAAAGTGACGGTGAGAGCGGTAGTTTTTTGCACAACTTTGGGCATCATGGCGAGGCCCGGGACGTGGTTCCCTGGTGCGCTTACTTCCGCGTCGGGTCGTGCCCTTCGTCCAGGGCGCCGGCACATAGCCCGTCGGGTCCGTACTGAGCCCATGCGCCTGGCGACAGCTTCCGGGAGGCGCCGAGTTTGGCTGCCGGTTGACTCGACCGTCTGCTTGAGAATGCCGAACTTCCGGTTGAGCGCGATATTGGCGGCGCGCACTTCGACGCCGAGTCTTCCCGTGAATTGCGCGGGCGAACGCCTCGAGGGGCTCCGGTACGAGCGCACGAGCGCGGCCCTAAACCGGGGCGGGAGCTTTGGCCGGCCTTCTGCGTTGCCCGATTGGCCCGGCTTGAACCGCGTCGCTCGAGATCCGAGGCTGTTTTGTTGCCGTTCTGAGGGCGCGCGCACTTACGGCGGCCTCCTGTTTCGAGGCGAGACAGCCGCGCGGGAGCTGCCGCCCGCCGCTTCCATGATCGGGCGCGCCGACGGATTCCTGACCTCAGACCGATTCCGATGCAACCTGACGCTTGACGATCTTGCCGGCCTGGATGACCGTGCTGGCCTCGCGTAGCGCGCTGATGTCGTTGAGCGGGTCTCGATCCACCACGATCAGGTCTGCCACTTTGGCGGGTTCGACCGTCCCCACTTGGTTGGCGATCCCTAGCGTCTCCGCGCCCACGCGGGTGGCCGCCTGAATCGCTTGCGTGGGCGACATCCCGTCCCCGACCATGGCCACCAGTTCGTCCGGCACGAAAATGACGCTCCAGTCCGTTCCCGCCCCGATCTTCACTTCCGCCTCCAACGCAAGCCGGATCGCCTCCCGGTGCGTGGACGCGCGCTTGTCCAGAATCCGCACGGACTCCGGCCGGAGTCGCAGTTCCTCCCGCCGTTCCACCATACCCACGAACACCCTGCGCGTCGGTACGAAGACGATGCCCTTTTCCGCCATGCCGGCCACCACGCGTTCATCGAAGTGGCATCCGTGCTCAATGGTATCCACCCCCGCCTTGACCGCGTTCACGGCCGCGGGAAGAATGGAGGCGTGGCAGGCAACCTTCATGCCCAACCGATGCGATTCATCGACCAGCGCCTCGAGCTCCTCGAGCGAGAACTCGAGGACGTCGCGATACCCGTTGAGCATGACTTTGATGAAGTCCGCGCCGGCTTTCCACTGCTCGCGCACGGCCAGCCGAATATCGGCGAGTCCGTCCGCTTCTCTGGCGCAGAGCGGGTTCTCTGAACCGTGGCCTCCTGTCTGGGCAATGTACTGCCCGCAGGCAAAGACGCGCGGCCCAGGGATCACCCCCAGCTTCACCGCGCGGGCCGCGGAAATGTTGATCTTGCGTTGGGTGCCGACATCGCGAACGGTCGTAACCCCAGCGTCCAAGTGCCTCTTCAAGTTGCGGGCGGCGAGCAGGGCGGTGTAGGCCTCGGGTTCCAGCCGATGCATGGGCGGATCGTCGTATGAATACATGTGAATGTGAAGGTCGATCATGCCGGGCAGAAGCCACTTGCCGGCGAGATCGATGACTTCGGCGTTCCGCGGCGCCTGCACAGCGCCGTTGGCCCCCACGGCCGCGATCTTGTTGTCTTCCACCACCACCGTCACGTTCGGTACCGCCGGTCCGCCTCTGCCGTCGATCAACGTGGGCCCCTGCAACACGAGTGTCATATCCAGTCTCCTCTCCGCGGTAGGGTGTCCGTGTCAGGCCGTCCTCAACGTCGGATCGAGGACGTCTCGCAGCCAATCGCCAAAAAAGTTGATCCCCAGCACCGTCATCAGAATCGCCAGACCGGGAAGCGTAGAGATCCACCACGCCGAGTCGAGCAGGTCGCGGCCGTCGGCGACCATGGTGCCCCAGGCCGGCTGGGGCGGCTGAATGCCAAGCCCAAGAAAGCTGAGACTTGCCTCGGCCAAGATCATGCGTCCGACCTGGAGCGTCGCGACGACGATGACCGAACTGACGACATTGGGCAGAATGTGCAGGAACAGAATCCGCGCGTTCGAGCAGCCGATCGCGCGCGCCGCAGCGACGAACTCGCGCTCGCGGTGCGAGAGAACCTCGGCGTGGATGATGCGACAGTACTCGACCCATCCAAACAGCACGAGGACGAGAATCATCTTGCCCAGGCCTGCCCCGAAAATGGACACCAGGGCGATCGCCACGATCAAGAAGGGGACGCTGAGCTGGATATCGGTCAGGCGCATGATCAGCGACTCCACCCAAGCCCCCCGGTACCCGGCGACGAGGCCGAGGAGGAGGCCGATCGTCCCGGCGATCAGCACCGTTGACACGCCGATGGCCAGCGAGATGCGCGCCCCGTAGAGCAACCGGCTCAGCATGTCCCTGCCGAGGCTATCGGTCCCCAGCGGATACGACATGGTGCCGTTTGCCCAGGCCGGCGGCTGAAGTCTGCGCAGCAGATCTTGCTCGACGGGGCCGTGCCTGCCGACCAGGGGCGCACAGATGCCGGCGAGGAGGATCATGGCGATGATGATCAGGCCGATTGCCCCGCCCGCCGTGAGCCGCAGCCGTCCAACGCTCGGTCGCGGAAACACGAACCACCACCGCGGGGGTGACGGTTCTAACGTCCGCGGCGTCCTCACCACGTCCCCCTAATAGGCGATGCGCGGGTCGAGGCGTGTATAGAGCAAGTCGACCACTAGATTCACGAGCACGATCATCGTCGTGAAGACCAGGACGAACGCCTGCACGACCGGAAAGTCGTGTGCCGTGATGGCCTGGATCACCAACAGCCCCATGCCAGGATAGGCGAACACCGTCTCCACGACGATCGCCCCGGCGAGAAGATAGGCCAGCTGCAGCCCGATCATCGTCACCACGGGAAGTGCGGCGTTCCGAAGCGCGTGATGCGACAAGACCGCGCGCTCCACGAGCCCTTTCGCCCTGGCGACACGAATGTAGTCCTTGGAGAGCACCTCGAGAAGGGACGACCGGAGCAGGCGTGCCGTGATCCCGGCCATGTTGGCTCCCAAGGTCACGGCGGGGAGAATCAACGAGCGTGCGTCCCCGCCGCCCGACGCCGGCAGCCAGCGGAACGTTACGGCGACGATCAGAATGAGCATGAGGCCCATCCAGAACGTAGGCATCGATTGCCCGGTGACCGCGACCATCATCGCGGCCTGATCGATCCAGCTTCCGCGCCTCCACGCGCCGAGCATCCCCAGCGGAATCGCCAAAACGAGCGACACGAGCAGGGCCGCCCCCGCCAGCTTGAGGGTCGCTGGCATGCGCTCGATCACGATGGACATCGCGCCCTCGCGATGCCGATAGGAAAAGCCGAAATCGCCATGGATGGCCCGACCGAGGAACAGCAAATACTGTTCGGGCAGGGGGCGGTTCAGGCCCAGCTCGGCGCGCAGGTTCGCTACGTCGGCAGCGGTGGCTTCCATCGGCAACAGCGCGGTCGCCGGGTCGCCGCTCAGTTGCAGAAGGACGAACACCAGCATCGACACGGCAAGAACGGTGAGGAACACGTGCGCGAGTCGACGCACGATGTAGTTCGTCATGCGGCCCGTCCCGGAATCGTCGCTGCGCTCGTGCCTACTTCGATGCCACCACGTTGGCGAGGAAAAAGTCGGCCCGCTCGTCGGGACGCGGCTGCCAATTGACCCCTGGTCGCAACCCGTAGAGGCTCTCCGTTTGGTAGATGGACACGAGCGGGGCCTCGTCCTTGATCAGCTGCATCGCCTGGTGGTAGAGCCGGAGCCGCTCGGCCGCGTCGACGCTTACGTGCGCGCGGTCAACCAAGGTGTCCAATTCGGGCAACGTCGTCATCGAATACAGCTGCCCGGTCCGCATCATGTGGTACAGCACGCCGTCCGCATCGTACGACGAGTTAGCCCAGGTCCACAAGAAGAACGGCTCGATCGTCTTGTCCGTTACCTTCCGCAGGTGGACCGTCGTTTCGTCGATCACGATGTTGCACCTCACGCCGACTTGGGCGAGCTGTTGCGCGACGACCTGCAGCACGTCCTTCAGCCCGACCCGCGTCTCACAGGGGGTGTCGAATCCGTTGGGGTAGCCGGCCTCGGCGAGCAACTGCTTGGCCCTGGCGGCGTCGTACGGATATGGCGTCACCGTCTTGTCGTAGCCGAACGTGAGGGCGTCCACCGGCTGCGTGAGCGGGTAGGCATGCCCGTTCAGGAAATTCCTGATGATGGCGGTTGAATTGATCGCGTAGGTCACCGCCTGGCGGACGCGCTTGTCGTTGAACGGCTTCTTCGACATGTCGAACACCCCGTACAGAAGCCGCGAGCTCGGAATCCCGACCACGCGGTTCCCGGCCCTCTGGATCTGCGGGATCTGGTCGACCGTGATGTTTTGGTACGCGATATCGATGCCGCCGATCTGGAGCTCGCTGACTGCGGTGGCCGGCTCGGGAATTGGACGCCAGATGAACGTCTTGATGCCGGCCCGGCCGCGCCAATATCCGTCAAACCGTTCCATCGACACGTATTGATCCTTTTTCCACTCGACGAAACGGAACGGACCGCTCCCCACGGGGTCCCTGGCGAAGGCCTCCAGTCCCATCTTCTCGACGGTTGCTTTGTTGACGATCGGGATCTCCGTCAGCCGTTCCAGCAGCGTCGGATCCGGAGTTTTCGTCGTCATCGTCACCGTGTAGTCGTCGTTCGCCACCACTTGGCTGATCGACGAGACATTGCCAGCTGCTTTCGACGCCAACTGCTTGTCGCCCAGGATGCGATCGAAGGTGAACTTCACGTCCGTCGCCGTAAAGGGATTGCCGTTGTGAAACTTGACATCCTTGCGCAGCGTGAGCTTCAAGTGCGTCGAGTCGATGTAGCGCCAGGACAGCGCTAGCCTCGGGACGTACGCGCCGTCGCGGTTTCGGTCGATCAAGAAGTCGAACATGTTGTCGATCACGTTGTGGTTCCCCACGACGGTGTCCGCGTCGGGTTCCAGCGTCGTTACGTCGCTGGCCTGAGCGACAACGAGCCGCCCGTTCGGGTCCGTCCGCGGGACGGCCGCGGGCGCCGGTGCGACCAGCGCCATGACCAGGGGCACAAGTACCAGCAGGATCCACGAACGTCGGGCTCCGTACCTCATGCTCCGCCTCCTCACAACGGCACCAACAATCGTGCCCTCACGTGCTTCGATGGACTTCATCGACTTGCCCGATGATCGAGTTAGGCGCGATCTCTTCCGCGCCAGGCCGTCCTGCAGTAGCACTTCGCCCAACTTGGTTCCGGCACACCGGAAGGCGAATTGCCTGATGCATGCGGCGATCTTAGACACCCAGCTCCCGAATCGTACGCAAGAGGCTCAGGACGCGGTCACGGCTGAGAATGCCGACGATCCGGCCGTGGTCCATGACCGGGAGTTGATTCACCCCTTCGTGGGTCATCGCGTCGAGCGCGGTCGAGAGGTCGTCGTCCGGGCTGACACGCCTCACGTCCGCGAGTGGGATCATCACCCGGTCGACCGGCGTGACCGGCCACTCGGCCTGGGGCACCTGTCTGATACGGTGCATCGTGACCAATCCGAGAAATGTGTCGCCCCGCATGACCGGGAAGGAGCGTTGCCCTTTCGTGAGGATGTGCCCGTCCACCAACTGCTGGAGGGTGATGTCGGGAGGGATCGCACCGTACTCGCGCGCCATGACCTCCGCGACCTTGTGCCCGGCCAAGAGATCGTGGACGACCAGTTGCTGTACCTGTGCGACCGCAGCGTTTTCCAGGAACCAGCCGATGAACGCGGTCCACAGCCCATTCCCGAGTTGGCCGCTGAGCATCTGCCAGACGCCCAGCACGATAAACAGGAAGGCAATGCCGCGGCCCACGTTGGCGGCTACCATCGTAGCCTGGCGGAGTCGGTGCGTGACGCCCCACACAACCGCGCGAAAGATGCGCCCACCGTCGAGGGGAAACCCGGGAAGGAGATTGAACAGGGCGAGCAGCCCGTTCATGGAAGCGAGGTATCTTGTCAAGGCGAGGAGGACGATGTTTCCTCCGAGCACGGGCTCCAGCGCCGTCAGGACCCCGGCCAGGGCAGCGCTCACCGCGGGGCCCGCGATCGCGATCCAGAATTCCGCGCCCGCACTCGGCGGCTCCGCGGCGATCTGGGAGACGCCGCCGAAGACAAACAGGGTGATGCCCCGGACCGGAATCTGGTACCGACGGGCGACCGCTGAGTGTCCTAACTCGTGGAGGAGCACGCTGGCGAAGAGGCAGATGGCCGTCGCCGCGCCCAAGATCCAGTACACGACGGGCGCCAAGCCGGGCACGTCGGATGGATAGTAGCTCACCGCGAAGGTCCATGTGAGCAAGACGAAGATCAGGAACCAGGAATAGTCAAGTCCGATGGGAATCCCGAGGATGCGGCCAAGCGGCAGTACGGACCTGCCCATACGCGCTACCGCTCCTTTGCGGGTTCCGGAGCGCGCATAGCTTCCAGAGAGGGGAACCGGCAATCCGTTGTGGTGCGGCCCTTCCACGGATGGAGCGTTGGAACGTACGTTCTCCCTGACTTTGCTGAGTTCCTTTCGCGGCGCCCTGACCTGCGCTCAGAATGGTGCCCGATCGGCGTTCAGGAGACAATGCTTGCAGGGCCACGTTACCAGGGCTGAATCTGTGGACTCGGAGCGGCGGGGCCTAGTAGCGTTTTGATCGTGATCGGGATCACCCAGTCCCTGCACCGCAGGTGTAGGTGGTCCGGCATGGATGGTCTGCAGGCAGGGTGGGGACGTAATCGTGACGGCGTTTCGCCCATCAGAGCCTGCCTGCCCCCAATGCGGTCGTCCTGACGTAGTGCCCATGATGTCCGGGTATCCAGCCCCGGAGACGCAGGAACCGGCTCATCGTGGGAAAGCGGCCCTGGGGCCCTGCATCTCGCCGCCACCGGGGGAGCGTATGAATCGTGCTTGCCCACTTGCGGATATA
>Ga0187784_10002906_pt1 | contig 13786 bp, 14 predicted proteins | sample 1015_SJ02_MP15_2_FD_132964 | JGI IMG/M metagenome (GOLD analysis project Ga0187784, IMG submission 132964) | Tropical peat soil microbial communities from peatlands in Department of Meta, Colombia - 1015_SJ02_MP15_20_MG | ecosystem: Environmental > Terrestrial > Soil > Wetlands > Peat | place...
AACGACGTTCACGTTCTTCACTCCTTTCACATGAGACAGGTTGTCGCGTATGTCCTGAGATATCTTAAGCGCAAAAACCGGAGGACAGAACTGAGTAGTTGCGTGATATTCGACGTTCACCTGCCCGTCCTTGATATTGAGCTTGTCGATTAGGTTCATTTCGGCGATCGGCATTCCTATCTCTGGGTCGACTACTTTTGAAATCTCCTTCTGTATCTCCCTGAGGTCGACCTGTTCAGTAGACATGACTCTGCGCAAATGCGCCATTCCCGCTATAAAAGATTGCCGCGCTTGGATGCTGTAAGAATCTCAGATATCGGGGCGCTGGTTCGAGTTTAAAACAGGAAGCCTCGATAGCAAAGGCGAACGGCGCATTGGGCGGGAGATTCTTCATCGCCGCGATAGGAGCGATTCTCTTCTTCACCTCTCTTGGTCTCGCGTACATTAGAGAGACGCAAGGAACTTGGACCGCGACCTCTGTCGCCGTCGTGATAATTCTCGGAGTTATCGGTGGCCTGTTATTGATCGCGGCCTATAGATCAGAGTAATAGCGCATATTCAGAACGAGTCGGGGGGCTACTCTAGGGCGCGCACCTTCTCGCTCTAACCGCTTGCAACCGTCTGGGCTCTACTACTCGGAATCAGGAACGCGTAAGCCATGACTGCCAGCCCGATTGCTATCAGAGGATAGACGAGGTAATACAGAGCCTGATGGTATGGCGCCAGCTGTGGACTGTTGCATGTCGACGGGGCAGGTGAATCGGTGCAAATCACGTCAACGGCATATGTGGCGAGGAACAACCCGACGCCAAGCAACGCAAGCACAAGCCCCACCTCCATGACTGATGTTCTCATCTCTTCCACCTGAAGTTCAGGTCTGGCTGGATTGTGCCGGTTAAGGATTCTGCAATCTTTCGTAACATCGATTATTCATATCTTGGTTCCGATGATAGTCTGCAGATAAGAACGGCCACACCGCCTACGAGGGCGACCGGCAGATTTACACCAGTGCCTGATGCAGGTACCTCCATGAAGCCTGACGATGTTCTTAGGTCGATTGAGCGTGAGGCCCCTGAAAAGGGCTTTCCAATAATAGGTCCAGTCAGGGGTGTCTTCCTCGACGAGGTCATCAGGGAACACCATCCCGCGACCATCCTGGAAATAGGCACTCTCGTCGGATACAGCGCCATCAGGATGGCCCGACTGCTGAATGAGGGCAGCCTCATCACGTGCGTGGAGCTCAGTCCAGACTTCGCAAAGGTGGCGTTGTCGAACGTAAAGAAGGCCGGACTTTCAGACAGGGTCGAAGTACTGGTGGGCGACGCAAAGAAGGTCCTGCCGGAAGTCAACGGGAGCTACGACATGATCTTCCTAGATGCAGCAAAGGGGGAGTACCTCAGCTATCTGAAATCAACTGAGCGCTTACTTCACCGGGGCAGCATCGTCGTCGCAGACAACGTGAAGTCGCACGCCGAGGAACTTGCAGGCTATCTCGATTACGTCAGAAACTCGGGGAAGTTCAAGAGCACTTACAGGGAGGCGAAGTCTGACCATAGATACGGTGCGGGAACTTCAGTGCCAGACGCAGTAGAGATAAGCGTCAGGCTCTGAAGCCGGCCATCAACCTCTGCCAGTTTCCGCCCCCGTCGAAGGGGCGATACAGCCTGACCCGATCAACCAAGCCGCCATACCTGTTCTTGAGTTCCCGCCCCAAGTCGCTCCAAACGGCTTCTACCACGAACTGGTCGAGCATTTCATCGGTGACCTCTTCAGCCATCTTGATCCATTCGCCCTTGAGAGAGAGGGCATGCAGCCGGTCGCATATGTCACCCCATCCGTGGAGCTCCATCAGCCTCCGGTAGGTCCTCGTTGAGGCATAGAACGCCAGCTGCGTCCTGAAGGACTCCTTGGCCTTCCGAATGTCACTTTCCGCGTCGCCGACCGCGGCGAAGACCGACGCGGCCACGCTCACCTCATCCCTTTTTCGTTTCGCCCTCCTGATCCCTTTCTCCAGAGCCGGACTGACGACCTCCTTCAGGTATCGAACTGTGTGCAAGGGGTGAACGTGTAGCCCGTCACCCAGTTCCCCGGCAAGGCTACACATGCGCTCGTTGACCCCGGCGATGTAGATCGGGATTCTGGGGCTCTCCTGCGGGCCTGGGCTGAAGAATGGGGTCATCAGATCCAGTCTGAAGTAGCGTCCTGCATACATGAGCGGCCTTCCCGTCTGCCAACTTTCCCAGACCGACCTGATGGCCAGCACGACGTCCCTCATCTTGGGAACTGGGGCCTCCCACTTCATCCCAAACCTCCTTTCTATGTGGCCCTTGACTTGGCTCCCGAGGCCGAGAATCATCCTGCCCGAGGAGAGCCGTTGCAGGTCCCAGGCAGTGTAGGCGAGCGAAGTGGGGCTCTTGGTGAAGGCGAGCGCGATCGAAGTCCCAATCATGATCTTTTTGGTTTCCACGGCCGCGAGAGCCAGCTGGAGGAATGGGTCATGCTTGGTCTCGTTGACCCATACGCAATCGAACCCCATCTGTTCGGCCTTCACCGACAATCCGCCCGCGTCCGAAGGGGAGTCGACCACGATCTCGACGTCCATCTTCATGTTGGCGTCTAAGCAGAGCACGGCTCTTAAACTCGAACCAACGGGGTTGTGAGCGCGTTTCGGTTGGCCCAGCTCTCAGTCCTCTTCGGCCTAACGGCCGCCTTTTGTTGGGGAACTGCAGACTACCTCTCAAGGCGCCAATCTCAGAAGGTGGGCAGCTACAAGACGGTCCTGTACGCTCAGGTGATGACCCTGGTCGCAATCGCTTTCCTCCTTCCCATCCTGCGCCCCTCCTTCGAAGTGGGACCAGTCGTTGCGCTCGTCCTCACGGTTACCGGGCTGACCAGCTTCTTGGCGTTCATACTTCTGTACAGGGCCTTCCACAAGGGCGTCGTCTCAGTGATAGCGCCAATCGCCTACACCTTTCCTGCGGTGACCACCATCCTTTCGATAGTGGTCCTAGGGGTCGTCCTCGCGGTGACCAGCGTCATTGCCATCGCCGGAATCATCGCGGGCGTGTTGCTTCTCTCTACCAGGCTGTCGGAGCTTCGAGCGACATTTTCTGGAAAAGGACCGCCAAATTTCACTGCGGGAGTTGCTTCGGCAGCAGGGGCCTCTTTGTTCTTCGGCGTTTCCTACATCGGGCTCGGCTACTCGATTCCGCTTGTAGGCTACGTGCTTCCCGCCATCTTCCTCAGAGTGGTCGCCGCAGCGGCAGGATTCCTTATCGCGCCTCTGCTGAAGCAGGAGGTCAGACCATCAAGGACGGCGCTGTCCAATACCATCATCATCATGGGCATTCTTGAAGCCATTGGTCTCCTTGCATTCAGCTATGCCGTATCCCAGGGCGGAAGCGCACTTCCGGTGGTCACGGCAGTTTCCGGCATGGGTGGGGCCGTGGCGGCGGCATATGGCCTCATCTTCCTAAGGGAGCACCTAGAATTGAATCAGATCATAGGCGTGGTCTTGGCGATGGCCGGCGTCTTTTTTCTCCTCTACCTTGGGGGTTAGCATGGGTTGAACTACTTCGAAGCCGTCCAGCAAGGTAAGGCCAGGGTACAGAACGCTGTCAACTTCCTCCAGCAGACCGCCGGATTGTGCTACCCGATGCTCTTCCTGAAGGTCGGAAGCGGCGCTTGGTCGCCGGTCGGCGAAGAGATGCTCTTCTCCGTCGTCCCCGGAAAGTCGGGAACAGCAGCGGTCGTAATCTGTGACGCCGAGGGAAACTCGAAAGCGATGTCGGCATGGGTCCCAGCCGCAACGGCTGACGAACACGCACAGGCTCTTGCCTCCAAGGGGATCGCCAAATTCGAGGGCGAAGTCAGGCTGCCAGTCTAGGTTCATTCCAGCCCCTAATCCAGCGTGCATGTGCTGCTTGGGTGTTTAGTGACGCGGCACTGGCACGACATACACGTACTTCAGAGGGGTTACCGAAGCGTTCCGTACATCGTGCACCGTGTGTGCCCGTACGAGCACCACGCTGGGAGCCTCGACCACTTCCACCTGTTCTCCTGCTATTACCTCTGCCTTCCCATCGAATATCACGATAACCTCTTCCCCGCTTTCAGTCGAGTGCTCCCCAACCTCTTCGCCAGGTTGCAACATTACGTAGCCTGAATGTATTTGGTTGCTATCTGGGCGAGAAACGATCGTTCCAGTTTCATTAAGCCTTCTGACTAAGATGGTCATAACAGACCTCGTCCCTGACCTTGATAATAACATTAGAACGGACCTCGTACTGATCTCGCAAAAGACGCAAGGAATCTCTTAGGGTGTTAGTTTATTAACGGGGAAGCTCTCCTATCTCTTGCGCCAACTCCGCACGGCAGCCCCCCGACTACGTTTGCTCGACGAGGCAAGACCTGTGTCCGTTGGTCAACAAAAAATTGAGAGTGAAGTGATTGGCAAGATGCGCGGTTTGTAAGGGTCACGCTGTGACCTCATGTTCTGAGTGCGGACAGCAGGTGTGCATGTCGCACTCTACGACGATCTTCGACGAATCAACTCGGTTGATGAAGGCGTTTTGCGGCAACTGCACCGCAAAGAAGATGCCTGTCTGGGTAGGCCGTCGACGGCGCTAGACACTACAGCCTGAATCCAGCCTAGCCTTCCAGTAAGCGCTGCCTATATCTTGCGTCAAAATGCAGATTCGTCCTATCAGCGACAAGGGCGTCGAGTACAGAGAACCTGCTTTACCCCAATAGACCCTTCGCTGTAGCGACGCCGGACCGCTCTGTCTTGAAGCCAAGGTCGCTGAGCGCGCTCTCAAGCGCTCTAATCGCCCTCATCGCCTTCTGGGGATGCGCGTTGTATCCCATGTTTCCAAGCCTGAGCACCTTGCCTGCCAACTTCCCCCAGGAACCCGCTATCATCACTGAATACCGGCTCTCCATCAGAGCCCTGAGCCTATCTTCATCAATACGGGCGGGTTTATAGAACGCCGTGACCGTCGGCGAATGGAACTTGTCGCTTTCCGGAAAAGGAGTGAGTCCCATCGCCCTTATCGCAGCCAACAGAGCCTTCGAGACCTTATTGTGACGCAAGAACGCCTTCCGAAGTCCTTCCTCGAAGACCATGTCCAGGGCTTCGTCGAGCGCGGAAATGTCTGAGACTGAAGCCGTGTATGGGAAGAGCTTCCCTTTCTTCCACCACTCGTCCCATTGACCTAGGCTCAGGTAGTATGACGGTATCTTGCCCTTCCTGGAGCGGACGACTTCCCACGCATGGTCGCTTACCGAGACGAGCGCCAGCCCTGGGGGGGCGCTGATGCACTTCTGGCTCGCCCCTAGACACACCCCGATCCCCCAGGCGCCCGCTTCCACAGGCACGCCACCGAGGGAGGCCACCACGTCCGCGATCAAGAGAACATCTCTCTTCTTGCACTGTCGAGCTACCTCCTTCAGGGGATTCAGCACTCCGCTCGGCGTTTCGCAGTGCACGAATGTGGCGATTCTGATGTCCCTATTCTTGTCTAGAGTCTCCGCGACCTCTTCCGGATTGATCTGTTTGTTGTAATCGGCAGACACCGGGACGGGGATTCCCTGGTACAGCTTTACGAAATCGACGAACCCGTCCCCGAAGACGCCGTTGGTGATTGTAAGGACCTTATCGCCTTTGCCCACAATAGAAGCCACAGCAGCCTCGAGGCCGAGGAGGCCCTCGGCTGACATGATTAGAACGTCGTCTTTTGTCTTCATCAGGGACTTCGACTTCGACTGGACTTCCTCGTAGAACTTCACGAACCCTCGGTCAACGTCGGGGTTCGTGATCGGTTCGGCCATCCTGCGCAGGACCCTCGCCGGCACTTCCGTGGGGCCTGGTGTGAACACGAGCACTGTGGTGGATTCGCCTGCGTTTGTGACTGCGAGACCTTTAGCGTTTATAGGTTGTCCCCGCTGGCACAGGCCCAGAATTGGGCGAGCAGAAGGTCTTCGAAAGGCAAGCCACCGGCCTCTTTCGTGCGTTGGCCCCTCGCCACGTCTTCATCTACAACATGATGGCCGTCGGTGTCACCGGGTTCACCGAAGCTGTACTGTTCAGCTACGCGCCAGGAGTCTTGCCTGGCGGCGACGTCGGACTCGCCATAATCACGACCGTCCTAGCAGCGATTCCGTTCTACCTCGTCGTCTCCATGCTCGCATCTTCAATGCCCAGGGCAGGAGGCGATTATGTCTGGCAGAGCAGGATCATCAATCCGGCGATCGGGTTTGCTGCGACGTTCAGCGCGTGGAGTGTCTGGCAGTGGTTCTTCTCGGCCTTCCTGGGCTCCGTCATGGTGACCCTCGGCCTCCAGCCGTTCCTCGCCTCGCTGGGCCAGGTGACTGGAAACCAGGCATACGCATCCCTCGCGGTCTCTATGGAATCACCGAACGCTACCTTCGAAATCACCACCCTGATTCTGATCTTGGGCTTCCTAGTTGCGATTCGTGGCATGAGGTTCTATGCCAAATTCCAGTACGTTCTCTTCGGCGCGGCCTTGCTTTCGCTTTTCACGATGATAGGCCTCCTGCTGACTCATACTCACCAACAATTCGTCAGTAGCTTCGACGCTGCGATGCAGCCGCTAGCAGGCTCCAATGCGTATCAGAGCGTCATCAGCGCTGCTACCGGAACCCTAGCGAAGTCTGCCTTCAGCGCCTCCGACACGGTGATACTTTGGGCAGTCGTCTGGCTTTCGATGGGTTACGCTGCCTGGTCAATATACAATCTTGGCGAAATCAAACGGGCAGGCAATCTGCGGCTTCAACTGTTCCAGGTGGTGGGCTCGCTGCTCGCAATTGGCACGCTCTGGGCGATCACATGGTACGCGTACTCGGGCACCGTTGGCATCGAGTTCATACGCGCCTTCAACAGCCTATGGTTCAGCAGCAACCCCGGACCAGTAGGTGCAATTCTTAACGTTGTCCCGAACCCCTATTTTCCGTACATCATCAGCCTGTTGACGACGAACCCGATTCTTCTCGGCATTATCTTCATCGGGATGGTCTTCGGAATCTTCCAGGTCGTCCTGATTGTCTACTTCGCCAGCACAAGAATCATGCTCGCGGCTGCGATGGACAGGGTCCTCCCGGCCAAGGTCGCCTCGGTGAGCGGAAGCACTGGAGCTCCGATATTCTCGCCTGTCATCTCACTCGTGGGGAGCGAGGTCTGGCTCTACTTCGTCGTCTACCACTTCAACGCCATTGGCTCTTATGTGGCTACGGCTGGCTTCGGGACGGAGGTCGCGTACGTTCTTCTCTGCGTCACGGCGATAGCCTACCCTCTGCGTCGAAGGGCGAGCTATGAATCGTCGCCGATCAGCGGGCTAAGGGTGGGCAGGTTGCCTGCAATCTCCATCTTGGGTACAATGGCCTTGATGTTCAACCTCTTCTTGGCCTACCAGTACGTTGCTGGACCCAACCTCTTCCTTACCTATCCGCTGCTCCAGTCGGACGAATTTGTGGTCGGTCTCTTCCTCGTCTGCCTGTTGATCTATTACGCCTCGAGAGCTCTGAGGAAGCGCGAAGGAATCGACTTGGGACTCGCCTACAGGGAAATCCCCCCAGAATGACTTAGTCTGCAGCGCAGACATCGCAGGACGCGAGAGTGCTTCTATTTCTCACTGTACCGTGAAGTAGATGCGCCGGTTGGTCTTTCCCTTGTTCTCCGTTTTCAAGGCAGTGACCTTGCCGATCTCCTTTGTGTTTTTCACGTGCACCCCACCGTCTGCCTGTGTGTCGACGTCTCCGATTTGCACGATTCTCAGCATCTCCTCGGCTGGTGGCATTGCGTTGGCGAGCTTGACGAACCCGGGCTTGGCCAGCGCCTCACCTCTCTTCATGAAGAACGTCTTGACTTCCAGCTCGCGGTTGACGACTTCGTTGACCCTCTCTACGTAGTGGGCGACCTTCTCCCTGTCGAACTGCTCGAGGCTAAGGTCTACCCTCGATTCGTCAGGAGCGATCTGGTTCCCGGTGATTAGTGCGCCGGACTCCCCGTTGACCACCGCGCTCAGAATGTGGGCGGCCGTGTGCATCCTCATTATTCTGAACCGCCTGTCCCAGTCGAGAACGCAGTGAACATCCTCACCTTTTTTCATGGTGGTAGGCGATTCCATCAGGTGTACTATCTCCTCACCCTCCTTCACCGCCTCGGCCAGCTTCGCACCGTTGATGGTGCCCAGATCTGAGACGAGACCCCCGCCCCTTGGATTGAAGGCGGTCTGATCGAGGACCACTCTTTGGCCCTCGGAAGAGAGCACGTTGGCTCCGAATTCCCTCATGTACATGTCCTCCCAGAAGAGGCGCCGGGTCAATGGCGAGAGGTCAGAGGCGGCACCCTATAACGATGCTACGGCAGGAACATGATTAACGACATCATGTCCTTGCTTTTTCCTGTAAACAGGATTAAGTACGGGACATCCAAGATTCGCGCGCGTTTGGCAAGAGGGCTCCTCCTCGGCAAGACGATTCTGAACAGAGGCGGGACGACGAATATACCTGAGAACGTGATGGAAGCGCTGAGCCTCAAGCCGAAGTCAGGCGAGAGGTCCAAGCTTCTGTGGACGCCTGCGGTGAACGAGGTGATCGTCACCAAGGGTACGCCGCAGTCGGATTGGAGAAAGACCATGGTCAGGACGAATGGGACAGCGGCAATCCCCAAGCACATTCAGCAGGCTTTGAAGCTGAAGATTACTTCCAACGGAGATGAAAAGTTACTATGGATACGGAAGGGGGATCGAGTAGTCGTCAAGAGGGCGCCGTGAACCCCGTTTAGGACACAACTAATCCAGCGCCGTTCTTTGAGGCGACCAGAAGGCTTACGGAAGGGTTCCGACGTACGGTGTGGTTCCGATGTTCACCCACACGCCGTAGCATGTCGACGGTATTCCGATCAGATAGAGGCCGTCGCTTCCCGCTGAGGTAATGGCGTAGTCCACAGTCACTTCGTGGTTGGACTGAGCCGTCACGGTTCCGACGGTTACTGTTACTTCAGACGAATGCGTGTATGAGCCATTGTTCAGATTCACCAGCCAGACGGGCACTGTATCGTTGACCATCGCTTGGGATATGTCGTTGCTTTCAGAGGAGAATACAGCAGTCAGTTGTGCCGTGGTGCTAGGTGCCAACACGAATTCGACAGAAGTCGGCGATGGCTTTGACACAGTCACGAAGCCAGTCTCGTTGTAGTACGTGACATTTGCGAATATGTTCGGACAAGTGGGTCCCGTAGTCATGACGAAGTCGTGGAGTTTGGTAGTCACGGTCGGACCGGTGCTTGGAAACGAGTAGAAGGAAATGCCTGCCAATGCCAATACAACGACCACGGCCACTGTTACAGCGACGCTGATCTCCTTTCTGTACTCAGCCAACTCAGATCTGCAGGTTCACCATGCTCGCGATAGGATATAGGACTACGCTTTAGAAATGACTCTGCGTCGCTCGACTAAATCTTAGTATTATATCGTCTATGGGCACAAGAAGGGGAGGGGTATGACAGAGAAAGGGCAGCCGGAAGGTCAGACTCCCTATGCCGATTCACTGAAGGGCACCACAATGAGGGTCTACAGGTACATCTACAAGGCTGGGAACGCGGTCAGGGTGAACGAGATCCAGAGAGCCCTCAAGTTGAGTTCGCCTTCAGTAGCGCACTACCACCTGAACAAGCTGTTGCAGTTCGGGTTGATTCGTGAAGAGGCGGATGGCTACGTCATCGATAAAGTGGTTTTTGAGAACGTCATCAAGTTCAGGAGGCTGTCGATACCTTTCCAAACGGCCTACGTCGCTTTCTTTGCCATATCGCTTGTTGTACTCATCGTCTTCATGAAACCGCCGGTGATAACGTCTGCGTACTTCTTTGCGACCGCGGTCATCGCCGTGGCGCTCGTCATTTCCCTCTATGAGACGTTCAGGACTCTTGCCAAAGTCTACTAAGCAATCACAATCCTTCAACCCGAGAGAGGGAACTCGCCCCTGCCCTACCTTTGTGGAAGTTCAGATTCTCTCATCTCATGCAGCACCGGCTGCTACGCCCCCAGAACCCGCGACCTTCTGCTCTCATGGGAGGGCTCATAGGCTGCCTAAAGATTAGAACGCCCGAATACGCCAATGGTACGACCGTTCGATTGACTAGCTTTAACTCAGCCTCGACCTTAACTGGATGACATGGAGAAACATACCCTCGCATTCGTAGGGGTTGCAATTCTTACCGCTCTGGTCGTTGGCGCTGCGACCGCGTATTTTGTAGTCGCTTCGTCTGGACCTGGGAGTTCCGTGACCCTGCCATCTGGGAACCCGGCGATACTGGTAGTATTGCCCGGTAGCACCAGCTTCAATGTGTCTTCAAGCTTGGATTGTGTGGCGAGCCACTACTCCTTGAACCTCAGCCTGCCTGGCCAGTCCACCTTTGCGGGAGGATTCAGCGCAGGAAGGCCAGGAGTGACTATGTACGTCGCTACCTCGCAGGAGGCTGGCACTATCTATCAGGGCCACCCAGCAAGCTGGGTCTATTCGACTGGTCTCGTGAACTCTTCAACGTTCTCGGTCCTACTCTCTCCCGGCTCGTACGTGGTCTGGATCGAGGGCGCCGACCAGAATTGCGGGTCGTCAATAGTGATGCCGTTGGAGATGCTGACTCAGGTCAACATCACACAGGCGTTCACAACCACCCCGGCTTAGGGCAAAGCGCCCTGGCCGGGCGTTGTCAATCTAAGAAAGGATCTCTGTTCGGGTGGATTGAGGCCGTCCTTCTGCCCCAGACAGAGCCACAAGCACAATCGCAAGGACCAGCAGAGCTACGGAGATTTCAAAAGCGAAACTCTGGCCTGACAGATATGAGCTAGCGTACCCGGCAGATAGCTTTCCAGACAGGTTTCCGATGAAAAGCGGGTATACGACGCTGGCAGGAATCACGGAAGTAGCAACCGTCAGCGACAGAGCGAAGCTCAGAATCATCCCAGTGTTCCTAAATGTATTCATTGTGCCTGACCCTACTCCGTACCTGGCCGGCGGCGTCGAGGACATGATTGCTGAAGTGTTTGAAGGCCAGAAGAATGCTAGCCCGACTCCCGAAATCGCCTCGATGATTCCTATCTCGAGCAGTGTGGAATTGACTGTCAGCCGGCTGAATAAAGAGAGCGCCAACGCCGTCAGGGCGAGTCCCAGAATCGAGATTCTCCTGAACCCAAACCTGTCCGAGAGCATTCCTCCAAAGGGACCGACGGCCGCAGTAGCAAGCGCAAAGGGTATGATAAGATACGATGCACTCAGAGCCGACAGCCCTGCTATCCCTTCCAGATAGAAAATTAACAGGAAGTTGACGCTGAAGACTGCGAGGAACTGCAGGAGGGCTGCCGTTATCGAAAAGGCGAAGATCCTATTCCTAAAGAAGTCGAAGTTCAGAATCGGGTCCTTACTGAATTTGCCTTCCCAGACCAAGAAGAAGGCAAGAAGGACTGGAAAGAGCGCCAGGGCTACGATGGTCGTAGAGTCCTGCCAGGAATAGAGTAGGCCCCAGCTTATTCCCAAGAGCAATGAAAGCAGTCCTGCTGTGAAGGTCAGAGCGGCCGGGATGTCGAATGAACCTCTTTGACCTTGTGGCTTCACAGTCCTAAGCGTCTTGTATGCCCAGGCTGTCGCAAAGACGCCTATCGGGACGTTAATCAGAAATATCCATCGCCAAGTTGTGTATGTGATTATGACACCACCCAGAATTATCCCCAGGACGCTTCCAAGACCCCAGACGATGGCCTGAAAGCCGAAGGCCCTCCCGGTCTCGTTGCGAGGAAATGCCTCGGACAGGATTGCAAATGAGTTGGAGGTCAGCAGCGCCGCGCCCGTTCCCTGTATGACCCTGAAACCGACGAGTGAGAGGCCCGACGGTGCGAATCCGCAGAGGGCGGAGCCGATGGTGAAGATGACAAAGCCAATGTTGTAAAGCAGCTTCCTTCCGTACATATCGGCCAACCTGCCGAGGCTCAATACGAGAGCCGTGTTCACCACAAGGTAGGCGATTATGACCCAGATCATTGTGACGAAGTTAGAGTGAAGGTCTTCAGCCATCGGGAATAGCGCGAGCAGGACAACCGTGCTGTCGATTGCCGCCATCAAGGCGCCGGTTGAGGTAACAGACAACGCCTTCCATTTATACTCCAAAAACAATCACCAGAATATTCTCAGAATTGCTAGAGGCGCAGCCCGTAGTATATCAATTTAACCGGGATTGGAGTTTCTTGACGTTATTCAGTAACTCGAAATAGCAAGTCAATGACGTACAACTAGAGAACGCTTCTGGTACTTGGATTACACAGATAATTAATATGGGGGTCGGCTTTGAGACAAAGGATGGTAACGAGAAAGGAAGCCAGGGAAGAGGCGCGGAGGGTTTTCAAAGAAGCCAAGGACAACGCTCGAAAAGCCTACAAGGATGCCGTGGCAGAAGCGCGCAGGATTAGAAAGGATGCCATCGCAGCGGCACGGAAGGCGCGCAAGGATGCCGTGGCCGAAGCCAAGAAGTTGCGAAAGAAAGCATAGCATCTGCACGGAAGAATCGGAACGAGAGATGGACCTTCCAGTCTCGACACGTTCGTCGGAGTTCCGTCAACAAATGGAGCCTTGGCTAATTGACTTGCTCAGCGGTTAAATGCTTCATCTTTCCGTGAATTCTCGACGTGCATGAGTGAATCTGTCAGCTTTGGAGAGGCGGCCATCCTTCACATTATGCCTAAGTGAACCTCCCTCTTTCATGGCTGCGTAGGTATTGTTAGACTTGAAGCCGCAGGAGCCGGAACCGTGCAGCCTCGAGAATAATGAATAGATGAAGGAGACTGTGGCGGTCCCTCCGCATGTTGAGGTGACAAACCAGGAAGTCACCCTACCCGCTGGCAATGCGGTCATCAGTCTGGGAACCGCCTTAGCTCCACTCAAAGTCTCACCTTCAGGGAGAATCAGGTGGAAGGATTTGTGCTTCAGCGGTGGAGGTATTTTGTCGAGGAAACCACCTTTGTCGGCGTCGATCAGTGACTTGAAGTCAATCCTTCCATGAACGTCCAGAAAGTCAATGGCTCGTTTGAAACTGCTGCATTGCCCGCAATCGGCATCATAGATCACTAGAAGTCCCAAAGTCGACTCTTTGAAGCGGTCCTGACTCGGATAAATCTGCTTCGGCGGGGGGGATTCCGCGACAAGGACTTCTATCGAAGTGAGCGAGTCAACGGCGCCTTTCAGTAGTCCGTGATCTTGGTCTGGCTCAGCTCCCTTGAGATCAGGACGCTCTCCCGCATCCACTTCGTCTTGGGTATCGTGAGCTTGGAGAGGGCGGAGCCCATAGCCCCTTTGAAAGTGTCGTGCCTCTCGTAGGCCTCCTTCATCATCTGGCGGATGCTCTCCCTGATGTTCCAGACCCCGAGGGGCATGATGAACCCCGGATATGTCTCCCTCAGGACGATTGCCGCGGCCTGCCTGCCCTCCTTGGCGAGGGCCTCCGTGACGGCCAGCCTCGTCGAATAGTAGCAGCCCCCGACTCTCGCGTACTTCGTCCTTCCGAAGTACTCCTCGTAGTCCCCGATCATGTATGGGGTGCTCGAGAACTGGTTCCACGTCGTGTTGGGGAACCAGGCTTCGATCCATTCGAACCTCCAGGGCTCGGGCAGGAGGATGGCGACGTATTGGTTGTCGTAGACCCTGTAGCCGTAGACGCGGAATTCGTTGATGGTCGGGTTGTGTTTGACCTTCTCAAGAAGGCTAAGGCTGATGGAGGAGT
>Ga0187784_10002907_pt1 | contig 13785 bp, 13 predicted proteins | sample 1015_SJ02_MP15_2_FD_132964 | JGI IMG/M metagenome (GOLD analysis project Ga0187784, IMG submission 132964) | Tropical peat soil microbial communities from peatlands in Department of Meta, Colombia - 1015_SJ02_MP15_20_MG | ecosystem: Environmental > Terrestrial > Soil > Wetlands > Peat | place...
CCGAGCAGGAAGAGAACGTCCAGCGTGCCGGACGTCGCCATCTGCCGGGCACTCAAGGCGCCCTCCCCCGGCACGAAGCCGAGATCGAGCGCGCCCACGCGCGAGGCCGCGCCATGCAGCACGCAGTAGCCGTTCCAGCCTTCCTTCACGACGCCAAGATCGACCGCCGCCTTGGCCGCGAGCACAGCGATCGCCGCCCCGTCGCTGCGTGCAAAAGCGCCGGCGCCGACGAGGAGGACGGGATGTTCCGCGTTGCGCAACACATCCGCGAACGCATGCCGCGTTACGTCGCCCAGCGTTTGCGGCCCGGCGCCGACATAGTCGTAGCCGTAGGTGAGCGGCACCTTGGGGCCGATCAGACCGATAGGAAAGCCCTTGGGGCTGCGCCAACGCTTGCGGATGCGCGCGTTGAGCACAGCCGCCTCCTTGCGCGGGTTCGCGGCGACGACGAGCAGCGCGTCGGCGGCATCGATGCCGGCAACCGTGGCGTTGAACAGATAGGTCGCACGCCCCCATTTCGGATCGAGCGCCGAGCCGTCCTGCCGGCAATCGAGATTGGCGACGCCGAGCCGCGTCATCAGATCCTTCAGCGCGAAGACCTCCTCGACCGCGGCGAGATCACCGACCAGCGCGCCGACGCGCTGCGGATTGGCACGGGCGAGCTTTTGGGTGATGGCGGCGAACGCCGCGCTCCACGGCACTGGCCGCAGCCGCCCGCCCTGGCGCACATAAGGTTGATCGAGCCGCTGGGCGCGCAGCCCATCGACCACGTGACGGGTCTTGTCCGAAATCCATTCCTCGTTGATGTCGTCGTTGACCCGCGGCAGGATGCGCATGACTTCGCGCCCGCGGGTATCGATGCGGATCGCCGAGCCGAGCGCATCCATGACATCGATCGACTCGGTCTTGCCGAGCTCCCACGGCCGCGCCGCGAACTCGTAAGGCTTCGAGGTGAGCGCGCCGACCGGACAGAGGTCGACCACGTTGCCCTGCAGCTCGGACACCATCGCCTCTTCGAGATAGGTGGTGATCTCCATGTCCTCGCCGCGACCGATGGCGCCGAGTTCGGGGACGCCGGCGACTTCGGTGGCAAAGCGCACGCAGCGCGTACACTGAATGCAGCGGTTCATCGACGTCTTGACCAGCGCGCCGAGATACTTGTCCTCGACCGCGCGCTTGTTCTCGCGGAAGCGGCTTTGATCGACGCCGTAGGCCATCGCCTGGTCTTGCAGATCGCATTCACCGCCCTGGTCGCAGATCGGACAATCGAGCGGATGATTGATCAGGAGGAATTCCATCACCCCTTCGCGCGCCTTGCGCACCATCGGCGAGCGCGTCTTTACCTCCGGTGGCTCGCCTTTCGGACCGGGACGGCAATCGCGCACGCCCCAGGCGCAGCTCGCCACCGGCTTCGGCGAACCGGCGAGCTCGACGAGGCACATGCGGCAATTGCCGGCGATTGACAGCCGCTCATGAAAGCAGAAGCGCGGAATTTCCGCGCCCGCCGCCTCGCACGCCTGCAGCAGCGTGTATTCGGGCGGTACGTCGATCTCTTTGCCGTCGACGATAAGCTTGGTCATCTAAATTCCGCTGACTTCAGTCCTTTTTAAAAGCTAATTCGCTTGGTTCATTCCGCAGCCTCTGGCACCGGCGGGTCGAGCACACCTTCTACATCGGGATTGGCGGTGTATTCGTCGATCCGGCGCTCGATTTCCGGACGAAAATGCCGCAGCAGACCTTGCACCGGCCACGCCGCGCCGTCACCGAAGGCGCAAATGGTGTGACCCTCAATCTGCGTCGTCACTTGCCAGAGCATGTCGATCTCGCGCTTGAAGGCGCGGCCTTCGGACATACGGGTAAGGACCCGCCACATCCAGCCCATACCCTCGCGGCAGGGTGTGCATTGGCCGCAGCTTTCGTGCTTGTAGAAATAAGAAATACGCGCCATGGCGCGCACGATATCGGCGCTCTTGTCCATGACGATGACAGCGGCCGTGCCGAGCGCCGATTTCTTCTCCCGGCAACCGTCGAAATCCATTAAGAGCGTGTCAGCCTGATCCGGACCCGCGGGCACGAGCGGCATGGACGAGCCGCCGGGAATGACCGCGAGCAAATTATTCCAGCCGCCGCGCACCCCGCCGGCGTGACGCTCGATCAATTCGCGCAGCGGAATACCCATGTTTTCTTCGACGTTGCACGGCCGCTCGACGTGACCGGAAATGCAGTAGAGCTTGGTGCCGGTGTTATTCTGCCGCCCGATACCGGCGAACCACGCTGCGCCGCGGCGCATGATGTCGGGGACCTGCGCAATTGTTTCGACGTTGTTGACCGTCGTTGGGCAACCGTAAAGCCCCATATTGGCCGGGAACGGCGGTTTTAGCCGCGGCATCCCCTTCTTGCCTTCCAGACTTTCGAGCAGCGCCGTCTCTTCGCCGCAGATATAAGCGCCGGCGCCATGGTGCACGACGATGTCGAAATCAAAGTCGTGGACGTTGTTCTTGCCGATGAGCTTTGCGTCATAGGCTTGCGCGACCGCCGCCTCCAGGCGCTCACGCTCGCGGATGAACTCGCCGCGAACATAGATGTAACAGGTATGCACACCCATCGCGCAGCCGGCTATCAAACATCCTTCGACGAGCAGATGCGGATCGTGCCGCATAATCTCGCGGTCTTTGCAGGTGCCCGGTTCGGACTCGTCGGCATTGATGACGAGATAGCTTGGCCGCCCGTCCGACTGCTTGGGCATGAACGACCATTTCAGTCCGGTCGGGAAACCAGCGCCGCCCCGGCCGCGCTGGCCGGACGCTTTTACTTCATTGACGATGGTGTCGCGGCCTTTTTCCAATATCCCTTTGGTGCCGTCCCAGGCGCCGCGGGCGCGTGCGCCGGCAAGTCCCCAATCATGGCGGCCGTAGAGATTCTTGAAAATGCGGTCTTTATCGGCGAGCATTGGTCTTACCCGCGTCTCTGATCGGTGGCGTCGGCGATAGGCGGCTTCGGCAGCGGGGCTTCGTGAACGTTAGCCGCCGCGCCCGGCTTTTTGCCTTCGTTGTCGCTCAAGGCGGCACCCGTTTGCGGCGGCTTGCCGTTTGTTGCGTACAACGACGGGTCGGTTAGCGTCGTCTCGCCGCCGATGGGCGCCGAAAGGTGCCGATCGATTTGCGGCCCCGCCTTTGGCGTTTTTCCCGCCGCGAGGTCGTTGAGAATGCGCGCGAAGGAATCCGGCCTCAGATCCTCGTAATAGTCGGCGTTGATCTGGACCATCGGCGCGTTGACACAGGCGCCCAGGCACTCAACCTCGGTCCAAGAGAACACGCCGTCGGCGGACACGTGATCCTGTTCGCCGATCACGCGCCGGCAAACGTTCTTCAAATCCTCCGAGCCACGCAACATGCACGGAGTGGTGCCGCACAATTGCACATGGAAGCGGCCGACCGGCGAAAGGTTGAACATGGTGTAGAAGGTTGCCACTTCGAGCACGCGGATTTTGGCCATTCCGAGAAGCTCGGCGACCGCCTCGATGGCCTTCTGCGGCAGCCAGCCGCCACACTGCTCCTGCGCACGCCACAGGATGGGAATGACAGCCGATTGCTGGCGACCCGACGGGTATTTGGCGATCTGCGCCTTCGACCATTCCAGATTGGCCGGCGAGAACTGAAAACTCGGCGGTTGTTTTTCGGCGAGGCGGCGCACGCTCATCGATCGACCTCGCCGAAGACGATGTCGATTGAGCCAAGGATCGCGGAGACGTCGGCCAACATGTGGCCGCGCGAGAGAAAATCCATCGCCGCCAAATGCGGGAAGCTCGGAGCGCGGATCTTGCACCGATAAGGCCGGTTGCTGCCGTCGGCGACAAGATAGACGCCGAACTCGCCCTTGGGCGCTTCGACCGCCGCGTACACTTCGCCCGCCGGCACGTGAAAGCCCTCGGTGTAAAGCTTGAAATGATGAATGAGCGCTTCCATCGAGCGCTTCATGACCTCCCGGCGCGGCGGCACGATCTTGTTGTCGTCGACGACCACCGGGCCTTGCCCGTCCGCGCTCCGCAACCGCTCAACGCATTGCTTCATAATGCGGACCGATTGGCGCATCTCCTCCATGCGCACACAATAGCGATCGTAGCAGTCGCCGTTCTTGCCAACCGGGATATCGAAGTCGAATTCGGAATAGCACTCGTATGGCTGGGCCTTGCGCAAATCCCATATCGCGCCAGATCCGCGCACCATCACCCCGGAAAAGCCGCGCCCCCACGCGTCGGCAAGTTTCACAACGCCGACATCGACGTTGCGCTGTTTGAAAATGCGGTTCTCGGTCAACAGCTCCTCGAGGTCGTCGCACACTTTCAGGAACGGATCGCAGAATGTGCCGATGTCGTCGACAAGCTTCGGCGGCAAGTCCCGGTGTACTCCGCCGATGCGGAAATAGGCGGCGTGCATGCGCGAGCCGGACGCACGCTCGTAGAAGACCATCAATTTTTCGCGCTCCTCGAATCCCCAAAGCGGCGGGGTGAGTGCGCCGACATCCATCGCCTGCGTCGTTACGTTGAGCAGATGCGATAGAAGCCGGCCGATCTCGCAGTAAAGCACGCGGATGATTTGCGCGCGCTTTGGGATCGCAAGCCCGAGCAATTTCTCGGCCGCGAGGCAAAACGCGTGCTCCTGGTTCATGGGTGCGACGTAATCGAGCCGGTCGAAATAGGGTATCGCCTGCAGATAGGTCTTGTTCTCGATCAGCTTTTCCGTGCCCCGATGCAGAAGCCCGATATGCGGATCAACGCGTTCCACCACCTCGCCATCGAGCTCGAGGACGAGACGCAAAACGCCGTGCGCCGCCGGGTGCTGCGGCCCGAAATTGATGGTAAAATTTCGTTCGGTTTCCGTGCTCATCGCCATCGCTATCCGCCGGTGACGGTTTGTAAACTCGACACCCGCTTGTCACGCACCTTCGCGGCCTTGGCAGCGACCCGCGCATTGAAGTTGTCCCAGGCAACGACGAAACGCTCGTGTCGGCCCTCGCCAATGAGATCTATGCCATCATGAGCTTTGACCGAGAACGCCACTTTCTGGTCGACAACCTGGACACATTCGACCTCGACCGTCACCGTCATGCCCGGCGGCGTTGCCGCAAGGTGGCTCACGTCGACATGCACGCCTACACTCCCCTCGCCGGCGTCGAGATGCGCGGCGAGAAGTTCGCTGCACGCCCATTCCATCAATACAATCATAAAGCCGGTGGCAAATACCTTCGGCATCGACCCAATAATCGGCGACTCCGGAAAGGTGTACGGAACCGTTTTGTCGGGCGCGACGGTATAGCTAAGACGATGCTTAAGCCCTGGCTTGAGCGTTGGTTTCATGTCTGCACCTCGCTCACGAGTTGGGCTTGCCGATTTTTCCGGCTTTCTCGTCACCAGGCAGTTCGTAATCGGCGCCTTCCCAGGGCGAGAGGAAATCGAAGTTGCGAAACTCCTGGGTCAAACTCACCGGCGCGTAGACCACACGCTTGAGTTCGTCGTCGTAACGCACTTCTACGAAACCGGTCAGAGGAAAATCCTTGCGCAAGGGATGCCCGTCAAAACCGTAATCGGTGAGCAGCCGGCGCATGTCCGGATGACCGGTGATAGCAATGCCGTAGAGATCGAAAATCTCGCGCTCGAACCAATCGGCGCCGGGAAAGACTTCGATGATGGAATTTATCGGCGTCGTTTCATCGGTTTCGATCTTAACGCGAATACGGGCATTCTGTTTCGGCGAAAGCAAATGATAGACCACGTCGAAGCGCCGTCCTCGGCTCGGCCAATCGACGGCGGTGATATCGACTACGTTCCAGAACAGGCAGCGCGGGTCGTCACGCAAAAAACGCATGACCGCGACAATCTCGGCTGCCTGCACCCTCACCGTAAGTTCCTGGTAGGCTATCGAGTAATCCGTGACCGCAGGAGAAAGCGCGGCGGCGATCGTTCGGCCAAGGTTGTCGAGTATTTCATTCATGTTTAGCGTTCGATGGTGGCTGTCCGCCGGATTTTCTTTTGCAATAGCAGGACGCCATACAGCAGCGCTTCGGCGGTAGGCGGACAGCCGGGCACGTAAATGTCAATCGGCACGATGCGGTCGCAACCGCGCACCACTGCATAGGAATAATGATAATAGCCGCCGCCGTTGGCGCAGGATCCCATGGAGATGACGTAGCGCGGCTCCGGCATCTGGTCGTACACTTTGCGTAACGCCGGAGCCATTTTATTGGTCAGCGTCCCGGCCACGATCATGACGTCGGATTGCCGCGGAGAAGCGCGCGGCGCGAAACCGAAGCGCTCCGCGTCGTAGCGCGGCATGGACATCTGCATCATCTCGACCGCGCAGCAGGCCAGACCAAAGGTCATCCACATCAGCGAGCCGGAGCGCGCCCAGGCGATAAGATCGTCTGCCGCGGCGACCAAAAAGCCCTTGTCGGTCAAGTCGCTTTGGACTTTGCCAAAGAATGGATCGCTAGCACCGGTTGGAGTTCCGGCGCGCGGCACCAAAACTTGCTGACGCGGAGCGAGGATTGCGGGTTCGCTCACGTCCATTCGAGCGCTCCCTTCTTCCACTCATAGATAAACCCGATCGTCAGCACTGCAAGGAAGAGCATCATCGACCAAAATCCGAACAAGCCGAGCTTGCCGAACGCGACTGCCCACGGGAACAAGAAGCTGACTTCGAGATCAAATATGATGAACAGGATGGCGACGAGATAAAAGCGGACGTCAAATTTCATGCGTGCGTCGTCGAAGGCGTTGAAGCCGCATTCGTAAGCAGACAGCTTTTCCGGATCAGGCTGCTTGTAAGCGAGCAGGAAAGAAGACAAGAGCAGCGCCAGCCCGATGACCAGCGCGACGCCGATGAACACGACGAGCGGGAGATAGCCAAGTAGCAACGGGCTAAGCGATTGGGTCATCGGATACGCCTTTTCGCTGCTAGCGGCGGACAAACCTTTCGACGGCTCAGAACATGCCCATTGCGGCACGGTTCCGCGCAAGCCAAAACCGCGCCCGACTTGCCCCCAATCTTTGCGGATTCGCGCTGGGAAACTTAAGTTTCGGAGCCTTAGCGCAGTGCACAAAAAGGCGCAAGACGGGGGCGCTGGCGCGGGCGCGAGTAGCCTTGTATTTCGCCGCGCTTGGCAGGCTTTCACATGGGGAAGGAAGAAGTTCGCTAAATGCTTGAAATCATGGCGGGAGCGACGGGACTCGAACCCGCGACCTTCGGCGTGACAGGCCGACGCTCTAACCAACTGAGCTACGCCCCCGCGGGCGCGTTCGCACTTAAGGTGAGCCCTCCGCCAAGTCAAGGAATTCGGGCCTAAATACGCTCTCACGGCCGCCTTGCGCACGCCACACAGCCGGACCAGATAGGGCGGGATAACGGGCAAAACGTCGGTAGAATCGGCAAAACAAGCGTGGTCAGCCACATCCGAATCGTCTAATTGCATCGAGTTGACGGGCACTTTTCGCCCGGTCTGCGCTTCATCGAGGAGGGTCTCAATGGCGAACAAACCAGCCACAACTGTTACATTGAAGCATCTTGCAGCAAGCCTTGCCGAAGACAATGAACTGTCAAAAAAGCAATCGGAGGCCATCCTCGCGGGTCTGGTCGGCCAAATCGTCAAGCACCTGAAAAAAGGCGAGCGCATTCGCATTGGTGGCCTCGGCATTCTGCAGGTGCGTAAGCGTGCCGCGCGCATGGGCCGCAATCCAGCCACCGGGGAAGCGATTCAGATCAAGGCCAGCAAGAAAGTCGCCTTCCGCGCGTCCAAGGAATTAAAAGAAGCAATCTGAAGGCGGACGACAGATAACGGAGGACCGACGACGGATAAGCGGAAGATTCCCTTCCGTCGTCTGTCATCTGTCCTCCGTCGTCTCATTTGGTGGGCGGTGACGGACTCGAACCGCCGACATCCTGCGTGTAAAGCAGACGCTCTACCAGCTGAGCTAACCGCCCTGCGGCAAGATTTATCTCCGGCGCATAGTGGCCTGCAAGCCCAACCGGCAATTTGATCACACGCGACGCAAAATGCGCCGCGCGGCCATGGTGCGCGAAGGCGCTTACGAGTTCGCTGCCGAAGAGATACTCACGCCGTCTTCGCCGGCGCGCTCGTGGCATCGTTGGCGGCAACGTCCCCGGCACGGGCGACGTGCTCTGCAAGCCGCACCCAGGATTGCGCTAACGTGAGCCAAAGCGCCTTGTCGTTCTGGTCATCAGCGGCGCGGGCCATCGCCACGCATACTTCAGCATGCTGCCGATGATTTCGGCTTCGATGATCTTGAATGATCCCCATCATGCGATCCCCGACTAACGCGACACCGCCGCAACTATGTCCGGCAAAGTGCGGCAGGGCCACGATCAATCCGTGGCGTAAAGCGGGCACCATGCGACGCGAAAACGATGCTCGATACAGCAGCCTGCCCAGCCGTTAGGCTAAATGAATAGTTAAAAATCCTCTGTGCGATCAATTAAATGGCATGCATATGGCTATTAGCTGCACTGCAGCAAAACCTATGGTGCAGCGCACATTAATTCCATATCTCCCGACTAGGAATCCGGACTGAGGGTTGATTGCTGGGGAAAGGATTGGGGAGAGATGATTACTTCCATTGCCCGACTCTTCCATGAGTGGAAGCGTTACAGCGAGGCCCGGCGAGAGCTTTCGCACTTAAGTGACCGCGAGCTTGCCGATATCGGCATCACCCGATCGGATATCGATCGCATAGCGGCGGGCCAAGCCGATCGCTGACGAACTTTCGCCAGCACCGACCATTTCAACGCCCGCCGTTTCGGCGGGCGTTACTTTTTACTGTTCGCCAGCGCGGCGCCGAAATGTTGGTTCGCATCAGCGCCGCATGCTACGGAGCGCCATGCCCGTCGTTACGCTCGTTGAGGCCGCAGCGCTTATGCCGGAGCGAGGTGCACTGATCGGGCTCGATCTTGGCACCAAGACCATCGGAGTTGCGGTCAGTGATCCCGGCCGGAGGCTGGCTGCACCGATCGTCACCATTGCCAGATCGCGTTTCGCCAATGACGCCGAACATCTCTTCAAGCTTGCGGAGGAGCGGCGCGCGGTCGGGTTCGTCCTCGGATTGCCGCTGAATATGGATGGCAGCGAAGGTCCCCGCGCGCAGGCAACCCGCGCGTTTGCCCGCAACCTGGCCAAGCTCACCGCGTTGCCGATTGCGCTGTGGGATGAGCGGCTATCGACGGCGGCGGTAGAGCGCGCACTCATCGAGGCCGACGCGAGCCGGCAAAAGCGCAAAGCCGTCATCGATCAACATGCGGCCGCCTACATCCTGCAGGGCGCGCTCGACCGATTGGCGCGGCCTTAAGAGTCCGCACTCTCCGGCAGGGCCCGCTGCAACAGATTTTCCGCTATCGCGGCCGGAAGATTGTCGGCACCGTAGAGTGCGGCATGCGGTTGAAGGAGCCGGGTACGCACGAATGCGTCGACAATACTAGGAGGCGCTGTGGCTGCCAGTGCCGACGCCGCGGCTAATGTAGCCAATTTGCCAACGGCGACCCTGGCCGCTGCTTCGCTTTCGAATTCGTTCATCGATCCAAAGAGTCGCGCGTCATTGCCCATCCATTCGGCACCCTCGCGGGCGAGTTGGGAGAGGAGTTCGCTGGCCTCGCCGTCGCGCCTAAGCGCGCGCAGAACATCCAGGCACATGACATTGCCGGAGCCTTCCCAAATGGCGTTGAGCGGCGCTTCGCGGTAGAGCCGCGGCAGCATGCTTTCCTCGACGTAGCCATTGCCGCCGAGGCATTCCATCGCCTCGTAGATGAAGCTTGGTGCCGTCTTGCAAATCCAATATTTGGCCGCCGGCGTGATCAGCCGCGCGTAGGCTGCTTCGCGAGGGTCGGTGGCCGCATAATCGAACGCCCGCGACAGCCGCATGACGAGTGCGATCGAGCCTTCCACGTCCAACGCCAGGTCGGCCAATACCGAACGCATCATCGGCTGGTCGTAGAGGTGCCGTTGGAATACTGAGCGATAGCGGCAATGGTGCACGGCCTGCGCCATTGCCATGCGCATGAACCCGGCCGAGGCCAGCGCGCAGTCGAGCCTGGTCAGTTGCACCATCTGGATAATGGTGCGGACGCCCGCACCTTCCTCACCGACGCGCAGCGCAAACGCAGCGGCGAATTCGACTTCGCTCGACGCGTTGGAGCGGTTGCCCAGTTTGTCCTTCAGCCGTTGCAGCCGGAGCCCGTTGACCGAGCCCTCCGGCCGAAACCGCGGCACGAAAAAACAAGTGAGCCCGCCGGGAGCCTGCGCCAATACCAGGAAGGCGTCGCACATCGGCGCCGAGAGGAACCATTTGTGACCGGTAATGGAATAGGCCTCGCCGGTAGGCGTGGCGGTGGTGGAATTAGCGCGCACGTCGGTGCCGCCCTGCTTTTCGGTCATGCCCATGCCGAGCGTCATGCCCGGCTTTTCCCACCACGGCCGAAATGCCGGGTCATATTCCGTCGACACAACCTTTGGCGCGATTTGCGCCAATAGCGAAGGCGCGTCGGCGAGTGCCGCGAGCGCTGCGCGCGTCATGGTGATCGGGCATAAATGCCCGCTTTCGATTTGCGCGGCGATATAGTAGCGCGCGGAGCGAAGTACTTCCGCCGCAGGCGGCTTGCGTTGCCCAGAGGATTGCCAGGTCGAGCTATGCAGCCCGGCGGCAATGCTCATCCGCATCAGCTCGTGATAGGCCGGATGAAATTCCACAACGTCGCGGCGAAAACCCTTTGGGTCGAAGGTGTAGAGCTTTGGCGGATTTTCGTTGGCGCGCCGGGCGAGAGAAAACATATCCGCCCTGCCCCGCTGCCGTCCGAACGCCGACAAAGCCGCGCTTTCACCGCCGCCGCCATTGGCCTCGACCGCCTCTCGCAGCGGCAGGTCGCTGCCGAACAAATCAACGTTTTCATAAGGCGGTGACTGATTGAAAACCTCGTCGGTATCGAAGCGGGGAACCGTCGTCATGGCGCTAAGCCTTTTGGCGCTGAGCCCTTTGCAGTCAGACCCATTTTAGCACGATTTCGGTGCATCATGGGTCAGGCGTCTGTCGCCGCACTTGCCCGCTGGAGCCAATTGGGCCTATAGGACGCTTTTGATGGCGAAATCCCAGCCGCTGACGCGCCACATCGTTTCCATCAACGATCTCACCAATAGCGAGATCGAGACCGTCTTCCAGGTCGCCGCGGGGTTTTTGAAAGAGCTGGCGGACGAAAATATCCCCTACCGGATCGGCCGCGGCAGCAATATCGCCTCGAAATACATTTTAGCGAGCCTGTTCTACGAGCCGTCGACCCGCACGCGGCTGTCATTCGAGAGCGCGATGCTCCGTCTCGGCGGTGACAAGATCACGAGCGCCGACCCCGCAGCAAGCTCCGCCGCCAAGGGCGAGAGCCTCGCCGATACCATTCGGGTCACCAGCAATTATGCCGATGTCATTGTCATCCGGCACCCGCGCGACGGCGCCGCACGGCTTGCCGCCGAATACGCCAATATACCGGTCATCAACGGCGGCGACGGCAGTCACGAGCACCCGACACAAACGCTGTGCGATTTGTTCACGCTGCGGTCTAAACATAAAGGCATAAAGAACATGAAGGTCGCCATTGCCGGCGACCTCAAAGGCAGCCGCACCATTCACTCCTTCGTCTATGCGCTCGCCCGCTTCGGCGCGATCATTGATCCGCTGCCGGCGCCGGGACTGGAACTGCCCGGGCATGTCGATCGGAGGCTGCGCCAGGAATTTCATTGCCGGATCATTTCCAAGGTTCCCGAGCAAGCCGACGGCATCGACGCGCTCTATGTCACCGCCGATCAGCCGCATCAGCTCTCACTCTATGCCGAACCTGAAATCGATTATCGGCTTGTGCTGCAACAGAAGATCGATGCGCTCTACGTCACGCGATTCCAGAAGGAGCGCTCGGCCAACAAGGATCGGCCCTACCCGAGGATCGACGCCAAATTCCTGGGCGAGGCAAAGTACTCGCAGGCGAGTGTCATGCACCCGCTACCCCGGGTGAACGAACTTGACGCCGCATTCGATACCGACCGCCGCGCCATTTACTTCCGTCAAGCGGCTTATGGCGTGCCGGTACGCATGGCGCTGATTTCACTGCTTCTGCAGCTGCACAAAAACAAGTCGCTGCGCAAATTCGTCGGCGGTTTCGCCAAGCCCGAGCACCCCCTCTACATTCAGCCGATCGGAACCGGCATTCACTGCGCCAATCCCAATTGCATCACCCGCGATCCTGCCGAGAGCCAATACGCCGCCAATAAGTTCTATGTCGTGGAAAGAGAGCCGGCCGAACCGGCCATTTTGCGGTGCGTCTATTGCGAGACCGATATTGAGGCAGAGGCTGCCGCCCGATTCGTCGTCAGTGACACGGCCCGAAGAACCTTTTCGCCGGGAATCTCCGTCCTAGCGCGAACGCCCGCAGAAAAGCTCAAACACCTCGTCATCTATGGAAGTGACGCCGACGCAGAGGCGGCGGGATTTGCCGCACGCCAGTCGCTCAAAAGTGCGCGCGCCGGCTGAAACATCCTGCAATACCTCTTCAATAGCGAACGCGAGGGCTCCATTTGACACCCGCGCTCCCGAGCGCGCCGCTGCGCGGCCTTGGTGAAATGAGGGGGCAAAATTTCATGCAGGTCGAACTGCAATTTGCCGCGAGCTTTCTGTTCGGATATCTGTGCGGCTCGGTGCCATTCGGAATCTTGCTGACGCGATTTGCGGGAGGCCTCAACCTGCGCAGCGTCGGCTCCGGCAATATCGGCGCGACCAACGTGCTGCGTACCGGCCACAAGGGATTGGCGGCGGCCACGCTCATCGGCGACATGCTCAAGGGCACCATTGCGGTGCTGCTCACCAGTTATTTCTTAGGTCGGAATTTCGCGCTTGTCGCGGCGGTCGGTGCCTTTCTCGGGCACATTTTTCCTATTTGGCTCCGCTTTCGCGGCGGCAAGGGTGTGGCGACCTATGTCGGCCTACTCCTTGGCCTTGTTTGGCCCAGCGCAATTATCTTTTGCGCTATCTGGCTCACCGTTGCCGCGGTGAGCAGGTATTCATCGCTTGCCGCACTCATAGCGAGCGCCGCCACGCCTATCTTCCTCTGGTGGACATCGGATCTCCGGATGTCGCTTGTGTTCTCGCTTTTGTCGGCGCTGCTGTGGATCATGCACCGCGGCAATATTGCGCGACTTGCGCGGGGCACCGAGGGCAAGATCAGCTTTAGTGCAAAAGACGCCGGTCCCGCGTAGAGTGAAAATTCGCCGCTTAGATGTGCAGCCTTCACGCGGCTCGTGTTTGGGCGATCCGAACCGGCGCACCGTGGGTGTGCGGAATCTTGTCGGCGAACGCTTCGATGAAGCGGTCGGGTTCGTTGTCCCCGGCATGAGGCCGCAGGGCCTCGTCGGAATAAGTCTGTGCGGAAGGATCGGCTAGCACGCGCGCCATGATGCGGCGATAGCGGCGCAAGAGCCGCAGCCACCGAATAATGACCGTCAGGAAATCCGCCGCCCGCCACGGATAATACAAGAGCGGATTGACGACCGGCATGCCGTGGCGGCGCTGGGTGCGCACCTTGCGGCGGACAAAACCAAATTGCAGCGGATGAACGCCTTCGATCTTTGCCGAGCCGGAAAAGATGATGAGCAGGTCGAGAATTTTCTTCGGGTTGATCCCGCTCGCAACCGCCCGCCGCATGATCGTCTCTACATGGGCGTCGGTGTAGTAGCGCGCCCAGGCATCGG
>Ga0187784_10002908_pt1 | contig 13785 bp, 14 predicted proteins | sample 1015_SJ02_MP15_2_FD_132964 | JGI IMG/M metagenome (GOLD analysis project Ga0187784, IMG submission 132964) | Tropical peat soil microbial communities from peatlands in Department of Meta, Colombia - 1015_SJ02_MP15_20_MG | ecosystem: Environmental > Terrestrial > Soil > Wetlands > Peat | place...
GAACGTCTGCCCCGCAAACCGGTGACGATGAGATCGGCGTGAATCCGCTCAGGTGGACTTGAACGACCCATGCACATGTCTTCGAGAGATCGTGCCCGAAGATCGTCGAATGGTCGACGGACTCTGGCAGGAGCCCATCGACGTTGTAGGACTTGAGCCCGCGAAGCTTCCTGATGACGCTGCACCGGGCCCCGGGATTCGGCAATGACCATTGACGGAACACGAGAAGAAATAGGCTCCTTGGAGGGCTGGCCATGCAGGTGAGTTGACGACGTCTGGCTCATAGCCCGTTGCATTGATAGTCGCCTTGAGCTTGACGCCCGCCTGCTGAACGGCCTCGGCCGGGGCAAAGGTCGAATTCGAGTCCATCGCCGGCATCAACGTGTTCACGCCTTTCTGCTTTGCCTTGAGAGCCTCGGTGGTGACGCCCCACCGAACTCTCCTCCCCAGGCTTCGGTCGGTCCCCCGCCCGGTGATGGCGTCGGCGGCGCCGCGTGCACCCTCGAGCCATCGCCAGTCAGAGTTTGTTGCCCGTGGCTAGCCGCTCGTCTAGTCTCGCGCTACACGATCGGCTAGCCACATCCGGCCCGACCAAGGGAGGACCCGCGATGCCCGAAGTCACCGATGGTTCCCAACTCGACGACTTCCTCGAGATCCGCAAACCCGGCGCCCACCTCGACGAGGGTGTCGTCGCCGACGACTTCGTCCTCATGCTCGGCGTCGACCTCACCAACTACCCGAAGTTCCCCAGGGTCGACGACAACGTCACGTACCCCAAGGGCGACCTCGACATTCGGCAACAGGTCGACGTCGACTCGGGTGCCAACCTGCCGGACTACAGCGGGCCCTACCGTCCCGACCTGCGGTTCACCGACTTCTCCGTAGAAGCCCTCGCCACCAAGTTCTTGCCCTGGAGTGAGCGGTACCTGCAGCTGTGCGTGGACGGCTGGGCGACCGAGGTGGCCCGTCGCTACGGCGCCCAGACCATGGCCGAGATCGAATGGAGCGCCTGGAACGACCAGATCGCTCCCGAGCTCGAGCGCATGAAGAGCGAGTTCCTCCCCGCCGACATGAGCTATGTCGATCCGAACCAGCACGTCGCCGAGGAGGTCCGCCCCGAGACCCGGGTCGTGTACGCCGGCCTGTTCAGTCCCACGCCCTGGGCCGTCGACCTGTCGAAGCAGCAACTGGTCACCTGGTTCCTCGGGAGCCACGAGTACCTGCTCCAGTGCATCGAGGCCTGGGCGACGCAGATCACCGTCCGCTACGGACTCGACGAGATGTTCGATATCCAGTACACGTTGTGGGGCAACACCGTGCTGCCAGGCGTGAAGAAGCTCAAGGCCGAGTACCTGGGCATCACCGGCACCACAGTGGAGGATTGGATGAAAGACCTTCAGCTCGATGCCACTGCGTTGCCGGGGAAGGCCTTCGACCTGTCCTTCGAGATGCCCGAGCCTGACGTCGGGATCATGACCTTCAACCGGTGCGTCGCGGTGGACCAGTGGGAGGCGATGAGCCGCCCTGACATCTTGGAGAAGAACTGCCACTCAACCTGCCCCAAGTCCATGATCGTGACCACCAAGATGTACAACCCGAACATGAAGGTCGAGATCCTGGCCATCCCGCCCCGCCGTGACCCTGGCGACGTCTGCTGCAAGTGGCGATTCTCGATGCGCGACGAGGACGACCCCGAGCACGTTCCGGTGACACTCACCTCCAAGCCTGACCGCTCGGAGACGTGAGCGCCTTCCGAGGAGTCACAGCTTCTGATCACGTTCGAAGCCTGAACCCGCGACGCGCTGAACGGACGCGCCGGCGCGGCAATCGAGAACCTTCTGATCGAGGAGGCGGATGCCCGTGGAGATCGACCTTTCTGGCGGACTGAGCGATGGCCTCGAATACGTCTTCGCCGAACGGCCTGCCGATCCTGAGATGCGCGAGTCCGTCAACGCGTGGATCTGGGATACCGAGGGCGAAGTCGGCCTCCCGCGCGTCGGCGTCGAAGCGGTCGGCGATCAGTGGGAGACGCACGACGTCCAGGTCAACGTCGCGCTAACCGACGGTCGGGTGTACAGCATCCTCGGACCTGGATCACGGCACGAATCGGTTGGAACCGACGGCGTTGCCCGCGTGCTCGGAGCTGGTCCGCTGTCGTTCGAACTCATCGAGCCATACCGCGCTTGGAGGATGCATCTCGGAGGCGAGGCTGCCGCGAACACGGTGGCGGCCCAGATCGATGGCGCCTTTCCGGGCCAAGGCGAACCCATCGAGATCGAAGCCGAGGTCAGGCTCGAGCCAGCCGTTCCGCCATGGATGAACGGCGCCATGCTCGAGGAAGCCAAACACGTGCTCGACACGCAGGAAGAGGGTGACCTCATGGGTCACCCTTGGCGCTTCGAACAACTCTGCCGCGCCACCGGGTCACTTCGGATCGGCAACGAGACCTTCCAAATCAACGGTGCCGCCAACCGCATCCGCCGGCAAAGCATCCGACGACTCGCGAAGTTCCGGGGTCACGTTTGGCAGGCATGCCTGTTTCCGAGCGGAAGGGGCTTTGGTTACATCGCCTATCCGCCACGCCGCGACGGCAAGGCCACGTACAACGAGGGATACGTTTTCGAGGGCTCAGGCGATCTCGTTCCAGCCCGTGTTGTCGACGCTCCGTGGCTCTCCTCCTTGACACCAAAGAGAGAAGATGTGTCCTGCATCGTCGAGACCGTCACGGGAGCGGTCTTCAGGATGACCGGAGACACCACCGCGTCGACGTTCATGGTCATGCCCCCTGAGGTGGGCGGCGGGCTTCAGCTGCAGCAAGCCCTTGCTCGTTACAACTGGGATGGGGAAGACGCGATCGGAATGCTCGAGAGATCCTCGGTAGCGGGGAACCACGACTAACTACGCACAGCGACGTGAGGCAACAGACACATCGTCGACGTTGACGATCTTCTGCGCGCCGCGCAGGACAGAACCGGGCTCTCGGACTTCGGCGGAGACTCCTTCCGAGAAGGTCTCGAGCAGTTGGTTCGCTCGCTCCGTGGCGAGGCCAAACTGAACGCCGTCGGGGAACTCGCGCTGCCAGAACTGATCATCAAACATCTCTCACAGCGCCTGGAGATTGAGTCTTGGTACTCCCGGTTCCCGGACATCGAGGACGAGCCGATCCTCGAGCCCCTCATCGGTCTCGGCCTTCCTCGTACCGGATCGACGGCCTTGTCCTTCCTGCTCGCCGAGGACCCGAATTCGCGCTCGCTCAGACGCTGGGAGGCAGCAACTCCCTGCCCGCCTCCCTCTACGGTGAGCGGGACAGATCCACGCATCTCCCAAGTGGAGGCCGAGCAGGCGCTCATTGACGAACTGGCTCCTCGTCTCGCCGCCCTCGTGCCCACGACTCCTACCGGACCGGAGGAGTGTCAGGACCTCATGGCACTCGACTTCAAATCGCACTACTTCCAAGCCTTTGCCCACGTGCCCTCCTACTCCGATTGGCTCCTCGATGCCGATCTGAGCACGACCTATCTCTACGAGCGGAGAGCCCTCAAGCTCCTGCAATGGGGCGAACCAGCAAAGCCCTGGCGATTGAAGTGCCCCTCACACCTCCTCTGGCTCGAGCATTTGAACAAGGCGTTCCCGGACGCCCGCTTCGTGATGACCCACCGAGACCCGACCGACGTCATGTTGTCGGTTGTAGATCTGTACGCGGAGGTAGGACGGCAGTTCAGCGACGACGTGGATCCTTTGTACCTGGGCGATCTGAACGTGCGCCACTGGACGACCGCCATGGAGCGCGTCGTGGAGTTTCGCAGTGCCCACGGAGACCGCCGGTTCTTCGACATGGACTTTCGGGAGGTCCAGCGCGATCCGGTGGGCCAGGTTCACCGCCTCTACTCATGGCTCGGAGAGGATGTGACCCCAGCCTTCGAGGATGGGATGCGTAAGTGGTGGGCGCGCCATGGGGCAGATCGAGAGGCCAACATCCACCCTGAAGCCAGCGAGTTCGGGCTCGATGTGGAGGAGCTGCGGATGCGATTCGCGCCTTACACCGCCAGGATCGGCGAATGGACAGCGAGGGAACCACTCTGAGCGACGGACCTGTATTCGAACCTCGCAGCCGGCCGCTCGCCGGCCGTCGGTGACGACACCTCTACGCCCCACTGCATCGGTGCAGCTGACAGCCTTTTCGTCGACTGGTTGAACAGGCACATGAATTCACCCGAACGACTCGCGTGGGCTACAGAACTGGCTGCAGATCCGCGAGTACGAGGTCGGCGGGCCGGTCGACCCCCCGCTCACCCCGACCAACGGGCTCCGATCTAGCGCGCCGACGTCGGTTCCGTTGAACCCTCACACCAGGTGATCGGGGACGAAATACTTCAGCGCCTCCCCATGGCACGATGAGACGGTGGATACCGACACCTGGGAGAAGGCCGATCTCTATGACCCGGACGATCCCGGGGCCGACGGGCGTCGGGCGCTCCTTGAGTACCTCACCGCGAGAGGCGCCACCCTTGACCAGATGACCGAGGCCCACCGGCTGGGGAGGCTCCCCGCTGTCGCTGGAGACCTGGCGCGAGGCCCGAAGCCAGCGACCTTGTCGGTGGAGGCGGCGGCGACTCGATCTAGCGTCCCGGTTGAGCGCATTCTGCGGGTGCTGCTGGCGGCAGGGCTGCCGGTGACCTCCGATAGCCAGCTGCCCGAGGACGTGATTGCGCTCATGGAGGCCTTCGAGCAAGGAGCCGTCCTGATGGGGGAGGAAGCAATCTTGGCCTTTACCCGGGTGTTGGGTGCAGCCGCCTCAACGATCGCTGAGGCGGCTGTGGCTCTCTTCAACGCCGAGCTCGGCCCGGGGAGCGATCGCAACGGATCAGACGAGTTGGCTCGCGCCAAGGCGTCTGAAGCGGCGACGGCGTCCTTCACCAGTGTCCCAGAGGTGCTGTCCCGAGTCCTACTGATTCAGTTCGACCGGGCCACCCAACGCGTCCCGATGACCCGGGGTTGGTCAGCACCCGCCCACCAAACCGGTGGTGAGGAGGCCAGGAGGTCTGGTGAGTTCGTCGCGCTGGGCTTCGTCGACTTGGTCGGTTCTACCCGCTGGGCCGAACGGCTGAGCCTGCGGGAGCACAGTTTGGCGTTGTCCCGCTTCGAGTCAGCCGCCTGGTCGAGCGCGGTCCTGAGCGGTGGGCGGGTGGTCAAGATGATTGGCGACGAGGTGTTCTTCACCGCCCCATCAGTCGATGCCGCCTGTCGCATCGGGATCGAGGTTTGTCAAGCGGCGGCGGCGGACTCGCTGCTGCCACCGGCGCGGGGAGCCGTGGGGGAAGGTGCGGTGACGCCGAGAGAGGGGGATTACTTCGGCCCCTTGGTGAACCTGGTCTCGCGCCTGGCCAAGGTCGCTGCGCCAGGCACCTTGGTAGTCACCGAGGAGGCGGCTGGGGCCCTATCCACCGATCGCTGGACCCTCCGCAAGATCGACCAAGTGGCAGTGCGGGATATAGACCGCCAAATTCGCGTCTTCGCGGTCAGTAGCGCGGCCGAGTGATCAGCGCTCACGCGATTGCAACGCAATCGGGGTCGATGAGTGCGTCACCTTCCCGGTGATATGGGCTAGGGCGAGCATCCCGACCAGAGTCTTAAGCGGACTCCTCGAGCGATGGAGGAGCGGGGCTCCGCCCCTCGCCTCGTAGCGGGCGAGCCAGACGTGCACCGTGTCGCGATGCACGCCGAACTTCTCGGCACCTCGGCGACCCGCATCCGGTCTCGGATGATCGCCAAGACGGCATCGTAACGCTTTTCCACGTGTTCCACCTTGCTGGGCTCCCTGAGCATCGGCCAACTCCTGCGGCTCGACGCAGGCTGGTGGGCAAGGTGTCGGCCACCAGCCGAACACGTGTCGGCGATCACCCGAAGGCGCAATGCCGGGGATCACCGGGAACCACAGAGGAACAACAGCTCTAAGACAACGGCCCAACAACTCGAAAGCCGGGCCTCAGACTTCGGCACCCTCCTACCGGTGGTACGAATCTGGCTCGGCCGAGGTGCATTTACGCACTTCACACCATGAATCTAGTATTGCCACCTGACACGTAGACACCACTCGGAGCAGTGGGCCGCACTCCTCATGGGGCCTTCGTCATCTTCTAAGCTCGCCGCGAAAGAAGAGGATGATGAGCGAAAGCCGCGAATGGCGTTCGGTGATAGCGGCGAGGGGCAATCAGGCGGGATGACGAATTGCATGGTCAACCAGGCGACCGTGTTGGATTCCACGGCGGGCTCGTACGAGGTGCTCGTATCGGTCGGTGGCATCAGCGATCACGTGCACTTCAGGTCCGAGACGCCCCTAGGCAACGACGACGCGTTGTTGCCGATGGCTCTTGAGCCGTCCATGCGGGTCGGCGGCGTGCTGGATCTCCCGCGAGGCCTGTCACCGAGCATCCGTTCGTCCTGCCCGAAGATCCAAGACTTGCTAGCTGACTGGTCTGGAAGAAGCGGGGTACCTCAATTCGAACATGTAGAAGTGCGGACGAGCGACCGACCAAGCGAGCCGGCAAAAGGCCGGGGAGTCGGTGCGTTCTTCACCAGTGGACTGGACTCGACCTACACGGCTCTCAAACACAGCGACGAGATCACTCACCTCATCTATGTGGACCGCTTCGACCTTCCGCACGCGAGCTCGGCGGTGCGCGAGGCCGCACTGATGTCCGTTCGATCTTCGGCGGCGAACCTGAACAAGCAGCTGATCGAAGTAGAGACCAACCTACGCGACTTCTCTGACCGCTGGGTATCTTGGACCTTTTATCATGGCGCGGCGCTCGCCACGGTGGCTCTCCTCTTGTCGCAGCAATTGTACAAGGTCTATATCCCGTCGAGTTTGGCGCTATGGCAAATCGGCCCATGGGGGTCCCATCCAAGTCTCGACCCCCTCTGGGGGACGGACAGTATGGCCATCGTCCACGACGGCTCCGAGGCCGACCGTATCCAGAAGATCCGCGCGATAGCCGAGCATCCTGGAGCCCTCTCGCATCTTCGCGTGTGCTGGGAGAACGCCGGTGACACCGAGGAGTCCCAGAACTGCGGCACCTGCGAGAAGTGCCTGCGCACGATGCTTTCACTGTGGCGATGCGGGCTTCTTGAGCGTGCGACCTCGTTTCCAGACCACATCGACCCGTGGGCGGTAGTCCGCGCGAGACTTCCTCGACCTGACATAGACATTCGATCCCAGTGGCACGATGCCTTTGTGTACGCCATCAAAGTTCGCGAGCCGGCGCTGTCCTGCGTGCTCGCGCTCGTCCTGGTCAGAGCGAGTTTGGCTCAGAGGTTCGGCGATACGAAGTGGAATCTGTGGCGGTTAGGCGCAACCAGACGGCTCGCGGAGTGGCGCCGCGGCCGTCGCTCACGGCTCGACGGGCCGAACCCGCGAGCACTCTCGTCGAGAGCGGTGCGGCCACATGGGCAGAACGAAGATGCGCGGACGCAGCGAGAAGTGACCGCCGACTGATGGGGCGCAGGGGTATCGGGGAGCCGAACCATAGCGGAAGTCGTCCCTTCACGGGTTCGGAGAGCGCGAATTCGGACGCCGGAGGAGCGAGCGATGCCACGAGGCAGCGATCGTCCGTGATGCTCGATCTCGCTTCTGCAGTGGCGACGCAGCTTGACAGCTGCCTCGCCGATACGCGCCGCGTTGTGCTGGTCGGATATCCCGAGCACCACAACGTGGGCGACAACGCGATCTGGGTGGCGACCATCTTCTATCTCCGTTCGCGCGGTATCGCCGTAACCCATCTCACCAACCATCGCCTGTACGACGTGGCCACCGTCAAGCGGAAGCTGTCTTCCGATGCGGCACTCCTCCTACTTGGCGGCGGCAACTTCGGTGACTTGTACCCCGAGAGTCAACAATTGCGCGAAGCGATCGTGGGCGATTTTCCCAACACGACGATTCTTCAAATGCCCCAGTCCGTTTACTTCGATGAGGCCGCTACGAGAGACGCGACGCTCGAGCGTTTCGCTGCGCATCCGCGCCTCACGGTGCTAGCGCGTGACGAGCAATCGCTGCGAGCGCTGTCAGGTGCCGGATTGAAGTCGCGGCTCTGCCCGGATGTCGCCCATCTCCTCTTGCCAAGTCTGCATGCGCGACCGGGGTCGGGGACCCTTGTCCTCGCGCGAGCCGACAAGGAACGTGCGCATCCGACTGATGTCTACCCGAGCAGCTGGAAGGATTGGGACATGGCGCCGAGAGACGCGCCTGAGCAGATCCGCCGGGCGCTCCGGTTGGTATCTATCGTGTCCAGGTTGGGACCGAGCACGGAAGTCAAACTCTGGCAACATTGTTGGACCACTTTTGCCAAAGTCAGCCTCGCGCGGGGAGTTCGGCTCATCGAGGACTATGAGACCGTGGTGACCGATCGGCTCCATGGGGTAATTATCTCCCGCATGCTTGGTCGGCGCGTCATCGCGGTTGACAACAGCTACGGCAAAGTCTTTGGGTACCTTGACACCTGGCTTCGTCACGATCCCTGGATCGAACGCGCTCCGGACCACTCGACCGCTATAGCCCTGGCGCTCCAAAACTGACCGTGGCCGGACACCGAGTGACTACAAGGGTCCTGAAGCCGTGCTCGGCTTCTTGGCACAGCTCAGGGAACGGAGCGGAGGGACCTTCCGTATCGAGGTTCTCGACGTGCTGAGTGAGGCCGAGCGGGCGGTCGTCCTCCAGCGCGAGACGGCGAGACGGAACGACAAGGCCCTCGATGAGATCGTGGTGATCGATTTCGAGATCCACCACGAGAAGATCACCGAGGTGACCGTCTATCACGCCGATGCCTACCACTTCGACGAGTTCTGGAAGCACGACTGACCGCAGAAGGGGGGCGACACGATGAACGTACCCGTTACTGAGTTGGGAGCATGTCCGGGCTGCGGGAGCAGGAGCCTGATCCCCGTGACGGCTGACGAGGAGACCAACTTCTTCTGCGACGTCTGTGTGCTGTGCTGGCACCCGTTCGAGGGGCGTGCCGACCTCATGAACCCGCAGGCTAGTTCGGCGTGTGAGCTGGGCAAGACCGCGTGTCTTACCCGAAGAGGGCCATTCGCGTTGGCAAGTTGGATGTGAAGGCCCAACCTTGACGACGTGAATGGCAAGACCTAGGGAGCCTGGCATGACTGCCTTACAAAGTCGCATCGTACTTATCACCGGAGCTGGTGCCGGGATTGGCCGGCTGCTCGCTGCGGAGGCCGCCTTCCGCGGCGCGACGCCCGTCCTTTGGGATCTCGATGAAGGCAAGCTTGCCGCGGCGCTTGGCGAAGTGCAAGGCGTCGCAGGCGGACTGGCACGAGGCTATGTCTGTGATGTGAGTGATCGCGAGGGCGTGTACCGCACGGCGGAACGCGTTCGTGCTGACGTTGGCGATCCCGAGGTGGTGGTCAACAACGCTGGCGTCGTGAGTGGAGCATGCCTGCTCGATACTCCCGACGAGCGGATCCGTCGGACCTTCGAGGTCAACGTCCTGGCACTCTACTGGGTCACCAAGGCATTCTTGCCGGCGATGCTGCGACGGAACCAGGGGCACCTCGTGACGGTAGCCTCAGCGGCTGGCCTCGTCGGTGTCGCTCGTCAGACCGATTACTCCGCCAGCAAGCATGCCGCGGTAGGCTTCAACGAGTCCCTCCGAGCCGAACTGCGGGAGATTGCACCAGGCGTCAAGACGACCGTGGTGTGCCCCTACTACATCGACACCGGCATGTTCGAGGGCGTGCGCACTCGTGTGCCGTGGCTTCTACCGATCTTGCGACAGCGCGATGTCGCGTGCAAGGTCGCCGATGCCATCGAGCATGATCGCCGACTTCTCGTCCTGCCTCCAGCGGTCCGTCTCTTGGCGGTCCTTCGCATCTTGCCGCCGAGGACGTTTGACTGGTTCATGGATCTCCTGGGTGTCAATGCGTCCATGGACCACTTCGAAGGCCACGGCAGCGCACCTGCGCCCTGATCGCCCACTTGTTCGGACTCCCAATCGGCGACAGCTCTGGTAGTGATAGCGGAGCAATTACACCCCAGACGTGGGAGTATCAGACCCACGTCGACGGTCCGCCGTCCCTGGCCAAGCCAGGAGGATTCGTTCGCGCCGAGAATACGATCCTCACCGGCTGACGTGGTGACCGGCTATACGATGCGTTGGCTGTCGAAGTCCCCGAGATGTCGGTTCCGCAGAACGGTTGGGAGGAAACGGGCGCGAATCCATTGCGCTGCGCTTGCATCATCCAGGTCCACTGCTCTTGGGCAGGTCGTGCCCGAAGATCGTGGCATAGTCGATGCCCTGGAGGAGCATTCCGTTGTCGTTGTAAGACGTCAGTCCGCCTACGCGGAGCTGGCGCGACATTTTCGCGTCGTTGCGCTTACCATCGCGGCCACGGCCGGGGAATCCGAACCCGAGGGACCTTCCACCTCGAGGACTGTGGCGACGACGTCGTCGCCCTCGCAGATGCCTTGGAACTCTCCACGTTCGTGCCCGTCCGCTACTCGATGGGCGGCCCGATTGCCCAGCTGGTGTGGCGTCGACACCCGGACCGGGTCACCGGTCTGGTCCTCTGCGCGACCAGCAGCACCTTCCGTCCCTCCGGCCGTGCGGTGGCACATCGCCGAACGCATGATCGCTCGGCGGACCAGAAGCTCCGAGTGGATGCAATGGGCATGGAGCAAGCTTCGGCGCAGCGACCTGGTCAAACTCATCGAAGCCGCTCAGGCTCTGGTGCGCTACTCGTCCGACGGCTGGGTCGGTCACATCGAAATTCCCACCGCTGTCATCGTGACCACCGAAGATCGGCTGGTCTCCCCGTCGAGGCAGCAGAAGCTGGCTGCTTGCGTACTCGGTGCCCGGGTTTTCGAGCTCGAAGCCGATCATCCCATCGCCGTGCGGGAGCCTGAGCGCTTCGTTCCGGTCCTCATCGATGCCTGCATGGACATCAGCCACCGGATACGAGATCCGTTGCGGTGATGGATACGGCGTCTCGCTGGACACCAAGCCGCTGAGGACCACCCCCGATCGCTGTGTCTGCTCCGATTGGAGTGGAGGAGCCTCGTCGGGCACGCCAGGACGGCGACTCCGTGGGCGGGTTCGCCTGTCGGTTATCGGTGACACACGCGACATCACCACGGCGGCCGATGGCTGTCTGGCCGGTCGAAGCATCATTCCCCAGGTACGCCACGCGCACTTCGGGATTCGCCCTGATTTCGTCGGGTGGCCCGCTCGCGATCAGGGTTCCCGAATCGAGGACGTGGACCAGGCTGCAAAGACGCATCACCAAGTCGACGTCGTGTTCCACCAGGAGCACGGACACGCCACGTTCGACCGCCACCGTTCGTAGCGTCCTCTCGAACTGCTTGGTGGCCGAGAAGTCCAACCCCGATGAGGGCTCGTCCAACAACAGGACGGTCGGCGACGACGCCAAAGCCCGACCGAGCTCCACCAGCCGAGCCCACCCGAGAGGGAGCCCCATGACCTGTCGGTGCGCCAGCGCTCCCAATCCAAGCAATTCGACCAAGGCATCGATGCGCGACCGCTCGTCCGGCCGATCGGAACGGAAGCCGGCCAGAGTGAGCATGTCCGACCACAAGCGCCGTTTGGCGTTTCTGGCCCGGTGTGCCAGCAAGAAGTGCTCACGCACCGTCAGGTCGAAGAACAGCTCGGGCTTCTGGAACGTCCGGGCCATTCCCCGAGCGAACCGTCCTTCCGGCGGGACCTCAGTGACGTCGTGCCCGTGGAGCAGCACCTGGCCGTGCGAAGGACGAAGCAAGCCAGACATCACACCAAAGAGCGTGCTCTTGCCGGCACCGTTGGGGCCAATCAATCCGACGATGCTGCCCGGAGGTACCGCCAAGTCGACGTCGCTCAGGGCAATCAGACCACCGAACGTGACGGTGATCCCATGACACGCCAGACGCTCTTCGCTCACTCTTTGAGCCTTCTTCTGCTCGAGCCCCATCCCAGGCTCTCCCGCCGGATAGGAGGACCTCTCGGCGTCAGGACGGTCAATGTCCCCTTGAGACTCCTCCCCCCGCCCGCTGGACTCCACTTTTTGCTGATGATACGGAAAGAGTCGTCCCCCCGAAAGGGGAGAAGGTCACGAAGGAGCATCGATCGGGGTTGGTGGAGTGGAGCCAAGGATCCTTCTCGAGAGCAGGGTGTCGCGACGCCTGACAGCTTGCTGAAGGATCAGAGCTCGCTGACCGGGATCGACCCGGTTTCGTCTCAGCAAGTGATCACGTGCACAAGCGTGCCAGGCGCGTGCGGTGCGGCGCCTGGAGCGGCAATATTGAGGCGTATGGTCGCCGCAGTGCTCAACCCGAGGAGATGAACGACGCTTCCAAGTCTCGGGCCGCGGCGATCACTCCACCCGGTGTGGAAGGCACGGTCAGGGTTCGGAACGGCCGGAATCTAGGCTTCGCGGCCTTCGGGCCTCCCGAGGGTCGTCCGGTCCTCTGGTTCCACGGGACGCCGGGCGCACGGCGCCAGATCCCCGAAGCGGTGCGTCAGGCGGCCGAACGGGCCCAGGTGCGCTTCGTCGGCGTGGATCGGCCGGGCACGGGCTTCTCGACGCCCCATCTGTACGGCTCGATGCTCGAGTTCGCCACGGACATCGAGATCCTGCTCGACGAGCTGGGCCTGGCCGAGCTGGCCCTCATCGCGCTGTCCGGTGGCGGACCCTACGCCTTGGCCACCGCCTACGCCATGCCCGAGCGCGTCAGGGTCGTCGGGGTGCTGGGGGGGGTGGCACCCACGCGGGGCCCGGACGCGCCACTCGGAGGCATGGTATCCCTGGCCACTCGCTTCGCGCCGCTCCTGCCCCCCTTGCGGATCCCAATAGGGATGGCCCTGGGCTTCGTGGCGTTGGTTCTCGGCCCAGTCGGCCACCAGGCGGTGCGTGCGTATTCGCTCATCTCGCCTCCGGGCGATCGCGCCGTCCTCGAGCAACCACAGATCGAGGCGATGTTCCTCGACGACCTCATCAACACCCGGGGGCGCCTGCGGGCGGCGGTCAATGACGTGATCCTGTTCACCCGGGACTGGGGGTTCTCACTCGGTGAAGTCAAGGTTCCGGTCAAGTGGTGGCACGGTGACGCCGACCATTTCGTCCCCCTTGCCCACGGCGAGCATTGCGTCAGCCTGATGCCCGACGCCGAGCTCTTCGTCCGGCCGGGGGAGAGCCACCTGGGCGCGTTCGGGGCGGCCAAAGAGGTTCTCGACACGATCCTGGCCACATGGGATTCGGCCGCGAGCGAGGCAACGACCGCGGGACCGTGGCCAGGGTCGCGTCGCTCATCGGCTCGGATACCCTGAGTTGGCGAGGTCATCATCCAGCTTCCACCAGTTCGTTGGTCGAAACGATGAGCAAGAACGCGGACCATGGCACCCCGTGCGCCGACGGGTCCCGATTCGTTCGCAGACGACAGTGGGCCGCCCGGGTCTCGATCCCGGCACCTTGGGATCCGAGAACTGGGATATCTAGCTGGACTTTCGCGCTCATAGAACCTGGTTGAAGCGATGCGCACGTTCACGTGAATCACCCTGAACTCACGTAAATCAGTTCGTTGGGCTACAAGATTGGCTACAGAGTTGGCGAGGGTTGACTCACGCTCCGGACGCGACAGCTGGGGAGCGCCTCGAACTCAACCCCGGCGAGAATCCACAGGGTCGTCAAGGGACGCCGTAGGCGAGCGAGGACACGAGCGCAGCGAGCCCCGGAGCGGGCCCTTGCACGGCCCGGAGAGGGTCCAAGACCACAAAGTGGGTA
>Ga0187784_10002909_pt1 | contig 13781 bp, 11 predicted proteins | sample 1015_SJ02_MP15_2_FD_132964 | JGI IMG/M metagenome (GOLD analysis project Ga0187784, IMG submission 132964) | Tropical peat soil microbial communities from peatlands in Department of Meta, Colombia - 1015_SJ02_MP15_20_MG | ecosystem: Environmental > Terrestrial > Soil > Wetlands > Peat | place...
GAAACTGCGGGCAGGCTTGGCAGGAATCTGAGGCATAAGAGAACAATGTAGCAGAGTAGCGGCAGTGACGTGGCGCCGCGTGGGCTTGGGAGCCTTCGCGTCCTTTGCGTCATCCCGAAGGCCCGCGTTTTCACCAGCGGGACGAGGGATCTCCCGCGCAACGGCTTTGTGCAAGCGAGATCCTTCGCTCCGCCTCGCTGCGCTCGCCCCTGGCTGAAGCCGAGGGTCTACCAGAGAACGGCTCCGCTCAGGACGACGCCCCTGCCAGCAGCCCATCAAGAATTAACTGAGCCACCACTAAGAAAACCGCGCGAGTTGGCTCCGCAGATGCCGGACAATTACAATGCCCTTCCCGATCCCTGGAGGCGCGCAGTGAGCCTTATCTCGATCGCTCGCCGCAGTCTGATCTTCCTTGTTCTTCCCGCCGCCTTCGCCGCCGCCCAAACCGCCGAGCAGAAGACGGCGCGCTACTTGGACTCGGTTCGCAAGCAGCCGTCGCTGCTTCTGGCCTTTCTGCACGATATGCCCAAGGGCGGCGACCTTCACAATCATCTCGACGGTGCCACTTACGCCGAAGACCTGATCGACTTTGCCGTCTCCGATGGTCTCTGCGTCGATCGCACAACTTCGGGCCTAATCGCCCCTCCCTGCGATTCTTGCGAAAAGTACACGCCCAAGCCCGGCATCCGCTGCGCCTACGACGACCACGTTCTCTACAACCAGATCATCGACGCGTGGTCTATGCGTAATTGGCGGCCCGGCGACGAATCCGGCCACGACCATTTCTTCGCCACCTTCGACAAATTCAGCCTGGCTTCGCACGGCCACGTTGCCGATGCCATTGCCTCGGTCATCAACCGCGCCGCCCGTGAGCATGTGCAGTACATCGAATTCATGCACACCGCCGACGGACGAGCTGCGGCCGAGCTAGGCATGAAACTTGGCTGGGACAGCGACTTTGCCAAAATGCGCGACCGTCTGCTGGACGGCGGTCTGAGGGAAATCGCCGCAGCAACCAGCAAGACTCTGGCCGACAACGAAACCCGCGTCCGCGCGGAACTGAAATGCGGCACGACTGAGGCCGAGCTCGGGTGCAGCGTCACTGTCCGCTATCTCTATCAGGTTCTGCGCGGCCTCCCGCATGAAGCCGTCTTCGCACAGATCCTGCTCGCATGCGAACTTGCCTCTTCCGACGCGCGCTTTGTCGGCCTCAACCTCGTCATGCCAGAAGACTGGTACGTTCCCATTCGCGACTTCAACGAGCACATGGCCATGCTCGATTACCTGCACGGGGTTTATCCCAAGGTACACATCACGCTGCACGCCGGCGAACTGGCGATCGGCCTGGTCAAGCCGGAGGATCTTACCTTCCACATTCGCGCCTCGGTCGAGCGCGGCCACGCCGAGCGCATCGGCCACGGGGTTGACATTATGCTGGAAAAAGATCCCATCGGGCTCATGAAGGAAATGGCCGCGCGCAACGTGCTGGTCGAAATCAATCTCACTTCAGAGGACCAGATCCTCGGCGTCAGCGGCGACGACCATCCCCTGCCTATTTACATGAAGTACGGCGTGCCGGTCGCCATTTCGACCGACGATCAAGGAGTGGCCCGCTCCGATATGACTTACGAGTATCTGCGCGCGGTCCAGGACTTTCATCTCTCATACACGGAATTGAAGCGCATGACTCGCCAGAGCCTGGAACACAGTTTCCTGCCCGGAGCGAGCTTGTGGGCGCAGACGAGGCCGGCATTTCACACGGCCGCGGCTTGCGCATCAGACGCTTTAGGCGGAGAGAAACCGTCCGCCACTTGCGCGAGATTCCTCGCAGCGAACGCCCGCGTCCGCGAGCAATGGAGGCTGGAGAAGGAATTCGCCAGGTTCGAAAAGTCCTTCTAGCAGAGACGAACCTGGCTTCCGGAGATGACTCTTCGGAGTGGAAATCGCCGCAGCCGAGTCGCAGTTGAAGGAAACTTCGCGTCAATTGAATGCGCCTGGAGAGCCACAGACCGTCGCGAAGGGCAGACATTTGCGGCAAAGGCTCTCACGATGACAAGGCCGATGTTTCTTGCCCTGCTGCCGAGGTGCGGGCATCCTTTTGCAAAACGCTCAAATCCAACAGTGGGGCGTTGTTAAGATGTCTGGGGTGACGGCATGAGTTTCAGGGAGGTGGTATGTCCGCTGACATGCCTGTCACATCGCTGCGTGCCCTTTGCGTAGCGGGACTGGTTGCAGTCACCTCGTTGCCCTCTGCTCTTGCAGGCCCCGCGTCGGCGCTCCAATCAACCTCGCCCGCAGCCAAGGCCCAGATCGTCGAAGCCTACCGAAATCTCCCACTCAGCTTTGAGGCCAACACAGGGCAAGCGGATAAGGACGTGAGGTTCCTTTCGCGGAGCAAGGATCATGGGCTGTATCTGACGGGCAATGAAGCCGCCCTGGTGCTGTGCCGCGGCTCTATGGATCGCGTCCAACCAAATCCTCGCCGAGCCATCCGAAAACCCTTAGCGTGCGACGTGGTGCGTATGCAACTGGCGGGAGCAAACAGCAAAGCAGACCCAGTGGGCGAAGAACAGTTGCCGGGCACCGTCAACTACTTCATCGGAAGCGACCCAGCCAAATGGCACACCAGCATTCCTACCTATGCGAAGGTGCGCTACTCGGGCGTTTATCCCGGTATCGACCTGGTTTATTGCGGCACCCAGCGGCGGGTCGAGTTCGATTTCGTGGTCGCGCCGCATGCCGATCCAAGAGCTATTCGGCTACGGTTCAGCGGGCCGAACCGTCTGCGGCTGGCGGCGAACGGCGATCTCATCCTAAGCACGGCCAGCGGGTCGCTTAGACTTTGTAAACCGTCTATTTATCAGGAGGTGAATGGCCGGCGCGTTCCGAGCACGGGACGGTTTGCAGTGTTGGCGAAGGACACGGTTGGATTGCGATTGGGAAGTTACGACCGCAACAGGGAACTGGTGATCGATCCAGTGCTCGAGTATTCGACGTTTCTAGGCGGGAGTGGCGACGCGAAGCAAGCCCTTATCGGCGGCTGGGCCTCTGCAGTTACAGTGGATGCCGCAGGCGACGCGTATGTGACCGGCGCCACGCTTTCGACCGACTTTCCAGTAACACCGGGAGCTTTCCAGACCACGAACCAAGCTGGCGCCAATGGTGGCTCGAATGTATTCGTGACCAAGCTGAATGCGACAGGTACAGAACTTGTCTATTCCACGTACCTGGGCGGAAGCATGGGCGACCAGGGCAACGCGATTGCGGTGGATGCGGCAGGTGATGCGTACGTAACGGGAGGGACATACTCCAACGATTTTCCAGTGACAACGGGGGCCTTCCAAACATCGAACAAAGGCGCAGCGAACGGGGGAAACGCATTCGTTACCAAGTTGAATCCGACCGGTACGGCACTGGTTTATTCCACCTTCCTGGGCGGAAGCCTCAGCACTTCGGGGAGTGGGATTGCCTTGGATGCGGCAGGAGACGCGTACGTCGCTGGCCAGACGAACGCCACCGATTTTCCGGTAACGGCAGGGGCCTTCCAGGCAAAGAATAACGCGGCAGCGAGCCAAACCAGCAACGCGTTCGTCGCTGAGCTGAACCCGGCGGGCAGCGCACTGGTGTACTCCAGCTATCTTGGCGGCAGCGGGGCGCCTATTATCAACGGAGGCATCGGGGCGTGCTGGAGCGCTCAAGGGCCACGTGAGGAGGATGGAGCCACTGCGATTGCGGTTGATGCGGCGGGCAACGCGTATGTGACGGGCGCGGCAGTCTCGACTGATTTTCCAGTCACCGCGGGCACCTACCAGACGCAGAATAACGCCGGGGCGAACCAAATCACCAACGCGTTCGTTACCAAGTTGAATCCGACTGGAACTGCACTGGTGTATTCCACCTTTCTGGGCGGAAGCGGTTTCATGTGCGCCGACATATTAGGGGGTCACGCGTACGCTGGAGACGCGTCCTTGGCGCTCGCGATCGACAGCGCCGGCGACGCCTACGTTGCGGGAATTGCCTTTTCTTCCAATTTTCCCGTTACCCAAGGGGCCTTCCAAACAAGCAATCGCTTCAGTTACAAGGGCGAGGGCGGTCCCAACGCCTTCGTCACCAAGCTGAACCCTTCGGGAACAGCGCTGGTGTACTCGACCTACGTGGGCGGGAGCGGCGGCTTCATCTTTATCGTGCCGGAGGGCTACGTGTTCGGTGGAGACCAGGCGACCGGGCTGGCGATCGACACCTTGGGCAACGCCTACATCGCCGGAAGCACAGCCTCGGCCGATTTCCCGGTGACCGCAGGCGCGTTTCAGTCCACAAACAACTATCCGGTGGACAGCGGGTACAACGCGTTCGTAGCCGAGGTAAACCCGGCGGGCAGCGCGCTGATCTACTCCACCTACCTGGGAGGGAACGGCTCCAACCCCAACGTTGAAAGCAGCGAAACTTTGGTCGCGATTGGCGACGTGGCGAACGGGTTGGCTCGAGATGGCTCCGGCAACGTGTACGTGGCGGGAGCGGCCGAGTCTGCCGATTTTCCGGTTTCGAGCGGGGCTTTCCAGACGGCAATTCAGGCGGGGGAAAACCCCTTTGTCGCCAAGCTAAATATGAGCGCGACGTCAGCCGCGCTTACGCCGACGGTGACGGTGACGCCGGCTTCCTCGACCATCACCTCAGGTCGCGCGCTGCCGGTAGTAGTTGCCGTCAGCGGTGGATCCGGCAATCCTACGCCCACTGGCACGGTGACGCTGGTCAGCGGCACTTTCGCTTCACAGCAGAGCACTCTCAGCGAGGGCAGCGCAACGATCACCATTCCTGCCGGTTCGTTGCCCGCCGCGCCCGCAGGAAATGTCAATGGGGATGAGCTGACAGCCAATTACGTGCCGGACACAGCAAGCTCCTCGACGTACAACTCTTCTACTGGAACGACGACGGTGTCCGCCATCTGGCCGAACATCTCCGTGACCCCATCCGCAACGACCCTCACTTGGGCGCAGTCTCAGTCGCAGGCTCTTTCGGTGGCCATTGCCGTCACTGCGGGAACCGGCGATCCGACGCCGACCGGCACGGTGACGCTCACCACCGGCAGTTGGAGTTCCGCAGCCACCGCGCTGTCGGCCGGCAGCGCGACGATCACCATTCCCCCGGCCACGCTGACGACTGGCTATAACACTTTGAACGCCAACTACTCTGGCGACAGCAACTATGCGCCGGAGAGCCCTGCCGGCAGCGTACGCGTCACCGTCGGCTCGGTCACTGTGTCGGTCGTGCCCTCGTCATCGACGATTAGTTCCACGCAGGCTCTGCCCGTAACCATTACCGTCAGCGCCGGAAGCGGCAGCCCAATGCCCACTGGCACGGTATTGCTGAGCGGCGGCAGCTACCTTTCCCAGGAAACGCCGCTGACGGGTGGCAGCGCAACCATCACCATCCCCGGTGGCGCGCTACCTACTGGTGTTGACACCCTGCAGGCCTACTACATCAATGGCAACTACGCCAATGCCTCTGGGCAGGGCACTGTGACCGTCACGAGCGGAACTCCCGGCTTCACGATCAGCGGCACAGCGGTTACAGTCCTCGCTGGCGGCACCACGGGAAACACATCCACCATTACCGTGACACCGGCTAACGGCTTCACCGGCAGCGTGGCGCTGACGGCGGCTGTCACCTCCGCACCGAGTGGCGCGCAGGATCCACCCACCCTTAGCTTCGGCTCGACCGGCTCAGTGGACATTACCGGCCCTACTGCGGGTACGGCCACGCTCACCATCACGACCACGGCAGCTAGCAGCTGCAGCCAGGCCTATCAAGCGCAGCGCGGATTTCCCTCGTATAGCGGAGGCGCGGTTCTGGCCTGCGTACTGTTCTGCGGCATCCCGGTGGGGCGGCGCAGCCGGCGCACTGTACTCGGCATGTTATTGCTCCTCGTCGCTCTCACGCTCGGCTTGCCGGCTTGCGGCGGAAGTGGCAACTCAACTTGCAAGGCCACAAACGGCACTACACCAGGAAGTTACACCATCACCGTGACGGGGACTTCAGGGGCCACCACGTCTCCCGGTACGGTGACTCTTGTTGTGCAATGACTCTGATGCCGCGTGCCGCTGGTCGAGACCAACCTCACCTCCAACGACCAGATTCTCCGTGTTCACCGGCGATGACCACCCCTGACCATCTACAATGAGGTACGGCGTTCCCGTCGCGATTTCGACTGAGTACGAAGGGTCGCCGGTTCCGACATGACCCATGAATATCTCCGGGCGGTGCAAGATTCTCATCATTTCCCACACACCGAATTGAAGCGCGTGACGCGGCAGAGTTTGGAGCACAGTTTCTTGCCCGGAGCGAGCCTTTGGGCGCAGACGAAGTCCACATTCCGCACGGCTGCAGCTTGCGCATCCGACGCGTTAGGCGCAGAGAAACCCTCCGCGACTTGCGCCAAATTCCTCGCGGTCAACGAACGTGCGCGAGAGCAGTGGCGACTGGAGAAGGCGTTTGCCGAATTCCAGAGGAAGTTCTAAGGAAGTACTGATTAAGTTCAGGGAAACCACAGCCTACCCTGAGCTTGTCGAAGGGGTTCTCGACTTCGCGGGATAAAAGTGGCATATCCCGTTGAGATAGAATGACCCAGTCCTCTTGAGGAGACAAAGAAAAGTATGCGCGTTGGAGCCTTTACTCCGTTGCTGTCGCAGCTCCCTCTCCCGGCAGTTCTGAAGAAACTCGCCGCCCTCCAGATCAGTACAGTCGAATTAGGCACGGGGAATTACGTCGGCGATGCGCACTGCAAGCTCTCGATGCTCGAGAATACTTCGGCTCTGACCGACTTCAAGAAGATTCTCACCGATCACGGTTTTAGCATCAGCGCGCTGAGCTGCCACGGCAACCCGCTACATCCCGATAAGGATCGCGCAAGCCACGATCGGGAGGTGAGCCGCAAGACGATTCTGCTCGCCGAAAAGCTGGGCGTTCCTGTGATGATCGATTTCTCTGGATGTCCCGGTGATTCTCCTGGCGCGACTGCGCCCAATTGGGTCACCTGTCCTTGGCCGCCCGACTTCCTGAAGGTGCTCGATTGGCAGTGGAATGAAGTGGTCGCGCCTTATTGGACCGAACACGCGAAGTTCGCCGCAGACCACGGGGTGAAAATCGCTGTCGAGATGCATCCCGGCTTCGTCGTCTATAACCCTGAGACCACGCTGAAGCTGCGATCGATGGCGGGGCCGAACGTAGGTTGCAACTTCGACCCCAGCCATCTCTTCTGGCAGAATATCGATCCTGCGGCCGCAGTGCGAGTGCTCCAGGATGCAATTTTCCACGTCCACGCGAAAGATACGCAGATCTTCCCCGGCAACCTGCCGCGGACGGGCGTGCTCGATACCAAGCCTTACACCAGGGAACGCGATCGCAGTTGGATCTTCCGTACGTGCGGTTACGGCCACGGGGCGAGTTTTGGAGCGAACTGATTTCTACTTTGCGGATGTTCGGCTACGATTACGTTCTTTCCATCGAGCACGAAGACAGCCTGCTTTCGCCGGAAGAGGGACTGACCAAGGCTGCGAGTTTTCTCAACGGCATCGTGATCCGTGAGCAGCCGGGCGCCGTCTGGTGGACTTAGTCTCGTTCATCAGACGCTCGCGAAGGGAAAACTAGTGTCATGAGTCAGAAATTGATTGAATAATTTGGTCGGACAAGCCAATCGAGGCCGCAACCTCAGGGGCTAAAGCCCGCATTTTCAAAGGCGCTTTCGACGCGGCTGAAGCCGCGCCCTTTCGAAGCATCGTACCTTGTTAAACGAACTTTAGACTCAGGACACCAGATGAAACCGATCAGGACCGCGATCATTGGCACCGGCTTCATGGGCCGCGTGCATCTGGAAGCCGTCCGGCGCATTGGCTCCGTGGAGGTCGCAACGGTGGCGGGACGGAACCGAGAGGCTGCCCGTCGTCTGGCGGCCTGTTTCTCCATTCCCACGGTTACCACTGACTATCGAGAGATCCTTCGCGACTCAGCAATTGATGCTGTGCACATCTGCACCCCGAACGCGCAGCACTTCCCGATGGCCAAGGACGCGCTCCTTGCAGGGAAGCATGTGCTCTCGGAAAAGCCGCTGGCCACGAGCGCCGCGCAGGGCGAAGAGCTGGTTGCGATTGCAGCCCGCCAAGGACTGCGGAACTGTGTCTGCCACAACCTGCGCTACTACCCCATGGTGCAACAGATGCGCCGCATGCGCGAGGCCGGCGATCTAGGTGAGATTCTCGTGGTCCAGGGCACTTACTCGCAGGATTGGCTTTTGTACGACACCGACTGGAACTGGCGGGTCGAGACAGCCGCGGGCGGACCGTCGCGCTGCATGGCGGACATCGGTTCGCACTGGTTCGATATGGCGGAGCACATCACCGGCCTGCGCGTGACCACGCTTTGCGCCGACCTGCAGACGTTCCACGCGACCCGCAAGCAGCCGAAACATTCGGTCGAGACTTTCGCCAATAAACTTCTTGGGCCGGAAGATTACATTGAGACGAAGGTGGACACGGAGGACTTCGGCGCTGTGATCTTTCGCATGGGCCCGCGTACGCGGGGCGCGGTCACGGCCAGCCAAGTCTCAGCGGGACGCAAGAACGGCCTGTCGATTGAGATCTATGGCACAAAATCCTCCGTCGCCTGGAACCAGGAGCGTCCGGATGAGCTCTGGGCCGGTCAGCGCGATGCCGCCAATCACGTCTACGTGAAAGATCCGTCCTTGCTGAAGCCGGAAGCGCGCTCATATGCCGATCTCCCCGGCGGGCACAGTGAAGGCTACGACGACACATTCAAGCAAGTCTTCCGGCGATTCTATGGCTCGATCAGCACACCCGGTTCGCCGGAGTACCCGCAGTTCGTAGACGGACTGCGTCAACTGACAATCTTGAAAGCAGTGCTGGAGAGCCACAGCACACGTCATTGGATCGATGTATCACCGCCGGGACTTAGCCGCTAGAAGGACTCCGGACGTCCCTACATGGAAGATCGGTCTTTGGTTGCGGATGTCGTGGAGGTTGGGCAGCCTCACGAATGTGCGTCAGAGCCAACACGCGGAGGGCGAATGGCATGAAGAGAAAGCCAGTGGTCTGGTATGTTGACGATCTCCCTGAGAACCTGGACAGGTTCAACAGTCATCACGGCGGAGTATTCACGGTGAGAACGTTTGCTCACGTTGAGGATGTCATGGCGGCACTCGACGCCTCGAAACCTGACGCCCTCCTTTGTGACATTTTCTTTTACGAGAGCGTTGAAGTGGCACAAAGGATGGAAAAGAGCGTGTCCGAGAAGGCGGACGAACTTAGGAAATTTGGTGAGGAGATCGGCGCGGATCGGTCCGATTATCAGGCGGGCATTGGCCTGATAGAAAGGGTATCGGAGCGCTGCCACGGTCAATTCCCGATCTACGCCTACACCTCGAAAGGCCCTTACCTCTTGACTAACAGCGGATTTGACCGCATCGCTGATGCCGGAGCGAAGTGGTTGTTCAAGGGCAAGTTCACGCCTCGCACCGAGCGATTCATCCTGACTCGGGACGTGGAAGAATCTCGTGCCCGGAATTCCTTCACAATGCGAGCCGCACGCTTATTCTGGGTATCCCTATTCGGAAGCGGCATTCTCGGAGGACTCGTGGTTTGGCTACTGACCGAGGTGATTCCAAAGTGGATCAAAGAATGAGCTGTAATCGGCGTCACCGCTCATTGACCCCAGCGCCCGCTCGGCTACACTTATCACCGGATCTAACCTGTAAGGCCATACTGCACTCATGCGCCGCAAACGCACGCTAATCCCTTCGCCTCTAAAATGGACCGCTAAGCCCGCCCCGGTCGCTCCTCCTCCGCTGCCCGTGCTGGCCGAGCGCGGCGGCACACAACTGCACACGCCGCTGCCCGTAGCCCTCATTGACACGCGCGAGCAGAATCCGCTTTCTTTCCGCCGCTTCCGCGGATGGTTTGCCCGCATCGAGCATCGCGCTCTTCGCCTCGGGGACTATTCGGTCGAAGGCATGGAAGACTCCTGCGTTGTCGAACGCAAAGATCTCGCCGATCTGATCCAATCGTTCACAGAAAAGAGGAAGGTTTTCATTGACCGCCTGCGCCGCATGAGCGATCTTCCCCACAGCCTCCTCGTCATCACTGCACCTCTGAGCGAGATCAAGAGCGAATATCCTTACCGCGCCGCCAATCCCAACCGCATTACCCAGTCTCTCATCGCCGTGCTCGCGGGGCTGCACGTTCCCTTCATTTGCACCGAAACCCACGAACTCGGCGAGGAGATCGTCGCGTCATTTCTCTATCAGACGTTCTTGTATGATTGGCTGGAACGCAACGGCCATGGGCGCTATCTAGCCGACGGCGACTTGTAGCCTGCACGTTCGCAGAGAGAGTCTGATTTTGGGTGGCGCAGCGCTTTCAGCGCTACGATAAGCGGCCTGCTTTCAGAATTGGCTTTAGCCGGCGCGGGTACGCGTCCGTGAAACGGCCAGACTTTATGGCTGTGTTGACGCCCGGTGGAAGAGCGGCCCTTTAGGGCCGCGAAAAGGCCAAGGGAATGATGGGCTTTAGCCCCCGTGTTCGATTTGCCCATGCCTGATCAATTCACCCTCGCCGAATCCGCCGCGCAATTCATCCTCGCGCGCACGCCTTTGCGCCCAAAGATCGGCATAGTCCTTGGCTCAGGACTCGGCGGCTTCGCCGATTCCCTCGCTGATGCCACCCGCGTGCCCTACGCCGACATTCCTTCTTTTCCGCAATCCACTGCGATCGGCCACGCCGGCCGCCTCGTCATTGGGAAGGCTGATAGTATTGTTGTTGCGGCCATGCAAGGCCGCGTGCATCTTTACGAGGGATATTCGCCGCAGGAAGTCGTCTTCCCCATTCGCGTCTTCGGGCGCATGGGCATTCGCGCGGTCATACTCACCAATGCCGCCGGCGGTATCAATCTCAGCTATTCGCAAGGCGCGCTGGTCCTGATCCGCGACCACATCAATCTTCAGGGAACAAATCCGCTGGCCGGCCCCAATGACGACCGCTTCGGCGTGCGCTTCCCTGACATGACGCACGCTTATTCGCGCGCCTATTGCGAAATCGCACGCGAAGAGGGGCGCAAGCTCGGCATCAAGCTGCATGAAGGAGTTTATGCAGGTCTGCTTGGCCCCTCCTACGAAACTCCTGCGGAAATCGAATACCTGCGGAGAATCGGTGCCGATCTGGTGGGAATGTCGACGGTGGCGGAAGTCATCGCCGCACGCCACATCGGAATCAACGTGCTCGCCATTTCCTGCGTCACGAATATGGCCGCGGGCATCCTCGACCAGCCGCTCTCCCACGCCGAAGTTCTGGCCACCGGCGAACGCGTGAAGACGACATTCGAGTCCCTGCTGCACGCCGTGCTACCGCGCCTGGCGAGCGACCCTGGCAGTTGAGGCAGTTTCGTCTCGCCAAAGCCTTGCTTCGACTGGCAGTCTATAATGCTCCAGTTCAGTCCCCGGAGGCTTCCATGCCGCAAGCGATTCCCGAGAAATACCGCGATCTGTTTCACAAGCGCGCCTTTGCCAGCCTGGCCACGCTCATGCCCGATGGCCGCCCGCAGGTTACTCCGGTTTGGGTTGACTTCGACGGCCAGTACGTGATTTTCAACTCTGCCCGTGGACGCCAAAAGGATAAGAACGTGCGCCGTGACCCGCGTGTGTCTTTGGCGATCATTGATCCGGAGAATCCCTACCGCTATCTCGAAATTCGCGGCCGCGTAGTCGAAATCACCGAAGACGGCGCCGCTACCCACATCGACAAAATGGCGAAGAAATACCTTGGCGTCGACAAGTACCCCTACGCCCAGCCCGGCGAAGTCCGCGTGCTCTACAAGATCCAGCCCGAACACACCACGGTGATGGGATAAGGGCAAAGTTTCAGAGTTTCAAGGCTTCAAGGTGACAAAGCGGCAAGGTGACAACCTGTGGGAACTTCCGGGCCTTTCTTTGAAACCTTGAAGTCTTGCTGCCACTTTGCCACGTTGCCACTTTGAAATTTTGCCACCTTGAAACCTTGCTTCAATCTCTGCTTCCTCGGCTTCGGCAACGTCAACCGGACGCTCGTCCGGCTGCTCGTAGACCGCGCCGCTGGGCTGCGCGAGAAGCACGGCATCACGTTCCGCATCAGCGGAATCGCTTCCCAGCGCCTGGGCTGGATCGCCGACCCAAACGGACTCGATTTGAAAACGATCGACCTGGATTTGAAAGGGCGCGGCTTCAGCCGCGCCGTTGGAGCTTCTCTCAACGTCGAAACCGGCCAGCCCGCCGTCAATCACATTCGCGCCGCGCTCGACCACGGAGCCCACGTCATCACCGCCAACAAAGGCCCCATCGTTCATGCCTACCGCGAGTTGCGCGATCTCGCCGCCGCCCGCGGCAAGCGCTTTCTATTCGAATCCACTGTGATGGACGGCGTTCTCATCTTCTCTCTGTTCGACCAATTGCCTGCCATTCATCTGCAGGGCTTCCACGGAATACTCAACTCCACGACAAACGTGATTCTCGGCGAAATGGAAAACGGCCTCACCTTCGACGAAGCGCTGAGAAAAGCGCAGGCCCTCGGCGTCGCCGAAACCGACGCCACTCACGACGTTGACGGCTGGGACGCCGCAGTCAAAACCGCCGCCCTGATCACGGTTCTCATGGACATCCCCATCCGATTCGATCAGATCGAGCGCGAAGGCATCCGCAACTTGGCCCCGCAAGCCGTGCGCAACGCCCGCCGCGACGGCTGGCCGTTCAAGCTCGTCTGCCGTGCCCACCGCGTCGGCGAGGGCGTCAAGGCAAGCGTCGCGCCAGAGAAAGTGCTGGCCAGCTCGCCCATGGGGAAGATCACCGGCACGTCGTCCTATATCTATTTCGAGACCGACATCTTCCCCGGCCTCGCCATCACCGAAGAAAATCCCGGCCTCTACGCGACCGCCTACGGCATGCTGGCGGATTTTGTGCGCGCCACGACACAAGATATGCTTTGAAGGGGCGCGGCTTCAGCCGCGCCGCCTGGCGACCACCGTGGAAGAGCGGCCCTTCAGGGCCGCGTCAGGGTTGTGAGAGATCGGCTGGGGCTTTAGCCCCTGAGGAACTTCTTCCGATGAGCGATGCCGTTGATCGATTCCCGTCCTTGAACAGCGTCCAACACCTCTACCTCCGTGAACTGTCAGAGCCGCGCGATAATTCTCTGCGGATAGTCGTGCAGGAAGCTGTGTCCAACCGTGCCAAAGCCGCTCTACTCGAAATACCCGGCAGCCCAGGTAAGTCCTTTGAAGGCGAGTCCTGGCCAATCGAATCTACGGATTCCTGTCGCATATTCGTTCTGCAATGGCAACGCTATGTCGCTTACCTGGTTACAGAGGAGGGCGTCGGATCGTGCGGGAACTACGACGACGAACTCTTCACGGGAAAGTTGCTCCGCCTCTACTCGAAATCACACATGCTAGATCACGTAGCGCGTGACACAGGCGGGCACTTCGAACCCCTGCATCACTACAAACTAGTTTGTCTTAACCATCTCGTGGACGTCGTGTCGACGAATCCGCCAGATATGCAAGAGATAGCTGGTTCAGGATCTGAGCTCGCGCCCGCGATCATCTGAGAATCGAGAAAATCATGCCCACTACCGAACTCCTCACCCCCGCCCTCTCCCTCACCTCCATCCGCTCCCAATTCCCTTCCCTCGCCCAGACCGCCAACGGACACCCCGCCGTCTTCCTCGACGGTCCCGGCGGAACGCAAGTCCCGC
>Ga0187784_10002910_pt1 | contig 13781 bp, 11 predicted proteins | sample 1015_SJ02_MP15_2_FD_132964 | JGI IMG/M metagenome (GOLD analysis project Ga0187784, IMG submission 132964) | Tropical peat soil microbial communities from peatlands in Department of Meta, Colombia - 1015_SJ02_MP15_20_MG | ecosystem: Environmental > Terrestrial > Soil > Wetlands > Peat | place...
ATGTTCGGGCTATCGTGTCCTGGTGCCCCAAGGGCTCGGATGAAGGTTTATTCGTCGTTTTGCCTCGGGAGTTCGTCCTGCTCGACGCATTGTCGTGCCTCTGGCCTGCGAACGGGTCGCCGAGTACTGCACGCTTTTCAGAAGGCAGGCTGGGGCCGATTCTCTTGACGTCGGCCCAAGGTGCCGACGACCCAAAAAGACCGGCAGGACTTGACGGGACGTTGCCTCGCGCGGCGAGCGACTTTGGCGTCGACCTGTTCGAACAACTTGCGCGGCCGGCGCAACAGTGGCCGCCACGGCGGTGCCTTGCGGTATGTGTTGCGCAAGGACGTGAACACGTGATCTTGCCCGACTATCTCTGTCGGCGCGAGCGCCATCAACTAGCCGAGCGGCGCGGTGCCGGTTCTCATCAAGCGTCGCCGCGCGTGTCGGTTGCGAATTTAGCGGATGAAAGGCGCCTGGGAGAAGCAGTAACGCGCGCTACACGCCGACCTTCCGCGTCTCGTAGTCAAACACCGCGTCGGCGACTGCGATGTGAACACCAATGTTTAAGCACCGAGCAAAGCACACCCTGCTTGGCGTGGACGCGATCGCGGCCAAGGGGTCTTGTTCGGCAATGTCAAGTGCGCGATGCTGGGCTTTGCCTGCAGCGGACGAAAATCTACTCTGCCTGCTGCGGCGTCTTTAGGGGCCCAAGAGCCGTGCGAACTGAACGAGGCCTAGTTGGCTGCTCACTTGCACTGACGGGTAGCAAGAATCTGGAAACTTCGCGCGGGCGTGGGGAATAGGTGCGGATCGGTCGCAAGACTTCGCCGTCATTATCGCGGTTGCGAGGAATTCGCTCAAAGCGCAAAAAAGTACCAGTGAACTTTTCAAGCATTGCCGCGAGAGCAATTCGATTTCTTCCCCGCGATCCAAGAACGCGCCGCGCGGTTTCGATTACCCAAGAGTTATCTGCACTAGGAAGGGCGGTTGCAAAGGCCGGCGAATGTCGTTGCCGCGCTGCGATGAGGTGTCCTCTCGCAACAATTTATGCGTTTGGGCAAGCGTTAATGCTTGCCGTTACCCTTGCGGCTTGCTCGGTGGTACCCAACATTGGCCCAACGACCAGCGAAGTCCGAGAAAACAGCGCGGCCTCCAAGGCCGTATCCGAAGCGATTCAGATCATCGACGTAAACGACTCAGTGGCGCGCCAGTTGCTGGAGCAGCGAAAGCTGCGCATGTTTTCTGACACATTTGGTAACGACGACGTGGGAGACTCGCGACTTGGGCCAGGCGACACGGTTGAGGTGAATATATGGGAGGCTCCGCCTCCAACGCTTTTTGGCGTGACTGCTCCAACTGATATCACCACCATATCGATACCCACTGGTGGTCGGGCAACGACGATCCCCGAACAGATGATCGACGAGCAGGGTTTTATCAATGTGCCATTTGCCGGAAGGATTCATGCCGCGGGGACGAGCGTTTCTTCGTTGGAGGACGAAATTGTAAGAAGGCTCACCGGCAAAGCTAATCAACCGGAAGTACTCGTTCGGCTTACCCGGAACGTTTCGCGCAACGTCACGGTCGTCGGCGAAGTCGCCAACAGCTTGCGGGTCCCGCTCACGCCTCGGCACGAACGGTTGCTTGACGCCCTGGCCGCGGCTGGCGGAGTGCGTCAGCCGGTGAATAAGATGACGATTCAAGTATCTCGCAACGGTAACGTCCAGTCGCTGCCACTCGACACTATCATTCGCGATCCAAAGCAAAACATCCCGCTGCAGGCCAACGACGTCATTACAGCAATCTTTGCACCACTCAGCTTTACTGCGCTCGGTGCAACGGGTAAACAAGACGAAATCGGTTTTGAGGCGCAAGGGATCAACCTCGCGCAAGCGCTTGCACGTGCCGGGGGTCTTGTCGACGCGCAGTCCGACCCGCGCGGCTTGTTCATTTTCCGCTTCGAGAAAAAGGAGGCGCTTGTTTGGCACCGTGAACCACTAACGACTACTCCGGAGGGTCTGGTGCCGGTCATTTACCGCATCAACCTTAAGGATCCCGGGAGCCTTTTCGTCATGCAGAGCTTCCCAGTGAATAACAAGGACCTGCTCTATATATCGGATGCCCCGGTGGCGGAACTGCAGAAATTCATGAACGTTGTCTTTTCGTTTGTGTACCCCTTGCTTAATGCAAAGCAGTCGTTGGGGCTCTAAGAGAAATTTCTGGGGATCTTTCATGGCGGGTGCCGATATGAGCGAACTCTTGTCCTATGAAGTCAGTGAATTTGTGAATCGCGCCTACATGAAAGTTCAAGCGAGATTTCATTGACCGTCGCTGATCCAGCCGTTCTGGCAGCAGGCCGAGTTGGCGCTCTAACAAGTCATCCATTTACGAAAAGCTCAAAAGGACGACGCGTTTACGCCACCTGCTAAGAGAATTGACGAGCGCTCAGCGAGACATGCACGCGAACGCAGGACAGAATATGGTAAGTAGCAAGGATGATCATCGGTTTGGACTGAGGCCGATGGAGATATCAGAGACGAGGACAACTACGGCACCGCGATATTTGGTGTCCATCAACGTCAGTCGAATCCCATAGCTGAAGACACAATGAGGGTCGCCGTGCAGAACAGAACGATTAGTCACGAGCTTTCGGTTTTACCTGGGACCGATGGGGTTTCGTCACGAATCTCCAATGTGCACGAGAACACGAAGAAGGCTGGCGAAATTGTTGCGGGCCTCAATGCCGAGCAACGCGAGGCCGCAAAGCTTGACGTCAACGATCGGGACTCCAACCGGCGTCTGCACGTGAGAGACCTTTTGGCATTTGAGGATGTGGAATTCATTCGGGCGGCCTATGCGGCCACGCTAGGGCGACCGCCAGATGAGGACGGATTGGGATGCTATCTGCGGATGTTGCGCGGTGGCGCTTCAAAAATCGAGATTCTCGGCCGACTGCGCAATAGTACTGAAGGTAAGCAACAAGGTTCTCGCATTCGGGGGTTGTGGCTGCCATACATGCTAGATCGAGTCAGTCGCCTTCCCGTCGTTGGCCGAATTATGCTGGTAGGAGCGGGGATCTGGAACCTACCGGGTTATGTGCGGTCTCATCGGCGCCTTATCAACGACAGAGCGAGAGGCGATGTGGAAAACGAGCAGAGGTTTCAGGATATCTATAAGGCTCTTCGAGTTCTTGAACAACCAGATTCGCGAGCGAGTACCTTCGCTGAAGTCACGCTCATGACCGTGACAACGGGGACCTGCCCCTCACAATCGAACGACGCGACCAAAAGCACGGAGCCCCGAACTCTTTCGTCAAAGGAAAGGGTCTTTCGCAAGGGCGCCCCCGAACTCCTACCTGCGGTTGTAGAGTCAGTCCACGAAATCCGCGCTCGGTTCGGGGATCCGTTAGCAGTGGAATTTGCATACATGTACATCCTCGGACGACGGGCCGATTCGACGGGATTGATCGACAAGTGTCGGGCCCTCGGCGCGAAGCGAAGTTCGCTCAAGGATATTTGCATCGAGATGCTGGAGAGTGAGGAATACCAAAGAAGACGCATCGTTCAGCATCGAGATCCCTACATGACAATTACTTCTTGGTCGAAGATTGACGAGGCGTAACGTGGATATCTACTACAGTAGAAAACTACGGCGATCTCTTGCAAGCTCCCCGATCTCGCTGCCTCCAGGATCCGCTCACTACTCGTACGGACACGTCGCTGATAAGTTCTTGAATCTTTTCAATGAGATGGGACTCGTTACAGTAGAACTCGAGCGTCCCGAAATATATTTACGGCCTCCAATGAGTGAAGAAGAGCGAGCATTTCATTTCATTTTTAAGCCGTATGACGAGTTCAGGCTGTTGAAAAGGGCATTCAACATAGCGCACGTGGCTTGGGAGTTCGAGGAACTACCACATCGCGATGCCTGGGCGGTCGGGGATCAGCGCCGTGATGATCCGTTTAGCGACTATGTACACATGCTAAGTCTCCCAGACCGAATTTGGGTGGGATGTGTGTACTCAAAAGCTATCTTTGCGAGATATGGCATCAACAGGGTTGACGTTGTGCCTGCACCAATCGAAACTCCACGACTGGGCCGCAACAGGCTAGAGGAGTTTCGAAAAGCAAAAGCTCGCGTTACGAGGAAGCGACTGGAAAGAGTGCTGGCCATTCCTCTCACCAATAGTGTGCTGCGTGACCCCGCTCAGTTACGAGAACACTCGGTCGCGGCCGCTAGTCTGCTGCAGCAAAAGAAGAATGTTTTCATGTTGGTGGCGAACCCGGGGGATCTGCGCAAAAATCTCCCCGCCCTCGTGGATGGGTTCTCGATTGCGGCGCAATCAGTGTCTAATGCGGTACTTATAGTCAAGCTGACGATCGATAACAGGACGGTAACCCTGGCGGATGTCCTTCATAATCTTCGTCGGCTTTACCTGAACGAGGAGATGTCTCTTGGAGATATCACGCCGACGAACATTTATTTTATTTCCGACTTTCTGGACGCCGATCAGCTTCAGGCCCTTTATCTGAGCGCTGATTTCTATTTGAGTTCGGCGGTGGCCGAGGGACAAAATCTCCCACTTCAGGAATCGATGGCAGTTGGCGTCATTCCAGTTGTTGCAAACCATACGGCCATGGCCGACTATGTGGATTCGCTAAATGCTGTTCTGATAGATTGGCGGCATCGGCGCGCTACGCAATCCTTTGAACGGGCTTATGGCTTAAGCAACCTCCGAATTCCCTATGTAGAAGCCCGTTCGGTTGCAAAAGCGGTCAAGCAGGCAGTTGCTCTTTCAGAGCGAGACAGAATTCAGAAGCGAGAAGCTGCTGCGCGAGTGATTAGCGAGCGATACTCGATGCCGGCTATCGGTCGCCGAATCGACGAGTTGCTTCAGAGAACGAAATGATATTTAGCAACGGTCGGATCATTTGGAATGCTGCATCATGATTGATGTTACTCCCCATCGTGCGAACGTTGTGGTAAGCAATACCCCAGAATCCACAATCTACGTGGAGATTTCTACGCTGTTCGATGAGACGTGGTCTGGCATCGCGAATGTGACCGCCAACCTCTGTCGTGCATTACTAAAAACGCATCACAGCGTTCGCTTTTTTGCATTCGATAAAATTATTGAACGAAGATACGTGGCTAACGCACTTGCAGCGAATGACGGTACCGGACTGCATTTACTGATGGATCACGGTATCGCTGTAGAGCAAAACCTTCAAACCAGGAAGCAGAATGGCGCGAGAGAAGTGGCAATATTTCCGAACTTTAAGCGTGGATACCAGGACTTTGAGTTCGAGGTACTAATTATCCATGATCTTAGCTTCATACTGATGCCGGAGTTCCACGAGGCACATCGAGTTCATGACTACAAGGCGAGGCTTTTTCGCGATGTGCACGATGTGAATAAGGTCGTTTGCGTTTCGAACGCGACGCGCGAAGACGTTCTATCTTATTACCGTGTCCCTCCGTCGAAAGTCAGTGTGGCTTATCTCGGCGCTGATTGCGAAGAAGGCTTGCGACAACATTGGGACGATGAGGAACTAGAACGATTAGGTTTGTTAGCCTCGCGATACTTTCTCATTTTAGGCACGATCGAACCGAGAAAGAATGTTGAGCTGATCATCGAATACATCGATGGGAACAGGGCTGTCTTAAATAGCTACAAGTTTGTCTTCGCGGGGCGTCAGGGTTGGGGCAGGGATTTTCAGAGTATTTGCGCGGCCCGTGGGATGATAGATGCGCGGATCGTGCATCTCGACTACGTATCCGAACTTCAGAGAAAGGTGCTACTAAGGAATAGCGCAGCTTTGCTGTTTCCATCGTGGTTTGAAGGGTTCGGTTTGCCGGTGCTTGAATCCATGGCGTCTGGGTCGCCGGTACTCGGCTCGCGGACTAGCAGCGTGGTCGAAGTGGGAGGGGACGCGATGATTGGGTTTGATCCGGGTTCCGTCGAAAGCTTTGCAGCGGCGATCGACCACTTTAGGCGTTTGAGTGTGGACGAGAGGGAGGATCTCTCGGCCGCTTGCAGGGCGCACGCTTCGCGCTTCACCTGGGCCGCTTTTCGTGACGCAATCTTAGCTGTGGTTCCTGCGCCTGATTCGACCGCTGGATGGGGTAAAGGGATTTCGGTGAAAGCCGTCTAGTGGCGTATATGTGCCTGATGCAAGCGGTCGCGACAGAGTCCATTATGTCCAGCAGATCAAGCGGTACCGTTTTGTTGACCGGGGAAACGATGATGGAGCGTCCTCGGGTACGTGAGAGGTGTGGGCTAAAACGTTACTGGGATATTAAGCGCACTGTACGAACTCTGTTGGCAGGGGCTACCTTTGTTTGCGCGCAGCTTGTCAGTTCGGCGGTGGCTCAGCAGTCCTCAGATAGATTGAGTGTGGCGGATCTAAATCCGCGGGGGACTCAAGAACAACAGTTAGTGCGATTTCAGCTGTACCAACGGGCCGGCATCGGAATGTTACGGATAGATGAGGGCGATTGGCGAAGTCTGGAGACTGCACCTGATAATTGGAACATATCTCCGCAACTGGCCGCATTTGTGAAACTCGCCGAACGGCTTCGGTTCCAACTGAAGAGCAGTATCGGTGCGCTGCACGCTCCGCCTGTTTGGTTTTTTAAGATGCATCCGGACGCACAGATGATCGGAAGATCAGGGACCCCGAACGAGTTACCGTTGGCGAGTACGAATGTCATCAGTTACTGGTACCCACAGCTACATGAGCTGCTGGAGAGCAAGGACGACCAGATATTCGCATACCTAAGGGACCGCGGGCTATTGCGCAATGTTCGCTTCCTCGTCGTTCCAGGGGGTCCCGCCGGCGAACCAATTTACCCCTCACCGTGGACCACTGCCGACCCGAATGGGCCCGCAAGGTTTTGGTTCTACGATGAGAATGCGCAAGCCGATTTTGTTATGACTGCGAAGTCGCGCTACGGATCGATTGCAAGTGCAAATTTAGCCTGGGGTACTTCCTTTGAAAACTGGAGGAGTGTGAAGATTCCACTTCCTGGCGCGGTAACTGGGCAGATGTGGAGCGATGTACTTACGTGGTACCGAGACACGAAGCGTGCGTTCTTTAAGTGGCAAATATCTCGTTACGACCATTTGCGTCAGAAATTCTGGGAACCGGAAAGGCGGCCAAAGCTGCTGGTGCTCGTTCCTGGGGAACACTTTACGCCTTCGACATGGAACGAGGCCGTTCGAGGAGGCGGCGGTAATGCTTGCATACGGGCGATGTGCGACTCGGCGTTTCTATTGGACACAGCCGCGTCGTTTGGAGCGGCGGCACAATACACTGGACTTCCAGCTATGGCCGAAGTCGAGTACCTTGAAAACTACATTCGCGCTCATGAGTATTCGCTCGACTTATGGGGCGAAAATGTTGGAAATGTCGGCGTACCGGCGGAACTCGGCAATGAAGTGTTGAGTAATGGCCTTTATGGGCTGGAGTATGTAGGGTCAAATCTATTTGCGGCGGACCAGACAACTCCGTTACCGAAATTGTTCGAACTAGCCGCCGAGTATTCCCGTTTGCTTTCAGTCTGGGCTGGAGAGGTTCGCTTTAATGTGTCGTTCACCAATACCACTCTAGCGAGCGGGGGCTGCTTAAGGACTGACAGGGATGGACGGCACCAGTTATGCATGGAGCCAACCGGACAGCTCGCGATTTATGAGGAGTCAAAGGCCGTTTGGAGGTCGGAGTCGCGAGGTGGTAACCGAGGTCACTGTATCCAATCGGAGGGTTGTAGGGCGGTATTTCAAGGTGACGGCAACTTTGTGGTTTATGACGGGACCGACGTACTCTGGGCATCGGGCACGGCCGGCTCTGGAACAAATCTCGTGCTAACCGACAAAGAGCCCTACGTCGAGATAGACGACAGAAGTGGCAAGCTTTTGTGGAGTCCGAAAAACTTGACGCCAAGGCATTGAAGCTTTCCTCTTGGATGCAGCAAAGACTGCCGAAAGAGTCTTTGCGGACCGTCGGTGCGTCCGACGAGTAATACAAGGAAAATCCAGCATGTCTGCAGACAGCAGACCTATTTCACGCAATCTCATAGTAGCCGCTTACCGAATATTGCTTCGTCGTGATCCTGAGATTTAACAGGACGTCGATGAAAAGATAAAGGAGCACTCGAAAATGAGACTCTGCTGCGAATGTTCGGGATTCGTTGAAGTTCGTTTAGCGTCACTTAAGCCAACGAAATCCGGTTAAGGCTTCATATTTTTTCGAAACCGGGCGACGTTGACGTAGAGTTAGCCAACGCCGTCTTTGATGGGTGGTTCGATCAAATTTGGCAATAGCGGACTGTGCGCAGTAACTCGGAGCCGTTTTGGTCAGTGCCACCTGAGGATCGATTCCGAATCGACAGCATCGAGAAGAATGAGGCCGAGCTTTGCAGTAGTCGTAACTAAGCGGAGAAACTAAGGGACTTTTTTCGTGAAAGAGCCGATGTCCCACCGCCGAAAGCTGTTTACTTAGAAATGGGCTGTAGAGTCGGAAGAGTCACTCGCTCTCCTTCTCGACTCGTTGATCGCGTGTTGCGCGTCGGTATTTCGGAGGGAAATTGGCGATTAGCTGAGACGTACGTGGGAAGGGAGAACATCGAGAACATTGGACGGCTGCGATTGCGGGATTTGCGGCAACTGCAGTGATGTTACGCGGAATTTCCGCCGCCGATACTATCCCAACTTTTGCTGCATGTTGATGATCTAGGGCTGAAATTGCCGAAACTTTTAGGGTGGCTTACTTTTCTAAGTGCCAACTCAGGGGTTGGGCTACGCATTCAAAGTGGCCGATATTCTTGAGAGCCTGAACGTTTTTTGGTGGGGCTTGGAAATGCACGCGGCGCCGATGCGTCCGGTTCTAGACATAATTGCTGAAAAAACACTTGGGGGGAAAGACGTTGTGGCACATACGTAATCGGACAGCTTCGGTTCGCACGCGATTGTTGGCATAGGAGAGTGCAAACTTGCGCTGACCCCGAAAGCTCCTGCGGACGTTGGCCCGGAGTGCTGGATTGCCAAAATGACCCTAAGATCCGAAGGTGTAGCGAAATGTCGAGTCGTTGGGAGTTTGTATCGTGCTGATCATGAATAGCAGAAAAATGATTTATGTGCATCTTCAGAAATGCGGAGGGACCGCGATTGAGCGCTCTCTAGATGCTTACTGCCGCTGGAACGATATTCTCATTGGTAGCAGCCCGCTTGGCGAGATGATGCAGTGGCAATACTACGAAAAGCACGGGTTACACAAGCACAGCTCTGCGATCGAAATACAACAGGTTATCGGGAAGGATGTCTGGTCCGAGTACTATTCTTGGTGCACGGTTCGCAATCCATTCAGCCGAATCGTCTCGCTATACGGTTATGCGGCATCTATGGTGTTTTTACACGCGACTGAGGTTGGATTTCCGATTAGTGCGAGTTTCGAAGTGCAGCGACAGTGGGCACAGTCTAGGGAGTACCCACGAAGCGAGCCTTGGTCGTTTCCGGCGGTCAAGGCGCTCCTCCTCACTCGAAGCGAACCTCAACCCTTTTCTGCCTTTTTAAGGAGTGCGCATCTCCAAGCCGACGACGCCTTTGCTCCGCAGTGGTGGGGGGTGCAATCCAAGGACGGGTCCGAGATGGCCTTAAATGAATTTGTACGATTGGAGGAGCTGGGGACTAGGTGGCCAAGTTTATGCGAACGGTTCGGACTACTGGGAGTTCCTTTGCAGCGACAGTACGCAAATGCAACTTCCCGGCAATTTCGGGTAGACCTGAAAACCTTCTTTAAGGCACCTGAGGACGTAACACTTATAAGGGAGAGGTTTGCGGACGACTTTGAGAAGTTTGGATACGCTCCCGATCAGATATCGTAGGTTTTTGGTTCCTAAGGCTATTGGTTTGGCGAGTTTTTCATGCCATTAATGTCCGAAAGAATGACTCCCCTGTGACGGAAAGAGCCAACGGGAGATATCGATTTTACGAGCGAGTAGATGTCGGGAATCTTGCGCGATCGATGCCGAGCGCACGTGGCTGAAACACGCAAGAAGCGCAAAGTCAGTAAGTGAAGCGTCTACGCGTCGCATATGCAATTCGGAACTCTGACGTCGGTGGATCTTATACCACTTCGCAATTTGGAACCGGAAAAGGTCGAACTAGTTACTCGGTATAGCGGTCGTGGAGCAGCATTGGGGGCGACGAAGGAGCTCACCTTTCAAAAATGTCAGTACGTGGAATACAACTAGACCGGCGCGATCCTAATTGCTAAAGACTTGAAAATCTGGGTAGTGGACCCAGTTGTTGGGCGTCGAAGATAGCTTGCTCCGCGAGGGGAGCTTGACGCTTAAGCGTAGGCGTCGCTCTTTTTGGAATTTAATTGATTTTGGAGGCGACCGGGGATCTCAATTTGATTCGCTCGCCCGTAGTTGATCGTGGCGGAGATCGTAGGCGAATAACTTATCAGCTGCAACAGGCTCATGGAGCGCCTGCCAAGTCAATGCGTTTAGATGATATAACGCGGGCGACGGCCAACTCGTCAATAGGGTCCTCAAATGCGGTTCCTCCAAAAATTGAAAGCGGCTGGAGGGCAAAGACCTCGGCGCGTGACACGCGTTCGAGCGGCCCGATAATCGGAAAGAGGAGGTTGGGAACAGGCTCATCGACAACCACACAAAGCAGGTCACAGCGAGCTGAGCGGGCCAAAAGCGCATCGACCACGTCGGCGAGTTGCTGTTCGGAAAAAGCGGCGCGCCCTGTCACGCATACGAACAACTTGCGCGCGGGCTCAGCTAAAACGGCGCGCAATCGCTGCACGCATCGGTTCAGGTAGGCGTAACCCAGCTCGTTGGTCGGATCGGTGTGGTTGAAAACGAATCGCTGCCCAAACTCTTTCAGGTAGTACGTGTGCTGGCAAAGGTTGACAGTGGGGTTCAAGCGATCTGCGGGGGGAACGATTTCGTAGTAGCGAGCGTCGAGGAAAGTCACAAAGTCATCGCGTAAACAGTGGGCGATCATGCCCAGATTGCTGAAAAGCCAGTCGAAGGGGCCCGCGAAGCGTCTTAAGCCTAACCGCTCAAGCATCGAGCTTGTAAAGCAATGCGTTCCCAGGCTCATGATGAACTTGACCGGATCCTGGTCATTCGTGTTAAGCGAGCGAGGCGCCTTGAGTAGCCGCGGACCTAGCCCTGCGCCGGCTTCCTCAAGATTAAGCAGGCGTTGAAATAGCATCTGGAGTGACTCCGGCAAATCAGGACCCTTGAGAGACTGCAGATCGTCCCGCATTTCCTCGGCGCGTGGGTCCCGGCCCAGCAATTGCCGGTACAACAATGGAACCAGCCGATCAAGCCTAATCGATGGCGCTAGAATGGACCAAATCATAGTAAGTCCGTTTGAAATCTTGAAAGACTTAACTCTTTAGGAATCACGTGAACCATCTCGTCGAGACAATCATCGATACGAAGCTGCATAATGAAGGTGCTTCCGAAGGTATTGTTTAGGCCAGCTACTTAAGACGCACTCTTAACGCATCGCAGTGAGAGCTCAAGAAAACATGGCTGACGGACAAACGATTCTTGTCCCACTTCTTCGCTACACGTAGTGCATCTCGTTGATAAGAATGCCAAGGGAGTGGAGATCGCCGGACGTTTTCGTTAATTCTTCCCCTGTATCCGAGGTTCGGATCGGAACTTAAGTCGCGTTCTGTTGGTGTCGGGCTCCAACCTGATGATTCCGTGTTCACAAGGGCAAAACGTGGTAACGACCCTGCTTTCGCCTAGGATGACTTAAACCGTTTGCTTGCGCCGATGGTGGTTCGTAGCCTCGATTGGAAGCACACTGACGCAATTTTTGCGTCGACAGTCAACAGGGACGCGGAATTTGTGCGCCAGCTACCAGCCTTCGCCGCATGGCAGCTTGGAGCCTCGCACACTGGCCGCCAATGCTTGTTTATTTCGATACGGTTAGGAAGCTTGCGCAGGTCGTAACCATCGCCGAACGTTGATGTCGGGCAATGCATCAATTCCGCGGCAAAGCCAGCTTTGGTAAGGAAGCGCGCAAGGAAGTTTTCGCCGAAACTCAATTCAAACCAATGAAATTCGCGGACGACCACAAGCACCTCACTGTGACAGCGCACACCTGTTGGGTTTGGCATGGTTTTATTTTGGGCCCGTGCCATTGGATCGCCTGCCAAGAAGACCCTGCGCTCGGAAGCCGAGCGCCGATTAATTTGTCCGATCACGTTCTTAAAATCGAGCCTAGGTGGAAGCTCTCGTAAAACCAAATTAGGTCGTACTTTCTCTCGCTGGGCGGATTCCAGGCAAAGCAACTGCGGAAAGGAGTCAGTGGCACTCGGAAAAAAATCGGACTCTACTTTCACCTTCTCGCAAAGAGCCTCCGAAATACCGACGGTGTCGACTTTGCCGCCGAGCGAGTTGCAACGCCGTCTGCCCAAAGACCCGCGCCGTAATCCAGCGGCCCGTCCCGGTTTGATTCCCCGGCTGCTTCATGATCATCGCGGTTGCCAGAAAGTGATCCAAAAACAACTCGACAGCGTGCGGATCCCGACGGACAAAATGGCTGGGAAATCAAATAGGGTCGATGTCCGCTCACAGCATCCGTTTCTCGTGTACCCAACGATCGCAATCGCCTTCGACTCCTGCCACAATGCGCCACAGCCGCAACTGCTCGGCCGCGCAGCCGCTGGAATTCACGGCTAGATTGAAACGAAACCATTCGGGCAGTCCGAGGAAGCTATCCACGAAGTCGTGCGAGGGTCTGCCAAGCGCGAAATCGAAGCGGACGAAGGTGCTTCGCAGTAACTCGATATCGTCGGCCGTAAACCGTCGCGTCACCTTTATCCGCTTGGCCGCGCTCGCGAAATTGACCGGGGGCACCACCTTAACTTTCCGAGAACCCCGTCCCCATCCCTTCCGAGGGGCTCTGAAGTGCGATTGGATTGTAACGGCTGCGTTCATCGCGCATGAAGGCTCGCTGCGTTGGAAGCGCGTTTGGGTATTTCGTCAAACGAATGTAGCAGTTTTTCCCATTGTGGAAGAATCCGCTCGGGCAGGTATCGGGCCGACACGCTTGCTCCCTCTGCCACAAGCCTCTCCCGCCGGTCCGATTTCCCCGGGTCGATAATACCGGCTATGGCTTGGGCCATATCATCGGGCGAATATGGATTGAAGTATTGCGCAGCGTCGCCATAGACTTCGCGGTGAACCGGTATGTCCGAAGCAGCGATGATCCCACCGCAGCGCATCGCTTCGACGCCGGAAAAGTCAAAGCCCTCGCCGAAGCTTGGGCAAACCGTCGCTTGCGCATGCTTGTAGAGGAGCCGCAACTCGGGCGCTGGCACGTCGTCTAGAACAAATAACTGGTCGCGTTCGATCCAGGGACGAAATCTGCGCAGAATCGGCTTATGGTCCCACCCGAGCGCACCAACCACAACGAGCCTCAGGTGAAAGAACCGCTCCACTCGCAGCTTTTCCCATGCGGCTAGCAAATTCAGATGGTTCTTGCGTGGTTCGATTGTCGAAACGATTAGTAAGTACTCGAGTGCGCTGGGTTCGAGCGTCTTTGCGTTGAGCGACTTCCTTTGGTCTCTGCGCCATTTGACTCCACTATGGTGGCGGGTGCCGATAATTTCCGGAAGCCGCCCTGGAGAAGAGTCCTCCGGATAGTAATGGTGCGAGACCATGTTGTGGATCGTGACCGCACGTCCTTCCAGCTGCGGGAACAGTGCGAGCAGGTCGCGCCGCGTTGCATCGGATACGCACGCGAACCACGCGCC
>Ga0187784_10002912_pt1 | contig 13779 bp, 13 predicted proteins | sample 1015_SJ02_MP15_2_FD_132964 | JGI IMG/M metagenome (GOLD analysis project Ga0187784, IMG submission 132964) | Tropical peat soil microbial communities from peatlands in Department of Meta, Colombia - 1015_SJ02_MP15_20_MG | ecosystem: Environmental > Terrestrial > Soil > Wetlands > Peat | place...
ACGGAAGAATTTCGGGTCATCAATCCGAACCGTCGAATCCCGGCATTGATCGACTCGAGCGATCCAAAAGCTCCGGTCCGCGTCTTTGAATCGGGCGCGATCCTCCTTTACCTCGCCGAGAAATATAACCGCTTTCTCCCGCAAGCTCCGCAACGGCGATGGGAAGCCGTCTCCTGGCTCATGTGGCAGATGGGCGGCCTCGGTCCGATGATCGGCCAAGGGCAGCATTTCTTTTCTTATGCGACGGAAAAACATCCGTACTCCATCGAGCGCTACGCCAAGGAAAGCCATCGCCTGCTTTCGGTGATGGACCGCCACCTCGCCGATCACGAGTTCCTGGCCGACGAATATTCGATCGCCGACATCGCCTGCTTCCCCTGGGTGCGCATCCACAAGCTTGCGGGCGCCAGCATCGAAGAGATGCCGAACCTCAAGCGCTGGTACGGCGCCATCCGCAGCCGGCCGGCCGTCGAGCGGGGCATGGCCGTTCTGCGCGAGCACCTGACGGGCGTGCCGAGCACGAAAGAGGCTCACGACATCATGTTCGGCAAGAAGCAGTTTGAAGATTCCCAGTCGCGGGCGGCGCAGGGATCGAAGTGATGATCGAAATCAACGGGATGGCGCATATCATCTTGACCGTCTCCAGTTTCGAGAAGGCTTTGGAGTTCTACGACCGTCTGATGCCGTTCCTAGGGGCGAAACGGGTTTTCCGCGGAGAAGATTTCGCCTATTGGGTCGGGGGCAGAACGGCCGTCGGCATTCAAAGATGTGACGACGCCTATCGTTCGGAGAAGTTCGTACAGTTGCGCGTCGGGCTCCATCACTTGTGCTTCCGGGCGAGAAAGCAAGAAGACATCGATGAGGTCGCCAAGTTCGTCCGCGACCTTCCCGGGGCCACGATTGTACGCGGTCCGATGTATGCCGAATGGGCGCCGGGCTATTACTATGTTCTGTTCGAGGATCCCGACAATATTCGGCTGGAGATCAATTACGTCCCGGGCGCGGGCGTTCTGAAGGAGGGCGTCTCCTTCAAGCCGGGCGCAGATTACTAGAGCATGATCCGGAAAAGTGGGAACCGGTTTTCCGAAAAGATCATGCTCAACCAAAATGTTAGAGCGACAGTCGATTCAATTCGAAACGACTGTGCTCTAAAGAACAGCCCAAAGCGTAGGAAGCGAAACCGTTTCGGATCGCGCGAGCGGCCGATCCGCGCCACTGGCGCAAAAAACAACAGGCCCGCCGATTTCGACGGGCCTGTCGCATTTTTGCGACCTCGAGTGCGCCGATCGCGTCAGCTTGCTTTGGCCGTCTCGCCGGCAGCCAATCGTTCGCGGATGACGGGGAGGTTCTCGCTGCCCCAGTACATGTCGCCGCCGTGGCCGAATATGAAAGTCGGCACGCCGAAAACGCCCCTCTCGTGCGCCTCGGTCATCAGCTTCTCGTGCGCGATGCGCCCTTCCCCGCGCAGGTACTCCGGAAAGGCCTTGGCGTCGACGCCGAGCTTTTCCAGCACGCCGGCGATGGCCGCCGCATCGTCGATATCGAGCTCGCGCTTCCAGAACAACTCGAACACCGTATCGTTATAGGGGCGCCGCGCACCGGCCCGCTCCGCATAAAGCATCCCGATATGGGCGGTGTTGGAGCCGAACACCTTGAGCGGCGGGCGGAACGGCAGTCCCCGCTGCTTCGCGAGCCGCCGACAATCCACGTACATGTATTTGACGCGGCGCCACTGGTGGGCGCTTCTTTCGTCGGTGATGACCTCGCCGCGCTCGTTGGTCTCCGCGGCGCCGAAGGCATCGGGGATGCTCAAATTGTAGGGTCGCCATTCGACCTTGAGGTCGAACTCCTTCTCCAGATCATAAACCAGGTTCTTCCCGACATAAGTGTACGGGCTCTTATAATCAAAATAGACGGTGAGCGACTCGTTCATTGCTTCCTCGTTTTGATGCCACGATGACCACGGCAAGCCATGGGCGCGCGATCCTCCGCCCCGGCGCCGGCGCAGCACTAACGCTGCTGGGCGCGTTGGGCCCGCGGTCTAGCGCAACTGGTCTTGCGAAGGGCCGCTGTCATTCCGAGTTCCGACGAAACAGCACGCCGAAACCAGCCTCGGCTGTCCGCGAACCCCTCGACGGGCGCCTTGGAACACGCGACCCGCTTCGCTGTTCGACCGTGCCTACTTGAACGCTTAAGTAAGCGTCGGGTCGTTGTATTGAATGATATTGCGGGGCCGGCGTCCGGGGTCGCCATACTGGCCGGCATTCCACCTAAACCCCGGTGCTGCCGCGGAATATGGCTGCCCGCCTCGGCCCTGCCGGGCCCGTAAAACGACGCGGTCGCCGTTCCCTCTAATACATCAACCCGTATTGCCCGGGCGTGACGCCATAGACCTTCTTGAAGGTGCGCGACATGTGAGCCTGATCGGCAAATCCGCACGAATCGGCGATGTCGACCAGCGGGGTCCGGTTTCGCAGCAACTCGGCCGCCGCGCGGGCCCGTGCCTGTATCCGCCACGCATGCGGCGAAATCCCGTAATTTCTGTTGAAACGGCGGATCAAGGCATAACCGGAGAGCCCGACTTCCTCGGCGATATCGCGGATCGGAACGTTCTCGAAAACGCTATCGGCAATGATATCCCGCGCACGCTTGACCTGCGCGTCGCCTTCTTCTTCACGCGTCGACACTTTGGGCTCGAAACAATCGAGGTTCGCTGCCAGCCATCTCATGAACGACTGAAAACGCTCGAGCTGTTCGTCGCAGGCGATATTCAGCTCGGCGCAAGCGTGCAGTTCGAAGAACATCGACGCCACCCGATCAAGACCGGACCGGGTCGGCTTGGTAAAGCTGATAGCCTCGCCCGGGCCGCCCCGGGAGCCGAACAAGAGGTCGGGCGCGACGTGGAGGCTGCGCATAGCCCAGCCCGCAGCCGTCGCCGGTCGCGCCGAATGAACCTGATGCGCACCGATGACGGCGAGCTGACCGGCGCCCATGCAATACGTGGTCTTGTCAATGGTGATGTCAAAAGCGCCATCGGTGACCAACAGCACGGTGGCGTCGGGGTGCGAATGGGCGATGAAATCGTAGTTGTGGTGATTGTGAAACATCACCACATTCGGCACGCCAGGCATGCGCCAGCACGTGCGCGCGATCTGAGCCCGTTGTCGAGGCGACAACTTCGTCTGCATGTTGTTGACTACGGTAACGGTCCGCCGGCTCAGCACCGCAAGCACGATTGAAGCGCCGCCGGCGGGCAGTTGTTGTTGAATATAATTGCGGCGGCGCGAGAGAGAAAGGCAAGATTAATCCCGGCACCATCGACCTTTCGCGAAAGCCGGCGTCCAAGCCATCGACCAAACGCGGCAAGTAAAGCGAAATCGAGCAACGGCCAATGGAGAGACTGCGGCGGCGGCATTTCTGCCATTCCGAATGCGAATGCTAAAATCTGATTCCTTCCCCCCTGACGGGGCGTCCCCTTTCCTGCGAGGGCGATGAACGGGGCTGATTACTGATGATCACAACAACAAGACAGGCCAATAAACTACATTGCGTTTAGTATTCACCAAAGCAAAACTAACGATCAGTAGAGTATCAGCAATAAAAAAGAGATCCGCACACCCGGTTCGGGATGGAATTGACGCCCCGCGCTACGAGTAGGCGGCCCTGGGTCAAATCTCTATAAGGCTGTACTGGCGCCGTCGATCCGGGGCCGTCTCTTATACTTCTTATACTACCGAACTGACTGTCTTACCCACGACGCAGGCATAGTTTTGCCCGGGCGCCGGACTGGCGCAGGGCCAAGGGAGAGCGTCGCGCCTTTCCTTTTCGGTGGATCCGCCGCGTCGGGGACCACTCACTCCCCCGCGGGGGTTTAGCGGGTGTCGGAGCGGTGCAGCGGCATCATTGGCCGTCTTGTTTGTTAATAAAAATCATCATTTTACATCTACCTAAAATCTATGGGCTCGCCATTGCGAATCGCCTCAAGTCCGCGAGGCTCAAGGACGCAGGGCATGGCCAGCGTTACCGTCAACTTTCGCGATTTGGTGATTCTCGTCGCCGATCCGAGCTCGTATATGACCATGCTCATTCACAGCATGTTGCGCGGATTCGGCGCTAACAAGGTTCTGGAGGTGCGGAACTCGGGCGGCGTCTTTCAGGTGCTCACCGGTCAGAAGATCGACATCTTGATTTGCGACGCGCGGCTGCCCCCGCACGGCGGCCTTGCGCTGACGCATGCTATTCGCCGCAAGGAGGACAACGAGAACCGCACCATACCGATCTTGATCATGACCAGCGACGGACGCGAAACGACAGTCAAGCTCGCGCGCGACGCCGGCGCCAACATGGTCATTACCAAGCCGTTGTCACCGGCGAGCCTCTATGACCGATTGGCGTGGATCGCTTTCAATCCACGGCAGTTTGTCGACACGGCAACCTATTTTGGACCCGATCGACGCTTCAAGATTGAAGGCTATCCGAATGGCGTCGGCCGCCGCAAAGGCGACAAGATCGTCGAGATCGCGGAGGAAGCCGGGCCCGCGCTTGCGCAGGACGACATCGACAGCCTGTTCAGCGCCGTGCGGACGGGGCAGAACTGAAATGGCGAAGCATGCGCGTCCCGAAGCGCGGATTTTCTCTGTCGACACGCGTTTTCAGACGATGGCCCGGCGTCCGGGCGGCGTCTTACGCGAAAAGGCCATAGAGCTGGCGCAAGCCAAGATCGACGAAATCCAGCCCGAGTTCGACGGTTGGCTCGAGCGCGAGCTGCAGGATCTGGCAAAACTGATCGCAAAAGCAGCCGCAGGCAAGGCCGAGCAGAATTGGATTACCGCTGCCAATTTCCGCAGCCGTCAACTGCGCGACATCGGCGCCACCATGCGGTGCGAGCTTTTGTCGTTCGTTGCGGATTCGCTGTGCGATCTTTTTGATTCGATCGCGGCCGGCGCCGAATGCAACATGGATTCAGTGGTCTGCCACGTCGACGCCCTGATGCTGTCTCGGCAGGAAACCTATCGGCACTTGCAGCCCGAACAGGTGCCGGAATTGATCAAGGGCCTGCGGCTGGTGGCAAAGCGCGCGAGCCTCTAGCCCGGTGGCACGCTCCGCCGCGACCGCGACATCGGCGAGCGCGCTGCCCTAAAAAACCGCTTCCTCGGACATCGCTTCCTGCGTCGAGTCCGCCATTGCTCCCGCCAGATGGCGCAGAACGCGCTCCTTGAGGTCGCCTATCGGAATTTTGGCAATGGCATCTTCGGCCGGGTGGGCGCCGTCGGCGCCTTGCAGCCAGGATTCGCGCGACTTGGCCGCGATTTCGTTGAACACATCGGCAAGCGTCGCAAACTCCTGCTGCAGGCGGTCGAAGTTTTGCAGCGTGACCACGAGATCGCGGTCGGCGCGGCCGGCGCGCGTGACGGCAACGTCGGTCACGCGCGACGTCGTTTCTTCGAAAAGCATGACGGTCTCCCGCAACGCCATCGCCATGACGATGAGAAAAATTCTGATTTCATCGAACGCCGCCTGCGCGGGGGCGTCCGCCTGCTCCTGCACTTTCACGACAACTTCCCCATCACCTGCTCGACCTTCTGACGTAAAGTATCGGCCGTAAACGGCTTGATCAGATAGTTGTTGGCACCGGCCTGCGCCGCCTTGACGACGAGCTCGCGATCGCCGCGTCCGGTGAGCAGGATGAACGGCACCTTGCGCGCGGCCGGATGCCCGCGCACGGCCCGCAACAAGGCAAGGCCGTCCATCTCCGGCATGTTGAAGTCCGAGATGATCAGGTCGAGCGGCTGCAGCGACGCCGTATCCATGGCTTGGCGGCCGTTTTCCGCCTCGTGGATGTGCCGAACTCCGATCTGCTCGAGAGTCATTCGGGTCATTTGTCGGACGCTTGTCTGATCGTCGACAACAAGAACCTTGAGGACTGCTGCGGCTGGCATATGCATCACTCCTTATCGAACCTCCCGCAAGCGCGGAGAGGAAACGTTTGCATCTTTAGTTCACGGTTGCAGCCGTCGGCGGCGCTGCGTTGGCAAAGCGCGCAACGGCCGGACCATTCTGGCTGCTTGCAAGAGTTGACAATTTCTCGACGTCCAGAATAAACGCCACGCGGCCGTTTCCGAGAATCGTGGCGCCGGCAATGCCGGGAACCGAGCCGTAGCTTTCCTCGATGCTCTTGACGACCACCTGCTGATGTCCGCAGAGCTCGTCCACCACGATGCCGAAGCGTGCGCCGTCGCCGGCGTCGCCGATGATAACCACCCGCTCCTCGGAGGCGGCCGGCGTCGAATTGACGTCCAAGAGTTCGCTCAAGTGCACGAGCGGCACCAGATTGCCGCGCAGTTGCAGCATGCCGCGCGTGCCGAGCAGACTGTGAACGTCGGAAGCCGGAGGACGCAGGCATTCGACGATCGCCGACATCGGCATGACGTAGGTCTCCTGGCCGACGCGAATGACCATCCCGTCCATCACCGCCAGCGTCAGCGGCAAGGCCAGCTGGATCGTCATGCCTCGGCCGCGTTCCGACTTGAGGGAAATCCGTCCGCCGAGGTCCTGAATGTTGCGGCGCACGACATCCATGCCGACGCCGCGGCCGGAAATATCGGAGATCTTGTCGGCGGTGGAAAAGCCGGGAAGGAAGATGAGATTGTTGATCTCGTCTTCGTTGAGAACGGCGTCGGCACTGACCAACCCGCGATCTTGCGCCTTGCGCAGCACGCGCTCCGGGTTGATGCCGGCGCCGTCGTCGCCGATCTCGATGATGATGCGCCCGCCGCGGTGCTCGGCCGCGAGCCGGATCGTGCCCTCTTCGGATTTGCCGGCCGCCAGGCGGACTTCGGGCGATTCGATGCCGTGATCGATCGCATTGCGGATGATGTGGGTGAGCGGATCGCCCAGACGTTCGATGATCGAGCGGTCTACTTCCGTATTTTCACCCGACATTTCGAGGCGCGCTTTCTTCGCCGTCTTCGCGGCCAGCTCCCGCACGAGCCGCGGCATGCGTTGGAACACGGCGTTGACTTGCTGCGCGCGCATCGACATCACGCTGTCCTTGAGCTCGCGCGTATGATGGATGACCTCCTCGAGAACCTGCACCAGACGACCGCTGATATCTTCGGGAAGGCTGCTGACGACCTGCCCGAGCATCGCCTGAGCGATCACCAGTTCGCCCACCATGTTGACGACGCGATCGATCTTTTCCAATTCGACCCGGGTCGTCGTTGCGCCGGCGGAAGTGAATTTCGATGACGACGAACGCGGCAGAGCCGCTTCGGCATTGTCGGCACCGGAAGTTGGAGCCGCCGGCGCCACGGTTTCCCGGGGCGGCGGCGTTGCCGCCGCAGCCGGGGCCGCATCGGCGCTGGGAAAAGGATCCAAGCTCGGCAAAGGATCGACGCTTGGTAAAGGGTCTACGCTCGGCAGCAGCGTCTGCTCCGGCTCCGCCGGCGCGATCGGCGGGCTCGCCTCCAGCTCCGCGCCGGTCGCCGTAATTTCAAGCGCGCAGTCGCCGAGAGCAGAGCCGAAAGCTTCGTCGATCTGATCGCGGCCCGCCGTCGTCCGCAACACGCCGGTCCAACCGAGGTAGGGCTGATCCGCTTCCATATCCGCCAACTGCGGCAGCCGATCGGTTTCGACGGTCAGATCAAGCGTGCCAAGCGCGCGTAAACTGCGTACGATCTGAAGCGGATCGCCGCCGTTCTTGAGCATGGCCGGCTTTGGCCTGAAGACGATGTTATATTCGCGCTCGATGCTGGCGAACGGATCGGATGAATCATCAAACGCTTCGGCAGGCACCGGAATGAAATCCAGCCCTTCGAAATCAACCGGCGCCGATGCATCGTCGTTCTGGGACGATCCGTCGACCGCTTCTTCACGCAGAATCCGTTCCAGCGCGGCATGGCATTCGGCGCCGTGATTAGGCGGGATCGCCTCGCCGGAGCGCGACATGGTGATCAGGTCGGAGAGCACGTCGTTGGCTTGCAGGAGCGTATCGACGATCTCGCGCGTAGCGACCAATTTGCCGCTGCGGATCGCGTCCAGCACCGTTTCAAAGACGTGAGCGAACTTGACCAGGTCCTCGAAGCCAAAAATGCCGGCGCCGCCCTTGACCGAGTGAACGGAGCGAAAGACGGCGTTGATCGTGTCCTCCGAGGCGGTGCCCTCGCGCAGGTCGGGAAGACCAAGCTCGATCTGTTGCAGCGCTTCGCTGCATTCGTCGAAGAACGTTAGCTTCAACTGGTCCAAGCTTGACATGATCGCTGTTCCTCGGGCGTTGCGGCGGCTTAGGGAGCGACCTTATTGATGGTCGCGATCAGCCGGTCCGGATCGAACGGCTTGACCATCCACCCGGTTGCGCCGGCCGCCCGCGCGATATCCCTCTTTTCGATCTCGCTTTCGGTCGTCAGCACCAGGATCGGCGTGGTCTTGTGCGCGGAATTGCTGCGCATGTGCCGGATGACCTCGTAGCCGTCCATTCTCGGCATATTGATATCGGTGATGACGACGTCGACCTGCTCATTCTTCAGAACATCGATGCCGTGCTGGCCGTCGACCGCCTGCAAAACCTCGAAGCCGGCGTCCGCAAGCGTAAACATCAGCATGTCGCGGATCGTCTTGGAGTCGTCGATCGTCAGGATTCGCTTGGTCATGAGAGTCTCTTCCGTTTGAGGGAGCGGAGCGGCTCCATGAGCCGGTTCGCTCGCTTGCGCGTCGGGCTCGATTGCGCCGGCGCCGCGCAAACTGTCGCAGTCGATTCCGAGTTCGTTGAACGCGTTGATGTATGCTTCCGAGGGCCGTTCGATCGACATCCGACCGTCGCTTCGTAGCGCCGCCATGATGATTTGCATGCACGGCAGGGAGATGGATTGAATCTCCGAAGCGTCGACGCGCAGTCGTTGATCGGCCTGCAGGCGGCCGCGAATCGTCGCGAGCAAATCCTGCGCCGCCGCCAGATCCAGCGTCTTCGGCAACTTGAGTTCGTCTACGATTGCGTCTTTTTGCATGTCGATGACCTACTTTTGCTCGCTGCCGCTTGGCCAATCTCGTCAAGCCGCACTGGCGTCGGCGCTTGCACGCGTGCCGGCGTGCGGCCCGTTGCCCTCGCAGGCATCGAGCATCGCGTCAGCCATCCGCTCCAATGAGCATTGCTGCATCACTGCGCCGCGTTCGAACGCCACACGCGGCATCCCGTAAATCAAGGAAGACTGTTCATCCTGCCCGAGCGTCGTTGCGCCCGCTTGACGCAGCTCGAGAAGACCGCTCGCGCCGTCCTTGCCCATTCCAGTGAGGATGGCGCCGACGGCGGATTTTCCGCAAACGCGCGCTGCCGAGCGAAACAGAACATCGACGGATGGCCGATGGCCGCTGACCGGCGGGCCGTCCGACAGGCGGCAGACATAATGAGTGCCGGCCCGCGCGATCTCCAGGTGATGTGAGCCGGGTGCGATGTAAACATGACCGGGTTCTATGATCTGGTCATTCGCGGCCTCGAATACGTGCATCGGACACTCGCGGTTAAGCCGCTCCGCAAACCTCGTGGTAAATCGCGGCGGCATGTGTTGCGTGATGAGCGTCGGCGGGCAGTCGGCCGGCAACCCCGTCAGCAACGCCTTGAGCGCTTCGACCCCGCCGGTCGACGAGCCGACGAACATGATCTTTCCGGTCGAGCGACGAAGCTGCTGCCGCGGTTGATGCTGCACCGGCGCGCGCCGAATTCCCACGCGGGCGTCGGCTGCGGCTTTGACCTTTCTTTGCAGCTCGCTTGCCAGCTCCGACAGATCGCCGAAATTTCCGGTCGGCTTGGCGATGAAATCGACGGCGCCGATTTCCAGCGCCTCGAGCGTCGTCTCGGCGCCGCTCTGCGTCAGCGTGGAAATCATGACCACCGGCATCGGCCGCAACGTCATGATCTTGCGCAGGAAGGTGATGCCGTCCATATGCGGCATCTCGACGTCGAGGGTAACGACATCGGGATTGAGCGCCTTGATGCGCTCGCGGGCGATGTGGGGGTCGGCCGCCGTGCCGACCACGGTAATTTCGGGATCGGCTTCGAGCAGGTCCGACAGCAGTTGCCGCATCAGGGCGGAATCATCGACGACCAGGACGCGGACCGGCGTACTCCGATTTGTCATTCGGCTTCCCCAAAAAGCTGAATTTCACCTGAAGGCTGCTGATTCAGCAGCCGGCTGCCATAGTTATGTTCTTCGCGGCCGACGGTGTAGCGCTCACTCCCGCCGAGCAGTCGGCGCACCACTCGGCCGGTTGCAGGGTAATAATGGATGCGCCGCGGCAACGAGCCGCCGAGGTCCTTGGCAACGCATTGCAGCCCCTCCGCCTTGAGATAACCCAAGACGAATTCGGCGTTATCGTTGCCCACGGCATTGGTCGTGTCGGTGACGTTGCCGCCGCCAAACACTTTGATTTCCATGCGCTCGCGCATGCATCCGGCCTTGATGAGCTCGTTGATGAGTTTTTCCATGGCAAAATTGCCAAAGCGGGCCGAGCTCAAATCATTGCCCCAACTGCCGGAATTGTGGTGCGGCAGCATGAAGTGATTCATTCCGCCGACGGCGGCTACGGGATCGCGAATGCACGCGGCGACGCACGACCCGAGCACGGTTACAAGGACTTCATCCGCACTCTTGGTGACGTAAAACTCGCCCGGAAAGACTTTCACCATCCAGGCGGCCGACGCGGCATCGAAGAATCTTCCGGCGCTCGCCTGCGTAGCGTCGTCGCGCAGGCCGCCGCCGGATCGCTCAAGGGTGGCCGCACCGGTCATTGCTCTCTCCGGTAGGTCGTGCGGCCGACGATTTCCAATCCGGGATGCGTTCCGATCAGCGACTCCGAATGGCCGATATACAGCCAACCACCCGGCTTGAGCTGGCGCGAGAACCGCTCGACCAGCGCCGATTTGGTCGGAGCGTCGAAATAGATCATCACGTTGCGGCAGAAGATGGCGTCGAACAATCCCTGAAACGGCCAGTCGTCCATCAGGTTGAGGTGCCGAAAGGCGATCAGGGACTTGACGTCTTGATCCATGATCACCTTGTCGGCGGTCTCCTGCCCCGCGTTGCGCGTAAAAAAAGATTGATATTCTTTGGGAACTTCGTTGAGCGAGGCCGCGGTGAATTCTCCGCGCGCCGCCTTGACCAGAATGTCGGTGTCGATATCCGTCGCCAGAACGCGCACGTCGCTAAAGCTGAAATCCTGAATCTCGCGCTTTAAGACGATGGCGATCGTATAGGGCTCCTCGCCGGACGAGCATCCGGCCGACCAGACCCGCAGCCGCCCGCCCGCCTTGCGGCCCGCCGCTTGCGCAAATGGAACGGCAACGTGCGTGCGGAAATGTTCGAAGTGATGCGCTTCGCGAAAAAACTTCGTGTGGTTGGTTGAGATCGAATTGATGAAGTTCTCGATCTCGGAAAGATTCTCGACCAGGTAATCGCAATAGTCGCGAAAAGACTCGAGCTTGAGCACACGCAAGCGGCGCGACAGACGGCTGTAGACCAGATTTTGCTTGCTCTCGGAAAGAGCAATTCCCGCATATTCGTAGGCGAGTCGCGTCAGCGTGCGGAAATCCGCCTCGGAGAACGCAAACTCACGGTCGGGGGCGTCGGCTTTGCGGTCGGCAAGGACCGCTGCCGGCACCCCATGACGGCTTCCTGACATACTAGAACTCTTTCCACTCCGGATCGTTGACTGCGTTGACGAGCGCCGCCTGCATGCGGCCTACCGGATCGCGTTTGGTGCTTCCGTTCGCGGCGCGGCGCGGCGCGGCGGCGATTTTCGCCGGCCCGGCAATCTCGGCGGCCTTGGACGCGGCAACCCTGGACGCCGCCGCCGCGACCGCGCGGCCGTGCGCAAAATCCGCAGCGTCCGCGCCGTACTCGCCGACGCGGAACACGCTGACCTGCTCGTCCATGGCGCGAGCCTGCTGTTCCAGCGTCTTTGCCGTCGCAGCATTCTGCTCGACCAGCGCCGAGTTCTGCTGCGTGACCTCGTCCATCTGGGTGAGCGCCTTGTTGATCTGCTCGATGCCGGCGGCTTGTTCGGCGCTGGCGGAGGCGATGTCGGAGACGATGCCGGCAACTTTCTTGATCGATTCAACGATGTCGTGGAGCGCGGTGCCGGCCTTATTGACGAGATCGACCCCGTCCTTGACCTGGCTGTTGCTGTTGGTGATGAGATCCTTGATGTCTTTAGCGGCCTGCGACGACCGCTGCGCCAGGCTGCGCACCTCTGAGGCGACGACGGCGAACCCGCGGCCCGCTTCACCGGCCCGCGCCGCTTCGACCGCGGCGTTGAGCGCGAGCAGGTTGGTCTGCCGCGCGATCTCGTCGATCACGCCGATGATGTCGGAGATTTTGCGCGAGGACCCCTCGATGCGCGCCATCGCATCGACCGCCTTGGCGACCACCTGGCCGCCGCGATCGGCGACATCGAGCGTATCGGCAGCCGAGTGATTGGCTTGTTGCGCGTTCTCCGCGTTTTTCTTGACGGTCGCCGACATTTCTTCCATCGAAGCCGACGTTTCCTCAAGGCTCGCGGCCTGTTCTTCGGTGCGCTGCGAGAGGTCGGTGGTGCTCGCCGAGATTTCCGCCGATGCATTGGAGACTTCGCGTGCGGCGCGGTTGATCTCGCTGAATGTCGAAGCGGTTTTCGCCAGCAGGTCGTTGACGGCCTTGGTCAGAACAAGCATGAAGCCTTTCTTGCCGTCCTGCGCGACGCGACGCGTGAGATCGCCGTCGGCGGCGGCGCTGACCACTTCGTTGACTTCGGCTTCGAGCGCCTTCTCGACGGTTTCGTCTTTCCACTGCGTCGTCGTGCCGATGCGCTTGCCGTTTTTATCGATCACCGGCGAAACGGTCAGGCGAATGGTATGGCTGCCGATCTTGATGTCGGTTTCGAAGGTCTTGGTCAGCGCATCAAGTATCTGCCGCTGGTGCGACGGATTCTTGTGAAACATGCTGATATTCGCACCCACGAGCTTGCGCATATCGAATGCCGGAATCTCCTGGCGCAGGTCGGATTCGATATTGCGTATCAGCTCGAGCATCGTGTCGTTGAGGTACACGATGTCATAGTTCTCGTCGGCAACCATCACGCAGACCGGGCTGGTATCGAGTGCCGTGCGGATCCGCAAACTGGCCTTTTCGGCGGCAAGCTGCTCCACCTTTATGGTGGTGATGTCGGTGACGACCGTCACCACTTTGCACGGCTTGCCGCTTTGGTCGGCGACGGGATAATTGCGGCCCTGATACCAGACTTCGCGGCCGCCCTTGCCGAGCCACTTGTATTGGCCGCCGTCGAATTCTCCCCGCCCGAGCTTCTCCCAGAACAGCCGATAGCCCTCGCTCTTGCAGTACTCCGGATCGAAAAACATCGAATGATGCTTGTCGCGAACTTCATCGAACGTGTAGCCGATCGTCTTCAAAAAGTTTTCGTTGGCGGTCAGCACCTTGCCGTCCATGGCAAACTCGATAATTGCCGCCGACCGGCCGATCGATTCCACGAAGGCCGCATTCATGCGCCCGGCGCTGCCGCCTGCCAATTTCCCCAACCCGAGCATGCCAATCTCCATAAGTCTCTTTTCCCGCCTCAGCTGCCCGCGATACTCGCCACCTACGCGACCGCCAACTGCAGAAGTTTTGAAAGGTCGATCAGCGCGATCATGGCGTTGTCGGTGGTGACGAGACCGGAGAGGAAATCGAGCCGCGCGGCCTGTATGACCCGCGGCACCGGTTGAATTTGCAGCCGGTCGAGCGAGACGATGTCGAG
>Ga0187784_10002913_pt1 | contig 13778 bp, 16 predicted proteins | sample 1015_SJ02_MP15_2_FD_132964 | JGI IMG/M metagenome (GOLD analysis project Ga0187784, IMG submission 132964) | Tropical peat soil microbial communities from peatlands in Department of Meta, Colombia - 1015_SJ02_MP15_20_MG | ecosystem: Environmental > Terrestrial > Soil > Wetlands > Peat | place...
ATATCTTCTGAAGCTTTCAAGTCCGCTATACTTGGCAAACATTGCCTCATTCTTGTACAGTACGTTTGACCAGCTAACGTTGATCTCGTTAGTCTCGCTCGCGTCGCTCGGAGTCTATGGAGCAGCGGCAAACGCTTTTTCCGCGTTCAACGGGTTGATGGCTGTTATCGGGCAAGTTTTGCTTCCAGTCTTTTCGGGATTGCAAGGAGCCAAAGGACATGAGGCATTAGAGAATTCGGTCCGAACGGCGTCTCGTTACGTTTCTATTTTTGCTATGCCTATGGCTTTCGCGGTGGCCGCAGCTGCAAGACCCGCACTGACCCTATTCGTCGGGAATGGGTATGAAGGCGGCTCTATTCCCCTTGCGGTCTTAGCCCTTGCATACACCGCAACCATAATCGGAATGGCATTCGGCCCTGTTCTAATCGTTCTGAACGAGACGAGACTCGCGGCACTCGTCTACATACTCCCTATCCCTCTAAGTCTGGGCGTGGCCTTAATCTCAATACCATCCCTGGGAATTCTGGGTGCATCTATTGCCCGCGGTCTCTCCATGGTGCTGGGCCTTTTGCTTACGTGGCATTTCGTAAGACGAAGGATCGTTTTCAAGCTTGATTACCAAGCTATTACCAAGAGTTTCGTGGCAAGCGGGGCTATGGCCTTGATAATGGAAGACCTCCAGCTGTGGTGCTACAGCCAGTTTCTACTCCCTGTTTACCTTTCAATCGGATTCGTCGCCTACCTTCTGGCCATGCGAACAATGAAGGCGATGAACAAATCTGATGTTGACCTACTTCGGAATATACTCGGCCCTCGTTCGGGAAGAATATGCGGTCTCCTTTCATGGCTCATCATCAACTAGTCACAGGTCAGAATTAGTGGAATTCGCACATCAAAACTCTTGTACTGTCCTCTTGCCCTACGGAGCTTAGCACATAGTTCACTGTACCAGATGAGACGAACCAACGGAGTCAGATACGTTCAGAATCAAGATCATCGCGCTGCGCCGGAGGAAAAACGGGTGACTAAGGGAATCCATCGAGCGCGGATTGTGGTAGATTGCATATTGTTCGACTTGGACGGTACGTTGTATACGTCCGCCGAGTATAGCGACCGTTTGGAATCAGAGATCTTGCGGTATGTCTCTTGGAAGTTACGGATGCCCGAAGGCGAATGCAAACAGCTCCTGAAGGATCGGAGAAAGAGGCTTGGAACCCTGACTCGAACGCTTGCCAGTTTGAATATTGACCGAGAGCAGTTCTTCCGCGACATAGCTGAACGAGTGGAGGTCAGTCAATATTTGAGGAGAGACGCCAAAGTTCGTTTGATGCTCGGCGAACTGCGGAGGAAGGGGTTTAAGCTGGCTCTCGTCTCGAATTCCGGGCGGCCACTGGTATTGAAGATACTGGCTGCTATTGGTTTAGGTGCCGAACTATTTGATGCGATCATCACGAGCAGTGACGCGGAGCCGAAGCCGTCCCACGCCTCGTTCAAACTTGCAATGGTCAAGTTGGGCTGTACGGCCGGAGATACGGTCTATGTCGGGGATAGAATCGATAGTGAGCTTCGTCCCGCGCATGAGCTCGGAATAAGTACGATCCTGGTCGACCGTGGGAAGAACGATCTGTCAAGCCGGTACGTGGATCTCGTCCTTGGAGACGTTACGGAGCTACCGGAAGTGGTTCGGAAGGAAATAGACGACACCCCCTCAATAGCCGACTAGCGAACTTTCACGTAGGTAACGGAGTCATGAAGTCAATTGTGAAGGGAGAGAAGCTCGCCAGGACCATTTTCTAATTCCTGACTTACGGAATTCACTCTCAACATGATTCCAACGGACCGGGGATTATTATCTATTGTATGCTTCTCCCTTCGCTTCCAAATGTTCCTACTCTAACATCCGTTCAAGTCGCTGGAGAGAGCCTCTTCCAGCGTGGCGTTTACTCGTTCGGGATTAGGCGTGTCGATTTTAGTTTAGATATGATTAGGTCTGCGCTTTGAGTTACCGTCAGTTGCTCCGTGTCCACTATGAGGTCTGGGTTTAATGGTTCCTCGTAGGTGTCTTGGGGTCCGGTTAGGTCTTTGATTTGGCCGGTTGAGGCTTTCTTGTATAGGCCCTTAGGGTCACGTTGCGCACATGTTTCGACCGAGCATTTCACATAAACCTCCAGAAAGTTCGTTGTCTCCTGCCTTGCGAAGTCTCGGATGTTGCGGTAGGGTGAGATGAAGGCGGCTATGACCCCTACGCCGTTGCGGGATAGCAGTTTCGCTACGTAGACAACTCTGCGAAGATGTGTCTCCCTATCTTCACGGGTGAAGCCGAGACCTTTGCTGAGGTTCTTTCGTATCTCATCTCCATCCAACACTTCAATTGGCATACCGGTCTTGCGAAGTTTAGGTTCGAGCTCGTTCGATATGGTAGTCTTTCCGGAAGCCGGTAGGCCGGTCAACCAGATTACGAATCCACTGTTCATTTAGCTCACTAAATCCAAGGCGTGCCCTCGCATGGTGTCCGGCACGTCGATCCCTACGCTCTTGAGTAGGGTGGGGGCCACGTCGAGAATCTTAACGTCAGGGATTCGGCCGATTGCTTTGGACTTTGGATTGTATAGTATGAAGATGCCGTGCTGCGAATGCACGGCGTCGTCGGGTCCGGTGTCGTTTTCGGATAGGTAAAGGGTGTCGTGTCCTATGGTTCCAGCGGATCGCCAGTACAAGTCGTCTAGGTAGACCATCAGGTCAGGTGCGTCGCCAACACTGGTCGGATAGAGATCTTTCGGGCGGTAGACCTTCGTTTCCATTCTCCGGCCTGTGGGGTCTCTGATTTCTTTTATCTTCTTCACTAGCTGGTCTCGTTCTCGGTCAAGGTTTTTCGCGTCGATTACGCCTTGTGCTTCTCTTCCTTTGGCGTTGAAGAATATTCGTGCGTAATATCCGCCCCACGCCCAGGCCTTCGTTCGGCCCCAGTCAATATCCACCTTCTCAAGCTCCGTGATTGTCTGTGGCCTTGACTTCAGGACTAGGTATCCTTCCTTGATCAGCCACTCGTTGAAGCAGAAGGCTCCACGCATTCCTTTCGCTCCGTGATCCGAAACTACGAGGACAATGGTGTCGGGTGGGATCAGTGAGAGTAGTCGGCCTATGTGCTCGTCTATACGTTTGTAATATTCCAAGCCGACGTTCTCGTAGGGGTTGCCGGCCACATACTTCGGATGGTCCTTGTCGAAGAACTTCCAGAAAGCATGATGAAGCCGGTCTACTCCAATCTCGTTGAACATGAAGAAATCCCAGCTTCGAGTCGTGAGCAAGTGCTCTATGACTTGGAAGTGTTTCTCGGTCATGTCGTTCAGGTTCTGCAGCAACCCGTCTCGATCTTCGATTCGAAACTCAACATCGAACGGGTAGGGACCAACCAGTTTCTCGACTTCTTCCTTCAAGGTTGGCGGATAAGTGTACTCACGGTCGGCGTCGGGAGTTATGAAGCAAGAGATTAGGTCTCCGTTGACCGGGGTTGGAGGGTATCCCGGTGGGACGCTCACAATGCAGACCCGTTTGCCGTGTTTGGCTAGGATATCCCAGATCTTCTCGCGTTTGACGGAAAGGGCGTTTGCTATGTAGCCTTCATTGTAGGAGGCGCCTTTCCTGTGTCTAAACCCATAGATCCCTAGCTCTCCCGGCGTTGTGCTCGTGCACATAACCATCCAGGCGGGGATGGTGATGGGTGGGTGGCAGCTCTCAAGTCGCCCATATGCACCTTCCTTCATGAGGCGATTGATGTTAGGGAGTTGGTCACGGTACTTTTCAAAGACAAGTTCCGGGGCTGCACAATCTAGACCAATCACGAGTAGTTTAGTCACGATTCATCACTTGACGTATGTCGCTTCGACTTTGCAAGCGCCTCAGCATCATGAGGTCTTATGAATTCTTTTGGTGTCTTGTTCAAAAGCGAAGAGTTTTGTTGTTCGAGATGCCAAATGACTTGGACATCCCTATCGATGGGTGCGAGCTATTCGTACCCTAGTTTTCGTAGTCGATCCTTGATTTTTTCCTCGTCGACTTCTGGTAAACGTGCGCTGATGCTTTCTGTGCCTTCTGTGGTAGCCTTAATTTTCTCCCCGTTTGCGGTAATCAGCCAGGGGACCAAAACTAATCGACCTAAGCGCATTCCGGGCCAATGACCGTATACCGGAAATGGGTATAGAATTCCAAGCCCTTCTCCGAACAAATTGCCATGATCTCCCGTGATAACAGAGATCCCCGCCAACTGCTTTAGCATGCCGTCGACGTGTGAGAGAACAATTTTGAGGTTCTCTCGATAAAGGGAGAATCCCTGCTCTTTTGTCAATAGTCCTCTCGCTATAAGGCCGTCTGTTGTTGTGGCGAATACGTGAGGAGGATAGCCCCTCTTGAGATTTAGGACCTTGTCGGGATTCGCTCCGTCCCTAGCGAAACCGCTTATTCTTTTCAGTGCCTGCCCGGTGTCGCCCTGCGGTCGCCCTACCAAAGGCGGGAAGTGGGGTTGCATAAAATGGATTATGAGCCTCTTGTCCGGGTCTAGCCTGCGAGCTTCCAATGCGGTCCTCACTACTGGTTCGGGGGGAATTGTGAGTAAATTCTCGTCCCATCCATAATCCCACACCGAATAGACCTTATGGAATATGCCTGGCAGCAGTAAATCAACAAACGGATTACTAGCCACGTACACAATATCGTCGAAGCTTTTCTTATGTGGATGCTTGCGGAAGTTTTCTATCAGAAATTCCGCTGTTGCTGATCCTCTAGAAATTCTCGATTCAAGTTTACCGTTTATTGTATTTAATTCCTTGAATGTGTCATATCTGCATGCGTCCAGTATTATCAGGTTGTCCCATGGCTGGTCGTAGATGTAAACTCCCTTGTTGGGCAGATTCCGCAAGACTACTCTGTAGACTCGATCAAATGCGTTGAAAACTTTCAAAGATTCGGCAAACCTACTAATGAAAACAACGCCGACTCTCAATTAACACGTACTTATGTGTTGGCTAACGGGGCTAAGGCAGAGGTTGTTCCCCGATTCATTCGACGAATGGGTCCTTGTGTTTTTTCAGTACGTCGGCGACCTCTGGTCTTATCAGTTCTCTTGGAGGGGCTTCGCCGGTGCTCAGTTTGCCCCTTAGCTTTGTGCCGCTGAAGTCGATTCTATACTGAGCTTCGTGTGGGCAGATTTTCTCATTCACAACGCTGTCACACTTCTGGCAGTAGAAGAACGCGGTAAAGAATAGGGGCACAATGCCGAGGTCTGGAAACTCGTCGAATATTTGTTGTGCAGCGTACGGCGGATAGTAGTTCCCTACACCGGCATGATCCCTTCCAACGACAAAGTGCGTGCACCCGAAATTCTTCCTTATGATTGCATGGAAAATGGCTTCCTTCGGTCCGGCGTATCTCATAGCTGTTCTAAGAATCGCAAGCACCGTTCTATCCTTCAGATAATAGTTATCTAGCAGCGTGGAGTATGCGTCGAGAATTACTTCGTCCTTGAAGTCTCCTTTCTTCTTCTTCCCTATGACCGGGTTGATGAACAAGCCATCTACAAAAGTCAGGGCGGTCTTCTGCACATACTCGTGCCCAATGTGGGGTATGTTCCTTGTCTGAAACCCCACAACGGTCCTCCAACCTTTCTCGTTGAAGAGGACCCTTGTCTCAAGTGGCTTGAGGCGATATCGTCGGAACTCGTCGAATAGTGAGTCGATTAGGGTGACTTTTCCTCCAACGAGGAAGTCCTTCATGGCAAATGTTTTCGCTACACCAGGGTGGGCCTGGTCTGTTGTCCTGTAAACTTGCTCGGCCAGCTCCTTCCTGTTGTAGGTGTAGATTTGTTCGATGTCAAGCAGAGCGAATGGGAGGCGGGTGTTGTCGACCAGGGTGATTCTATCCCCTTCCTTCACTCCGTTCAGCTCCTCCTTCGACGCGTCTAGAAGGATCGGGATGGTCCAAACTTGGTCGTTCCGTAGGCGATTAATGCGAAGGACGGACTCGTAGTCGGTTTGGCAGAGGAAACCGTTAAGCGGACTGAAGGCGCCGCAGGCTATGTTTTCAACGTCTCTGGCAAGGTCCTGGCTTATCTCTACTTGCGTTAGCTTCGCGGCTTCATGCACCGTCTGATCCCGTTTCTCGAATGGAACGGTCCGGTCTACGAGTTTGCCGCCGTGCGGCGAAATCATGATTCTGTCACTTCAAAGGTACCCGAGGGCTCGGAGCCTATCCTTGATCTTCTTCTCTTCGTCTTCGGTGAATGGTGCCTTGGAGCTTTCTTCTTCGCTGATCAGTTTCTCTCTCACCACGAATGCAACGTAATCTGAGACGGACGCAAATTTGCTCCCTTTGATCCTAGCTTCCACGCGGTTGAATAGCGATTCAGGAAGTTCGACAGCTCTACCGTTCGTCATCGCATCCTACTCCACGTAACCTAATGCCCGTAATCGGTCGTGCACTCCTTTGCCGGGCTTCATTAAAATTGCTTCGCGAATGAGGAATACGGCGAATTCGGTTACGCTCCGAAACCCGGTGCCTTCAATCGCTGCTTTTGCATTCTCATAAAGTTCAGCCGGAACACTCAGGGTAACGTACCCGTGTTTGTCCTGTGAGGCACGCTTCCTCTTAGCCTGGTCGCGCACCATGCTCATACCTTTCGAAGACACTTGTATCCTCATCTTTATTGGCTTTCGCTAGCTGCTCGTCGCACAGTGGAATCGGTAGGAATTGTTTAGCATTTGCTCAACAATTATTCGTCACTTAGGTATCATTGATACACAATGGTTTAGTAGGTGACTCTTAAGGTATGGGCAATTGAGTGAGAGTCCGTGAACAAGAAACTTCTTGGGCTTCTAGTGGTAATCGTCGTAGTAGCTTCACTGATCGGTTACAACGAGTATCTAGTGTCTCAGGAATTGACTGGGACGATAAAGGTGTCAGGAGCGTTCGCCCTGTATCCCCTAATGGTGATTTGGGCGCAGCAGTACATGGAACTGAATCCCAAGGTAGTGATTGAAGTGTCGGCAGGGGGTGCAGGCAAGGGCATGTCGGACGCTTTGTCTGGATTGGTTGACATAGGAATGATTTCGCGAAACATTACGACACAAGAGGTGCAAGAGGGTGCATTTTACGTAGCAGTTTGTGAAGGCGCCGTAATGGCGACCATAAGCGACCAGAACCCAGTTCTCACCCAGATACTCTCAAAGGGTTTGACGAAACACATGTTCTATGAGATCTTCGTCGCGCAGAACGTCACAACATGGGGGCAAGTCGTGGGTAATGCTTCAATCACACAACCTATTCACGTGTACACGCGATCTGACGCTGCGGGCTCAGCAGATACATGGGCTAAGTTCCTCGGCAAAAAAGGCCAGGGCGATCTCAAAGGAGTTGGAGTCTACGGTGATCCGGGGTTGGTTCAGGCTATTCAAAGCGATCCGTTAGGGATAGGCTATAACAACCTCGCATACGCATACGATAACGCCACGGGCCTACAGACGTCGGGAATATCGGTCGTGCCTATCGACTTCAAGAACAACGGACAAATCGGGAACTTCTATCAGAACAAGACGGCGCTGGTTCAGGCGATTCAGGACGGCCAATACCCCATGCCGCCCGCCACTCTCTACTATTTGGTGGCGAAGAACCAGTTTACAGGTGTGGCGTTAGACTTCGTGAAGTGGATACTGACTGATGGTCAATCCTATGTTCCAACGGCGGGCTACGTGGCACTGACGAGCGACGTCCTCAATGCTCAAATGGCGAAACTCCAGAGTTGATGCGGACGAACTTCGAATGGCAGGGCGCAAAACCAACGAGCTAATCGTCAGAAAAATTATGTTTGCAGTGGCGCTGCTCACTGCACTACTCGCGCCGCTCATAGCCCTGGGCCTTGCTCAGAGATCCGAACTTATACTTGGGACAGTTTCGCTCCGTAATCTGATCTTCTCGGGCTCCTGGAATCCGGACGAGGGTGAGTTCGGATTTGCACCTTTCATTGCCGGAACACTTTGGGTAAGCGGTTTGGCGATGCTCTTGGCGATTCCTCCATCACTGTTGATGGCCATCTACCTAGCTGAATACGCGCAGAAACGGATGCGGAACATCATCAAGCCGTTAGTGGATGTGCTCGCCGGAACTCCGTCCGTGGTTTGTGGGTTGTGGGGTGTGCTGCTGATTGTCCCGTTCATCCGTGATTATCTCGCGCCATTGATGGGAGTATCGACGACGGGCTACTCGGTTCTGGCTGGGGGATTGGTGCTGTCGATAATGGTGTGTCCGATCATCGTGTCAATTACGGAGGAAGTGATTCGTGCGGTACCAATGGAGATTAGAGAGGCTTCGCTCGCTGTAGGGGCAACGCAATGGCAGACTGTCAAGCATGTGCTGGTGAGGAGGGCGTTTGGGGGGATCATCGCGGCGGTCATTCTTGGGTTTGGACGCGCGTTCGGTGAGACGATGGCGGTGCTCATGGTTGTTGGCAACGTTCCTACGCTGCCTCGATCAATATTCGATCCGGCGTATCCGATTCCAGCCCTGATCGCGAACGACTATGGCGAAATGCTTTCAATTCCTTCCTACGAGTCGGCGCTAATGTTTGCATCCCTGCTTCTCATAATTGTCGTCTTCGCATTCAGCTTCGCGGCCGCATTTCTCCTCAGAGGATTCAGAAAGAGGTATGGCCTTGAACAGGCTAATTGAAGAACGTGCATTCAAATTCCTAATGCAGATTTCGACCCTTCTGATCGTGGGCGGCCTGCTCTCAATTGTCGTGGTCGTACTTGTGAAGGGCGCACCTTCGCTTACTGTACAAATGCTCACCGAGACCTCCAATGGTGGGTATTACCTTGGGAAGGGAGGAGGCATCCTCAATGCAATCGTTGGTTCATTGGATCTGGCTGGGGGAGCAACCGTGCTAGCGATCGCGCTAAGCATTCCGACAGCAATGTACTTGAATGAATACGCCTCTCGGTCGCGTTTCGCGGAGTTCGTAAGAAACTCTTTAGATTTATTGTGGAGCGTGCCATCGATAATATACGGTGTCTTCGCATTCATCTTGATGGTCTATGTTGGGCTAGGTACTTCGCTGTTGGGTGGTATTGTTGCGTTGACAATGCTTGAGCTTCCTATAATGATTCGAGCAATGGACGAGGTACTGCGTACGGTGCCTCAGAGGTTGAAGGAGGCCTCATACGCCCTGGGGGCTACTAAGTTGGAGACAGCGACGCGCACCGTGATCAGTCAAGCGCTCCCCGGTCTCATAACGGCCGTCTTACTGGCTCTGGGACGCGCCATGGGGGACGCAGCCTCCGTGCTTTTCACCGCTGGCTACACGGATAATCTTCCAATCTCGCTGTTCCAACCGGTGGCGTCACTTCCCTTGGCCGTGTTCTTCCAATTGCAGACGCCCTTTCCGGTGGTTCAGCAACGCGCCTACGCTTCCGGCTTCATACTTCTCGTGATCATTCTGTCCTTGAGCGTCGGTTCTAGGTTAGCCGCGAAGAGATACGGTCGATACACTGTAAGGTAGGTTGGGTTGGCGCTCATTCAGGAACCAGAAATTCAAATCGAACACCTCACCGTTAGCTACGACAACCGCGAGGTCTTGAGCGACATCACGGTCAACCTTCCTAGAAATCGGGTAACCGCAATCGTAGGTCCGTCAGGCTGTGGAAAGACAACACTTCTAAAGACCCTGAACAGGCTCATCGACGTAACCGACGGTGCGTCAGTCTCAGGGCGCGTCTTATTCGACGGCAAGAATATTCTGGAGAAGAATGTCGATGTAAACGATCTCCGAAAAAGGATTGGATTCATCGGTCAAACTCCGACTCCGCTTCCAATGTCCATTTACGAAAACATCGCCTACGGACCAAGAGTACATGGGACGAACGACAAAGCTACGTTGAACACGATTGTTGAACGTTGCTTACGAACCGCGGGACTCTGGGATGAGCTTAGCACAAGATTGTTGGAGCCCGCGTCAAAACTTTCCGTCGGACAGCAGCAGCGGCTATGCCTAGGAAGAGCGTTGGCGGTAGAGCCGAGAGTTCTTCTCTGCGACGAGCCAACGTCCGCGCTCGATCCCATCTCCTCAAAACATATCGAAGATCAACTCTCGGTTCTGAAGAAGGACTATACGGTTGTTCTGGTGACGCATACGTTACGACAAGCAAAGAGGCTTGCCGATTACGCACTGTTCGTTTACTTTGGAAATCTCATCGAGCACGGCCCTGCGGACGAGTTCTTTAACCGACCAGCAGATCCGAGAACCAGGGCATACCTCGAAGGCGTCTTTAGTTGACTGCACTTTGGTTTTCTCAGCTTCATAAGCTAAGTTGACGATCCAGATTTGTGTGCGTGTCATCGTTATGGTTTCGCTACGGTCGAGTCGGCCATAGCCTGCTGGAACACAATCCTAGTGGCCACTAACTCAACGGTTTGGTTTAATTGCACGGGTGTGTCTTAGTTCTTCTCTGCTGCTGGATCAGTGGGGGTCTGCGCCGCGGCTGTGGTTTCGGGTACTTCGATTGGTGCGGGTGGTGGGGTTGTTGCCATCGTATATCCGATCCAGGCTGCGATTACTAGCACGCCTGCCACGGCTATGAATGCGGTTATCTGGAGAACGACTAGGGCGTAGGCGAATAGTAGGGCGGCGTAGGCTATTATGCCGACTATGCTAACCGCGAGTATGATGACGCCGTAGGTTTGGTCTTTACTCATTCTATCCGTTCACCTCCAGTAAGCCAAGGTACCACACGTACTTGGGGCCATAAGCCGTTGGTTCAGTTCCGGGATCCGGTTGAACCGTTTTTGGCGGGAAGGGTTGTCGTCGAGTCGCATCAGCAAGTGCTGCAAGTCTTGCCGTCCCTAGTTCGGGGTGTCCCGTGGCATGGTGAGGGTTTGCTCCAGCGCTCTGCGTTTGTTCTCTGCCATGGCTGAGTATTTGCGGAGTTCCTCGAATTCGTTTAGGAAGTGGCGGCCTTTCTCGGTGGCGATGTAGGCGGGTTGGTCACCCTCTAAACGTTGAATCAACTGGAAGTTCACGAGCATGTCTAGGTAGCGTTGTAGGAGGTCGAAGCTCAAGTTGCCTTGGTACATGATTCGGGTTTTGCGGGAGCCGTTCTTCGTGATCTCGATTATGTCTGCCGCAATCTCCAACCGGTTCCGGTACTGCCTCTTCACCCGGTCGTTGTTACTTATACCCACGGGTCTACCTACCTCCACCCAATTCAGGCACCTGCGCGCCAGTTGCGGCCCGGTCTTCTAGAAAAGGAATTTGTGAAACGCTGTTCTAGAACACGCCACCATCAAATTATTTGTTAAACAATCATGGATTTTGCTTTAAACTACTAGCGTCGTGGTCTTGAGGCATGTCCCTCCCAGTCGTTTAGAAGTACGGTTTTTCGCCCGCAAGAGTAGGAATTATGCGTGTACGTATTTGCGGTTTGCACTAATCTTAAGTACCGTGTCTGGCAAAAGTTTAGCGTGTAAATTTTTTTGTCGCATCACAAAGTGGAGAATACACTCTATACGCTTCAACGCTTAGGCGAGGCCCGAGTTAACAGACGGCGCGCCGTTGAGGCGCTCGCTGGCGGGATAACCGCCGCAGCAGCCCTAGCGGTTTCTCCTATGCCCTATTCTTCAACCGCGGATTCAACCCGACAGGGCCGGAAGCTGCTGTCCCACCGAACTGGTGGCCGGTCTGGAACGAGCTAGATCAGGCCATGATAGCGACAATACCATCCAACGCTCCAAGCCGGTTCTCCGATCCATCCATTAAGCTGGGCGAGGTTTCAACTTAAACAGGTACCCGTATGAGATACCGCGTCGAGCGACTCGTCAGGGTTCCTCACTTCATATGAAAAAACTCCTTGGAAGCAACCGTGATGGCTGACTTTGATTCATTAATCTCTCCGAGGGTGACGAGGATATGGAAGGAGCTTTTCCTCTTAGCTTTCATCATTAGTGTGGGGGCCATCGCCATTCTAACATTCTACTATAGCAGAAGGCCCTCGCGTGAAACCTACGCCCTAAGTGGAGGGTCCGGGCAGCTTTGGTTAACGGTTATCGCGATCAGCGCTTTGGGGGCGTTTTTGATCTTCGCGTTTGATGAACGGGAGGAGAAAGAGTGGAGACGTTGGCAGGCAAAGGCAGGAAGCAACGTCACAATAGCCTCAAAGCCCATAACCAAACCCGTCCACGAATTCCCCGCGAACGGCTTACCTGACCAGAGAGACGCGCCAATCACTGGAGATGAACGTGCACCGGTGCGATGACCAGTTTGATACGCCCCTCCTTTCATTCAAGTCTCAGCACCATGCTGGAGGCTACATTACGTCAGCATGGTGCGATTCGGGTTGTACAGTGGTGAGTCTGGGATGATGGTGAAGTGGATGGATGATGGTGGAAATCTTCCAATTCACCCAACTCATTTCTAATTCATCCAATTCACTGTAAGTAACAGAGGGGAGACTGTCCTGCTGTTGGAAAATTCGAATGCGCAAGTCTCAGCTTTGCCTTCTGGCCTTCGGCTTGTTGCTTGCGGCGGGAGCCTTAGTGGTCTCGGGGGCCCATCCAGTTATGGCGCAGAGTTACGGGTGTTACTACAATAGTTACGGTCAGACGGTTTGCGGCTACTACTACCCATACTACGGTAGCTACGGCTATTACCCATACTACGGATACAGCTCGTCCGGCACGTACTGCACCTACTACTATCCGTACGCCTACTCCAGTTGGTCTCCATACTACTGGTACCATTACGGCTACTACTACACTTACCACTGCTAAACTGCCAAACCGGACCTCGATAGACAATACGTCCACTACTCAACCCACTCGTTTTCTTTGTTCCCTTTCCCGCAGGGTCGCTCACCGCCAACGTTGCGGCCGCGCTTCAGCGACCCCAGGAGGCAAGTCGACAACAACCAAATTGACGCTTGCGCAGAGAACCACCTGATTAGGCGGGTCCTGCGAGGCTATTGGATGATGCCTGTTTCGGGATTGATTCTCTCGATATGCTTGATATTGTGGCCTAGGAATATCCTTGTTGTCCAGGAGACGCCGGATCTAGATTCCAGTGTGGCGTAGTTCTTCCACTGGTTCACGGCGACTTCCAGGTTATCCGGTCTTCCCGTGGAGGGCTCCAACGCAATGTGGTAGTAGCCCAGGTATCCTCCCTGATTAATCCAAATCAGGAGGTAGGGTAAAATTTTCGCGTCAAATGAAAATCCGATGGCCTCTCTCCTTGACTCGTTGAAAGCAGCACACCATGATTCTTCTAGGAGGTTGGTGTAGAGGTTTTCTCCAGTTCCCTCGTTGGGCTGTCCGATCCTGCTAAGGTCCAGTCTTTTTCCGTTCTTGTCGTTGGTGAGTGGCCAGGGAATTTGGCCACCGCTTTTTCCTAGTCTGTCGGTGACTGCCATTCCTAGTTTGATGCTGGTGACTTCGTTCGGTAGAATTATTCTGTAGTGTGGGTTTATGAGTAGCGTATTGTGGCCGCTGTAATGGTATTCAAGCTTCTGGGTTGAGAGATTTTCTAATTGATAATCGAGCTTGACTATTGGCTCATTCTTCGTTATGGTCAATGATTTCTTGATGGCGAGTGATAAATCTCGCAGTTACGCCTCATCGTTACTGTGAGCGATCGAGAGTTCTTTTCGCTCCTCACCACGCGCCATGGTTCGGAGGCAACTTCCCCGTAGAAGGGCAGTTTCCACTCCTTGAACGTGCAGGCCTCACATGTTGGTACGCAATCGAAT
>Ga0187784_10002916_pt1 | contig 13772 bp, 12 predicted proteins | sample 1015_SJ02_MP15_2_FD_132964 | JGI IMG/M metagenome (GOLD analysis project Ga0187784, IMG submission 132964) | Tropical peat soil microbial communities from peatlands in Department of Meta, Colombia - 1015_SJ02_MP15_20_MG | ecosystem: Environmental > Terrestrial > Soil > Wetlands > Peat | place...
ACGATGCGTGCCTCCGCTACTCGAATATCCAGTTTTACCATGAATGGTTCGTAACTAAACTACTCGTTGATGGACCAGAGTTTCGCGGAGCGACCGCCATTGAAATCCGAAGTGGCAACTTCACCGGTTTCAAAGCGAAGGCGGGCATCATAGCCACCGGCGGAGCCGGCAGGTTATATGCGTTCGCGACCTACTCCCATTCCTCAACCGCCGACGGGCTCGCCATGGCCTACAACGCAGGGCTTCCCCTGAAGGATATGGAATTCGTACAATTCCATCCTACGGGACTTGTGCCGTCGGGCGTGCTCATAACCGAGGGCGCTCGAGGCGATGGAGGCTACCTGATCAACAAGGACGGGGAACGCTTCATGAAGAAGTACGCGCCTCAGAAACTCGAACTTGGCCCACGAGACATCGTTGCCCGAGCTATTGCGTCCGAGATCCGCGACGGGCGTGGATTCCGCGATGTGAGTGGCTTAGAATACGTGCACTTGGACCTACGTCATCTCGGCGCCGAAAAAATCAAGGAAAGGCTTTCGGACATTCGCGAGGTGTGCATAAAGTTGCGGGGCATCGATCCCATCGAGGAACCCATCCCGATCCGATACGTATGCCACTTCACGATGGGCGGAATTCATGCCAATATCGACGGCGCCACACCCGTGAAGGGTTTGTGGAGTGCGGGGGAGGCCGCTTGTATAAGCGTGAACGGCGCTAACCGCCTCGGCACGAACTCAACCGCCACCTGCCTTGTTTGGGGCGGAATAACCGGACGCGCGGCCGCCGAATATGCAATGCACCACGACCCCGCCGGGTTTCCCCATGAGGCCGTGGCGCTTGAAGAGAAGCGTATTTACGACCATATATTTCGAGGCGAAGGCGGAGAGAACCCGTACGATATCAAGCATGAACTGGAAAAGACTATGGACGAACAAGCCAACGTGTTTCGAACGGAGCAGGGGTTGAGAGAAGCCTTGAAGACGATACGCGCTCTGAAAGAACGTGCGTACCAACACGTAGAGGACAAGTCGCGGGAATTCAATATGAACCTCATAAACGTACTAGAGCTTCAGTCCATGCTTGAAGTGGCGGAAGTCGTGCTAATGGGTGCCCATGCACGGACCGAGTCGCGGGGAGCTCACTTCCGATTGGACTTTCCAAAACGGGACGATGAACACTGGCTGAAGCACACAATCGCCCACAAAACACATGACGGACCACGCCTCGAATACGCCCCCGTCACGATAACACGCTACCAACCGCAGGAACGAACGTACTAACCAAATGATCAGTTTCGAATCGCTAATAACCCTATAGACGCATCATCGACCACAGTGGTTCCTGTTGGAGCCTAGAAAGCTGAGCGAGAAGGTGTCTGTTGTAACGGGCGCGGGTTCCGGAATAGGGCGCGCCATCGCCGTTCGTTACGCGCGTGCGGGAGCCAAAGTCGTCGCCGGAGGCCCCCATCTTGAAACCCTCAAGCAGACCACAAAGATGATTCAAGACGAGGGGGGCGAAGCTTGCCCTCTGCGAGTCGATGTCTCGCGTTCCGAGGAGGTCAGAGACTTTACGTCAAAGGCTTTGCGGAAGTACGGAAAGATCGACATACTCGTGAACAACGCCGGGATTTTCACCTTAGGCCCTATCGAGAACTTAGCCGAGCGGGATTGGGACAAGGTGATAAATGTCAACTTGAAGGGGCCGTTTCTGTGCAGCAAGATGATCGGCCGGCATATGATTGAGCGGAGGAACGGAGTGATATTGAATGTGAGTTCGATATCCGCTCAAATCCCCGAACCGCATCTGGGAGCCTACACTCCAAGCAAGGCCGGCCTCGTGGGCTTAACAGCTCTCCTCGCGCTCGAATGGGCCAAATACGGGATCCGAGTGGTCGGCATCAGCCCCGGTCCGATCAGGACACCCATGCATGAACGTGAATACAGCGAAGAAAAACTTCGTGAGGCACGGCATAAGGCCGTTCCCTTAGGCCGACCCGGAGAGCCGGAAGAAATCGCTAGCCTCGCAGAGTTCTTGGTATCGGACGAGGCCGGATTCATCACCGGCCAGACAGTAATTGCGGATGGCGGCTCAGCCATCAGCATGTTTCACACAATCCGCCTGCTGAAAGAGTACGCGACCAAAAACAAAGACCGACGATGATCTTTCGCGGTAAATCAACCCCAAACCAATGAGATGAGCGAAAGGTAGACTGACGGTGGGGCCTAACTGAAGCCCGTCAAAGTCGACTGCGGCAGAAAATATGCAGGAAGGATTAAAGCACCAACCGCACGCAAACGGGTAGCGGACCTGACATAATTATGAGCGGACAACTTACTGGCGTTGTGTTGCCGATTCCGACGCCTTTCACTCGCGAATATTCTTTGGACGAGAACGTCGAAAGGGACCTGATTAGATTCTATCTCGATGAAGGAGTCACTTGCATCTCACCATGCGGCAGCACGGGAGAATTCGCCTCTCTTACAAACGAGGAACGCAGAAAGGTTGTCGAAATTGCAATCGATGAGATCAGCGGAAAAACTTCAGTGGTAGCAGGAACACATGCTCTCACGACCGATGAAGCCGTCTCGCTAACTAGACACGCCAAGAACGTAGGTGCGAGTGCGGTTCTTGTCGTACCGCCGTACTACATCAAGCCCACCGATGACGAACTCTACGGCTATTACGGAGACATAGCGCAGGTTGACATTCCCATTGTCGTCTACAATAATCCCGGGACAAGTAAAGTGGACATTAAGCCTCCACTCATCGCGAAACTCGCAGAGAACTTTGATAACATAAAGTACGTTAAAGAAAGCTCCGGCCTGATCCAACGCATACATGAAATTCTGCAACTGACAAACAAGATTACGGTATTCTGCGGATCCGACAACTTGGCTTTAGAATCCTTTGCGATTGGCGCAAAGGGTTGGGTAGCAGCATCTGCCGATATCTGCCCTAGACAGGCAAACGACCTGTTCTATGCCGCTGAAAGGAAGAACATGGATGAGGCCATGAAAGTGTATTTTCGACTTCTTCCACTGTTCAACCTGCTAGAGAGTTCAGGCAAATATGTGCAATACGTCAAAGCCGGGCTTCAGCTTCTCGGCCATCCCGTTGGGCCGCCTAGGAAACCGTTGCTCCCCGTAGGTCCGGGAGAGGAACAGGAACTTAGGAAGATAATGGTTAGGGCAGGAATCTTGGAATAAACTCCGCATTGTTGAGTGAAATGCGTAACTAACGGTGCTTCTTTTGACGTGTTCTCGTTCTGAGGGCTCGAGTTCATGGAGTTTATTGGTTGACCAGAAAACCTGCGGGAAACGGATCTTCTGGGTCTAGGACGAAATTCTGGAAACCACTTATCCAAGCGCGGCCTTCAATCGTCGGCACGACTGCCAGCACGTCCGGCGTGAGGCGGAGTTGCTCCACAAGCCGTCCGGTGAATAATGTACCTATGATGCTTTCATGAACGAAGTCTTGGTTCAGAGGCAGCTTCCCTTTGAAGAATAGCTGGGCCATGCGCGCGCTTGTGCCTGTGCCGCACGGAGACCGATCAAATGTTCCAGGATGGATGACAACCGTGTTCTTCGCATGAGCGCTTTGCACATCGGGGGGTCCAGTGAACATTATGTGCTTGATGTCCCTGATATCGTGGTTCAATGGGTGTTCTAGCGGTACTTGTTCTCTGACAGACTTCATTATCTTCATACCCGTATCGATTAGCCGTTGTGCGTCTTTCTTATCGAGAGATAAGTTAACGGATTCCACGGGAAGAATCCCGTAGAAATTGCCCCCGTAGGCTATGTCCAATGTTAATTTTCCGAGGTCAGGTACATCTACAGTGACGTCTTGTCGGTATAGGAACGACGGTACATTCCTAATCTTAACATTCTTGACTCGACCATTCTGAACGCGAGCCTCCGCAACTACTCGCCCAGCCGGCGTGTCAAGTTTCAGGTAGGTCACGGGCTCCGTCGCCTCCACCAGCCCAGTCTCTATGGCGACCGTACAGGTTCCAATCGTTCCGTGTCCGCACATTGGTAAGCAGCCGCTTACTTCAATGAAGATGACTCCCAAATCTGCGTCTGGACTAGTTGGTGGCAAAACTATAGAGCCCGACATTGAGCCGTGTCCGCGCGGTTCAAACATCAAGAGTGTCCGTAGATGATCTAAGTGTTCTTCGACGTATTGCTTCTTCTCAAACATGGTCTTGCCCGGAATCGGACCGAAGCCACTTGTAACTACACGTGTCGGCATCCCTTCGGTGTGGGAATCGACGGCGGTGATCATCTTTTCGAACCGCATCTTTGACTCGACCCTAGTTGGAGGTTACTAAGTAGCAATTCGGGGACGCATTATGAGGCTTCCGCGCGCCTCTGATTAACCCGTTCTACGGTGTTCCGCTGCGCCATTGCCGTAAGTTCCTGTAATTCGGCCGCTAGACCTTTTCTGATACCTGGACTCAGGGGACCGTATGGTGCTCGTGGAGGACCGGCTTTCAACCCTCCAAGCTCAGCACACGCCTTGAGCCACGCCACCTCGTTTTCCGCCGTGATGTTCCGAAATAGTTCCGTGAACTTGACATGGAAAGCGACGGCTCTTTCGAGATCCCGATTCATGCACGCCTTGTAAAAAGCCAACGTCCCCTTCGGTGTTCCAGGGCCCACGACAGATACTATGCTGTTAGCGCCCACGAGCGTATCCGCAAGAAGCCAGTTTTCTCCTCCCGAGAACACGTTGATACGCCTCGCAATGTGGCTTACCACCCTAGTTCTATGTACGACTTCTCCGTTTGACTCCTTCACAGCCTTTATCCTATCCAGCTCCATTAGTTTGTCCCAGAACTCCGGTGTCATGTTAAAATGGAATGAACCGGGATTGTTGTAAGCTACGATCTGAACGTCGCCCGCGGCATTGTTTACTTGTCGGAAGTGTTCGAGTGCCGCTTCGGACGTGCAAGGGACCAAGTACGGCGGACCGACCATCACACCGTCGCCGCCGGCGTCCTCGACGTACCTTGTGCGTCGGATGCATTCAGCTGTATTATGAAACGTTGTACCGAAAACGCAGGCAATCTTTTTGGTTGCATCCACGGCGATATCGACAAATTTCTTGAACTCCTCATCGCTTGGCGCGTAAAATTCTCCCATGCACCCAAAAGCTATGTAGCCATCGAACCCAGCGTCTTCATAGCTTCTGATGTTGTTTTTGAGCCCCTCCAGATCCATCTCTTGGTTAGCGTCTACGACGAAGGGCATCAGCGGAAAAACTCCTTTCAACGGTTTTCTGGGCATGGCTGCTCGCCCTGCATTAGGGAATCCACCTGTCAGCAAGAATATGAAGTTGAGGTACTGGTTCCGAGCCTCAAGCAACCGTCATCGTTCAATCGGTCCAAGTCTTACCGGAGAAACGAGGCTACACGGACTCCCACAGGTCAAGAAGAGCCGTGATGGGCACGGGTTTGATGGGCAATCTGCTCTTGAGATGACCCGCATCTTCTGGGCGCAAGTTGAGTTCACTTTCGACTATACCTTGCAGCGACGAGCCGCACATACGCCCCTGACAGTATCCCATGCCCGAACGCGTTCTTCGCTTGATGTCATCTACGTGCGACGCGCCGGAATGAATTGCTTCTCGAATATCACGTAACTTGACTTCTTCACATCGACAGATTACCGTGTCGTCGGTTGCCAGAGTGTAAATCCCGTTCTCGAGGGAGTAAAGCTCGCCAAGAGCCATTTCAAACTTCTGAAGGGCTGAGAGTTTGGAGCGGATCGGTTTTGCCAATTTGTCCGCGGCCGAATCATCAAGCAAGCCAAGATTGTTAGCTCCGTATATCGCAGCAAGTTTTCCTTGTTGAATTGCCACGTACACTCCTCCGATTCCGCATCCATCGCCCGCGACAAATACGCCTGGAACGGTGCTCTCCATATGCTCGTTATGCGTCGGTTTCCATCCTCCGAGCGTATGGTTATACTCGTGAGCGCAACCGCAAAGCCTGGTAAGGTCGATGTTCGGAATCAACCCGTAACCGAGACAAATCGCGTCCGCATCGAAAGTTCGCTCAGTGCCTGCTAAGGGTTCCCAGTTCTCGTCGACGGCGGCTATAACCGCCTGCTCAACTCGTTCAGAACCGAGGGCCCTTACAATAACATGTGATCGGATGTATGGCACTCGATGTAGGCTGAATTTCGTGATGTAGTTGAAACCCTCGAAAACCAGGCCGGGTTGCCTAAGGAGTGAGGGTAGCGAGCGCATCATCCTCATCGTAGACGTGGCCTCGACAACCGCAACGACCTTCGCTCCGGCTTCCAGGAGCTGGTCGGCTACTGCCAGTTGCAACGGACCACTGCCCGCCAATAGAAAGCGACCGCCGGGCAACACCCGTTGGCTCTTGATCATGATCTGAACGCCGCCAGCGGTAAAGACCCCTGGCAGAGTCCATCCCGGAAACGGAATTGGCCTATCATATGCTCCAGTTGCGATGAGCAGTTGTTGAGCTTTCAGAAGTTCAGGCCTGCCGTTATGAAGCACAGCTAGCTCCTTTTGGCCAAAATAACCCCAGACCAAGCTATCATTGCTCACGTCGATCTTGTCGCTGAATCTGGCTACGTCTGCCAGAATCTGCTTCCCTTCACGGTAGTGTTTTCCGCGTTGTTCTTCGTCGACAATCTTGAAGGCAGGTTGTCTGTAGATTTGCCCGCCCAGTTGCGGGTTCTCATCCAAAACTATCGAGGAGACTCCTAACTTGGCGGCTTGAACGGCTGCGGAGAGCGCAGCCGGCCCTGCCCCCACAATAGCCAGCTGAACTTCCTTCATCCTCTCTTCTCTCCTGCCCCTCGCGAAAAAACTCTCTGACGGGTGACCGCGCAACCAGGTCGCGCAAGGGTCATGCACGCCCTCTGATTTGGAACACCATTCACAGTGACCAAACAATCAAAGCAGATTCCGATACCGCAGAAGACACTCCTCGGTTTGTCCTCCTTTGAAGTGCGTCTAAGAATAATGTCTCCCTCTGCAAGCAGAACCGTGGCGATCGTTTCTCCGGCATATGCCGATACCTCTCTCCCGTCCAGTGTTATCTGAAATTCCGCTCCCCGCTTCTCCACACTCCCAATTCTTCTTCCCCCGTTCATCTTCCTCTCCCCCACACAATATTTTCGCGGTTCAACGATCCGTTAACCCTCGTACCTAAATTCCTCAATCGGCATCGTCGGGCGACTTGTAATAATTTCAGAGACCAACTTCCCGGTTACGGGCGCCAACCCCACTCCTTCACCATGGTGTCCCGTCGCGAGCACCAGACCCTCAACCGCATCTACGGAGCTGATTATCGGGTGACCGTTTTCGCAGAAAGGCCTCAGCCCCGCCATCGTTCTGATTATGTTAGCGTGTTTTAGTTTCGGAACGAACCTGACCGCACGCCTTGCTATGATGGTCAGTGTTTCCACGGTGTTGCTTTTGTCGTAACCCGGAAAATCGCGGCTTGTACCTATCAGCCAATTTCCATGTTTTGGTTGAGTGAGAACCGCCGATATCCCAAGCCTGATTCTCGGATCCGTCGAAGTCTTTACCGCCTCCAGGTTAGAAGAAGTTAGCAAGTAATCGGCATCCATCATGTACCTTATCTTTCCAATCGGAAATGCCTCAGTGAGTATGATTTCACCTCTCCGAGGGATTACATGGATCCGCAGGTTCAGCGTGCTTCCCAAAAGAGGCGCCCAAGCACCCGCCGCGAGTACCACAAACTTAGTTTCTACTTCGCCTTTGGATGAGATGACCGACTTTACCCGACGATTCTCTACACGGATCTGCTTCACTTCGGTGAAGGTTTGAAGTTGTGCACCCAGTTTCTTGGCCGCCCCAGCGTAGGCATACGCAACTTTCATCGGGTTGACGATAAACCCGTCCGAACAGCGTGATCCTCCCGGAACATCAGCAGCGATATCCGGATCGATCTCCCTCAACTCTCTCCCAGTCAGAATGTCGACCCGTATACCGTGCCGTAACATCTCCTTTGCATGGGCTTCCAGCATGGGCAACTGATCTTCATTGTCCATCAGCAGGTATGATCCCGTTTGTTCAAGTTCAATGTCAGAGCCAAGTTCCTCCCCTAGGTTTCGGTACATCCTCGCGCTCTCGCGTATGAGATCAGGTGAATGCGTGGTCTGTAAGGGCAGACCCCCGTAATTCGAACCGGTAGCTTCTGACGCTAGTTCTCTCCTTTCGAATACGGTAACGTTCATCTTCGCTTTGGCGAGGTAATACGCGACCGAAGCCCCGATGACACCCCCGCCTATGACGACCACATCCGTCGAAGCCATCACAAACCATCTAATTCGTAGTTTCTAGCGTTGAATACCCGCGAAGGATAGTGCCTCGTACTCGAGCAACTTAACCGTAAGGCCGTGCGTCGACTTCATCCCAATCATGAAAAGCAACCGAAACGCCTTTTCTACATGTTTTCTTTTCTCGCACAAGGAAAGTATATAGAAAAGGCGGCATGGTAAATGCTCGAGAAACCGAAGCTGTTCGGAAACCTGATTACGCAAGTTATTCGACCAAACCTCTGCTCCTTCTGCGGCGCATGCATGGCCGTGTGCCCCGTAAATGTTCTCTGGCCTGCCGGCGAGCAACCCTCCCTCATTGGAGCATGTGCCGTCTGCGAAATCTGCTACTACCAATGCCCCCAGATAGAATTCTCTAGGGAAGACGTTGAAACGTTCCTGTTCAACCGAACCAGACAGCCCGATGAACCAATCGGAATCAATAATGGAATACTGGTTGGAAGAGCAACGAAGCCGGAGATTCAGAGCCAAGCGCAAGACGGCGGAGTTGTCACAGCGCTCCTCGCCTACGCATTAGATAGCAAGATGATTGATGCCGCGGTAGTCGCGGGAAGAGATCCGAAATGGGTAGCAAAACCGTTCGTCGCAACGAAGTATGAAGATCTAGTGAAAGCCGCTGGAACGAAGTATACCCCCAGCCCCACATTGCTAGGTGTACGCTCCGCTGTGGACGAATATGTGAAGACGAAAGTAGGGCTGGTTGGAACGCCATGCCAAATTAAGGCGGTTAGAAGAATTCAAACCTCTCCCTTGGGCGACCTTCGGCTTGCCAAGGCAATCGTCCTGTCCATAGGACTCTTCTGTATGGAGAGCTACGCCTACAATCAACTTGTAGAGGCATACCTTGCAAGCAAAGGAATCGACCCAGCGAACGTCACAAGAATGGGAATCAAGAAAGGCTCCTTCATAGCCTGGTCCGGCCAACAAGAACTTCTCCATGTCCCACTGAAAGACGTCGACGCATTCGTAAGAAACAGTTGCAAACAGTGCGACGACTTCACAGCGGAGTACGCGGACATATCAGTTGGCGGGATCGGCTGCCCGGAGGGCTACTCAACCATAATTCCAAGAACAGTGAAGGGACTGGAACTAATACGGAACGCGGAGAAAGCAGGTTACCTAGAGACGAGAGAATTGAAAACCGACGCCAAGGGCTACCTCAAAGTCGTGAAAATGGCTGAAACAAAGCGTTTGAGAAAGGCGATCAAGCCACCCTTAGCCGTCAACCCCCCTAATGCTTCTTCAACTTAATTACCCCAGTGCAGTCCCCTAACCGGGGACGCATAGGTGTCTCAACCCGAATTCAAATTGCCCTCCGAGCTGAAGCTGGGCCCTGTATGCTTGAGAACGAGAGATATGGAGTTGATGCTTTCATTCTACGAGAGAGACTTCGGACTGAAAGTAGTTCAGAGTGATGGAGGGTATACTGCACTTGGAACCGGCGCGACCGCCGAACCAATCATAATCCTGCACCACGAAGCGAAAGCAACCAGCCCTCCCCCCAAAGCCACCGGCCTTTACCATTACGCACTCTTGGTACCGGACCGACGTAGCCTAGCCGCGGCTTACCTAGCTCTTGGAGGCAAAGGCGTAGTCTTTGAAGGCTACGCGGACCATCAGGTCAGCGAGGCCCTTTACCTAAGTGACCCCGAAGGAAACGGGATAGAAATCTATCGCGACCGGCCTAGGAATGAATGGAAGTTCGATGAGGGAGAAGTAGATATGACGACTCAGCCGCTAGACCTTGACTCCCTCATCAAGGAGCTCCCAACTGGCGGAGGAGAAGAGTTGAAGGCTATTGCGGACGAAACCCGGGTAGGCCATATACACTTGAAGGTTAGCGATTTGAATGCGTCAATAACTTTCTACCGCGACGCGCTTGGTTTCGAACTCATGCGCTACTTGGACAGCGCTGCATTCCTCTCCGCCGGTGGTTACCACCACCATGTAGGAATGAACATTTGGGACAGCCTTGGGGGACCAGCAACCCGAAAAGACTGGACTGGTTTGGAGTATTTCGCCTTCACGATCCCCGAAACGAAGCTAAATGAATTATCCGCCAGGCTGAACGTGCGCCCTACGGTTCAGAACGGCAACTCCGCCAGGCTATTTCTCTCCGACCCCGACGACATTAACCTGACCTTCAACCCCCCTCATTAGCGGCTGCGCCACTAACGGGCGGTACGTAGCATGAGCCTCTGCATCCGAAGAGTCTGTAACGCCTGCGCGCGATGAAATCGTAAACCCTCTCGGCCGCGGGCGTATTGAAGAGTTCGCACATCACGATGATTGGCGCCAATAGTTTGCAGGCTTCCGCTATAGCCGCCGCCCCCCTCACTACCGAACCATCCCCCCTGACAATGTGCATCCGACCCACAAATTCCGAAGATGTGATTCCGTTCCTCTTCCTTTCTTTCGGATCGAGTTTCTGGTACGGCGCGTACTGCACCGCATGCTTACGATCAATAGCGTTGAGAAAACGAACGGCGCCGGTGCAGAGGTTGCACACTCCATCGTATATCAGCCTCGGCTTACGAGCGATCAACTGAAGTTTGGACCACCTGAGATTTCACGCAGCCTTGCTTACACCCAACTGAAGCAGGTCGCCGAAATTCATCCGCGGAGGAGAGTAGAGGTGAGTGAATTTACATTCATCGCAGTAACTCATTCGACACTCGTCACAGTAGCCCGTTGGCCTCTTCCCGCTGCCGCAAGAACATGTTTGCACGCTCATGCCCACAGGATCCTCCCGCAACGCTAAGGAGCCGCCCTTGGCGTACCGCACCAAAATATCCTTTGCGCCGTGGTGGACGTTGCGGTGATAGTTTGCCCGGCGGTTCTCTTTCGGCTTGTGCCTCTGGGCTTGGCTGAATGAATGTACGAGAAGTTGGCCACACCCCTCCACGCGCTAGATGTGCAATTGAAACGACTTCAGCCCAAAATTGCGGTGCTGCCACCACAAGGAGAAAGCAACCAAAGAAAGAGGGGCGAAAAGAGTCCGTTGTTTTATGGATTGGGACGCGTGGGGAGGGTATATTGGATTCTGCCAAAGGAGCTATTTCGGGTTAAAGCTTTGAGCCTTGAAGAAGTCGCAAGGCGCAACTTCAACTCCGGTTTGAATTGCGCGGAATCAGTCCTATCGGCAGTGAAGAATGAACTCGATGCGAAAGGAAGAAAGTGCGGTACGGTGATTCCTAGGATTGCCACGGGATTCGGGGGCGGCATCGGCCGGAACGGTGATGTCTGTGGAGCACTTATCGGCGGAGCGATGGCAATGAGCCTAGCCTTGGGCCGCGACACGGCCGAACAAAGCCGAGACCCATGCTATCAGGCAGTCGATCAATTCTACAATGATTTTCGAGCCAGATTTGGCTCCTGCAAATGCCGCGAACTAACGAATGCGCACCTGAAGACGCCGGAAGGAACCAAGGCTTACCAAGCGGAAGTTCATACGGACGTATGCGTTCCAATCGTCATGTGGGCCGCTAAGAGAGCACATGACGTAATCGCCGGGACACCACCCAGCAATTGACTCGTAGATCGGCAGATTGACGACAACGGCAAGCCTTCGGGGAAGCGAGTCAAATTGTTCAAGAGCCAAAATTCGGGAGCTTGTTCCGGCATCAAATCGGCCGTAACTACACACCTTTTCTCTCGTCTTAAGACGACGACACTTCGAACTTGCGCTTTCATCCAGCGGATGAGGAAAACATCACTCGTCGATTAAGAAGAAGCGAGTGACTCCTGGGAAGACATTGTGGCCCCTATGCCGAGTTCCCGACGGTAGGATGAACCCTTTCCCCTTTTGCACCTTTAACTCGCCCTTTTCCAACTCGTACTTGATTTCTCCTTCAAGAACAAAGCCGATGTGCCCTACAGTGCACCAGTCAGGGTGAGACGCGTTCTCTTCATATTCAACTATTCGAACTCGTTTGTTTCCGACCAATATCTCTTTGAATCCTGTATGATCGGGGTTCTTCTTCAGCGCTCTATCCGAAAAATCCAGTATCGACACGGTCGACCACATGGGGGCGCTTTGACTCTGTAGAATTAAGAGTTCGGTTCAATTTCGGGTGTTGACACAACGTACGCCTAGAATGTTATCAGTGTCCCGCCTCACCGACGATGTTCTTGGATTCCTGCGACTCTGATGTGGGGAGGTCGCGCGAAGATTTTGGACGAGTAGTTGGGCTTCACACTATAATTATATACCAACCTCGTGTGGTTTCGACTTCATGTTTCATAATCCGTCGATCATGGATATTGCAGAGAAATATAAGCCGCTGTGGGCCCTGGACAGCGCGAGCGCACTTCTTGAGTGGGATATGGAAACATACATGCCGCTGGGATCTTCAAAACCGAGAGGCTTCACAACCGCACAGATACAACTCCTAAGGCAGGAGCGGGTTCTGCAACTCACCGACCTTGTGTCAAGAGCAGAAAAGTTGACTGGCCTGAACGACTACGAGTCTGGGTTCTTGCGGGTTCTGAGGCGCGAACTGGACTTCTATACGAAAGTCCCGCCGAAACTGTTGGAGGACGTCATCAGAACCGCCACAGAGGGCACGGTGGTATGGAGGGAAGCTAGAAAGAAATCCGACTTCGCCATGTTCAAGCCCTACCTAGAAAAGATGGTCGACCTCAAGAGACAAGAGGCAGAGAAACTCGGTTACCAGGGCCATCCATACAACGCATTGATGGATAGATATGAAGAGGGAATAACAACCGAAGATGTTGACCGCATATTCTCCCCGCTACGGTCTGAATTGAAAAGCATCCTGACGAAAGTTCTCTCTGCGGGCGAGTTCCCAACGACACACCCACTTGAGGAGATCAACTATGAGGAAGCCGCCATGAAACGAGTGAACGAAGACACATTGAAACTTCTCCAAATGCCTGAGAAAACATTCAGAATGGATGTCTCGACTCATCCCTTTACTACCGGCATGTCCATCGAAGACGTGAGAATAACCACTCGATATGAGGGAAAGGACTTCAAAGCGTCCCTTTACTCAACCGTACACGAATCCGGACATGCGATTTACGAACTTCAAATGGACCCGTCCCTGGAGTATACGCCGCTCGCGCGGAGTACGTCGTTGGGAATTCACGAGTCCCAGTCGAGGTTCTGGGAGAACTTCATAGGGCGAAGCAGAGAATTCGTGGAGCGAATTTACCCAAGCCTCAAAGCCAACCTACCTTTCGTTGCGCAGTACAACGAAGCCGACATTTATCGGTACGTCAACTCGGTGAGACCCAGCCTCATACGCGTCGAGTCGGATGAAATAACATACAACTTCCACATTATGCTTCGCTACGAGTTGGAGAAGAAACTGATAGGCGGCGAGATGGAAGTTGCTGAGGCACCGATCGCGTGGAAAGACCTTATGGAAAAATTCGTGGGCGTACGACCGTCGAACGACGCCG
>Ga0187784_10002917_pt1 | contig 13771 bp, 10 predicted proteins | sample 1015_SJ02_MP15_2_FD_132964 | JGI IMG/M metagenome (GOLD analysis project Ga0187784, IMG submission 132964) | Tropical peat soil microbial communities from peatlands in Department of Meta, Colombia - 1015_SJ02_MP15_20_MG | ecosystem: Environmental > Terrestrial > Soil > Wetlands > Peat | place...
AAAAACAGTAACCCAACAAGGCCGGACCCACATAATGCAAATGCGTAGATTGCAATTACGTATATAGCGATTGGATTTTCCCGTATGGAGCCAAGAATGGTATTGAAAAAAATCGAAAGGAAAAAATACGCGATAAAAGTCAAAACAAAAACACCAGAAAATCCATCGGCAACATATCCCTCCCCAAAAATGGGAAACGTAAGCATCGACGCCGCGTCGGAGTCGCCCACCCCAAATTCTCTTAAAACCAGATCGCCGTTACCGACGATCTCCTTCTGCCCTGCGTTGAATGGATTTGGAATAATTGATCCTAGATTCCTGGTTACAAATGAATATCCTGTATAACTATTCCCGACGAAACGCACGATTGCGTCTATGTACGGTACGAAGGCGATCCGATCAATCGCTGCCGTCTCGTAAGAGAAATAATGCACGGTATATAATAGTGCCTCATCGTCGATTTGCGTCGATAGCGCCTGGCTGATATTTTCAGTTGGGTCCAATACATCCCACAAATGAGTCATCGTAAGCGTTACCATCTCAGTTGAACTTGCCCCCAGCTCTCTGGCGTTACGAACGAGATTAATCGCAGGCGACACAATGAATACAAGGATGCTTCCCGCCAGGGCCAATACCACCCACTCACGTTTTTTGAGTGATGCCCTATGCAACGCTAGCGTAGCAAAGTATGCTACGCAGACGCCTATCACGCCCAGTTTCGTATTGTTCGCGATGGAAATGAGCACGCCAAAGCACAACAGAAGCAAAGCGCCGATGGAGAGGGATTTTCGACCATTTGTTCGCCGCAAGTTCAATTGAACCGCGATAATAATCGGAATGAATACGAAGCCTCCCAACAAGGCCGCGAGGCGCCCGAGCGCGCCTGGATCTTTGGCAGCGACCGCGGAAAATGCCCCAAGACCAATGCTAATATAAAGCATGTATTGAAGCCCCGCGGTATTCAGTGGCTTAAATATCGGTTTGAACCGGTAGAAAATCATTCCTTGCGCCAGGACAGCGACGACAGCAGCAAAAATGCCGACGACACCAATAGAGAACGATAATCTAGGTTCAAATAGATTAGATTGAACAGTTTGCCACAGAATAGTCTTAATCACGAGCGCGCTGACAGAGTAGAAAAAGACGATCCACATAAAGAGCACACGCGTGCTGCTCGACGTGTATTTCGATGCCACAGGAACAAGACCAATTATTATTGAACAAATGATGAGAAAAATACAAATTATATCACCCCCCATAATCAGTTGGACAGCGACTAACGCCAACAATGCAATGCCGAAAAGTAAACGCCAATTGATTGCTATCCTTCTGTCGAAAGAATTGCGGTAGCCCAAATCGCTTTCTAGCAACTTCGTGCGATTTCTAGAAGGTCTTTCTGAGACTACCAACTAGCGTACCATCATTTTCTGTTACGTCAATGTAGGTGCAAATTTTCGCCGACGAAATGTCACGCTATCGACGGCACAAAGGACCTTCCTCAAGATTGATTTCCAACGTACATAAGCTTCATATTCGATAAGGAATTTATTTGGATCAAAATCCTGTCTCGACATATCTGCGAGAAAGTATTTATCACTGGGGAGATGCAAGAGTGAGGTTGTCAGTGCCTTGGAGAGCGCTATTTGGGGCTGCAACGTTCTCGCGGACCACCAGCGTCGAACGGTATTGCTTCTTCCCACATCAATAATGCGTAAGCCGCTACGCCGGATTATTGCAATAGCCGCTGAAGTGACCATTTCATCGCCTGTGTGATGTAAATTCCTCCAGTTAGCTAAATATTGCGGCCAAACCTCCTCAACCGCCATACTTAAGACTCTGAAGGACGATGCGGGTCCGTAGATAAACTCACCACCATACCAACAGGCCTCCTCCTTAGCTTTTGTAAGAAGCGACAAGTCTCTTTTAATTATCTCTTGGTCCGTGCTCGCCACTGCCTCTTGGGTAAGATCGTAGACATATAAAGCGTCTTCGCAGAGTAATTGATCACTGAACGACCGGAGTAAAACCGTGTCGACATCGACAAGGCCTATCCGATTACCGAATTTTCCGTCACCAAATGAGCGAAATACATCAAGCTTGAAATGTGCAGGGTAAAATTGCACTGATGGGGGAACGTCCCTGCAGAATTCACCGGCTAATACGGGTATGTTGTCCCCGCAATGCTGCTTGATCTGATTTTCAATCCATTCAGGAACATTCGATATTAAACCGAAATCGATACCCTTTGCCCTGAAGGAGCGGCTGCAAGTTATCGCGTCAGCGATGTAAATTTGAAGTGCATCGCTCTCTCGCATACTAAGATTGACAGAAGCCCTTTTCGTTTTGTCGATGTAAAGGAGGCTGAAAAACATCTTCGTCACTGGCCGACGTCGACTTCCATCATAGAGGATGATCCTTTCAAACGCCACGTCATGTATTTTTTCTTTACTTGATTTGGTTCAAACGGAATGAGGGCACCTGCAGGCCGAGATAGGCGCTTGCGGGGGAGTCTGCTCCTAGCGGGCCTTTCTCAGCTGAATCGTTCGGCTCTAGTTCGCGCCCAACATCAAGGGAACCTTTTGCTTCACTCCGTCGGAATCCGACCAAACCTATCTACCATCACCGTACCACCAATTGCGGCTTGCTGGGAAATAACACGCGCTTCTTAAACGCCACGGCCAAGAAGTTTTGACTAAATATCGTGTCCTGTCGCGTATCACCCATTTCCACCGCGACATAGAACCAAAGGAGACGTCTTAAGAGACTCCATATGACTCGCCGCACCGCGCTTTTTAGACCGTGCACTACCGGAACATCCTCGTAGCAATATACTTCCTCAAAATCGCTTGTTCTGAACAAAGCTGTCAGCGAGCGCTGTGTGAATGCTTGTTCGTGAGTGAAATCGCCGAATAGTATTCGACCCACAAATGGAGACTCTCCATTTGGCACGTGGACGATAAGGCGCCCCCCCGGTTTTAGGACGCGGCAGGCCTCATCAATAATGCTAAGTACCTCTCGCTTCGTGAAATGCTCGATAATGTCAAATGCGATGAGAGTGTCATAAGAATCCGAGGGTTGCTTTTCTATAAAGCTGAATACGTCGTCCTGGGTGACTTGGGATATTCCGAGTATACGGGCCGCCGCAACCTGTTCAGAAGAGGTATCGACCCCTATCAAATTATCATAACCTGCGCTTTCAGCGACATAGAGCAACGCTCCGTAGCCGCAGCCGAGATCTAAAATCTTACTGTGTTTATCCTTGGGGAAAAACTTTGCAATGATGTGGCGCAGATATGGGATTCGGTGGGAGAGGTCAGCTGCTTGTTTTGGTATCAGCCCGGCAGAGCCGGACGAGATATACCTGTCGTAGAGCCGTCTGCGGTGCTCTTGGGAACCTTGCGAATTCACTTTTAACCGACGCCTGATCAGTTGATTGCGTAAACGAGTGACTCGGAGCTCATGGGAAGGGACGTTCTGATCCTGCAACACATTCGGCGGCCAGATCCCGTTGGTCCTTCGCCGTCCGCGACCGAAATAAAAATGCTCAAGCTACCGCACTTCGGGTGAAATCGCCCCATAGCCACGGGACGACTACCAGACATTGCTCCGCTACAACATTCAGGTCGCGAACACACTGTTACGCCAACACACTAGGTCAACGCTGCGCAGCTAATCCAGACCGACGTAGTGCCGCCGAGAAACGCCGCGGCACTTACGCGCATGCACTTACCTCCGTCTGTGCGGTAATCTTGCCAATCAGCACTGCAAATGCCTCAGTTAGCACCGCACCCACTCCCGCGATGACTGTATTGCCCCATTGCAAATGCCTGTTGGTCAGAAACGCAAACTTCCCCAAAAGGTGTGAGAGAGAATTACCTACCACAATGAGCCCTCCGCGATCGCCTCAACCTTGATAATATTTTTTGTAGTAATGGCCGGAGTAGTACGAATACGGCCCATAGCGCGGTGTCTTGGTTTCGTCCACGAGGTTGAGCACAATGCCAGCCAATCTGCGGTCGGCATCCAGCGCCTCTAATGTTTGCGCCACGACCTCGCGTGTGGTTGATTGCCAGCGCACAACAAAGATTACCTTATCAGTTAGTTGCATCGCGACCCGGGCATCAATTACCGGTCCAACCGGAGGCGTGTCGATCACCACATAGTCGTAAGCTTCGCGCAACTTCTTAACCAACCCTGCCATCCGAGCCGAGCCCAAGAGGTCAGGAGGGTTCTGCGACTTAGATCCCGCACCAACAATAGTAAGACCGTTGTTTGTAACCAGCGCCTGTTCGATGGTTGCGCTACCCGTCAAAAAGTCGACTAGTCCGGACTTTTTTTCCAGGCGAAAGAATTTACTTATCGTTGGATGACGCAAATCGGCGTCAATAAGAACTACACGCTGACCCGCCTTTAGTGCCGAGAAAGCAAGGCTCATGCTGAGTGTCGATTTTCCTTCCTGCGGAATGCTTGAGGTGACCATCACCACTTTGGCAGGATGATCGACATCGGACATCTGAACGCCCATGCGCACAGCGCGCACGGTCTCAGCATAGCGGGACAGCGGCTTCTCAAACGCGTACGTCGCGGGATCGACACGCTTGCCAATGAGCTTCCGTGCGCCTTCACGCAGAATGGGCACCGACGCCAGAACCGGAACGCCGAGCTTCTCCTCCACCTGACGCGGCGTGTTGAAGCCGGCGTTGAGCATGTCGAGCGCAACCGAGCCGCCGATTCCGATGAGTAATCCCACGACTAGAGCGAGCGACAGTGCTAAAGATTTGCGGGGAAAAGAAGGAGTACCGGGCTTAGTTGCTGGCGAGATGATGCGCGCGTCACGTTCCTGGAATGTCGACTGTTCCTGGGTGATCTTAGTCCGGGACAGGAAACTCTCGAACAGCGTCTTGTTGGCGGCGTTGATTCGCTCAAGCTCACGCAGCTTGATGCCGATGTCGTTGTCGAGACCGGTTGATCCCGACATCTGATCGAGGCTGTTCTGTAGTGAGTCTTCACCCGCTTTGGCGACATCGTAATCGTTCTTCAGATTCGCAATGATTCGATCAACCTCGGCCGCAATGCTCCGATCGATGTTGCGCAACTGAGCGCGGGCATCGATCACTTGCGGATGGTTATCGTTATACTGGGATACGAGGTCAGCAAGCCGGCGAGAAGCCTCAGCCTGCTGGGCACGAAGCTGAGATATGACAGTTGACCGCACAACGTCGGGAATCGCTTGAATGTCGCCGCCTCTTTTCTTGACCTGTTGGGCCTGCTCATATTTGGCGCGCCGCTCCGCAGTTTCCGCACGTGCCGCCACCAGCTTGCCATTGAGTTCCGACAACTGCTGCTCAGAAATTGTAAGTTTGTTGTCGCTGGTCGTCGTTAGCAGGTTATGTTCGCGACGAAATTTTCCGACCGCCTCTTCCGATTGCCTCACTTGGTTGCGTAGCCCATCCAAGCGCTCGCCCAACCAAAGCGAAGCTCGCTTGGCCGCCTCATAGCGAGCGTCGAGTTGGTCGACAACATAAGCATCGGCAACCGCATTGGTGAGTCGGGCGGCTTTGGCCTGATCTTCGGATGTTACCGCGATGGAAATCACATAGCTGCGCTGTATTCGCTGCACGTCGAGCGCAGCGCGCAACCGTCCTATGGCGCGCAACACGTCTGGCGGCAGCTCCGCATCCTCCTGGGACGGCTTCGACCCGGCCGCTGGTGCAGCGGGAAGCCAGGAGGTCAGGAGCGTAAAAATACCGGGTGCTGCTGCTCGACCGAATTCGACGTCCTGGGACAAATTGGCCTTCTCGACCACCCGCCGCAATAGATTAGTGGAGCGGATGACTGAAATTTGGCTATCAACGTTGGCGGAATCCAAACTGAGAGTGGGGATAATACTCTCGGCGCCAAAGAGCTTTTCTTTTTGCGGGTCAAACAGGACTTGCGCGGCACTAGTGTAGCGTGGCGTCACGGCCAGTAACGCCACATACGACATAACCACGACAACGGCCGCAGTGGTCAAGATTATCCGCCAGCGGCGAGCGAAGAAATCCTGAACGTGGCGCAGGTCAATAGCGTCGCTCGACTCTGCTGCCGGGGCAGAATCCGCAACTTGCAACGCTCCGACACGACCGTGCATCGCCCTACCCGACTAACTCGCGCCACTCCACACGCGAATTCCGCAACCGACAAATTTCACTTTACTTCGGCTCACCTACAGCTCCTGGCTCGACCACGATTGCGCCATCCCTGCTCCCAAGAGAGCGGTCCAGGTCAGCGCGACCGCTTGCATCTGCATGCTAAAGTCAACGAAAGAGTGAAGACCGACAATCACGCTGGCGCTCGCTGCGACCAGCGGTGCCGTCGATGAACTCCTCCGTGTCAGTGCCGCATAGGCGCAGCGCGCAACGAGAAAGAGCAGCATTGCAAAAAACAAAGCTGCCGCTGGAATGCCGAGGCCCTGGATAATTTCGAGGTAGGTATTGTGCGCTTTGTCCCACATCCCCACCGGGCTGACGCTCAAGTCCCGATACATCGAGAAAACCGTGCTGAATGTGCCGTGGCCGAAGCCGGTCCAGGGGGAGTCCAGAACGGACAGCAACGTCAGTCGATAGACTGCTACCCGGTCGGTCGCGTCGACGCTCAGGTACAACAGTCTCGCCGCGAAGAAATCGCCGAATGTGAAGATAGCGATCCCGACCGCGGCCAAAGCAGTGAACAGGCCAAGCCCGGCCCTGGCGCTCCGTCCGCGCATGAGGACCAGCAGCGCGAACGCGACAATACCGGCGATGCTCGCAAGAATTCCACCGCGCGAACCGGTCAGTACAAGCGCCATGGCCAATACGAATGCTGCCGCCAACCAAGCTCCGGCAGGACCCACCGTCGCCGCGACAAAGGCGGCTCCTTGTCGAGCCAGTGAACGACCTGCTGCGGCAGCGCCACGAAAATATTCGCTCAGTCCAACACCAAGCGCACAAACAAGCCCGACGCCCGCATAGGTCGCATACGAATTGCGATTGATGAAAGTTGAGGTGATCGAGTCCAGATAAGCAGTTTTAGGAAACCAAAGGATCGTTCCCGGAAAGACACAGAACGAGACAATGCCGTAGATGGCGTAAGCAACTCCTACGAACGCAACGACCTGAACACTGCGATAGGCCCGTTGCGGCGATCGACAGAGCTGCAAATAAAGCCAGAAGACCGCACCCACCGTCAGTAACCGGATAAGCGCAATGGCGGTTTGCGAGCGATTGATGGTGATGCTTCCGGGGATCTTGATATCAAGCCCCTGCCCTTCCAACTCCCAGATCGGATTGTGCAGTTGCACCGGCGTCCAGGTGGCGGCTTGAACGTAAATCCAAACGCTGACGGCAATGAACGCCAGCACAGGAAACAGAACTTTGCGCAGCGGCACCGCGTGCGGCCGTGGCCACACCAGCCTTGATCCTTCCAAAACAAGAACCAGCGCGCCGAAGTAGATCGCGTTAGCGTACCAGGCGATCGGACGATTGCTACCAAGCCAAAAGGGTGCCCACGCCAGTCCTAGATTGGCCGCCCAAAAACAAAAACTGTCGATCCTGGAAGAGAAATCGCGGCTCGCTGTAGCGCGGACCGCAGTGCCAACATCAGTTGCGATAGTCATGGCCCGTACCGACCAATGGTCGCGGGCCCGTCAATCGGCGCGCAAACGCTCGCCCTCAAAGTCTTTGTCGAGTAACGCACCACCGCAACCACCAACTCGCTAACCGTGAACAAATCACCACCTGTGCCGAAACGGCTCTATTAGTTCGGACTCACCGGCGTGGTCACGGGCTTTTTCTTCGTGGTTTCATAGATTCCAACGCCAAGCGCGCCTCCACCTACCGCTAGAGCCGTAACGATAGCCACCCATTGCCCATCGCTAAGGCCGCCAAGTCCCGCTCCGCTTGGGACCTGGTCTACCAGGCCGCCGGGAGCAGCTGGCGGGCCGTTGGCAACAACAGCCGGGACGCTATCCGGGCCGCCCGTAGGACCGACTGGTTGCAGCTGCTCCGGAGTAGCTCCTAAACGGCTGAGCGCTTGCACCAACCCATCTTGACCAGCGGCGCGCTGACGTGGGTTCAACAGCCCATTGGTCGTGATTGCGCGCGCAACATCACTTGCGAGATTGTTGGACTGTAAAATCAGGGTCCGAATGCGCTCAGTGAGCGCTGGGCCGCCGGCGCGATAAGCGTTAAACGTGGCAAGCACAAGCGGATCAATCGGCCGCGCCGCGGCTGCCACCGCAGCCGCTTGCTGCGCAAATACGGGAACCGGAATTGTGCCCACTACTCCGACTGAAAACGCCGTCAGCAGTGCCAACATCTTGCGCATCGCAACCCCCCACTACCACTGAGGGGATACGGTAAAATGCTACAATTCAGGTGGTCAAACCTATCCCGAGATATCCACACATATTAACAGGGCCTGAATTGCTTTGCCGGTTCCGCACGTGCGCAATCGCGCGATCGATCCACTGCCCCATTATCTGCACAACAAGCGATCCGGACGCCTTCAATCCACCGAACTGCCGACACCGCCGAAATGCGCAATTGCATCAAAAAACTCGCCCACGATTGCGCGCCGGTCACAACAAGCTTTGGTCGATGACGATCTTGCGGAAATGATCGACCCAAGCTTGCCGAAAACGGAAAGCGCGGCCTGCACAAGAAGCAGGTCGGCCTGATGCCGACTGCTAGTAAAAAAATTTTCGTGGTTGAACCTAAGGTAGCCGTAATTTATGATTGTTTTTACGGTGTGCATCTCCCTCCTCCAGTCGTACCCGCTTGGCCCTCGACTTGCGTGGTCGGGGGTCTTCTTTATGGCTACACTTGTAAAGCGCCACTAGCCGACGGCTCAGGGGCGCATCGCTCTGAGAACCGTTAAAGCTGCAACGTTGACGGCTTAAAATCGGCCTTTCGCGCCGAGCGAAACGAAGTCGTGGGTGTAATTACCGCCAACTAGATTGGTATCAAGAATACTGTGTGAATATTGCAAGGTAATGCCGAGCTTCGGCTGAATCCAATAGGTTAGGCTTGAGCTGCCCGTCAAGTAATCTTGGACGAGCGTTGAACCGAGATAATCCCACTGGCTGTATTGGACGCTTCCGGAGAGCGTAATAAACCGCGTGACATCCCAGTTCGCTTGCAGCTTTGCGGTATTCGTCTTGACGATACTGCCGGGAAGAAAGGAGCGCGTACTGTAGTCAGAGGTGTTAAGCCCTTGGTCGAGCGAGGCGGTGAAGGACAGGGATCGCGTTGGATAATAGGACAGATGGCCGCCATAAACGCCTGTCGTGAGCGGGGCGATCGATGGATCCGCAAAGGTCTGATCCATGAAACCTCCGTAGATCTCGCCGTTCATCAGGCCAATGCGCGCTGATCCGAGGCCGGCCACCACCCGATAACCCTGCGAGTCGAGACTTGAATCATTGAACTGTGCTGTGTTGATCGACGGCTCGACGTAGGCGTAAACCAGCGGCGTGACGTTGTAGCCCAGACGCCCATTGACGGTGTACGTGGCCCCGTCGCGATAGCTCTCGGGCACGGCAATATCGGTGTCGACCGTTTGCGTCTGGTTGAACGTTTGGTACGTCACGCTGCCGCCAAGCGCGGTAAAGAATAACCCCACATCCCGTTGGATTGACGTCGAGCCGAAGAGCGTGACCGCTTGCACGGGTTCAATGGCAACGACAGCGTTTGTTCCAACATTGGTATAGCCCAGCGGGCTTTCGCCATCCGTGAGCTGGGCCTGAGCTCGAAAATTCAACCCGCGGTCGATTTCCCAGATGTGAACAATTCCTGCAGAGGAATCCCAAATTTGCGCCTGGTTGACCGAAGGGTAGTAGCGAAAATCTCCGACACCGTAGATAAACGTGCGCTGGATCCCAGTATTGTACTCGGCGATGACAGACGGTGTGACCTGCGTGCCGTAAGCCGCAATCGGATCGACGGGCGATGAGTTGATGTTGTTGTCGTAAACGCCGCTGACCCCTACCGAGCCGTAGACCAGCCAATTATAGATTTGCAGGGCACCATCGGCGGAAGTGGGCCTTGGATCGGTCTTCGTTTGCGCAATAACGTCAGTCAGCGGCTGGACATTCGAATAGAAGATCTGTGGGGTCGGGATCGGGGGCGCCACAGTTTGTGCCCACCCGCGGCTTCCGCAGACTCCCGTCAGCACAACCACCCACAGCAATGTGCGCCATAGCGGTGCACGCCGCGGCCAAGTGCACCACAGCCGAGCGCTACCTGATGTGCTCCGGCCTCGGCACGCAATAGCCGTCATACTGACAACACCCCCAACCGACACTTTCACTCCCCTCAACTCGAGCCACAGGATTTAGTCGGCTAAGAGTCATTTTCGCGCCCGCCGCGAATGAGAAAGCACGCCCGATCGAGGCTGGCGCAATCGAACATCACATCACAGCCAAGCCTTCATCCAATTTTTCTCTCCCCTGCGCGGCCGGCCGATCGAAAACGTTGCTGAACGCGGCTCAGAAATAGCGTTCCGGCACGCGAACGACATCGCCCGGCATGACGCTCGTCATCGGCGATTGGTCAAATTCGATGAGGTCGGTCGATCCGAACCGCTGAATGTAAACCTTCGACGCGTTGGCCCTGTAGGTCGTGCCGCCTGCTATCGCAATCGCACTGAGCACATTCAGGCCGCTGCGATACGGATATTCGCCGGGCTTCTGAACCTCGCCGAGCACGTAGAATGGACGAAAATTCACAACGTCGACGGTAACTTTCGGATTCTTCAGGTACTTTCCCGCCAACTTGTCGGCAAGCGCCGTCTCAAGGGCCGGCTTCGTCAGCCCCGCGGCCCTGATGGTCCCCGCCAATGGTAATGAAATCAGCCCGTCCGGATCGATTTGGTATTCACCGGAAATTCGATCCTCGCCATAGACCGTAACTCGAATTTTGTCGCCGGCCGCGAGCGGCAGCATGACCGCTTGCAGCGGTGTATCCGCGGCAAATGCGTTTACCGTCTCACTTACAGGAGCCATCTTCGAGCTGGCGCACGCGACAAGCACGAGCAACAGACTGGAGATCAGCATCCCCCGAACAAACACTGGGCTGATCATGGCCGCTAACTTCTACAGATGAGACCCACAAAACTCGTCGGCCACTGTACTCACAACGTCCTTGACATTGACATGGGTATCACGATGAGGGCGTAGCGATCGCTCTCGTTATCCACCGTATTATCCACATTGTTCACAGCCAAAGTTGTCTCTGCGTCGTTTTGCTCCACAAATTCTTTTCCAACGTTAATATCCAATTTGGAATTGTTAGTCTGCGTTTTCGTCGTGAGGGGTCGGGGGACTCTTCATGCGTGTGAACTGAAGCCGATCCGCACCATCAGGTGTGGACGTTGGTTGCGGTCTGTTGGCTTCCAAGTTGAGGAGCGTAGACAGTGCGCGTAGCGTCTGTCGTGCAGCGTCGCGTCGGTATTGGTCATGTTGGTCACACCAACAGGTCGGAGTCTCAGTTTGGCGATTTAAGCGCATCGGGCGCTGAGCCAAATCTGTCACCCACCGAAATTTTGATCCACGGCATCAACTACGCACCGGAATTAATCGGCGTAGGTCGATATACACGCGATCTCGCAGAATATCTGGTAAAGCGTGGACATCAGGTCGAAGTCATAACGGCCCCACCGCATTATCCCGGATGGTGGGTGCGACCTCCATACCGTGCTTACGCCTATTCGAGCGAAAAACTAAATGGCGTGATGGTTCGGCGCTGTCCATTATTTCTCCACCGCAATGGTGGAGGTATTTGGCGGTTTCTTGCACCCTTGACCTTTGGGTTGTCGGCGGCACCTGTGGCAGTGTGGCGTATCCTGCGATCACGACCGGACGTCGTGGTTTGCGTTGAACCCACGTTGTTTAGTGCTCCCATCGCAGTACTGGCGGCCAAAATCGTAGGAGCCCGAACGGTACTGCACGTGCACGATCTCGAAGTGGATGCGGCGTTTGCCGTCAATCACCTTCGTGGCAACCTGTTTAAGCGAGTCGCCCTGGCCGTCGAGCGCGTGATCCTCGGGAGCTTCGACACGCTGGTGACAATTTCCGATAAAATGCGTGAGCGTCTTTTGCGAAAACAAGTGCCGGCAGACCGCGTGGTCGTTGTTCGAAATTGGGCCGACCTCTCACAAATCCGATTTCTTGGTGGACCGAACAGCTTCCGCGATCAGTTGGGTTTGTCTCAGTCGGATTTTGTCGTGCTCTATGCAGGGCAGATTGGCCCAAAGCAGGCGCTGCATCTCCTGTTCGCGGCCGCCGAGCAGTTAAAGGCGATCAGACAGCTGCATTTCGTTATTGCCGGCGACGGCTCGCTCAAGGCTCAGTTCGTCGAACGCTATGGCAACATGCCCAATGTTCATTTCTTGCCGCTGCAGCCCGACGATCGCTTTTGCGAACTGCTCAACTTGGCCAATCTGCATATCCTGCCGCAGGATGGAGCGGCGGCCGATTTGGTACTGCCGTCGAAGGTTGGGGCTATGTTGGCGAGCCTCCGTCCCATTCTTGTTCAGGCCAATGAAGGAACCGAACTTTATCAGATGCTCAAGGATGTCGTGAAGATAATACCTCCAGGGGACGTCGAAGCCTTGCAAAATGCCATCACTGCGGCACAAGCCACCAATCCGGATGTCAGTCGGTACGGCGACATATCAGCGCTATTTGGCCGTGATGGAGCTTTGGCGGCCCTTCGCGGCGTGCTTGTTGGTAGAGCTGAACCGGCGCACGCTGAGCTTGGCCACGAGGCTCCGCAGCTAGCGCTTACGCCGTCGGTGAGCGCAACCGCCGCCCGGTAAAGCTTGCGCGCCGAACCCCTGTGGGGTCGACGCGCATCAATCGCGAAATCGCTCAGGCGCGGGTGCCGTGCCGGCATAACTGCTGAAGTTCGAGCGAACCCGCAAACGCAATCGCTGCGTCACAAAGGGGGATAGTCACTGCGCGAATAGCCGAGCGCGAATGCCGACCCGACGAGGAAGAACATGGCTGAAGTGTTCAACCGAGCGACGATAACCGTCACGGGACGCGACCGCATAGGAACGACGGTGAGCATGACGCTGGTTGCCGGCAGACATCCAATTATGTTCGATTAGCGGGGCGACCGCCCAGTTTGCTGGCGCAATTGCAACGTGTATGCTGATTTTCTAGCACAATGCTTGTTTTCGGAGCCTAAGTATGGCGCGCCAGCGGTGTGAACCGGCCGAGCAATGCCGTTCGATTTGAGCCAAGTCTCTCGTCTCTATGTTATCGGTGACATTCACGGCCGTCCCGACTTGCTTGATCGCATGACGGCCGCGATCAAGCGCGACCTCGGATCTCACTCGAGTGACGAGTGCTTGACGGTCACGCTGGGCGACTATGTTGATCGCGGGCCCGATTCACGGGGCGTCATTGAGCGCCTGATACAAAACCCGTTTTCCATGCCGTATGTCGCGCTGCGAGGAAATCACGAGCAGCTGTTTATGTCGTTTCTAACAGACCCTTCCGTTGGTCCAGCTTGGCGCGACTTGGGCGGATTAGAGACGTTGCACTCCTACGGTGTTGCGGTCGCCTCGTTGATGATGGGCAAAAACTTCGACAACGCGGCCCAGGCGCTCCGCCAAGCCGTCCCTGAAAGCCATGTCAAGTTTTTGTCATCGCTTAAAGACTCTCTGATCATCGGCAATTATTTCCTTTGCCACGCCGGCGTGAAACCGGGCGTCCCGCTCGAACGCCAGCGGCCTGAAGACTTGCTCT
>Ga0187784_10002918_pt1 | contig 13770 bp, 9 predicted proteins | sample 1015_SJ02_MP15_2_FD_132964 | JGI IMG/M metagenome (GOLD analysis project Ga0187784, IMG submission 132964) | Tropical peat soil microbial communities from peatlands in Department of Meta, Colombia - 1015_SJ02_MP15_20_MG | ecosystem: Environmental > Terrestrial > Soil > Wetlands > Peat | place...
ACGGAGAGGTGGCCGAGTGGCTGAAGGCGGCGGTTTGCTAAACCGTTATACGGTCTAAAGCCGTATCAAGGGTTCGAATCCCTTCCTCTCCGCCACCCTTTGGTGCAATTCGCGCGGGTGGCAGACATGGAAGGGCAAAACGTCAAGCGAGGCATAGCGAGCCGGTTCGGACTCGCGCTCGCAGCGCTGATGTGCCTGCCGGCCCTGGTGGCCCAAGCGCAGGGAAACCTCCCCGAGCGGGAACTCAAGGCGGCGCCCGGACGGGACCTGCGCGTCGGCATTTACACCAATGTTCGCCAGGATTGCACGTCGGGTCCACTGCCGGCGATCCGCTTGGCCGCGCCGCCCGCTCACGGCGCCGTGACCGTCAAGCGCGGCACGCTCAAGGCCACGAATTTCAAGCAATGTCTGGCCACGGAAGCGCCGGCCTTCATCGCTTTCTATCGCGCCGTGCCGGATTTCCGCGGCAGCGATGAGTTTGCCCTGGAAATTTCCTGGCCGGATGGCCGCAAGCAAATTCAGCGTTTCCGGATCGACGTTGCCAGCGCCGGCGGCGACGGCATTTAGCGTGTTCGCTGCATCTCTATCGAATGGCTGCTCGCATTAGGGTGCGAGCAGCCAGCGAATGTTTCGCGGGAATGGTTTAGTCCGAGGGGTTGCAGGACGCCTTCAGGACGGATGACGGGAAGGGCGGTGGCGCCGCAGTGGTCCAAGCCCAATGTTGATAGTTCTATTTTGCCTTTGCTGCCGACCCAACGGTGAGATGGAATGCTCTCGGAACGGCGGCGATTCGTAGAATCCTTCTAGCGTGCACCGCGGTCGCGGAACAAGTTTTCTCAGACTTCCGCCGCGGCCATCGCGTTTGTCCGAACGCATATGAGTGGTTGACAAATTTACCGACCAAGATGATGTTACATATAATCTATGTAATCACTTAATAATATTCGGGATGGCGGGGCATGAGGGGACTGAGATGCAAAAGTGGAATTTGTTTAAGGCGGCGCTGGCCGCGGTGGCGTTCCTCGGCGGTGCTACCTGGTCAGCGGTAGCGCTGGCGGACGATCCGATTCTGACGAAGGCGCCAATCGCAAGCCCTCCGCCTGCTGAAGGCGGCCCGTGCGACAGCGTCCAGGCCTTTTTTCTCGGTAGCTGCCAATTGGCCTGGTACGGGGTCCGGTTCTACGGCGTTATCGACGCCGGCTTCGGCTATCAGACCCACGGCGCGCCATGGGACCCGTATTTTCCACAGGGCAGTTCATACCTCATTCAGAAGATGAACAGGGAATCGATGTGGACACTCGCGCCGAACGCATTGAGCCGCTCAAGCGTCGGCGTTCTCGCCAACGAGCCGTTCGCTCCGGGCTGGAAATTTGTCGGTCAGCTCGAAGCCGGCTTTGATCCTTATTCTCTGCAACTCTCGAATGGTCCGGCCTCGATCGCCAACAACAGGGGCGTGCCGCTTGACGAGCAAACGGCCAATAATGATTCGAGCCACGCGGGTCAGTTCTACAATTCGGTCGGATATATCGGGCTTTCTTCGGACGTTCTCGGCACCCTGACCGTTTTCCGTCAAAACGCACTGACGCTGGATGGTGTTCTCGCGTATGATCCGATGGAAGCCTCGTATGCCTTCTCAGCGCTCGGCTTTTCCAGTTCAAATTGCGGCGCCGGCGACACGGAAACCTGCCGCATAACCACGGCCATCAAATACCGCGTCGCCTATGGTCCATTGAGATTCGGCGCGCTTGCTCAGGTCGGCGGTTACGCAGAAAACAACGGCTCAAACGCCGACTATGAAGCGCAGATCGGCGGCGATATTCCGGTCGGCCACTTCGGGTTGGGCGATGGCCTCTTGTCGCTCGACGCCATCTACAAATGGGAGAAAGATGCGGTGAACCTGTCGCTGTCCGGCGTGTCGAATGTCGCCGGGGTGCCGGTCGCGCCGTTCCTGCCGCAGACGCTCACGGCCACCATCTCTAACAATCAAAATGTCATGCTCTTGTCGAAGTACACCGTCGGTCCGCTCAGGTTGTTTGCCGGATACGAATGGTATCAACTCGCCCCCCCCAGCGACCCTGTGAATACTGTCACCGGCTTCACCAATATCGGCGGTCTGCCAATGGGTACCGCCTATGGCAACCTTACGGCGATCAGTAACACCGCCTTTTCCGCCGGCTGCGGCACCGGTACCGGATGTAGCGATAGGGTCATGCAGATCATGTGGACAGGTGCGCGCTACGCGGTCGAGAAAAACCTCGACGTGGCCGTTGCTTATTATCACTACATCCAAAACCAGTATGTCGGCGGGGTTGGCATCTGCGCCAATCCCACGGCGCATTCGCAATGCGCCGGCACATTCGACGCCGTTTCCGGCCTCGTCGATTGGCGGTTTGCGCCGAAATGGGATGCCTATTTCGGCATGATGTTCAGCCAGGTGAACGCAGGCCTATCAAACGGCTATCTCGCCCGCAACAACTTCGATCCCACGGTGGGTGTTCGTTTCCGCTTCTGAGCATTGTGGCGAAATAAATCGGCGACTATGCTCTCAGTAAGGAAACGGATTGCGCGGTCGTGCAAAGAATCTCAGGAGAGGTCCATGACGTTTCGGATCGACAAAGGCCTTGTAGCGATTTGTGCAATTGGTCTTCTTTGCGTGTTGGGCGCCTCGGCAAAATCGGCGACCAATGGGAGCGATAACAACGATCAATCGTTGTCAAAAAGTCACGGCTACCGCACTTACTCTAAACATCCGCACAAATACACCGCGGTCTCGCAAAACGCCGCGCCACCTCAGTCCCGCGCTCCGGCTCGGCCTCAATATTATACTTGGGGAGCGCCGCCTCGGCAGGACTCGCGGGACGCATATCACGGCTATTTTGCCAACCCGCTGGATGATCCGCGCTACTACGGCACTGGCCGGACGACGCTGATCTTCCGGTGAGAAGGGGGCGTTTGCTTCGCACCGATCAGGCAGTGTCACGGCCGTTTTGATTCCGGGCCTGACGCCGGGTCCTCGTCGCGGAACGAGGCAGCGTTTCCGGCGTCGCCGCCGCTAGCGTTGGATTGCTGACCGGCGATCCGTACTTTGTCGCCAGCGCCAAGTGAATCCGGGGGGCTGTTAATTACCCGATCGGACGGTGAAAGCCCGCTGACCACTTCGACCTCGGTACCGAGATTGCGCCCGAGCGTTACGGGTTTGAGCTCGACCTTGTCGTCGGACCCGATGGTAGCGACCTCCATCCCATGCTCGCGAAAAATCAGCGCGCTGGTCGGCACTTGCACGATATTCGGATTGCTTGGCAGCTCGAAGGTGACCTGCGTGTAAGCGCCAGGCTGCAGCTCGTCATTGCTGTTTTCAGCATGCAGCTCTACTAGCAACGTCCGCGCGCTCGTATTGATGGCGCTCGATGTGGTCGCGACGGTGGCCTTGAATGTCTTGTCAGGGTATTGCGGCAGGTGCAGCTCGGTCGTTAGCCCCGGTTGAATACCGGCCGACAATTGCTGCGGTACCTGTACGTAAATTCGCATTTTGTGGACATCGGCCACTCGGAACAGCTCCGGCCCGCTGCCGCCCCCGGTTCCACTGCCGGCGTTAATGAGCGCGCCGATATCGGTTTCCCGCGCCGTCACCACGCCGTCGAACGGAGCGATGATCTTCTTGAAGCCTTCGAGCGCCTGCAACCGGTCGACCTCCCCCTGGTCGGCCGCCGCTTCGGCCGTTGAAGCGTTGAGGCGCGCGATTGCGCTGTTGTAATCGGCCTCCTTGCTTTCCTGCTCCTGAACGGAAACCACGCCCTTGGGCGAGTCGCGCCAGCGCTGATAGGTGGTCTCGGCGAATTGTTTTTCGGCCTCCCTGACTTTGACTACCGCCTCAGCTGATTTCAGCTTGGCTTGCGCGGCGGCCAGCTGGGCATCGAGGTCCGGGGTCTCGATTTCGGCGAGAACATCTCCCTTTTTGACGTGCGCGCCGAAATCGAAATACCAGTCTTTCAGATAACCGCTGACCCGCGCGTAGATCGGCGCCTCATACCAAGCCTGCACCGTGCCCGGCAGCACTAAGCGCTGGCTCAAGGCGCCTCGCTTCGGGGAAATAAGCGCGACGGTAGGAATGGCCTGGTCCTGCGTCCATTGTTTGACTTCGGCCTCATGACCGCGCCGTTCCAGGATCCCGACAACCGCGATTACGACCGCGGCGGCAACGCCGATAAGTCCAACGCGGCGTAGGCTGCGCCGGGAGGGCGGAGCTGCCGTATGTTTTGGAGTTTGATCTGTTGCGGCCATGGATCAGCTTGGGTCAGGCGCTCGCTTGCGGGGCCAGCTCGCCCGGCTGCTGCCGGGGCCGCGAATGCAGTACGGTGAACACTGTTGGGACGAAGAACAGCGTCGCAATCGTCGCTACCAGCAGCCCGCCGATGACCGCGCGCCCGAGCGGGGCATTTTGCTCGCCTCCTTCGCCTAGGGCAAATGCCATCGGCAGCATGCCGATGATCATGGCCAGCGCAGTCATGAGCACCGGGCGAAAGCGCGTAAACCCGGCTTCAAGGGCGGCTGCGGCGGCGTCAAGGCCTTGCGCCATAGCCTCGCGGGCGAAGCTGACCAAAAGGATGCTGTTTGCGGTGGCGATGCCCATGCACATGATCGCCCCGGTCAATGCCGGGACGGACAGCGTCGTCCCGGTGATGAACAGCGTCCACACAATGCCGGCGAGCGCTCCCGGCAATGCCGTAATGATGATGAAGGGGTCTAGCCACGACTGAAAGTTGACGACGATCACGAGATAAATGAGAACGATGGCGCCTGCGAGCCCGAAATAGAGCTGGCTATAGGCGGTGGTCATCGTGTGGACCTGGCCGCTTAGAACCACGTAGGAGCCGCGCGGCACGTCCTTTTGGGTCTCATGCAGAACGCGACTGATGTCTTTGGCCACTGCTCCGAGATCGCGATCCTGCACCGCGCCATAAATGTCAATGACCGGTTGCACGTTGTAATGGGAGACGACGCCGGGACTCGGGCCGGGGACGATTTGAGCGAGGCCTCCGAGATATTGCGGGCCTTTGGTGTCGGCAGACGTGACTGGCACGTTGACGAGGTCCGACATCGTATCAATCCGATATTGCGGCATTTGCGCTACAATTGGATATGACACCCCGTTTTTGGTGTTGAGCCAGAAATTCGGCTTAACTTGCCCACTGCCGGAAAGGGTGACCAACAAACTGTTGGCAATGTCGCGCTGAGTAAGCCCAACCTCGCCGGCAAGGGTGCGGTCGACATCTACATTGATTTGCGGATAGTTGAAAACCTGCTGGATGCGCAGGTCGGCGATGCCCGGCACCATGCGGATGCGTTTCAGCAGTTCGGTGGCGTAAGCATAATTCGCCGGCTGGTTGTTGCCGGTCACCTGCACGTCGATCGGCGCCGGCAGGCCGAAATTGAGGATTTGCGACACAATGTCGGCCGGCAGGAATGAAAATGTCGTTCCGGGAAATTGCTGCGGTAATTTGGTACGCAATTCCTTGATGTAGCGGTCGGTCGAGGCATGGTCCGGCTTCAGGCTGATCAGCGCATCGCCATCCTCAGGGCCGATGGTGCCGGTGTTTTGATAAGCCATGTTGATGCCGGAAAACGGCAGCCCGATATTGTCGACGATATTGTCGAGCTGATCGGGCGGAATGGTGCGGCGAACGGTCTGCTCGACGAAATCGAACAGACGAGCGGTCTCCTCAATGCGCGTGCCCGGCTGGGCGCGCACGTGCATGAGGATTTGGCCGGAATCCACCGCGGGGAAGAAGTTCTCGCCCAGGAACGGCCAAAGCCCAAAGGAGATGATGACACAGGCGAGAAACCCGGCAATGAAAATTCGCGGCGAGGCAAGCGCCATCGATAACAGCGAGCGATAACGCGACCGCACCCGCAAGAAACGATTGTCGAAGGCCTGCTGCAAGCCTTTGAGTGGGTTGCGTGAGGGCCGCAGCTGCGCGAATGTCTCGGCCCCGGCGCCCATATCTTCGGCGTGATGATGGCGCATTAGATAATAGGCCATGGTCGGCACAAGCGTGCGGGATAAAATGAAGGAGCCTGCAAGCGCAAACACCACTGCCTCGGCCAGCGGCCGAAACAAATATCCGGCGACCCCGCCAAGCTGAAACATCGGGACGAAAACGATGCACAGGCAAAGCAGCGTGACGAATGCGGGAATTACGATCTGCTGAGCGCCGTCGAGAATCGCCTGTCTGATCTCCTTGCCCTGCTCAAGGTGATAATTGATGTTCTCGATGGTGACCGTCCCGTCGTCGACTAGAATTCCGACGGCAAGCGCGAGCCCGCCCAATGTCATGACGTTGATGGTCTCGCCGAGCCAAGAGAGCAGCGTCAGCGAGAACAGGATTGCGAGGGGGATTTCGATGAGGATGATGACCGTCGAGCGCCAGCTGCCGAGAAATATCAGGATCATCAGGCCGACCAGCGCTGCGGCTAGCGCCGCTTCGCGGATAACCCCGAAAACGGCCGCCTTGACGAAGACTGATTGATCGCCGACGGCATGCAGATTGAGGCTCGCAGGCAAGCTCTCCTCGACCCGCGGCAGCAGCGACTTGATTCCATCGATCACGTTCAGCGTCGAGGCGGCGCCGGCCTTAAGAATCGTCATGAGCACCGCCCTCGATCCGTTGACGCGGACGAGGTTGGTCTGCGGCGGCGAGCCCTGATGCACATAGGCGACGTCATGAAGATAGATGACGGTGCCGTTGACCTTTTTTACCGGCAGATTGTTGATCTGGTCCACCATGACCGGGCTGGCGTTGAGCGCCACATTCCAGTCGAACTTTCCGACCTTGGCGTCGCCTGCAGGTAAAATTAGATTTTGCACGCTGACCGCATTGAGCACGTCGTCGGCAGACGCGTTGTGCGCTTGCATCGCCGTCTGGTCGAGGTCGATCTGCACTTGCAGAATCTTGCCGCCATAAGGCGAGGGCACCGCCGCGCCGGCCACCGTCGCCAGCTGCGGCCGGATGAAGTTCTGGCCAAGATCAAACAACTGCATCTGCGGCAGTTTTTTGCTCGACAAAGCAAGCTGCAGGATTGGCACGCTGGAAGCATTGTAGCTGAGCACATAGGGCGGGGTGATGCCGGGCGGCAGGAGCTTGAGCACGGTCTGCGATGCGGCGGTGACTTGTGCCAGTGCCGCGGCAATGTCGACGTTCTTCTGAAAGAAAATCTTGACCACGCCGTAGCCGGAGAGGGACTGCGATTCGATGTGCTCGATGTCGGCCACCTGCGCCGTCAGGTAGCGCTCATAAAAGTAAATGACACGGCCGGACATGTCGTTGGGCAAGAGTCCGTTGTAAGTCCACACCACGCTGACGACCGGTATGTTGATATTGGGAAAAATATCGGTCGGCGTGAGCAACGCCGCGCGAACCCCGAAGATCGCGATGATCAGGGCGAGCACCACGAAGGTGTAGGGCCGTCTGAGTGCGGTAAGGACGATCCACACGGCGACGCTCTCCTATCGGATCCTTACTCTGACGCGCCGGTGCAGCACGCTAAATACCGTCGGAACAAAAAACAGCGTGGCGACGGTCGCGACCGACAGCCCGCCGATGACGGCGCGGCCAAGCGGAGCGTTCTGCTCGCCGCCTTCGCCAAGCGCAAACGCCATCGGGATCATGCCGATGATCATGGCGAGCGCAGTCATCAGCACCGGGCGAAAACGGGTAAAGCCGGCTTCAAGCGCCGCACCGGCGGCATCGAGACCTTCGGCCATGCTCTCGCGCGCGAAACTGACTAGTAACACGCTGTTGGCAGTGGCGATACCCATGGACATTATCGCGCCGGTTAACGCTGGGACCGACAGCGTCGTTCCCGTCATGAAAAGCATCCAGATGATGCCGGCGAGCGCTCCGGGCAGCGCGGTTATGATGATGAATGGATCGAGCCACGACTGAAAGTTAACGACGATCACGAGGTAAACGAGGACGACGGCTCCCGCGAGCCCGAGGTAAAGCTGGCCATAAGCGTTGGTCATGGTTTGCACTTGGCCGCGCAAAACCACATAGGCGCCGCGCGGCAGATCCTTGCGCGTCTCCTCTAAGATCCGGTTGATATCGGTGGAGACCGCTCCCAAATCACGCTCTTGGGCGGCGCCGTAGATGTCGATAACCGGTTGAACGTTGTAGTGCGAGACGATTCCCGGGCTCGGCCCGGGCGTAATATCCGCCAGCCCGCCAAGATAACGCGGCGCGTCGGTCGCTGACGACGTCACCGGGACGTTGACGAAATCGGAGAGCGTTTCGATCCGGTATTGCGGCATCTGGGCGACGATCGGGTAGGAGACGCCGTTTTTGGTGTTCAGCCAGAAATTCGGCTGCACCTGGCCGCTGCCCGAGAGCGTAACCAAGAGGCTGTTGGCCACGTCGCGCTGAGTAAGTCCGATTTCCGCCGCCAGCGTCCTGTCGACCTCGACATTGATCTGTGGGTAGTCGAACACCTGCTGGATGCGCAGGTCGGCAATCCCGGGGACGCTACGGATGCGCTTGAGCAAGCTGGTGGCGTAGGTGAAATTTGCCGCCTGATCGTTGCCGACCACTTGCACGTCGATTGGCGCCGGCAAGCCGAAATTTAGGATCTGCGAGACGATATCCGCCGGGAGGAACGAGAAGGACGTGCCGGGAAATTTCCTCGGCAATATCGTGCGCAATTGCTTGATGAATTTTTCCGTGGGGGCGTGTCCCTCTTTCAGACTGATCAGCGCGTCGCCATCGGCCGGCCCGATCGTGCCGGTGTTCTGGTAGGCCATATTGATGCCGGAAAACGGCAGGCCGATATTGTCGACGATGTTGTCGATTTGTCGGGGCGGAATGGTTTGGCGAACGGTTTGTTCAATAAGGTCGAAGAGCCGAGCGGTCTCTTCGATGCGGGTGCCCGGCTGCGCGCGTACGTGCATCAGGATTTGTCCGGAATCCACAGAAGGGAAGAAGTTTTCGCCCAGAAACGGCCACAGCCCGAACGAGATTATGACGAGGGCGATGAAACCGGCGATCACCGTCTTGGGACGAGCCAGGGCAAGCGAGAGAAGCGCGCGATAGCGGCCACGGATCGCAATGAAAACCCGCTCGAAGGCGATCTGAACTGATTTCAAAGGATCGAGCCAACGGGCCGATGCGCGATGGGTCTCGTGACTGCCGTGGGCGTGCAGGAGATAGCGCGCCATGGTCGGCACGAGCGTACGCGAAAGAACAAAGGAGCCGACAAGCGCGAACACGACCGCTTCGGCCAATGGCCGGAAAAGATGGCCGGCGACGCCGCCCAGTTGGAACATCGGCGCGAACACCACGCAGAGTACGAGCAGAATTACAAAAGCAGGCACGACGATTTGTTGCGCGCCATCGAGGATCGCGGGCTCAACCTGCTTGCCCTTCTCCAGATGAAAGAAGATGTTCTCGAGTGTGACGGTGCCTTCGTCGACCAACATGCCGACTGCAAGAGCGAGACCGCCCAAGGTCATCACGTTGATGGTTTCACCAAGCCAAGCGATGGCGATGAGCGAGAACAGCACCGACAGCGGAATGGAAATAATGACGATCAGGGTGGAGCGCCAACTGCCGAGGAACAAAAGGATCATTAGGCCGACGAGACCGGCAGCCAACACCGCCTCGCGCAAGACGCCGAATATGGCGGCTTTGACGAAAACCGACTGATCGCCGACTGCATGGATGTCGAGCCCGGGCGGCAAGCTTTCCCGGACACGCGGCAGCAACGATTTTACGCCGTCGATGACACTGAGCGTCGAGGCGGCGCCGGCCTTGAGGATGGTCATCAGCACCGCGCGCGATCCGTTGACGCGGACGACATTGGTCTGTGGCGGCGAACCTTCGTGCACGTAGGCGACATCACGAAGGAAGACGATGGTGCCGTTGACTTGCTTCACCGGCAGGTCGTTGATCCGGTCAAGCTCAACGGGGCTGGCGTTAAGTGCAACGTTCCAGTCGAATTTTCCGATCTTGGCATCGCCGGACGGCAGGACCAGATTCTGCGCTGAAATTGCGTTGACGACGTCGTCCGCCGACAGGTTATGCGCCTGCATTGCGGTCTGATCGAGATCGACCTGAGCCTGCAAAACCTTGCCGCCATATGGCGAGGGGACGGCGGCCCCGGCTACGGTCGCGAGCTGCGGGCGGATGAAGTTTTGCCCGAGATCGAACAGCTGCATCTGCGGCAACTTTTCTCCCGACAACGCCAACTGGAGGATCGGCACTGTGGCAGCGTTGTAGCTGAGCACGTAGGGCGGGGTGATGCCGGGCGGCAGGAGCTTAAGCACCGTTTGCGAGGCTGCGGTCACCTGCGCGAGCGCCGTGCGGATGTTGGCGCCTCTTTGGAAGAAGATTTTGACCACGCCGTAACTGTTGAGCGATTGCGACTCGATGTGCTCAATGTCGGCGACCTGGGCGGTTAGGTAACGCTCGTAAAAGTAGATGACGCGGCCGGACATGTCGTTCGGCAGAAGCCCGGTATAGGTCCACACAACGCTGACCACCGGGATGTTGATATTGGGGAAAATATCGGTCGGCGTCCGCAGCGCGGCGAGCCCGCCGAAAATTGCAATCAGAAAGGAAAAGACGACAAAAGTGTACGGGCGCCGCAAGGCGATTTGAACCACCCACACGTGAGATAGCTCCTGCCCTCGCGCCCGTGGCTCAGGAGCCGGCCGCGCGTCGCGTCGCCATCGCCAATGTACACGATTGAAGGAAGTTTCGTAAACCGACCCTTTGCATGGCCGCCTTTTCGGAACCCGCACTTGAGTCGTATCGCCCTGCGGCGGTTATGCTAACATCTACGGACGGGGGATCCTGGGAAGGCGCTGCAAATGAGCCCTTTAAGCAGCGTGCCATCGCTTGCTGGCCTTGTTGTGCTCCTCGTAGGGTCCATCGCAGGGGCCCAAGAGCGGCCGCAATTGGTTCCCACTCGGGACGTCGACATTAGTTACAAGATTACGCGGCCGAATCAGCCCGCAATTGTCGAGCGTCGGCGCTGGCTCGCCGGCGAGCATCTCGAGCGCGTCGATGGGCCCGATAAGTCCACGACGATCTTCGACCGCAATAGAGGCGAAATCACTCTGCTCAACGCCGCGAACCGGACCTTCCGCAAATTGGAAGGTACAGGCCGCCGGCCGCCGGAGCCTGAAGCAGGCGTAACGCTGACGCGAGGCGCGGAGTTCGTTATTGCCGGATTACGGTGCGTCGAGTGGACCTGGACCGAGGATACAGAGAATCATGCGGTGTGTGTGACCCGGGAAGGGGTGTTGCTCCGCCTTGCCATCGACGGTCATGCGGTGATTGAAGCGCGTTCCGTTCGATTTGCCCGGCAGACTGCCGAGCTGTTTCAAGTGCCTGCCAACTATTCGCCGGCGCTGGCACCGGAAGGCGCGCCAGAACCCTAAACATTTTGTCGTGTGGACGCTCGCGGATCCGTTTGCTTGCAGCGCCGGCAAAAAACGCCCATTCTCCGCACGGGGCATTGCATCTGCGGGCTGGCTCATTGTGTCGCGTGCCGGCTAGTCGTTTTCGATAGTTGGAGCGCATCCGTTCGTGCCGGCGCCAGCGAAGCTTCTGCGCAGACACAGCGGCCGCCGAAGATGGGGCGTGGGGCGGCTTGCTGCTGCAATGACGGGCGTTGCGGCCGCTCTCGGCGTGGCCGCATGTGCCGTTGGTCCCGACTATTCGGCGCCCCAACCCCCATTGCCGCAAAGCTTCATTGCTGCTCGCGGAACTGCCAGCGATCATCGTGCTGATCGCCTCGCCGCTACGACCAAATGGTGGCGCACGCTCAACGACCGCGAACTGGATTCGCTAATCGACCGGGCCATTGCCGGTAGTCCCACTCTGGAAATGGCATTGGACCGTCTGCAGCAGGCACGCGCGCAGGAGATCGTTGTTATCGGCGCAGCATTGCCCGTATTTGGGGGAACCGAAGGCGGCGCTTTGGGGACCGGAAGCGATTTAGCGCGCGGTCGCGCCTCGCAAACTCTTGTTTCCGCGGAGAACGGCACGGGCGTGTCGCAAATCAACAACCTCGCCGGCTTCGACGCGGCCTGGGAAATCGACGTGTTCGGTAAATTCCGGCGCGCTATCGAGGCGGCGCAATATGACGTCGACGCCGCTGTCGCCGTCCGCAACGTCGTGCTTATCTCGCTGATCGCCGATCTGACCCGCGCCTATCTCGATTTGCGCGCCCTGCAAATGCAGCTCGCGGTGTTGCGCAAGAACATTGCGGTAGCCCAAAAGTATGTCGATTTCGTCCAAGAGCGCTTTAATCGCGGCATCACCAACGAACTCGACGTTACGCTGGCACAGCGCGAACTAGCGCAACTGCAGGCACAAATTGCACCGCTGACCGCTCAGATCAATGCCGCGCGTTTCGTCATCGCCGTTTTGATCGGCGAATTTCCCGAAAATTTGGGCCAAGAGCTGAGCAAGCCGGGGATGCTGCCGGCCCTGCCGGCACGCATTCGCCCCGGATTGCCGATCGGTGTGCTGCGTCAGCGCCCGGACGTTGTTGAGGCCGAGCGGCAATTGGCCAGCGCCACGGCCCTCGTCGGCGTCGCCACCGCGGACCTGTTTCCGCGGGTGGCGGTCACCGCCGCCTGGGGCAATCAGCAAGCCATCGGCGGTATTCCGATCAATCCTATCTGGTCAGTTGGCCCGGCGGTCGCCGCTCCGCTACTGGATTTCGGCCGGCTCGATGCGGTCGTAGAAAAAGCCGACTATCGCGCCCGCGAACTCTTGTTCAATTACAAGCAGACGGTCCTTAACGCAGTGCGCGAAGTGGATACCGCCGTCGAAGCGTACGCCGCCCAGCAGGATCGCTTGCGTCATCTGGCCGACGCGCTAACGGCGGCGCGCAGAGCGGTAGACTTGGCAACCGAGCGCTTCGATCGAGGATTGATCGATTCACTGAATGTGATCGATGCAGAGCGCCAGGAATACATGATCGAAGAACAGTATGTATTGACGCAGCAAAGCGCTGCCGAGCAATTGGTGACACTATACAAATCGCTTGGCGGCGGCTGGCAGGACTATCAAATATTCCCGCCAATTCGCCCGCCGCTGCCGGCCATCGCCGCCGCGTTCAGAAGTTTGCTGGCGCCAAGCGTTGGGCCATAATATTTCGGAAGATTTTTCCGGCCGATCGCGGACCAAATAATCGCAAGAATTTGACCTGGGCAACGGAAGACCCATTTGGTCAATTCGGCCTGATTGCCGATGTGACCACGATCGAAATCAGTGACGGGCAAGCGATCGGCTATCCATCGTGTTTGGTCGGGGCGGGAAGTTGAAAACGGTTTTTCTTTCCCACCGTCTCGGGCGTACGAGATGTCAGCCGTAGCAAGTTGGAAACCCGGCAACTACCTTTGCGTTGCCGGCAAAGGGAGCGTGACGGCGAAGGAGGAAGAGGCCATGCGTAAGAATCCGATCTCCGTTGTCGCTCCGATCGCACTGGTCATCGGTTTGCTCTCGGGGTTGCCGACTGCGGCGCATGCCCAAACCCAACAGCCGGCCGGGCAGTCAAAGCAAGCAATCGCGGCCGCGAAGCGCAAACATCACTATTATCGAGATTACAATAGTTTATATGGCTCGGCGCCTAACCTGCCGGGGTGCACATGGCCTTTCCAGAACAAGTACCCGCCATGCATGTCGACGTTCCCCCAAGGCGACCCGAACTATCACGGGGGATCGCATCCAGGGCCCGATTAAACGCAGAAGAAGCGCCTGCTGA
>Ga0187784_10002919_pt1 | contig 13769 bp, 11 predicted proteins | sample 1015_SJ02_MP15_2_FD_132964 | JGI IMG/M metagenome (GOLD analysis project Ga0187784, IMG submission 132964) | Tropical peat soil microbial communities from peatlands in Department of Meta, Colombia - 1015_SJ02_MP15_20_MG | ecosystem: Environmental > Terrestrial > Soil > Wetlands > Peat | place...
GAAATGCGCATTCGGGAGATGGAGTACCAACAGAAGATGAGGGAATTAGAGGTGGAACGCGAGAAGGTGAGAGCGGCTCAGGTGCGCGAGCGCGTGGTGTGATGATAGTCCCCCGGACAGCGCGTCAGAGGGGGGTTCCAATTGCTGCGACCGGCGAATCGGAACCACATGGTTGCGTGAAGATTATTGCGAGGCTGCGGAGGTGACAGGAGCATGGATTCGCCGATCATCATTCCCCTGGCCGCGTTTGCTTTGGTGGTCGTGATCGTTGCGATCGTAAACCTGATGAAGATTCGCGACTTGGAAATCGATTCCTACCAGCGATTGCGGAGCGAAGAGATGGAGCACCAGCGCAAAATGCGAGAGCTGGACCTGGAATTGGAACGGGTGAAGCGAGGACAGTAAAGGAATGGTCGAGGAAGCGGGCAGTGAACGGAACGCGGAAAGGGAAGGGTCGCGGCAGAATATGGGCTGTTCGCAAAGCACACAAACTTCGCGAGGGCCCGGTTTGATGGGGCCGATCTTCCTGATCACGCTGGGCCTCATTTTCCTCATCGGCGAGTTTGTTCCGGAGTGGGGCGTCAGGAAGACTTGGCCGGTTTTGCTGATCGTCATTGGAGTTATGAAACTTCTCGATTCTGCGAGGCCGCCACGTCCGCCGGAGGGGCCCAGGCTCTAGCCATGAGGCCGAGGAGAGTAACGCTAAGCGAGACGCTGGGGCGAAGAGGAAACCATGAGCACTTACGCATATCGTCGGGGATCGATTTTCTGGGCGCTTACACTGATAGGGGTGGGCGCGATCTTCCTCTGGGAGAACTTTAACCCCGCGGTTCACCCTTGGCAAGTCATTGCCAAGTTCTGGCCCATACTCATCATTTTTTGGGGCTTTTCGAAGTTGATCGATTACGTTCAGGCACGCGCCCATCCCGAGACGGTTCCGCCGCCCCTCTTCAGCGCCAGCGAGGTCATCTTGCTGGTGTTGATTCTGGTTCTGGGGACGCTGGTTTCGAAGATCGTGTTGAGGCCGTGGCAGCAGTGGCCGGCTTCCATGGGTTGGGATGCGGACGACGAGGGCTTTACCGGCCTGTTCATGAACTCTTATACCTACACGCAGACCTTCTCTCAACAGGCTCGTCCGCAGCCTCGCCTGCTGGTGGTGGACCGCCGGGGTGACGTGGAGGTGCATGCTAGCGACCAGACCACGATGGACGGAGTGGTGAAGAAAACCGTCTGGGCTCCGAGTGAAGACGACGCCCAAAAGCTCTCCAACCAAGTCAAGATTGAAATTGTCCAAGAGGCAGGCCGCTACTTGGTTCAAACCAATTTGGATTCGCTTCCGGGCGGCGGGCACAACGTGCGCCTGGACTACACCCTGCGTGTTCCCTACGCCACCAGCACAGAAGTTACGGCGGAGCACGGCGACGCTATCCTGGATGGACTAAAGGCCGAGCAGGTCATCACCGCCCGTCACGGAGACGTGCACATCACCAATGTGGAGGGACTGGTGCGCCTGACCCGGGGCAGCGGGATGACGGAAGTGCGCGATCTGAAAGGCAGCCTGGAAGTTGAGGGGCGGGGAGGCGACGTCGACATCTCCGGTGTCACCGGCACGGCCAGCATCAATGGCGAGTTCAGCGGAGATATGGATTTCCGCGATATCAAGCAAACCCTGCACTTTAAATCCTCGCGCACGGAGATGACAGCCCAGAAGCTTACCGGTCGGCTCAACATGGAAATCGGTTCGCTCGAGTTGAACGGCATCGACGGCCCCTTCGAGATTTCGACTCGCCAAAAGGACATTACGCTTACTGACTTCAAGCACAGCGTGAAAATCACGGATACCAACGGGGACGTGGACCTTCGCACTTCCACTCCTCCGATCCATCCCATTAATGTGGAATTGAAAAAGGGCGAGATCGAACTTAGCCTGCCGTCCTCGAGCAGCTTTCAGATTGACGCGGCTTCCCCTCATGGCGAAGTGGAATGCGACTTTTCGGGGCCGAATTTGACGATCACAAAGGCCGGCGACAATCCCACAATCAGCGGAACGTTAGGCAAAGGCGAACCTCCCATTCGACTCAATACGGAGTACGGAACCATCCGGCTGCTGCGCATGGGAGCGCACCCACCAGCTCCTCCTACCCCGCCCCATCCCGCTTCTGGAGATGAAAAACGGGCCTGGAATTCGCCTCCGCACGACCGCACTGCTTCCGGTGCCACGGGGCCATGCAGGTAATTCCCTCACCTAGGGTTGATTGGATAAGTGGAAGCTTAGGCACTGTTGCGCCGCACGAGTTTGTCCACCGAATCGATAAGTGCTTTCATCCGGTGCTCAGTCTCGGCCCCAGCCTCGGCTAGCCCGCGAATTCGGCGGTCGGTTTCTTCGCCGTGCCGGGCCAGCGACATCGTTACATCCACCAACTGAACAATCATCTCGCGGGTTTCCGCTTGGCGTTCTTTGAGCGATTGCATGTCTGCGGCAAACGCGACTTGGCGCTCTTTGAGCAGTTGAATGTCTGTTGTGAATTGAGCCTGTTGCTCAATGATGAGGTTCATCCGGGATTCGAAGTTGTCGCGCATGGCGGCATTATAATCATGAGGCGAAGAGGTGCCCTCCGCGGTCACTCCGTGACCACGGCCAGGGTATCAAAGAAACCAGGAAAGGAAATATCGACGCAGCTGCTGTTCTTGATGTGCGTGTCACCCTGCGCAACCAGTCCCGCAACTGCAAAAGCCATGGCGATGCGATGATCGTCATGGGGATCAATCTCGGCCCCGTGCAACATTTGCCGCCCGGCAACGCGCAGTCCGTCCGGAAACTCTTCCACCTCGGCGCCCATCCGCCTTAGATTCTTCGCCACCACAGCCAGCCGGTCGCTTTCCTTGACGCGTAACTCCGCCGCCCCTCGAAAAGTCAGTCCCTGCTCGGTTTGTGTCCCCAGCACAGCCAGGACCGGCAGCTCATCAATCAGGCCGGGAACCGCGCTTTCCGGAATCTCGCCGCCTCGCAGCTTACTGGCTTCGACGTGAAGGTCACCGATCAGTTCGCCGTTCATCATCTCCAGGTTGACCACTGCAACCCGCGCGCCCATGGGGGCAAGGACGTCGAGGATGCTGGTGCGGGTCGGATTCAGGCCGACGTTATGAAGCATCAGGTTCGAGCTTGGGGTTACCAAGCCTGCCACGGTGAAGAAAGCTGCCGAAGAAAAATCGCCTGGCACGTAGAGCTTCTTGCCCTCCAAGCGCCCCCTGCCGCGCAGCACGATGGTCCGAGCATGGCGGCCAATGTCGGCCCCCATTTGCTCGAGTGCAATCTCCGTGTGGTCTCTTGTCCGCTCTTTTTCGACGACTTCGGTTTCACCCTCGGCGAACAATCCCGCCAGCAGGACCGCCGACTTCACTTGCGCGCTGGCTACCGGCATTTCATAGCGAATGGGCTTGAGCGCGCCGCCTTCGATTTCAAGCGGCGGCAGCCCGCCCTCCCTGGACGTGATTCGCGCTCCCATCTGCGAAAGTGGATCCGCGACGCGCTTCATGGGCCGCCGGGAGAGTGAAGCATCGCCCATGATGACAGAACGGAATGGCTGCCCGGCCAGTATGCCTGCCAGCATGCGCATGGTCGAACCAGAGTTGCCGGCATTCAGAGGTTCGCTGGCACGCCGCAGCCCGCCCAGACCAGCCCCCTGAATCGTGACGACGTGGTCCTTGCGCTCGATCTTCACCCCCAGTTGCTTCAAACAGGAAAGGGTGGACTGGCAATCGGCGCTGGTCGAGAAGAAGTGAATCTCGCTCCTGCCCTCCGCAATGGCCCCCAGCATGGCATAGCGATGGGAAATGGATTTATCGCCCGGAAACTGGACCGTCCCCGTCAGTCCCTTGGCAGGCTTGATTTTTTTTGTCTTTGAAGCAAACAATCCCATGGCGAGTGCAGCCCTCTAGCCCACCGTAAGTAAGATCTTGCCTACGGTCTCCCGGCTTTCCATCCTGCGGTGCGCCTCGGCAGCTTGCGCCAGAGGCAGCTTCAGTCCGATGACCATTTTGAGTTTGCCATTCGCGATCCAATTTAACACGCGACCGATTCCTTCGCTCGCCTCTGTCGGGCGCTGCTGGATGGTGTAAAGCCAAAAGGCGCTCACCTTTAGGGATCGTTCGAAGAGAGATCCAATGATATTGACAGGTTCGGGAGGGCCGCTGGCGGCCCCGTAGAGAATGACATGGCCAAATGGAGCCAAACACTTCAAGCTTCCCGCGAAGGTCGTTCTCCCCACGGAATCAAGAACCAAGTCAACGCCACGTCCCTGGGTCAATTCTTTGATCCGCTCCGTAAAGTCCCCCTGGTTGTAAAGGAGAACCTCATCCGCACCCATTTCGCGAGCCAGTTTAGCCTTCTCGTCGCTCGAAGTAGTACCAAACACTTTCGCGCTGGCCTGCTTAGCCATTTGAATGGCCTGAAGACCCACCCCGCCTGCCGCCGCATGAACAAGCACGGACATGCCAGGCTTGACGTGGTCGGCAGTGTAAAGCAGGTGATAAGCTGTCAGCGATTGAGCCGGAAACGCCGCGCCGTCCTCGAAGCTGATTTGGTCCGGTAGGAAGATTAACTGGTTGGCAGGCACCACCGTGTATTCTGCATAGCAGCCATGGCCGCCGAGGATCGCCACCCTCCGCCCGACGATGGCCTCACTTACTCCCCCGCCAACCTCTTCCACCACGCCAGCAGCCTCGATCCCGGGCGTTTCCGGAAACTGCGGTTGACGCAAGTAGCGCCCTCGGCGAAGTAATGTATCGGCAAAGTTAACGCCCGCTACGTGGATTCGAACCAGCGCCTCGCCTGCCGCCGGGCGCGGCTTCTCAACTTCCTCGAACTGGAGGACCTCCGGACCGCCAACGGCATGGAAACGGATGGCTTGCATTGTGCTTTTATTGCCCATGCTTGCTACCATATCGCCTTCGCCCGAGAAGCGTCAAGGCGCGCGAGCCGCGCACGCCTGTGACGGCGTGTGACATTGCCTCGCGTGTCCTTCCCTGCGTGCTGCCCGATCGAGGGGTAGCCGGACGTTGGTTTTACTTCTTTGTCAGCCAACGCAAATAGTGCGGCAAGGAGTGGAGTTCATCCACATGGTCGGGTGCCGAGTTACCCGCGAAGCCGATCACCAGCAGCCGGCCGCTTTTCACTCTGCTCAAAATCTGGGTCGCCATCGGCCCCCACTTGACGATCGGATGCGGTTTCAACCCCCATTCCCGCAGCAGGTAGTCGGAAGTCTCTGTGGTGCTCGCAAACGTCCCAGGGAAGATTTCCGAGTGGGTGATGATCAGTCCCTTCTTCCTCGCGATGGCATCGCGTCCGAGCTGCAACCAAACCTGAAGATTATCCGTGTCGATCTGGGATTCCTCCGGGCCCGGCTTGCCATTTACGTAGCTGGTATGAATCCCATCAATACACAGCACACGATCGACGCGTTCGTAGGAGGCATGATCTTTCAGAATCTGACCTAGGGCGCCGCACCCCGCGCTCCAGCCGCCCAGATCGACTTGGCTGAATTTCAATCCGCTCCTGCCCTCCGCGTCGGCGATTAGTTTCGGGAATCGCTGAGGGTCCAAGAATAGGTTTGCGTACGTGCTTGAGCCTGCCCCAGCCTGGATGCTGATCACCGCCATATCGCGTTGGCGGGCGACGGCCGCCTCGGGAAGCCAGTCACCGCCATGGAAGAAGAACAGCAGCTTCACGCCCCGAGTTTTTTTGACCCTTTCCGGAACGAACAATGTGCCTGTACCAAGGTCCACGCGCCGGCCGGCAGGTGTTGTCTTGGTAAGCCGCGGATGTGCCCTGGTGTGTTCCACCATGGGGGAGGGGTTCTGCGGCATCTGCGCCATGAGGGTGGAACAAAGCGAAAGCAGAACCAGAATTCGCAAAGTGTTCGACATCTGTGTAACCTGAGCGTCCTAGCGTGCTTAGTCGAAGATGCAAAGTCACAGGCTGTCGCTCAGTCTCCCCGGAACCGCACCTCCTCCGCGAATTTGCCGACCTGGAGATGCGCATCGGCGGGGTTAGTTATTGGGTGGCCGTTGAATCGCAGGTTTTCAATCGTCACTCCCCGCACGTCGTGTGCAGCGTCCAAGCCGGTGAAGGCTGAGGGCAGCATCGTCTTACCCGTCACCGAGATGTTTTTGAAGATCACGTCCCGGACGGTGCCGGCTTCCCGGTCCCGAGTGATAGCGGTGGGGTGAATGACGATCACAAACAGGTTGGGGATGTAGCCGTTGTAACCGGGCAGGGTTGCACATCCGCCGCAGGCCGCCGCAGGGACTTCCGGACGGGGGTTGTACTTTTCACCCGGTTTATTCTGAATCACCGGCAGGGGGTTCGAGTCGTCCACTTCCACGCGGACATCTTCATACCGGATGTCGTGTATCGCTGCCCGATCGCTGTGCTGGATGTCCATGGCGATGTGCGTATTGCGGATCACATCGATATTGCGGAAAACGACGTCTGTCATTTCCGGGGCGCTGGTCTCGGCGCCGATCTCCAAAGCCCGTCCCCAGTCACACCAGATGACCAGCCCGCTCATGCGAATGTTCCGAACCGGCAACCCGTCGTAAGACTGGCCAGGCAGGGGCCTCGCTCCGCCGGAGCGGCCCTTGACGCCTTTAAGCACCATACTGTCGTCGAAGGAGCGAATGAAAGAATTGCGGACCGTTACTTCTTGGGTATTGCACATGTCAATGCCATCGGAATTGTAACGCCAGAAGCCGATCAGCTTGACGCGAGAAATCGCGAGTTTATGGCAGCCGAAGGCGCTGACGCCATAGAGGTCCGAGTCACGAACGATGACTCCGTCGATCTTAATCTCCGAGGAATCCTCGAGGTGAATGGAACCGCCGCCCTGGCCGCGTGCGAATTCGCTGGTATCGATGATGCCACGCCCAAGAATCCTAACGCCGGACACGCCGCGCCCCTCGATCGCCGTGTAGACCACCGCCCCGCCCGCCACGTACACCGTCTGGCCGCTCTTGAGCAGAATCTTGCCGGGCCTGTGGACGCCCGCGCCGAAATACAAGACGTTTGGGTCGCCGGGCCTGGGGGCGTCGGTCTCCAGGGGGTCGGCGAACAGGTGCAACGCATGATGCGATCCGTCCAACTCCACCGTGAACTGGCCGGGCTGTGAAATCTGGAAGGTGATGCGCTGACCGTTGATGATTGGCCGCAAGCCCCGCACAGTGGGCCGCACGGCCACCGAGTTGAAGGGCCTTCCCGAGATAATTTCCACACTGACGGGGCGGGACATCCCCCAGTACGCAAAGCCCGCCAGCTCAGTCTGCTCAACGGGTCGCTGGTAACCCGGCCATACCTGGTTGAACGGCATGGCCGAGACGCGGCAGGCGTACACCGGCACGGCATGCCCATTAACCCGAAGTGTGTAGTCCTGAAAGAGTTGCTCGGCCAACGGAGCCTCCCAGGTCACTACGTCCCTGCTGTCACTCGCTGCGCTTGTCCCAACCCCTATCCCAGAGACCGAGCCGCGGCAGGTCACGAGAAATATGGCGGCGAATATCACACTGATTCTTCGTGGCATCGAAGCCCCTCTTGTAGCCGACAACTTGTCAGTGTCCCGGCCCGACCTCGTACCGAAAGACTTCGGTTCGTTGTGCACAGAATCCGGTGTTCTTGCTCCTTTTGGCGTCAGATTTGTGCGGAATTGCGTGCAAAAAGGCACGAAATGTGCCTCCTTCGAAACAGTGACTTCCTTTGTTTTCAATCACTTCTTAGCTTTGTTCCCACTATTTTTCATTGTAGGGTCTTGCTTCCCCTTGTCTGCGCGGGTGCAGACCGCAACTCCGCGCCGCTTTGAAGTACAAGCGGTGTTTTTGCTCCTTTTGCTGTCTGATTTGTGCAAATTTGCATTCAAAATGCACGAAATTTGCAGCATTCGAGAAAGTGAAGTCCTTTTTTTTCAAGTACTCCTTCGCTTTGTTCCCACGATTTTTCATTTCTTGTAGGTTTTTGCTTGCCCTCTGTCCGCGCGGGTGCGGACGGCAGCTCTGCAGCAATTTGGAGCACAAGCCGCAGAGCTTCGCTCTGCGCCAGTCGGCGCGCTCGTTAGGCACCGACCAGTGCGCCAGCCTACGACAAAGTGTCCCTGACATGACCACAATTATAGGCTATCAAAGATCCGCGCAGCTGTCAAGTGGAAAATTTGTGAAAGGTGCGCCGCTCATCCTCAAGTAGGGGCACGCCATGGCGTGCCCTTACGGTGGCCGTCGGCGCGGGCGCGAGGCCCTCCCGCGAAAGCGGGCGGGACGCCCGCGCTACACGAGGGCCGCCTGCGGATGTTCTTTCTTGACTTCGCCTGCCTTTACTCATAATTTGTATTTCTCTTCGGCAGCAAGGTGGCGAGGCAAACTCGCCGCTACTTTTGCAGGTTACGAAAGGTGGAGGCAATGGCAGCAGAGACAAACAGCAAATCAGCGCAGGTGATTAAGTCAGCCGTTGAAAAGGGGGCCACTGCCGGGGCTCTAACGGGAATCAGTTTCATTACCGAACCGCAACGGGTATTTGGCGCTAACGACCGCGTCCGGATCGGCGTCTGCGGGCTGCGGGGACAGGGTTTTGGGCACATTGAGGAATACGCCCGCATGCCCAACGTGGAGACCGTAGCGGTGTGCGATGTGGATGAAAGCATCATGAACGGGCGGCTCGCGGACATGGACCGGATGAGCCTGCCGATTCCGAGGACTTACACCGACGTGCGCAAACTCCTGGAAGACTCCTCTATCGACGCGGTTTCTATTGCCACGCCCAATCACTGGCACGCCTTGATGGGAATCTGGGCTCTCCAAGCCGGGAAGGATGTGTACATTGAGAAGCCTTGTTGCCATTACCTGTGGGAGGGCAAGCAACTGGTCCTCGCCGCGAAGAAGTATAATCGGATTGCCCAACACGGAACCAACAACCGCTCCGCCGGCGCCGTCATCGAGGGCATCCAGAAAATGCGGGAGGGGTTGATTGGCGACGTCTACCTCGCCCGCGGCCTCTGCTTCAACCGGCGGAATACCATCGGACGCGCTCCAGCCGAACCGGTTCCTGCGGGTGTGAACTACGATCTTTGGACGGGACCTTCCCCAGTTCACCCCTTCACGCGCAATCGGTTCCACTACAACTGGCACTGGTTTTGGGACACCGGGAATGGTGATATCGGCAACCAGGGAGTGCACCAGATCGATCTGGCCCGCTGGGGACTGGGCGTCCAGTTTCCGAACAAGGTATCGGGGCTGGGCGGGCATTTCATGTTTGACGACGACCAGGAGACTCCCAACACACTCAACGCCGCCTTCGAGTTCCTTCAGGCCGAGGGCAAGCCCAAGATTCTGGAATTTGACGTGCGCCACTGGCTCACTAACGAGGAGGCGGGCATCGGCTCTCTCGGGTTCGGCGTTGCCATCCCAGGATTCCTGGGTCCGCCCCCAAGACATCCTTCCCGGCCAGGAGGCGAGGCCGTGGAGGGCTCGGTCGGCAATATCTTCTATGGGTCGAAGGGCTATATGGCGATGTCCAATGAGGAATTTCCGTCGTACCGCACTTGGTTGGGTGAAGAACAGGACCGCGGTCCCAGCGGCTCGCGGGAAGGGAACAACTGGCAGAATTTCATCAATTGCGTGCGCAGCCGAAAGCAGGAAGAACTGAATGCGCCCATCGCGGAAGGGTACATCTCCTGCGCATTGATCCACTTGGCCAATGCCTCGTACCGGCTGGGGCGCACCCTCAACTTCGATCCGGAAGCTCAACAGGTGATCGGGGACGAAGAAGCGAATAGACTGCTGCGAGGTGCCTATCGGGCACCGTATGTCGTGCCGGAGGAAGTCTAGCTTGCTGTTAGGAACCGTTCAATTCCCGGTTGACGTGCCGGCCGTGGGCTTCTCGAACAGTTTCGGGTCGACGGCTGGATTAATCTGAAGCTCTTGAATGTCCTGCGAGCCTGCGTCGTTGCCATCCTGCTTGATCTTCAGCTTGAACGGCAGGCTCATTCCCTCAACGTCTTTCCACTCCGAGTAATCAACGATCTGCTCGGCCGGTCCGCCCATTCCCATGGTCTGGGAGGAAGTTCGAAGGATGTGACCGGTTTGGGGGTCCACATACCAGCGAACCTGCGCTCCGTCGGCATTGATGTCGAGAATTTGAGCCTCGACCTCGCCGATCTTTTCCGTGCCGCCGGCGGCGAAGACAAATTTCGGATCCTCAGCGTGCTGGGCCACAAATATGGGATGGCGCTTCAATTCTTTCAGTGCATCTTCCTTCTGCGCACCCGGTAGGTCCTGAGATCCCATAGGAGACTTCATGAAGGTCACGGAAGGAGAAATAACCATAATCATCTCGCCCATAGGCATTTGCATCTTCTGCCAAAGCTGGTCGGGGAAAGCTACGAATTCTTCCATCTGTATCGATATGTCCCCTTGCGGAGTCTTGGCATGCAGGGTGCTCTTTTCGTGCAGCGCCTTTACGGATTTGACCTTCGCTGCCCCTCCCAGGCTCTCGATGACTTTGGCGATGAGCGCCTGACCCGCGGAGTTGCTCGCGGTCGCGGCCTTGGCCGTCCCTGGGGGAGATGGAATGGTGATGTCGAGCGTGGTGACAGGGCCATAAGTGGAGAGCGGCTTATCAAAGTCGGCTGCCTTGCCCACCACCAAGGTCGCAAGCTGGTCCTCGTGGACGTACTTCTCCGCGACACGGGAAACATCCTGGATATTCACCTTAGCAATTCCCTCGCGATAGCGCTCCAGGAAGTCCGCCGGGTAACCGTAGAATTCATAAGTCATCCGCTCGCGCAACACCTTGTCTTTTGAATCGAAACGGAAGATAAACGAATTCAGAATGTCGTCTTTGGCTTTGGTCAGTTCTTCAGGGGTAGCGGGTTTAGTTTTCAGCGCCTCCAGTTCCTCATCGAAGGCATCGATGGCCGCTGCCGTCGTGCCGCTCTTTGTTCCCAGAAACAGGCGTAACACTCCCGGATGGTCGAAGTCGGTTCCTATTCCTCCGCCCACTGCGTAGGCGAGCCCCTTCTTGGAACGGATGTTCGAGTACAGGCGCGACGACGATGAGCCTCCGAAGAAGTCATTGAACACCTCGATCGCGTAATAGTCCGGATTGTCCCGGGTAGTGCCCAGGCCGACCATTTGCACGGTGCTGGCGGTGACGTCGTTCTTGGCAGCAAAATAGATGCCGGGCTTCGGACCATGGAATGAGGCCTGAATCTTGGTGGCCTGCGGTCCCCGCGGCCAGGCATCGAATGCCTCGCGCAGTTTGGCCTCCATCGCACTCGAATCGAAGTCGCCCACAACCCCGAGGATGATGTTATTCGGATGCACATACTGCCGGTGCCAGCTCCGCAGGTCGCCGCGCGTCACAGCCGCCACCGTGGCGTATTCCGGCACCCGCGCGTATGGGGAGTCCGCCCCGTACACCAGCTTGGCCGCCTCGCGGATCGCAATTTGAAAGGGCTGGTCATTCCGCCGGGAGATCACCGTGTTCACCTGCCTCTTCGCCAAGTCCAGCTTTTCCGAGCGAAACTCCGGTTCGCGAAGCAGTTCGAGGAAAACCTTAAACACATCGTCGAAGTCATCCTTCAAGCAGTCCCAACTGACGGTGGTCGAATCGGTGCCTCCGGACGTCTCCACTTTGGCGGCGTGCGCCTCCAGGTAATCGTCGAGCTGGTCACCCGTCTTACTCGTGGTGCCACCGGTTCGCCAAGCTTGACCGTAGATTTCTACTAAGCCGACTTTGTCGGCGGGTTCCTCGCGCGATCCGCCACGGATTTGGGCGGTGCCGCGGATGAGAGGCAGTTCGTGATCTTCCTGAAGGAAAACAATCATGCCGTTCGTGAATTCCAGGCGGCGCGGTTGCTGAGGATGAAAGGCGTGCAGGTCGGGCGCTTTGATCTGTTTCCAATCGGTCGCCTGGGCCGTTGCCCGCGAAGGGAAAGCCGCCAGCCCCACGAAGATTGCGAAAACGAAGGTCGTCACGCGTCTCGAATTCATCGTCAGTTCCCCTTTCCGGCGGCCGGCGCAGCCTGGGCGAGCTGCGTGGATTCAATCATGCCCACCGTGCGGTTCGATTCCACAAACGTGGTGTTGGCCACCCGGCGAAGGTCCGCTTTGCTCACCTTGCCGATGTCGTCCACATGGCGGAAGAGTTCCCTCCAGTCACCAAACAGTGCCTGGTATATTCCTAATTGTTGGGCGAGACCCTCGTTGTCACCCAGTCCGCGCACCAGGTCCGCCTTGGCCCGCGTCTTGATCATCGCCAGTTCTTCGTCCGTGATGTCCTCTTTCTTGACCCGATCGATTTCAGTGTGAATCGCGTCGCGAATCTCCTCCGGCGTGTGCCCGGGCGTCGAAACCGCGTAGTATACGAACAGGTTCGGGTACTTGTTGCCGGGAAATCCATTGAAGCCGCCGCAAGCGACCGCGATTTTCTGGTCCCGCACCAGCGCCCGGTAAAGGCGCGAGGTGCGGCCATTCGACATCAAATCCTGCAGCGCGTCGTACACCGCGTCGTCTTTGTCGCGCGCGCCTGGCTTGTGATAACCCTCGAGGAAGATCGGCTGCGAGGTTTCGTGCAGGATCACGATGCGCTCGGCAATCTGCGGCGGCTCGACGGTCCGCAGGGGCTCCGGCTTGGGCCGCGCCGGCAGGCGCCCGAAGTACTTTTCCGCGATGGGCAGGACCTCGCTGGCCTTCACATCTCCTACCAGCGTCACCACCATGTTCGCGGGGACATAATATTTGCGGAAGAAGTTCTCCGCGTCAGTCTCGGAGAATGATTCCAGGTCGGAAGGCCAGCCCAGCACCGGCTTCCCGTAGGGATGCGCGATGAAGGCCGCCGCGGAGAACTGCTCGAGTAGCCGTCCGAAGGGCTGGCTCTCGCTCAGCCGCCTCTCTTCGTGCACCACCTCGCGCTCCTTGTAAAACTCGCGAAAGACCGGATGCAGAAAGCGCTCCGACTCCAGATAGGCCCACAGTTCGAGCTCGTTGGATGGAAGCGAATAGTGGTAAGCCGTCTCCTCGCTGGTGGTGAAGGCATTCACGCCTTCACCACCTTTCTGCTCCACAATCTCGCTGAATTGCTCTTCCACCACGTACTTCTGCGCCGCCGCCATGGCGTCCTTCCAGGCTTTCTCCAGTTCCGCCAGTTTCGTGTCGTCTCGCCCCACCTCTTTGCGCCGCTCACGGTCATAAGCCTGATAGGACTGTTCTACATTTTCGAGCGCCACCTTCTCGGCAGGGTAATTCGAGGTCCCGATCTTATCCGTGCCCTTAAAGGCCATATGCTCGAACATGTGCGCCAAGCCTGTGATCCCCGGGTACTCGTGGTCCGCGCCCACATCCACGTGCGTGAAGAAGGAAAAAACCGGAGCCTCCGGCCGCTCGACCACCAAGATGGTCAGGCCGTTAGACAGGACCTTTACCGTCACCCGTTTCTCGAAGGAAGCCAAGTCCTGTCCTCGAGATACAACCTCGAATGCTATGAGCAACGCGACACTCAAGAGCAACCGGTTCCACAAAACCCTTTGCCTCATTTCGCCTCCAACTCGACAGTCATTTCGAGCCCACCGCCTGGGCGGGCGAGGTGCCTCTGTGGTTGTGATGAGAAGATTTCCAAGCCGCCATTATACACGGGTTCTGCGACCTGCGTTTGCAGCGGTGAGTTCAAAGCGGGCCGCAGATGAGGTAGGAACAGTAGACCTCTCCCTAAAAAGGTGTGACGAAATCAAAAC
>Ga0187784_10002920_pt1 | contig 13766 bp, 10 predicted proteins | sample 1015_SJ02_MP15_2_FD_132964 | JGI IMG/M metagenome (GOLD analysis project Ga0187784, IMG submission 132964) | Tropical peat soil microbial communities from peatlands in Department of Meta, Colombia - 1015_SJ02_MP15_20_MG | ecosystem: Environmental > Terrestrial > Soil > Wetlands > Peat | place...
AATCGCTTCCAGCCGTCGCTTCTCCAGCGCATCAAAATCGCGGCGCACTCCTCGTGCATTTCCCATGCCTACTTAGACGCGGGATACCGAAAATAGGTTGCTATATTATGCGAGACTCAATAAATAGGGGCTGCCACATTACCAAAATCACTGCCGAAGCGGGTCGGCCCTTGGGAAAGGAGCCAATGTTGTGCCGGGGTGATGCCGTTGGTGAACGCTGAGCACGCTATCCGTCTGCTGCCGAGCCCGCGCACAATTGGATTGCCCAACTCACCCCGAAAAACTGAAGGGTAACGCTAGCCGGTAACCCGGGCGCTTGCCAGAAACCGCACTTTAGTGAACAGCTATTCCGATGAACGAATTGTTGCTCCACTGACTTTCCCGATGTATCTTGGTGCAACCCTGAGGGCAAATAGCTCGTCTCCCAATGCCAGATGCCCAACCGTTCTGGAGAGCCAGGGTTCAGCGGGCCGTCTGGGCTTGAATTTCGAGCAGCTTGCGGATACGCGGCTTTACGCTTCCCGGCTGCAGAGCAGGCAGCAGCGCCAACCCTTCTCTGGCCGTGGCGCGGCTCTTCTCCGTCTGGCCGGCGGCGCGGTAGGCCTGGGCCAGCGTCAGCAGCATCGAAGGCGTCTGCCGATGGCTGAGTACAACCGCGCGTTCGGCGCAGGAGACGGCGAACTGTGGATCTCTGAGCGCGGCAGGCTCAACGATCAGGAATGCATTTGCGGCCCGATCGAGAGTCAACGGGGAAGCCTGCCCATTCTTTGCATAATCCCCCAGGACGGCAATTCCGGTTTTCGCCAGCGCCCCTGCGTCTCTATTGGAGTGCAGAATCGTCTGCGCGGTGGCGAGGCGCACCTGCACATAGGCGCTAAGCTCTTTCCAGCTCTCATTCGAGGGGTCCAGCTTCAGCATTTTGTTCAAGACGTTCAACTGCTGAGTCAGCAGGTTCTGCGCCGCGGCCAGGTTCTTGCGCCGGCTGCCGCCTGCGACAGCTAGAGCTGGATTGGCCGCGTCTTCGAATCCCTCCGACACGTTGTCGAGGACAACATGCAGGTCTTCCAGAGCGCGCACGTCCTGCGGGTCGGCGGCCGCCAGGCGCTGGAAAGACGAAACAATCGGAGCAAAGCGCGCGTTGGCTTCGGAGTATTCTCCCAACTGAATCATGACGAGTGCTTCTTTGCGCAGGACGATAGTCCGCATTCGCGTCATCGAGAGAGCTTCCTGTTCGGCCTTGGGGAGGGCTTCGATGCGCTGCAGGGCGGCCTGAAAATCTTTGAACGCCTGCGCCGGGTCTGTCTCCAGCTCGATGTCGGCGATTTTGTAAGGAGCGATGATGAGCGACCGCCGGGCGCGCATCAGCTTGGGGTCAACTTGCAACGCCCGATTGATCAAGAGGAGGTCTTTTTCGTACTCCGAGACAGCGCCTCTCTCGTCGCCCAGACTCTGCAAACCGGGCGCCCCCAACTCGTCGGCCAAGCTTCCATGCGCCGCGCCAACTTCGGCAAGCAATGCGGCGGAGGCGTGCGGGTCCGCGGCCAAAGCGTCAAAGTTCCGCACCGCAATTCGCATGACGGAAACCGCTTCCGGCGTCTTGCCGGTTTGCCAGAGAATCTCGCTGCGCGACTCCTCGGCCAGTGCCAGCGCACGGATTGCTTCGCGATCCCTTGAACCGGAACCCGCCAGCGGTTCCGCCAAGTCAATGGCTTTGCCGAGGCTGACCAATGCCCCGGCGGGGTCGCCTAAATTCTGGTCGTAGGCATTGCCTTGAATATCTCCCAGGCGCGTATACGCATCGATCAGGTCGAGCTGCGTCTGCCGGTCGCCCTGGGCGTCTTTGGCCATGCGGTCCAGGTGCTCGAGCACGCGCGTCACCAGTAGTTTCTGCGCTCCGGTGGAACCGGGAAGCTCCTTGATGGCTTCGTCCAACTCGGAGAGCAGACTATTGCTCAGTTGGCGCAGATCGGCGGAGCGCGCTTCGGCCTTGCGCCGCTGCTGGTTGGCCACCCGGGCTTGCCATAGCACACCGAGCACGCCCGCCACCAGGGTTGCGGCCAACACGGCTACCGCCGCCAAACCCCAACGGTGGCGGCGAATAAACTTGGCGGCGCGATAGCGCATCGTGCCCTGCCTGGCTCCCACCGGCTTGCCGTCGAGATAGGCGCGAAGATCGGAGGCGAGTTGCTCGGCTGTGCGATACCGCTGGTCGGGCTCTTTGCGCAGCGATTTCAGGAGAATCGCTTCCAGGTCGGCGTCCAGACGCTTGTTGGAGCCGGCCGAATGAGCCGGACGGCGCGGAGGTTCCTCGCATATTACGCGCAGCATCTCCGCCGCGGTCAGTTCATTCAGTTCGTAGGGCGCCGTTCCCGTGGCCAGAAGATAGAGCAGAACACCCAGTGAGTAGGTATCCGACGCGCTGGTGATGGGCTGGTTCAGCACCTGTTCGGGGCTGGCGTATTGCGGAGTGAAGGATTGGTGCCCCTCGCGCGTGAGTTCGTTGGCCGGCTTGGCTGCGGAGGCCGACAGCAGTTTTGCCGTGCCAAAATCCAACAATCGCGGGGTGCCGTCTGCGACGACCAGAATGTTGTCCGGTTTCAGGTCGCGGTGAACGATAAAGTTCTGATGGGCAAACTCGACCGCTTCCGAGACGCGCAGGAACAGCTCCAGGCGCTGGGTCAGGGAGAGCTTTTGCTGGTCGCAGAAACGTGTGATGGGAACTCCATCGACATATTCCATGACCAGATAGAGATCGCCGCTTCGGGTTTCGCCGCCATCCAGGAGGCGAGCAATATAAGGATGGTGCAGTTGGGCCAGGATCTGGCGCTCCTGGCGAAATCTTTCCTTGTACAAGCCAGTGGCCAGCGGCAGGTCGATCAGCTTGATGGCCACCCGCTGCTCGAATTGCCCGTCGGCGCGATGGGCCAGATAGACCGCGCCCATGCCGCCCCGGCCCAGCAGCCGATCCAGGACGTAAGGGCCCACCGCCTTGGACTCTGGCTGCTGCTCACGGCTGGTTTCCGGCGCAAGCCGCCTCGATTCACGCAGATGTTCTTCCACCTCGCAGGCTTTGAGCAGCGACAGAACTTCGCTCCGGATGCCGCGGTCTCCCTGGCATCGGAGTTCGATCAGCGCCGCGCGTTCTTCTTGCGGAACCGCGAGAGCGTCGTTGAAGATCGCTTCAATGAGTAGAAAGGTTTCCGTCGCTTCGTCCATTCGAGCCCTAATTTCGCTGGTGGCAGCCATCCTTCATTCAGACTGCGAGAACCGCGGCCAATCCGGATCACAACCCGGCCGCGTCCTCTATGACGCCGGGGTGGATGCGGCGGTAGAGCCAACTGCGGATGAAACGCAGATCGCGATTCACGGTGGGCTTGGATACCTGCATCAGGGCGGCGGTTTCCTCCGCCGAGCAGCCGAGAAAGTAGCGCAACTCGATCAGTTCGACCTTGTACGGATCGATCTTGCCCAACTCGTCCAGGGCGCGATTCAAGTCCAATAGCTCCGGACTGTCGATATCGATCCAGGAAAGATCGTCGCTGAGAGGCACCCGCTCGTAGCCGCCGCCGCGGATCTGCGTCTGGCTTTCCCGCGCGTGATCGATCAGGATCATACGCATGATTTTGGCGGCAAAAGCGTAGAAATGGCAGCGGTCTTCTCCCACAGCCTTTTTCTGTTTGACCAGCCGCAGGTAAAGCTCATGCACCAGGGAAGTGGCTTGCTGTGTGCCGGGATTCCGCTCGCGCCGAATATAGGCGGCGGCCACCTCGCGAAGATGGGGGTAAACGAGCGGCATCAACTCCCCCAGGGCGGACGGATCGCCGTCCCTCCACTTGGCCAGAATTAAGGTGATCTCCCCCTTTTCCCGTTCCAAGACCGCCTCCGTGCACGCGGCAAGTTCAAGATTTTCTTACCGGAAGTCTATCATCTCGCCCGCTCGGACCCTTGCTCCCCCTTCTCGGCGGCGCAGGCGGTTTTGGCTGCGCAGAAAGATTCTGATCCGTTTTTTGCCGATTCTCGCACTCTGAGTGAAGGGCTGCTTGAAACATCCTCACCGGGACACCGGTCTGGTGGCTCGATTTTAATCGGGGCCGCATGAGCTTCCCTTTGCAAGCCTCATGGAGGGGCTCGCGAGGACGACATCGGCTGGTACTCCATGTTCGTTTTCCAATAACGTGCGGACCTGTTGGAATCGTCCTTTGATCTCCTGACCTTATGGCTCAGTTACGGCTTGATATGTCGCTATTCAGGCTCTTGGCGGTCACGATACATCTGTTTGCAGCTACGCTGATCGGCGCTCAAACGATCCCTCCCAACCAGCACACGCCTGCTACTATCCAGGGGACAGTGAGCGGACCCGAGGGACAGCCGCTTTCCGGAGCTCGTGTCGCCATCCAGTCTCCCCATTCCGCCGACGGCGACGAAATCTTCGCGGACACGGTCACCGACGTCGACGGCAAGTTCGCCCTGTTCGCAATCCCACTTGCTCCTGGGTATTACGTGGTTCACGCTTCCGGCGTGGGGTTCGACAGCGCCGAGAAATCCTTCGTGGTCAAAGCTGAGCCGGTCAATCTTTCGTTCGACTTGAAACTGAAGCCTCAGACCAAGACCAGAGGCGCCAGCACCGCATATCACGTCGTGCGTATCTTCTACGCCACGGATCGACAGGCAGTTGTTGAGAAGCAAACTGTCGAGTACACAGGGGCCCGTTCCGAAAAGGGCTCCCTCTCTTACGGCTCGTGCGATGTCAGCATACCCGCGAGTCATACCCTGGCCGAGATCGAACTCCCATCGATCTGGGAATTGGAATTTCACGCCGATCCTGAGAAGCACTTCGTCCTTCAGAAAGTTACGCCCGAGTCCGAGGACGCCTTCTTCAAGCAGGTCTCATCGGCGGTTTCTTCGTCGCCCTCCGAAGACGCGTTTGTTTTTATACACGGATACAACGTGACCTTCGAAAAAGCTGCCATTCGCACCGCGCAGTTGGCCTACGATTTCGGCTTCAAAGGCGCTCCTATACTTTACAGTTGGCCTTCAAAAGGCAGCCTTCTCGGTTATTTGGCAGATGAAGATGCCATTAGTGAAACAACGGCCAATTTCAGGCTCTTTCTCCAAGACGTAGCTAACAGAACCGGCGCCTCGACCGTTCACGTTATCGCGCACAGCATGGGGAATCGCGCCGCATTGACTGCGCTCTCGCAGCTTGCTGGCGATGCGCATTTTGCCAACTTCACCAAGTTTTCGACGATCGTTTTCGCTGCGCCCGACATCGACCGCGACGTATTCATCAATTCGATCTCCCAGATCCGCAAGCCGCAGACCAGGATAACGCTTTACGTCTCCCAAAACGATCAGGCCCTCATCGCATCGCATCTTCTATTCCACAAAGAACTCCGCGCCGGCGAGGGCGGAAGCTCCGCCATCGTCCTGCCTGGCATGGACACGGTCGATGTTTCCAAACTTAGCGCCGATGCCTTGGGCCACAGTTACTATGCCGACAACATCGACGTCGTGCGAGACGTGCTTGAGTTTCTCAAAGGTCAGCTTGCGCCACGGTCAGGTCTTGCCCGCGTTCCGCTTGGCAATCTGGCCTACTGGGAACTCACAGCAGCAATCCATGCCGGGAATTGAGATAGGCATCTTCACGGCTGGCCGAGCTTTCCACGCATCAGATTGCAGAGACGGCGGCGGCGGGTTTGCCCGCCAACAAGAAGGCCGCAAAGACCGGCGATGGGATTGCTCAACGCGCCCGGCTCGAACTGGAAAGCAAGGCCGGTCGAAAGGTGGTAACCGGCGAGAACTATCTGCCGCCATCCAAAACGAAAAGCGGATTAAGCCTTGAGCCACCAACGGCGGGGCTGCCGGTCTGCGGCGCGGAGAATGAACGGCCTCGGTTTCGCACCCCTCGCCGGAAGAATGCGTCCGTCCGAATTTCCGAGACCGGCCCATGGTTCTGGCTGCGCGGAAAAATTCTGATCCGTTTTTGGTTGCTTCTCGCTATCTAGGTGAAGGCTCAAGAGGAACGTCCTCACCTTGGCAGGAAATTTCGGTGAGTGGCAATCCGAGTGATCTGGCCTATTGGCGTAAGCGGTTCTACGACTCGAACGCAACGTCTGTGGAGCCGGCCAAAACGACAGGAGTGGAGAATGAAAGAGCGATGGATGTTGATTACAGCAGCGGCAGCACTCGGCTTGGCGTGCGGTGAGCTGTTTGCTCAGGCTGCGTCAACGCCAGCCAAGGCCGCGACGGCTGAGAGCGCAAACTTGCAGCCTCTGATCGCGGTACGCGACGCCGTCGCCGCGGAAAAGCCCCTGACGCCCATGGAAGACCGGGTGCTGGATCGTGTCTTCCGACGCCGCGAAGCCGCAGGCGAAGCCACCGCGGCGTGGTTTATGCGCTCGGCGGTGATGCGGATGCACGCGCTGGATGGCGCGATCCTTGGCGGCTTCTACAATCCGATCTCCGACACCTGGCTGCTGGCGCGCTTTGATTTTGCCGATGGCGCCTGGCGGATCTCCGACGCGATTCTGGCGGAAAGTCCCGGCGCTTTGCCGCAACCTTGGTTCGTCGCCGGGCGCCAGGCGCTGAAGGAAATGACCGAGAGTTATGGGCTCGCCCTGCGCGGATTCGCCGACCGGCAGGCAGTGTTTACGCCCATCGACTCGGGCACGGTTCAGGCTAGGGTGGCGCCTTGGTTGAAGAGTCTCGATGAGTGGCGCGGACATAAGGCCGCGGTCAAGACCGCGGCCCAGGTCACCGCCGCCATCGCCAACGGCAAACCTGGGAACCTTGGCTTAACGGACAAGGCCAGCCAGCAGTTGATGGACCAGTTACCGGTCTCGGCCCGGTCCAATCTTGCGGTCGAGGGCGTCGCCTGGCGCAAGGACGGCGCAACCCTGTTCATGGTTTCGCCCAACGCATCCTCGGTTCTGGTGCTGGTGCAACTGGACCCAAACGGCGGCCTGCGGGGCATTGCGGTAGTGGATTTGGACGAAGCGGCAACGGACTCGACCTCCGGCGGGGATGGCGGTGCGGCGACGACCTCCGATCGGTTGCAAGCCACGGCTTCGAGCGATGACCTGACCGCGGGCGACTTGATGACCATGGCGAAGCTGGAATCGATCTATACCGGCGAGTCGGTCAACCCGATGGGCGGCGCCGTGATTCAGGCCGGCACCACGCAGGCAACCGCTCTGGCGCCGGTCGTGACGGCGCCATCGACCCAGGTGCAGCCGCCATCGCCGGCGGTGAACTCGCCGTCTATGCAGATAACACTGACTCCCGCCGAGCAGCAGGCGGAAGAGGACTACCAGAAATCCACCGCGCAGCTCGTCTCCCTGGGTGAGCAGTGGGCGGATTTGAAGAAGCTTGTGTCGCGCACCCCGGAGCAAGAGAAGCTGTACCAGCAACTCTCCGATCGGCTCGATGCAGCCAGCAAGGGCCTGGACGACTACTACGGCCGTCTCTATGTGCTCTTCGGGAAGAACAGCGAAGCCAACAAGCAGATGGCCGATGTGAAGGGCGACGTAAGCCTGCTGGAGGACCAGGTTGCCGAGACGCCGCACACGGTAGCACTGTACACGCTCGTCACCAGCGACCGCTACCGGGTGATCGTGATTACCGAATCGGCGACGGTGGCGCGTGAGTTTGCCATTTCCGGCAGCGATCTCAGCAAGAAGGTCTCCGACTTTCAGCAGGTGTTGCGCAACCCGGCTAAAGATCCAAAGCCCCTGGCGCAGGAGCTGTACAGAATCTTGATCGGACCGGTGAAGGCCGACCTGGACCAGGCACAGGCTGAGACGCTGGTGTGGTCGCTGGATGGGGTGCTGCGCTACGTTCCCATGGCCGCGCTCTACGACGGCAAGCAGTACGTGGTGGAGAACTACAACACGGTGACGATTACGCCGGCCAGCATCGCGCACCTGGCCGACCAGCCGAATATGAGCAGCATCAGCGCGGCGGCGATGGGGATTTCACGCAAATACGAAGACGACCTGCCTCCGCTGCCTGCGGTGGTGGGCGAGCTAAACGATGTAGTGAAGGATGCGCAGGTCGAGGGGGCGAACGGCGTGTTGCCGGGTTCCATCCTGCTGAACGATCAATTCACTGAGAAGGCGATGGAGAATCAGCTCGGCGGCAGGCACACGGTGGTGCACATCGCCAGTCATTTCGTCTTTAAACCGGGGGACGATAGCCAGTCCTACCTGCTGCTGGCGGGACAAGACGCCGGCGGCGCCGGGTACCACCTGACGGCGGCCGATTTCCGCGACAACAGGAATCTTGCTCTCCGCCATACGGATCTGCTCACGCTTTCAGCGTGCGAGACGGGGATGAGCGGCAACGCCGGCAATGGCCGGGAGGTGGATGGGCTTGGGACGACGGCGCAACTGAAAGGGGCCAAGGCGGTGATCTCGTCGCTGTGGGAGGTCAACGACGCCAGCACCGGTGAGTTGATGGCGGATTTCTACAAACGCTGGGCCGGCGGCGGGGGCAAGGTAGCAAAGGTCGAAGCGCTGCGCCAGGCGCAGTTGGATCTGCTCAAGGGCAAGGTAACGCCGCAATCCGGCACGAGTGGCAGAGGCTTTGGTATTGCACAGAACGAATCCGGCGGCCAGGGTGCTGTAGCCGGTTACGCCCATCCCTACTACTGGGCGGCGTTCGTGCTGATGGGGAATTGGAGATAGCGATGGCTGCATGAACTTGCACTAAGGTTTTGTGAAAGAACTCATGCAGCAGAATGACCGGAGAATCGACGGAAGCGGAACCGGCCTTTCTGTGAACGGAGGAGCAATGAACGGATCGATGCGACACGCAATAAGGATGGGCGCTTCATGCGGCAATGGAAACCGGCGTGCCCAAACCTCTCTCACGGCTTCCTGCGAAAGCCGAGGTAGCTGGTCCGGCACGGAATTGAGAGGGAAGCACCTGGATCGTCGAAGCTCCTTTCTCTCCCCATCGGCGGTTTCCAGAAGCTTCCTGTCCGTCTGCATTTGGGCAGGAATGTCGTCCGCTTTTGCCTTCATTCCCCTATCTCTCCAGGGACAAAATCCAGCCCAGGGTGTGACTTCCGATCCCCAGTCGGGCGCTCCGGCACAAAGCTGCGCCGCTGCCGAAATACAAATGCCCGCCGCGATGCAAGCGCAGCGGGACAAGCTGGAGGATGCGCTCAAGGCGGCACAGGCGGCGAGCGACCAGAGCAGCGTGACAAAAATCCGCAGCAGCATCGGCAATCTCTATAGGATGCTTGGCGACGAATGCTACGGCGTCTCCGAATATCGGAAGGCGCTGGACGATTACAACCAGGCGCTGCCCATGCAACGCGAAGCAGGCGACCGCGACGATGAGGCCGCGACGCTGAACAGCATCGGCCTTGTCTACTCGCATCTTGGAGAAGCACAGAAGGCGCTGGAATCTTTCAACAGGGCGCTGGCGCTGGCGATGGCGGTCAACGATCCCCTTCTGGAAGCTGTCATTTCCAGAAATCTGCTGGAAAGCGAAAAGACCTCGCAGCCCGCGTTAGCCATCTTCTACGGCAAGCAGGCGATCGACTTGCTGCAGCAGGTGCGGGGTAATCTTCAAGGACTCGATCGAGAACTGCAAAAGAGCTTTTTTGCCTCCGAGAGCGGCTATTATCGCGATCTGGCCGATCTGCTGATCGACCAGGGCCGCCTCCCCGAAGCGCAGCATGTGTTGAATCTGTTGAAGGTGCAGGAGTACTTGGAATACACGCGCTCGGAGATGGCCATGGCCGGGAGCATGCCGAAGGTCGCCTCCGGCCGGATCGGCCCCGCGTCCACTCAGGTTCAGAGGCCGCCGGGTTCGATCGACAAGCTATCGCTGCGGATCGATTTTCCCGCCGATCAGGCCGGCATGCCGTCCGTCATCATGACCAGCTTCGATCTGCAACCGGCCTTGTGCGGCCACTAACCCATCGCCAGCGGTTCGCCGTCTGTTTTCAGACTTTGTTCGAGGGGATACTCCGATGATGCGTACGATCGCACGAAAAGCCCAGCGCTGCGGCAAAGGGTGGAATGCCCTGCTTCCGGCCGCCATCTGCGCGCTCGCCATTCCGGCCATCCTGCCGGCCCAATCCAACATCACCTATAACTTCAAGCAGACCATCGGCCAGGGCAGCGTAGTCGGCACCATCGTCACCGATGGAAATACCGGGATTCTTTCCGCTTCCGATCTTGTGAGCTGGAATCTGAACCTGAACGGAGTCGGCGCCACCTACAATTTGACCTCGGCCGGTTCCCAGAGCTTCACCCAGGTCGCGGGGAGCGACCTGACCGCCACAAAGAGCGGCCTTTACTTCAATTTCAGCGGAACAGACACCGGCTATTTCTTCGTCCAGGCGTCGAACCCCGGGCTCTATAGCGGATACCATTATGTGTGCGAAAACTCCACCTGGTTTGGCTGCGAGCCCGGCGCCAGCGTCGTGCCGCAGGACGTTTTTGCGAATAAATCCTCCGCCCAGTTCGCCACGGAAAGCGGCGTTCTGGAGCTGGCCTCGGCGGGCCCCACGGCCACGGCTCTCTACAATTCTGTCCAGGCGCTGGCCAACGCGCGCACCGCTCAGGCGCTGGTCAATCAACTGCAATCCCAAACTCTGACCGGGCTCAACGAACAGGTCAGTTGCGGAAACTGCGGCGGCAGCTACGCCAGCTTCGGCAGCGCCAACCTCTCCGCCCATGGCCGTTATGCCTTGCGGCCGGATTGGACGCTGCTGGGCGGCCTTGACCTTGGCCGGTACGATCAGCAGGGCGCCGACGTCGATCTCAGCACCGGCCTGGCTGCCGCTCTTCAATACGACCCGGTCAAGTTGGGCGCCTCCCGGCCCTACGCCGAAGCCGGCGTCTCCGCCTCCTACCAGGAGATCGACTATCACCGCAGCTATGACAACGGCAATGGCACGTCGACCGGCACCGGCAGTACACACGGCTACGATGTGAGCGCCTATGCTGAGGCAGGTTGGGTCGATCGCATCTCGCCACGTAACGAGGCGGCGGCCTATTTCAGCTATTCGCGGCTTTGGCAGATTATCGATGGGTATACCGAGCCCGCAACCAGCGACAATCCCTTCAATGCCGCGGTCCCCGCGGGTACAGACACGATGGATGTCGCCGGCTTCAACACCCAGTACACCCGCCTGATCGGGCGCAAGATCGAGGCCAATCTCAACGGCGGCGTCGAAGGGGCTTTCAACACTCATAGCGGGCTGAGCGCCACCATCGGCGACGTCGAGGTCGCGCCCTCCCAACCTCGTTACCTCTACTATCAGGCGGGCGGACGTATGGGCATCCGGATGAATAGCCGGCTGACGCTCGATCTCTTCGTCAACAGCGTCCTGGCCGCTCACGGCATCGGATCCAGCGCTCACGGCGGAGGGGGACTCCGATGGACATTCAAGTAGTGCCTTGTGGTGAACTATCAACCATCGATGACCGCTCTTGAAGAACATGGCCTGCCATGGCGGCAGCGCCTCCTTCGCTTGGCGGTTGAAGCAGGGGAGCCTTGCCCTGGTGGGCGACATCACCGCCGCTTATGCCGGCGCAATCTCCAGTTCCAGCGACACGCTCACTCTGAGCGCCTACGCGGCAGGCGCGCTATCTTCCCCGCATGGGCCGCTCTTCCTCTCATACCTTCGGCCAGGCGCTTATCGGTTTGGCGCACTCCAGTGGCGCCTTCATCCAGGGATCGAATCCGGGGGCGACCAACGCCGGCGCGGCCTTCGCCGCCCATCTGGGCGGAGGCCTTGACCTCGGTGTGAACCGGCGCTTCTCATTGCGTCTGATCGGGGCCGGCTATCTGGCGACCACCTTCGACAACGGCGTCAATAACCGCCAGAACATCCTTCGCATCGGCGCCGGAGTGGCGATTCATTTCGGCAAATAGTCACCGCAAGGGCAGAAAGGAAAACGCGAAGGCGTCCGCCGCCGCAGCGGCGGCGTTCAAGCCGGCCAGGGTTTATCGAAACAGGCAGCGTGGCATTTTGGGGCGGCTTTTCGGGGACCATCACCCTCGCCTGCGCACCGACCTCATCGCCCGACGATGCACCAGATCTGCCCACCTGCACCGGCAGCAAGGTGACCCTGGGCGGCGGCACAACCACGGGCACCACGGCCATCACGGTGACGACGACCGCGGTCAGTAGCATTCGACTCGCGTGGCCGAGTGTGGGCAGCAAGAGCCGCGCTTGGCCGGACGCCGGCGCGGTGCTGGCGTTCCAGGTCTTCCTGGGAATCCCCGCGCGGCGGCGCAGTTGGCGGTCGATGCTCGGTCTTCTGCTATTGATGGCGGCGTTGGGCGGCCTTGCCGCTTGCGGGGGACATAGAATTCGAATGGATCGGGCAATTTTGGGGACCATTGCCGGCATTTACACTTTCACGGTGACCGGGACCGGAAGCCCCTCGATCCTCGTTGCACCGTATTTGCCCTCACAAGATGAGGCCGATGCCCTGCCCACATGCCGAAGAAATGCTCTGATTCAATCCGATAGCAGAAGTCTTGCTGACCTTGCTGCTCAACTGCCGTCCTAGCCTAGTTGCGTCGTCGGTGAAAATGGTCGCTTCATGGCTGCCGCGGGAGACGGCAACGTAGCCGAAGCGTGAGTTTCTGCCGTCCATCCTGCCCGCTGCCGGATGTGGCTGGGTTTTGGGGGTTTAGCAAAACTCGTCATGTTCATCCCAGTATTCAGGAAGATCATCCAGATTCATCGCGCTGGGGACCGATCACAGTCGGGCCGATCCCTTCTCGCCATTGCACCACCAGTGGACGGCATGAATGTTGTCGGGATGATCATCTCTCCACGCCCCTCCCATTCCCCGTGGGCTGATGTGGTCCGGCACCACATCGCCGTAGTCGGTGAAGCGCTCGCTGCAGAGTGGGCAGATGCCCTTCTGGGCGATGATCTTCCTATCGAGGAGCTTCCGCATCTCTCCATTGGAGCGGAGTTCCCGGTATCCCCGCGGATGGAGCGGGTCGTCAATGCGGCGGACGCCCATTTGGCGCTGGTGCCTTTCCCTTGATAGTGCCTCTCTTCCGCAGCAGAAGAGGGAGCGATGGATCGGACAGAGTTGTTTCGGGCGGAGTCTCATTGGGGGCCTCCTGATGGACAAGAGTCGATTGTGTATTTAGAGGGAAGTCAGGATTTAGAGGGCTGGGTGTTGAATTCATCGAGGGTTTTTCGGCGCACTGCCTGCACACTGACCGGCGCGGGACCCATAGAACTCGCAATCAGAAGGCCCGGGGGCGCTGATGCCGGATCAGCAGCCGCGACTCAGTCGCTGGAATTGCACATTGAGGTTGCCCGAAAAGAAGTCCGCTTCCTGTCGTTTCCGATGGCCGACGATACTCCAAAACCCGAGTGTGCAGGCCGGTGAACATGATCTTGCATAGGAATGGCGATCCAGGTCATCCCTCTCTCAGTAGCTCCTTCGGCCTGCGGCGATTTGAAGTTGTTCCCGGAGGAGATCGCAAAGGTCTTTGAACTCTTCCCAACTCGGAACACCTTCAAGCAATTTCTGGGCATCTTGGATATTACTTTCTTTGTTAAGTGCGTCATATGCAGCAAACCCGTCCGCCCACTTAAGTCTTGATTGGTTTTTCGGGTCGCGCCAGAACGCGACAATCTGGGCAACCCAGTTATGCAGCAATCGGCTCTGTCGATGGTACCCCTGAAGCTGGCTTCTCCAGAGCCAATTGAAATAACGGCCGTCATTCGTGCTGCTCAAGTATTTCTTAGAGGGATTCACGGAGCCCACGAG
>Ga0187784_10002921_pt1 | contig 13759 bp, 12 predicted proteins | sample 1015_SJ02_MP15_2_FD_132964 | JGI IMG/M metagenome (GOLD analysis project Ga0187784, IMG submission 132964) | Tropical peat soil microbial communities from peatlands in Department of Meta, Colombia - 1015_SJ02_MP15_20_MG | ecosystem: Environmental > Terrestrial > Soil > Wetlands > Peat | place...
TCTGATAGCCGGTGCAGCGGCACAGATTGCCGGAAATGCCGATGCGCACTTCTTCCTCGGTCGGGTCGGGATTGTCGCGCAGAAACTCGATCAGCGTCGTCAGGATTCCCGGCGTGCAGAAGCCGCATTGCAGGCCGTGATTGTCGCGGAACGCTTCCTGCAGCGGATGCAGCGTGTCGGCATTCGGCGCAATGCCCTCGACGGTGAGAATCTCGTGTCCGTCGGCTTGTACCGCGAGCATCAGGCAGGAGCGCGCCGAACGGCCGTCGAGCAGAATCGTGCAGGCGCCGCATACGCCGTGCTCACAGCCGAGATGCGTGCCGGTGAGCCCGAGTTGGTGGCGGATGAAGTCGGCGAGCGTCACCCGCACCGGTACGGTCTCTTCATAGCGCGTGCCGTTGACCGTGACCGTGATCTTGCGCGTCTCGCTCATGCCCGCTTCCCTTCAACGATGCGTTCGTGCGCCTTGAGCAGCGCGCGCCGCGGCAGCACCGTCGCAAGTTGCTGGCGGTAGGACGCCGGCGCGTGAATGTCGTCAATCGCCTCGCACTTGCGCAAACTTTCGCAAATCTCGCGCATGCGCTTCTCTTCGATCGTCTCGCCGATCAGTGCCTTCTCGACCTCGCGCGCGCGCACTGGCGCGGGGCCCATGCCGCCAAGCGTGACCGAGGCGCGCGTCACTTTGCCGTTGCTGTCTTCCTCGATGAGGACCGCCGCCGACACGATGGCGAAGTCGCCATGCCGCCGGGAGAACTCGATGAAGGCGTAGCCATGTCCTTTCGGCCAGCACGGAAAACTCGCGCCGGTGACGAGTTCATCGGGTTCGATCGCCGGCGTCATGTAGGCCACCGGGAACGAAGCAAAGTCGATGCTGCGCGTGCCGCTTTTGCCGGCGACCGTGACCTTGGCGTCGAACGCGGCGGCAAGCGTTACCAGTTCGGCGGCTGGATCGAGATGGCACAGCGACCCGCCGAGCGTGCCGCGGTTGCGGGTCTGGCGGTGGCCGACCTGGCGGATCGCCTCGTGCATCAGCGGGCTGCGCTCGCGCACCGCGTCGGAAAACTCGATCTCGCGCTGCCGCGTCATCGCGCCGATGTCGAGCGCGCCGTTATTGGGGCGGATATAGCTCAGCCCCTCGACGCGATTGAGATCGATGATGTGGTCCGGCAGCACGTAGCGCATGTTGAGCATCGGCATGAGCGACTGCCCACCGGCCAGGAGCTTGGCGTTGTCGAGTGAACTGAGCAGGCCGACCGCATCGTCGACCGTTCGTGGATCGTGATAGGAAAACGGCGGTGGCTTCATGCTGGACTGCTTTGCTCCGCTGCAGCTCGTCTTTTGACTCTGTGCCGAAAACCGTGCATCAGTTCAAAAACGTACACTAATCCCAATCCTGTTACTAGCGATGAAGCCTGCGGCGTTCCGCTATCACGCGCCGAAAACCGTCGACGAGGCGGTGGCGATGCTTGCGGAATTGGCACCGCAGGACGGGCGTGTGCTGGCCGGCGGTCAAAGCCTGGTGCCCACCATGGCGTTCCGGCTGGCGAAGCCCGCACATCTGGTCGACATCAATGGCGTTGAGGCGCTCAACCGAGTGGCGGTTGTCGGCGATAAGCTCGTCATTGGCGCGTGCGTTCGGCATGCGGCATTCCATCGGCAGGTCTGCGACGGTCCACTCGGCAAGCTCCTGGGCGAGGTCGTGCGCCACATTGCGCATTTCCCGATCCGCAACCGCGGCACGTTCTGCGGCAGCCTGGCCCACGCCGACCCGGCGTCCGAATGGGCACTCGTGCTCGCGGCGCTCGACGGTGAAGTGCTGGCCAAGAGCGCGCGCGGCGAGCGCGTCATCGCGGCGCGCGAGTTCTTTCAGGGCATCATGACGACGGCGTTGCGCGACGACGAATTGCTCGCCGAAGCGCGCCTGCCGGTGCTCGCAGCCGGCACGCGCTGCGGCTTCTATGAATTCAGCCGCCGCGCCGGCGATTTCGCACTCGCGGCGGCGCTTGCCACCTATCGGGTCGAGAGCGGCAAGATCGTCGAACCGCGCGTCGCGCTTGGCGGCGTCGAGGTCAGCCCGCGGCGCATTCCGCAAGCGGAGCGCGCGCTCACCGGCGCCGAGCCGGGCGATACGGCCTTCCGCGCCGCCGCCGCGGCGGCGGCAGGCGCGGTCGATCCGATGGAAGACATCGTCAACAGCGCCGAGTTCCGCCGCGACCTCGTGCTCGCGGTGACCCGCCGGGCGCTCGAACGCGCGGCGAAATGAGCGCGCAGCAAAAGGCCTGGATCGGCCAATCGGTCGAGCGGCTGGAGGATCCGCCGCTGGTCACGGGCCGCGGCGAGTTTGCCGGCGATATCAATTTCCCGCACCAGCTGTCGATGCGCATCGCGCGCTCCGCGCACGCGCACGGCCGCATCGTGTCGGTCGACACCTCCGCGGCGCGCGCATTGCCCGGCGTGTTCGCAGTATGGACCTTCGCCGACGTCGCCGACGTGCCGCCGATCGATTTCCGCGAGGGCTCGATCCCAGCGCTCGATCCGTATCGACAGCCGATCCTGGCCAACGGCAAGGTGCGCTATGTCGGCGACCCGGTCGCCGCCGTGTTTGCTGCCGACCCCTACATCGCCGAGGACGCCGCCGATCTGGTCGAGATCGAGGTCGAAGAATTGCCGCCGGTGCTCGATGCGCAGGCGCCGCTGTTTGAGTTCTCGCCTGGGCATATCAGCGAACCGACCATCATCCGGCAGGGCTACGGCGACGTCGATGCCGTGTTCCGCACCGCGCCGCATGTGGTCGAGCTTGAACTCGCCATCGGCCGGCATTCCGGCGTGCCGCTGGAGACGCGCGGCGCCATCGGCCGCTACAACGCTGCGCGCGGAATTCTGGAGCTTCACGGCGCCGCCAAGGTGCCGCACCGCAACCAGGAACTCCTGGCACGCATGCTGCAGATCCCGCCGAGTTCGGTGCATGTGTACGAATCTCACGTCGGCGGCGGTTTCGGCATCCGCGGCGAGATGTACCCCGAGGATTTTCTGGTTTGTGTCGCCGCCAAGAAATTCAACCGGCCGGTGAAGTGGATCGAGGACCGCCGCGAGCACCTGATCGCCGCCAACCATTCGCGCCAGCAGCTGCACAAGATCCGCGCGGCGGTGGACGACAATGGCGCCATCCTCGCCATCGACGACGTCTATTTCCACGACCAGGGCGCCTATATCCGCACCCACGCCACACGCGTCGTGCACATGACGGCCGGCATTCTGCCCGGACCTTACCGGGTGCCGGCTTACCGGGCGACCGGCCATTTCCGTCTCACCAACAAGACGCCGGCCGCGACCTATCGGGCTCCTGGCCGCTACGAGACCACGTTCGTGCGCGAGCGGCTGCTCGACGCGATCGCGGCGCAGCTTGATATCGACCGCATCGAGGTGCGCCGCCGCAACGCCATCACCAGCGCCGAACTGCCCTACGAACGGCCGCTCGAAGCGCTCGGCGAACACATTTTTATGGACACCGGCGATTACATCGGGCTCACCGACAAATTGCTCGGCCGGATCGACTGGCAAAAGCTCAACGCCGAGGTCAAGCGGCGCAAGGCCGCCGGCGAGCTGGTCGGCATCGGCGTCGCCATGTTCATCGAGAAAAGCGGCCTCGGCCCGGCCGACGGCGTGCGCATTTCCGTCGACACGTCCGGCATGGTCGAAGTGGTCACCGGTGGCGCCTCGATCGGCCAGGGCTTTGAAACCGTGATGGCCCAGGTCGCCGCCGACGGGCTCGGCGTCGATTACAAAAAGTGCCGCGTCATCCACGGCCAGACTGACCGTATCGCCTTCGGCATCGGCGCCCACGCCTCACGCGCCACCGTGATGACCGCGTCGGCGACGCATATCGCGGCGCTCAATGTGCGCAACAAGGCGCTCGAAGTCGCCGGCGAACTCCTGCAGGCGGCGCCCGACACGCTCGACATCGTTGATGGTGAAGTGGTGCGCAAGGATCGCAAGCCGGGACCGTCGATCGGGCTTGGCACCATCGCCCAGCACCTGGCACCGACCTCAAAGACGCTGGGCGAGCGCGATCCGGGGCTGGCGGCCGAGGGCTGGTTCCGCGTCGACCACCAAGTCTATCCCTACGGCAGCCACGTTGCCGTGGTCCGGGTCGATCCGGAAACCGGCGGCGTCACCGTGGAGCGCTATTTTATCGCCTATGACATCGGCCGCGCCATCAACCCGGCGCTGGTCGAGGCACAGATCGTTGGCGGCTATGCCCAGGGGCTGGGCGGGGCCTTGCAGGAAGAGTTCATCTACAACGAGCGCGGCGATCCACTCGCGGTCACCTTCGCCGATTACCTCTTGCCGGCGGTGCACGAGACGACTCAGCCCGATGTGCTGCTGTGCGAGGATTTTGCCACCCCACGCAACCCGCTTGGCATCAAGGGGGCGGGCGAAAGCGGCATTACCGGCGTTGGCGCCGCGATTGCGTCGGCGATCGACGATGCCATTGGCATCCCGGGCGCGGTGACGCAAATCCCGGTGACGCCGCAGCGGCTCAAACAAATTCTGAGCAAGCGCCGTAACCACGCCTGATAGAACCCTTACGGTCTTTTCCGGAATTGCGCCAAACCTGCAAATCAGGCGCTTTTACCCTGCCCACGGTTGTGCGCTGCACAAATGAACGGCTGACTTGATTTTTTCAGATGCATCATGACATAAAAAACGTGTAACTTCCGGGGGCGATGAGAATCATGCCAGCTTTCCGATCACTTGCCGGTGCATGCGCGTTGTTCTGTCTGCTGCCAGCCGCAGGCGCGATCGCTGGTGATCCCGGCAAAATATCTGCGGTTGCCGCCAATCCTTCCAGCAAAGTCTCATTTTACTTCGCTGCGCACGAAGACGATTGGCAATTGTTCATGAACCCGAACGCCTTCAAGGACGTGATGGGTGGCGCGCGCAAGACCGTCTTCATTCACACCACCGCGGGCGACGCCGGGCTCGGCGCCGGTTCGAACGGCCGCGAGCACCCTTATTATCTCGCGCGGGAAAATGGCGCACTCCAAGCCATCCGCTTCATGGCGGACGCGGACAGGAGCCCGATCAGGGATACGGAGGGCCCGGTCAGCTTCAATGGCCACTCCATCTTCCGGGTGCGCTACGGCAGCGCCGTGAGCTATTTTCTGCGGCTGCCGGACGGCGGATCAGGCGCGGGCTTCGAAGGCACCGGCTTTCAGTCTCTCAAGCGGTTCGCCAATGGCGATATAGGCGCCATGTTCGCGGTTGACGGTTCGGCCAGCTATTGGGGTTGGAAAGACCTCGTCGACACGGTGCAGCACATCATCAGCTTCGAGCGGGGCACCGCGGCGCTCGCCCAGATCAATGTCGCCGATCCCGACACCAGCATTAATTCGCACGATCACGCCGATCACCTGGCGACCGCGCGGCTGGCGCTCGACGCGGTGAAGAACATGAGCTGCATGAACCGCGCCTATTATATCGACTATGCCAGCGCCAAAATGCCGCCAAATCTGGATGCGCAAGATCGCGACATGAAGAGCGCGGTGTTCGCGGTGACGCTCGACGGCATCATCGATCTGGACCATCGCACCGCGTGGCACCACTACGATGGCTTCTATAGCGGCCGGGAATATTTCCGGGTCGAGCAGGCCACCGGAAACTGCACGCGCGGCCCGGCCGTCGCCGGCAAGCCCTAAAGCAAAATTCCGACCACGCCTGCCCTGGGACGCGATCCAAGGCTGGATGTTTTCGCAAAATTTATGCGCGATCCAAAACGGCGATCTCGCGCACATTTGACCCAGCGCAAGGCGGAACGTCCGTTGTTCGGACATATTTAACTTTGATCATGCAGGTTCCGCTGGCATGCATCATGCAAGCTCTTGCCGGCATGACTGAACCGTTTGCGGCCACCTACCTGTTGCTCCCATGCGCCCCTTCCTGACACACAATCCCGCCCGCCACGCCAATCTGCCGGAGGGCGCGCAGCCACGCAGGATCGGCTCAATTGACGCATTGCGCGGCATGAACATGTTCTGGCTGTTCGGCGTCAATGCCGCCGCGGCCGCGCTGGCGGAGATGACTAGCGGCAAGGGCCCGACGCTCAGCGCCGTAGGCAACTTTCTCGGCAGCCAGTTCGTTCACGTCGCTTGGCAAGGCTTGCACTTTTACGATCTGATCTTCCCGCTGTTCATTTTCGTGACCGGCATTTCCATTGTGCTGTCGCTGCCGCGCCTGGTTGAACGCGAAGGCGAGACCAAGGCCCATTGGCGGGTGTTGCGCCGGTCGCTCTTACTGTTCGCACTGGGCATGATCGCCTCAGGCGACATCGGCCAGCAGCTCTGGGATGTGCGGTGGCTTGGCGTGCTGCAGCGCATTGCGATTTGTTACTTCTTCACCTCTGTGCTGTTCCTGAATTTCAATCTGCGCGGCCTGATCACGGCGTTTGTCGGGCTGCTCATCGGCTATTGGGCGATCATGACGTTCGTTCCTGTCCCCGGTATCGGCGCCGGCTCATTTGCCGCCGACACCAACCTCGCGAACTGGGTGGATCGCAATTTCCTGCCCGGCAAGCTTTACGATTTCACCCGCGATCCGGAAGGCATGCTGAGCACGCTGCCGGCAATCGGCACCTGTCTGCTCGGCGTCTTTGCCGGACTTTTCCTGCGGGACAGTCAGGTATCTGCGCAGCGCAAGACGTTGTGGCTCGTCGCTGCCGGCTGCGCGCTGCTTGCCGTAGGTTATCTCTGGGCGCTGCAATTTCCGGTCATTAAGGCGATCTGGACTTCGTCATACGTACTTGTCACCGGCGGATACAGCGTGCTCCTGCTGGCAATCCTGCATCAGATCATCGATGTCTGGGGCGCCCGGCGCTGGGCGACGGTGTTCACCTGGATCGGCGCGAATGCGATCGCGCTCTATTTCCTCAACGAGCTGTTGAGTTACCAGGACGTGGCCTCGCGGATCGTCGGCGGCAATCTCGTAAGCCTGCTCGATCGCACGGTAGCGCCCGGGACCGGCAACTTCGTTATCGCGCTGCTGGCCCTCAGTTTTGCCGTGTTGCTGGCGCGCTACCTGTACAAGCACAAGATCTTCGTGCGCGTGTGATTGGGCGCGCCGTGCCCGGCATGACGGCTTCACGCTGCGCCGAGCGCGATCATTTCGGCAGGTAGGCCTCGGTATAAAGCTTCGACATGTCGGGCTCGCTCGGAACGAGCTTCATTTCGACAAAAGATCGCTTCAAGATCGCGAGCGACTCCGGATCGAAACGGCAGTCCTTGGTATGCATGGCGATCGTGAGATCGTATTCCCGCGACATCACGTTCTCGCTGAAATGGTTGAGCGCGCTTTCGATCTTGACCGTGTCGGCTTTGTGCACCCGCATGTAGTCGACGGTTTCGAGCCAGCCGGCGATGAAGGCGCGGATCGCATCCGGCTTGCTGGCGATCAGCTTGTTCGAAGCGAACAGCGCACCCGAGCCGACATTGCCCTCGAAGGTCGAGACCGGGGCGACGAGCCGGCCTTCCTTGGTTTCCTCGAACGAGAGGAACAGCGACGTGCCCGAGATCACGGCATCGACCAGGTGGGCGCGCAGCCCCGCCCGGATCGGCGCCGGACCGCCGCCGATCGCCACCGTCTTCACGCCGTTCGGCCCCCAGCCGAAATGGCGCGCCAGCTCATGACCGGACCAGTCGCTGAACGAGCCCGGGCTGGAGACGCCGATATTCTTGCCTTTCAGGTCTTCGAGCTTTTTGACCGGCGAATCCCACGGCACGCCAACGCCGAGAAACGGCGCCGGACCGGTGCTCTCGCACACCGCGAGCATCGGCGCGCCCTTGGCGACAAAGGCCATCTCGGTGCCGGCGCCGTCGCCGATGTCGATGGCGCCGGCAGTGAGCCCCTGCACCATCTTGCTGCCGCCGCCGAAGTCGACGATCTTGAGATCGAGCCCGTGCTTTTTGAAGATGCCGAGCTTGTCGCCGACATCGACCGGAATGATGGCGTCCGAGGTCGGGTTGGCCTTGCCAACGATCAACGCCGTATCGGCGGCGAACGCCGCGGTGGCAGGCGACAGCGCGAGCACGATGATCGCGGCCCAAGAGGTGTACCAGGAGCCGTACCGATGCGATGCCATGAGCAGACTGCCTCCCCGTCTTGAGCGCTTCGTCCGGCGCTCGTAACCCCAACCTATCCGATCCGGCAGCGGTCGTCGCGCACCGGCGGCACGCGAATTTCTAGCATGCCGCGGCTGCGGGGCGCCGATCTTGCCAGCGCTCGCCGACAACGGAATGATGCGGCAAAAGCCCGCGGCGATGCACGCAAGAGTGGCGCCGTCAGCATCGTTCGGCAGGCTGGAGAGGAAACATGGCCAATCTGCAGCTCAGTCTCGCCATTACCAACAACCCGCGCACCCGGCCGATCATCGACGGGCGCGTCGAGCCCGACGGCATCGATTTCATCAAGACCGTGCTCGGCCCCGCGGAAATGTTCTGGCGGCAACTGAGCTTCGCCGAGTTCGATGTGTCGGAAATTTCGATGTCGGAACTGATGATGATCCGCAGCCGGGGCGACGACAGGTTCATCGGCATCCCCGTGTTCACCACCCGGCGCTTCTATCACACCGCGATGTTGGTGCGTAAGAACGCCGGGATCAACGGTCCCGCCGACCTCAAGGGCAAACGCATCGGCGTGCCGGAATACGTGCAGACCGCCGCGCTGTGGAGCCGCGGTGTCCTCGAAAACGAGTTCGGCATCGCGCCGCGCGACATGACCTTCTTTATGGAAAGGGTGCCCGAGCGCAGCCACGCCGGCGCGATCGGCTTTACGGCGCCGCCGGGGGTCACCATCAACCAGATTCCGCCGGAGAAGAGCATCGCCTCGATGATGCTCGCCGGGGAGCTCGATGCCTACATGGCGTATTTTCCCAAACAGAGTGCCGATATGATCGATCGAAGCTACGGCGATCTCGAGAGCCATCCCGATATCAAGCGGCTGTTTGCTGACCCGGCTGCCGAAGGCGCCCGCTACTACAAAAAGACCGGCATCTTTCCGATCAATCACGGCATGGCGATCAAGCGCGCGGCGTTCGAGCGCGAGCCCTGGGTGGTGCTCAACATCATCAAGGCGTTCGCCGCCGCAAACGACATCGCCGAGGCCGAGCGCGCCGAGCACGCAACCTATCATTTCGAAACCGGGCTGGTGCCGGCGGAGCATCGCAAGGCGCTGGCGACGCGGCTCATCACCCACGGGCTCAAGGCCAATCGCGCGGTGCTCGAAACCGCGGCGAAATTTTCCAACCAGCAGGGCCTGACGCCGCGCGTCATGCGGATGGAAGAGCTGTTCGCGCCAAACGCACTGGAATCGTAAGGCCGCGCCTGCTCGTGTGGCTCGATCAGCCTAAGCGTTCTTCCCGCAAATGGGAAGCAAGCTTCGGCGTTCGGCCACGGCGCTTCAAAAGAAGACGGACAATGTTCTAGACTTTTCCATTGCAACAAAACGCATGCTCCAGCGGAGCCTTACATTTCGCGGAGCGCACGCGCTGGCGGCATTCGAACCGCCAACGAGGCCGGATAAAGCGCTCCGAGCGGCCCGATGACGAGAACCGAGATCAGCGCCTCGACAATCAGCGCCGGCGGCAGATAGGGCTCAAGCAATCCGGCCGCCATATGTGTCTGCGACACCAGATGCATGGTCACGATACCCAATCCAAGTCCCGCAATGCCGCCGGCCGCGCTTATCAGCAGCCCTTCCATCAGGATCATTGCTAGAATGCGCACCGGCGCCCATCCCACTGCAGCGAGAATGCCGAGCTCGCGGGTCCGCTCACTGACCGCCATCAGCATGGTATTGGCGATCACCAGCGCGGCCATGCCCATAACAACCAACCCGATTGTAGAAGCGACTGCATTGATTTGGCGCTCGAAGCGCAGGTTGTTGGCAAATTCGGCCGTGTCGCTGACAAGATAGCTGGGAAGCGCGGCGCTGATTTGCGCACGCACGGCGGCGACGCGATCCGGATCGAGCGGACGTGAAAGGCGAACTTCGAAGAGCGTCACGGTATCGGCCCGCCCCATGAGTTTCTGCAATCCGGCAAGCGGAACTAGCGCGATGTTTTGGTTGAGGACCGTGCCGAACTTAGCAATGCCGACGACTTGGTAGTTCTGGTATTCCAATTCGACGCCGTCTCCCACGCGCTTACGCAACGCGGCAGCAATTGATTGGCCTAGAACCACGCCAAATTCATCGGCTGAAGTGGGAACGCGACCTTCCATCAGCTGCACATTGTTCCACAGGTAGCTGTCGAACGGCCATCCCGAGATGACAATGTTGGCGTCATTGTCGGCAACGGTAACGTTCAGCAAGACGCCGGAGACTTTGTCGATTCCCGGTATGCCCGATACCTTTTGCTCGAGCGAGACAGGAACCGAGCCGCTTAAAAGGCCATACGCGGCCTTTTGACTGATGACGAGGTCGGCGCCAGGCTCTTCGATCCCGCGATCGACCGTATACCTCAGTCCCTGAGTAAGACCTGTCATCGCCACAAAGCCGCCGACGGCGACTGCCACGCCGAGTGCAGTGAGGCTCGATCGCAGCGGCTGCCTGTACAGATTGCGGATGGGAAGGGTCAACTGATTCATGTTGGCCCCATGGCCGGCGGCACCAGGGCCGCAACATGCTTGGCCTGCGGCGGAACGGTCACGTCGCTTACGACGTTGCCGTCCACCAGCTCGATCTGTCGCTTGCAATAGCCCGCAACGATCTGATCGTGCGTAACCAGAACGAGCGTCGTGTGACGGCCGCGCTGCAGATCGGTCAGGAGATCCATGATCAAGTGGCTGGACCTCCGGTCGAGGCTTCCGGTCGGTTCATCTGCCATCAGCACGTCGGGCGCGTTGGCAAGCGCTCGCGCGATCGCCACCCGCTGACGCTCGCCTCCGGAAAGCTCGAATGGCCGAAAGGCGCTGCGGTCCCCGAGGCCCACTTGCTGCAGCAAAGACAGCGCGCGTTCGCGCCGGAGGTGAACTCCACTGCACTGACCGATCATCGCCACTTCGACGTTTTCCTCGGCGGTCAACCCAGGTATGAGGCAAAAACTTTGGAATACGATACCGAGCCGTTCTGCCCGAACGCGCGCCCACTTGGCTCCGCCGCGAACCGGCTGGCTGTCAAATCGGATGTCGCCTCGTGTCGGTCGATCTAAGCCGCACATAAGGTTGAGCAATGTTGATTTGCCGCTGCCGCTCGGCCCTGTGATTGCGACCGTTTCGCCCTGGCGGATACTCAGCGACACGTCGTCCACGGCGACGATCCTGCCGCCATCGAACGTGCGACGAACGTGGTTGAGGTCGATCAGGCTCATTGGACGTGCGTGCTGGAAAAGAATTTCGCTATTGGAAATGCTGGTATAAAGTCGATTCTATCGGGTCGTCCCAGATGACTGTCGGCCGTAATGGGAATAAGCCCAAGGGCGTGATCGCTACGAAGCAACTCTAGTTTAGCGTCCAGCAGCGGCGTGACTTTGAGGTATGTCAAAAAGCACGGCGTGGCAACGTGATATTGGCGACTCTGTATTGTCCAGCACGTATTCAATAGATAAGTCGCCGCTCCCGATTGAATAGATAAGTCGCTGCTCCCGACGGTAGTAAGCATCCCGGACATGAAAGAGCAATCAACAGATCAGACGGGGCGCGCGTTCGCGCTGATGCCGGCAGGCATTTCGTTCGTCTTGTTCGAATGTCTCGTTGCAATCCAGGCGTTCCTCGCCTACAGCAATCATTCCCTCACTCTGGCCCAAATGCAGCAGCATGACCACGCGGCGCACGGCCTGCCGTTTGTTTGGCATTTCGGCATGTGGGGAGACGGGATTATTGTCTCAAGCGTTGCCGCATATCTCGTAGGCCGACACCTCGCGGAGTGGCGTCTCCATTGCATGCTGGTCTCGCTGGTGTCGGGATTCCTGTCCGCAATTGGATTCACATCCATTTTGCACCGGTGGACGCCGGCCGGCTTCGAACATCTACTCTACATGGGCATCGTGTTATCGGTGTTCATCCAATTTTTCTTTTTCACCGAAAATATTGCGGCGCGCGAGCTGAGAATTGTCAGCGGCCTACTGCTGATTCATATCTTCCTTGGCACGCAGATGGCGTTGGGAATTGTCAAGGTCGTTGCGCCGTTAGACTGGTACCCCATCCAGCCGTTGAAGAATCCCCTAGGCTGGTTGACTTTTGTCAGCGTGATACTGGCGCTCGCATGGCGCAATTTTTCGACGCCGCAAGCGACACTCCGGCCATCGACGGGGAACCCCGAGCGGCGATCGGTCGTCGATCCGTCTACTGTATCTCTCCAGGGAATCGATTCAGTTCTCGATCATGATCTTCACATCGGCGAAACCGATAAATGCGATTGAATCAGATTCTCATCGCACTGCTGGTGATATTTTTCACTTCGATTGGATTTGCCGACGACCGATCCGATGCGGTTGCCCTAGTCGAGCGAATTCGCCGGTGCGCTGTCGTGGTGGCGAAGGGGGATACAGCTCAGGGCACCCGGCGTGAAAACGCCATCGCACGGTTACACGCCAGCTTTGACACGCCGACGATTGCGCGCAAAGTACTGGGGACATATTGGCAAACCGCCAGCTCCAGCGAACGCAGCTCGTCGATCGAAGGTCTTCAAAATGCGATTTTGGATGCGGTTGTACGCTATCTGGGGAGTGGAAACAGCGCTGATTTTACAATCATCGGCAGCCGCCATTTAAGCGACCGAGAGGTGGTGGTGACCACGCACCTGGTAAGACCGAACGGGCGGATTGCCAATCTTACTTGGCGAACTCACCAATGCCAAAATGCATCCTGCATTATCGACGTCATCGTTGATGGGACATCGCTTACGATCTCGCGCCGCGATCGGTTTGCTGCGCAGATGAATTCCGGGGTTCCGTTGTCTGAAGCGATTGCGCATTTGTACGTGCCTCATCCAAATAGCAAGTGATCGGAGACAGGTTTAGATCCCTCGCGCGGGAGCGGCGCCGTTCTTTCGATGGCCTGCAATCAGAGGTGAGAGCGCGAGGCGCCTGGTAGCGCGGCGAGCGGCTCGGCAAAAACCCGCAATATTAACGATAAGGCGGCGCCGGCTGATCGGAGAGGTATGTGCTGAGATATCTGGTGATGGTGGCGGCGTCATCGGGAAACAATTGCGCGCCGAACGCGACCATCAGCATCACGGTCTTGTGCCATTCGGCGGGGCTTTGCCGCATGTTGACGAACCGCGCCGCCGGATGACAGGCACCGGCGCAATAGGCGATGACTTCGCTCTTGCCGTCGCCGTCGGGCAGCTTCGCCGCGGCCGGATCGACGCGGCGCTGCGCCTGCGCGGCCGGCGTTGCGGCGCTCAGCAACACCGTGGCTATTGTGGCGGCAACGAAGAATTTTCGCATGTCAATGCTCACGTCCGTCTAGAGCGGGATGAGGTTAGGTCGATTCGCAAGGACCATCGTCATTGCGAGGAGCGACAGCGACGACCCTCCTACGCTCGCTCTGCGAGCTTCGGAGGGTTTGAGTCCGCCGAAGCGCGGAAGCGCGTAGGTGGAAGCAATCCAGGACGGCCGATCAGTCATCACAAGCCCCTGGATTGCTTCGCTTCGCTCGCAATGACGACATTCCGCTTCAAACCTGTTTGGTGCGCCGTTCGGCGATCGAGTATCGCGGATACCAGGTCGATTCCGCCAACAACCCGACGCGCTCGACGACGACGTCAA
>Ga0187784_10002922_pt1 | contig 13759 bp, 14 predicted proteins | sample 1015_SJ02_MP15_2_FD_132964 | JGI IMG/M metagenome (GOLD analysis project Ga0187784, IMG submission 132964) | Tropical peat soil microbial communities from peatlands in Department of Meta, Colombia - 1015_SJ02_MP15_20_MG | ecosystem: Environmental > Terrestrial > Soil > Wetlands > Peat | place...
ACGTACCAGGTGCCCGTCGCCATGTTCATCAACTCGTGCAGCGGCACGAGCAGCACGGGCACGGCGTCGTCAATCATCTCCGGTTCATCGCCGAGCGGATAGCCGACGAGCGCGCCGGCGGTTTTACCGGCATGCTCCGCGATGAGCCCATGGCGGTATGAAACGCCGCCCGTCTTGCTGCTCACCCGTCTGCGGCCGACCTCCCAGGGGTCGTCGCCGGGGCCCGCCAGTTGCGTCCATAGACAGAGTGCAAGGCCTTCGCTCGCGAACTCCACCAACTGCGCCAAGTCGACAACGTCGGCCAAGGTTGCTCGGCGAAATTCAATCGATGTCATTGCGCAACCATTAGAGCATGATCCTGAAAAGTGGATACCGGTTTCCCGCGACAGTTCGTGATGATCCAGCAGGCTCAGCTCGGTCTCGTTCGAAGCGTCTGGGTGACGCGTGCAGGCGTTCGATTTCGTGAGCCGCGATCAACAGCAGCCTTTGCATCCGCCTATCGTGTTGGCCAGGCTTCCGCCTTCTTCCGGGTCTCGGTCGCGAAATAGACCGATACGATTGTGATCAGCGCCAGCGCGATCATGTAGAGGGAGATCGGCCAAGTATGTGGCGCATAGGCCGTCATTAGGCCAGTTGCAATCAGCGGCGACAACGCGCCGGCGAAGATCGAGGCGAGATTGTAGCCGAGCGACACGCCGCTGTAGCGCACCTTGGTGCCGAACAATTCTGATAGGAAGCTCGCCTGCGGGCCGTACATAGCCGCGTGACCGATGGCGAGACCCAACACGATCGCAATCCAGCTCAGTTGCGGGTTTTTGGTGGCGAGAAGCATGAAGAGGGGAAACGACATCAACGCCGAAAAAATCGCACCGAAAATATAGACTGGCCGACGCCCGACGCGATCGGAGAGAGCGCCGAAGGCCGGGATCGTGATACTTTCAAGCGCAGCAGCAATCAGCACGCCGTTCAAGACGTCTTGCCGGTTCATGCTCAACGCCTGGGTCGCGTAAGCGAGCACGAATACGGCGTAGATATAGAAGAAGCCGTTCTCCGCGAACCGCGCGCCCATAGCGAGCAGGATGTTCTTCGGATACATGCGGATCGCATCGATGATCGGCATACTTACTTCCTGCTTTTCGTCTTTGATCTTCTGAAACTCGGGCGATTCCGCAATCGTGAAGCGGATCCAGAGACCAACGACGACCAAGACAATGCTGAACAGGAACGGCAGGCGCCAACCCCAGCTCAAGAGCTGGGCTTCGGTGACGAGTGCGGACACGACCGAGAACACCAATGTGCCGAGCACGAGCCCCAGCGCGCCGCCAAGTTGGGGCCAGCTGCCGTAAAACCCCTTCTTGTCCTCGGGTGCATGCTCGACTGCCATCAGCACGGCGCCGCCCCATTCGCCGCCAAGGCCAAATCCCTGGGCGAGACGGCAGGTAATCAAGAGAATCGCCGCCCATATCCCGGCTGTGTCGTAGGTTGGCAGGACGCCGATCACCGCGGTTGCCACGCCCATGATCAAGAGCGTCAGGTAGAGCATCGTCTTGCGCCCGATCTTGTCGCCGTAATGACCGAACACCAACCCGCCGAGCGGTCTGGCGAAAAAGCCGAGCGCATATGTGGCAAACGCCAGCAACGTGCCGACGATCGGATCGAAGGTAGGGAAGAAGAGCTTGTTGAAGATCAGCGCCGCGGCGGTGCCGTACAGGAAGAAGTCGTACCATTCGATGGTGGTGCCGATCAGGCTCGCGGTCGCCACTGTGACGTGCGACCGCTTCTTCCCCTCTGGTGTTGTGCCCATCGGTTTCTTCCTCCTCTGTTGGCTGCGCTGCGGCTTGATGCTGCTCGTGAGGGACCGTTCTTTCGTTGTATGTTTCCAAGACGGAAGGCCCAGGTGTGTCATTGACCAGAACGGCAAATCCATTGTCCCGAGACGGCCAAGTCGCCACTAGGAGGGGACAGGAATGAGCAAGCTGGCAGCATCGGCGGTCTGGGTTAGAGGCATTGCGGAGATGCTTGCGGCCGAACGCTCGGTCTCGTTCGAAGCGTCTGGTTCACCCTCAAAATTTCTTGTCATCTGCTACTGACATGGAACAAAGGCAGATAGATCGGCGCCAAGCCTGCGCTACGACCAAATCAAGTTTGAGTATCCAAACCAGACTGAACGCGGCCGCCAACTACCGCAACATCGACAGGAAGCCATAGAGCGCGATCCCGAGCGAAAGCGTCATGAGGAAACCAGCGACCAGATAGACGAATGCTATGCCGTCGCGGAATCGGTGCATGCCTGAGCGTAACACAAAGACCACCAACTATATCTGGCCTCATATCGCTGAAATCTTCTTCAGCGCGAGTGAAAATTTTGCATCTCGCTATCGGTGGAAACCTGGAGCACGCAGCGCTAATAGGGACGTCGGACAAGCGCGGGCGCGTCCCGCATCATATGAGGCGTGATGTCGATGACTGAAGTCACGCGTTGCAGAACCTATTCCATTTTCCGACGCACCATGCTCCAGCGCGCAGCGGTCACGGTCGGAGGTGTAGGACTGTCCCTGTTAGCGTCGCCGGTCCTTTCACAGCAGGGTGAGGTCGGTGACGAACAGTTTCCGAACCGAATCGTCATGCTGTATGAATTCAGACTGAAGGGTCCCGAAGCGATCCCCGAGATCCGCCAGCGCGCAGCAAGACTTGGACCAACGTTCATCGGCTATCCAGGCTTGGAGTGGAAGCTGTACCTCATAGACCTCGTCGTTCCGACCTTGGCCGCCTTCATCGTCTGGCGGAATCCAGCGGCGGCCCGTCGTTATTTGGATGCGCCCGAGTTTGACCGGCAAGTGAAGGCCTTTGGGCGCCCCCAAGTCCGCCTTTTGCTCCCTATATCATCGAGGCTGCCGCCAGAGCATGCGCGCACGGCCATTCTCGGCGATCGCAGTGATCCTGACACTCCGGTACGGTGCGTCGACCCATTCGAAGGCCGAACGGTGTCTCTGTCCTACTCCACGGTCAGTGGACGGGAGTTCGAGATCGCCTACGTGGTCCGGCCCCGCGGGTGAGAAGCTGCGTTCAACACATCACTGTATGTGATCATTGATATTCCTCGACCTCGGCTAATCAATCACTGCGAGGAGCTTATACTTTTTGTTGTCCTGTTTTCTCGGAGCCATCCGATGGTGTCCTTCCGGCTTGTTCCTCCATCGCCCGAACGTTACTGGTGGAACGCGCCGCTGTGCCAAGTGTGCAGCACAGTGCTCGCGCTGCCGCGTTGTGGCACTCGCTTCCCGGATGGTCATGCGACCGCCGGCTTTCCCCAGCTCTAATCGATCGGTGACAACGTGTTGTCAATTGCCCAACGAACAAGCCGCATCAAGCCATCGCCGGCATCCCGTCTTCGCGCCCAGGTTCAGGCGTTGCGCGCCGCGGGCCGCGACATCATTGCGCTAACCTCGGGTGATCTTGACTTTCCGACCCCCGACCATGTCGTTGTAGCGGCGCACGAGGCAGCGTTGCGTGGCGAAACCAAATACACAACGATCGACGGCACGCCTGCGCTCAAGGACGCAGTGCGCGCCAAATTTCGTCGTGACAATAACCTCGATTTCGGTTCCGACGAAGTGATCGTCACCAATGGCAGCACACAGGCAATCTTTAATGCCTTTTTCGCGACCGTCGAACCTGGCGATGAGGTCGTGGTGCCGCGACCGTCTTGGGAGCCCTATCTCGATCAGGCTAGGCTCGCTGGCGGCGAGCCCGTCGAGGTCATATGCTCGCAAAACAGCGGCTTCAAGCTGCGGCCCGAGGTTCTTGAGGAGGCCATCACCGAGCGCACGCGCTGGGTCGTCATCAACAATCCGACGAACCCGACCGGCGTCGTCTATACGCGCGCCGAACTCGCTGCGCTTGCCGAGGTGTTACTGTGTTATCCGTCGGTCTTCATCCTCTCCGACGATCTCTACGAACATATCGTCTTCGATGGACGGCGCCTCGAAACCCTAGCCGCCGTCGAGCCGCGCCTCCGAGCTCGTACCCTCACTGTGAACGGCGTCGCCAAGTCTTATTCGATGATGGGGTGGCACATCGGCTACGCCGGAGGACCTGCACCCCTGATTGCGGAGATGATAAAGATCCAGTCACAAACCACCTCGGCCGCCTCTTCGATCGGACAGGCGGCGGCGGTTGCGGCGCTTACGGGCCCACAGGATTTGCTGGTCGAGCGAGCGGCCATCTTGGCGTCCCGACGCGATGCATTCGTGGCGCAGATCAACGGTTGTCCCGGTTTGTCGTGCCTATCACCGGAAGGCACGTTCTATCTCTTCATGTCGTGCGCCGGGTTGATCGGCGCTCGCGCACGAGGTGGTAGGCGTCTGGATACTGATCGCGACGTCGCGGCCTATTTGCTCGAGGCTGCCGACGTTGCTCTGGTTCCGGGCTCCGATTGCGGCATGTCGCCGTATCTGCGCGGTAGTTTTGCCTTGCCACCAGAGCGACTGGCGGAGGCCGGCACGCGCATCGAACGCGCCTGCCGCTGGCTGCAATTGTCATGAGGACCGCTGTGCGCTCCTTAGTGTCAACCGCAACACTGATCGTGCTGGCCGGCGCGACTCCCATCGACGCGCAGACCCTTATCACCCACCGCCTCCCCGCGATGCTCGCTCTCGAGGCGGCCGTAGAGGCGGTTACCGTGTGTTCCCAGCGCGGCTATGCCGTGGCGGCGACTGTCATCGACATCGACGCGCGTCGTGTCGCGATGTTGCGTGGGGATGGTGCCGGCGTACACACCGAAGACGTGTCGTGGGGGAAGGCTTACGCAGCGGTGTCCTACGCGCCGATTTATGGCTACACGAGCAGCGGCGCGGCAGCGGCGCGGCCGCAGCCCCCTAGCGCACCAGCATTCCAGCCACCCGAGCACATGGTGTTGCGCGGGGGCGGCCTGACCATCAAGCTCGGAGACGAAGTGGTTGGTGCAATCGGAGTCTCTGGCTCGCCCGGCGCGGAAAACGACGAGGCTTGCGCCCGCGCGGGGCTGAGCAAAATCCAGGACCGCATCCGCTAGCGAGGTGAACGCCACGAAGCCTTGTTGCGGTCAAAGGTAAGCCAAGAACCTAGAATCCTTCCCAAGCTCCACTTGCTTGATCCCAGTCTAGGCACGACGACTTCAAATCACGCGAGCCAACGCCGGCGTCGGCGGTAATGCTTAACGGCGAGGTAGTCCACGCCATGATCACCGCCAAGATATGCCGCCTTGACGTCAGGGTTTGACTTAACGTCTTTGGCCGGACCGCCCATGATTACGCGGCCGCTTTCCATCAAATAGGCGTGTTGGACAGCATCGAGCGCCATGGCAGCATTCTGCTCGACCAGCAATACGGCGACCCTTTCTTCACGATTGACGCGCTTGATGATGTCGACGATCTCGTCGACCAGGGAGGGAGCCAAGCCCAAACTCGGCTCGTCGAGCAGCAGCATCTTCGGTTCTGTCATCAGCGCGCGTCCGATCGCAAGCATCTGCTGCTCGCCGCCAGAAAGATAACCGGCTTGCGCGTTGGCGCGTTCGGCGAGCCGCGGAAACCAGGTGAACGTCCGGTCGACGAGTCGTCTGACGTGACGGCGGTCGCGGTGCATTGACGACGCCGCCAGAAGATTTTCCCGTGGCGTGAGGTGCACGAACACGCGGCGGCCCTCGAGCACATGTGCCAGCCCCAGCCGAACCCGATCCGGTGGATCAAGCGCGAGCAGGTTTGTTCCCGCGAACGTAATGGTACCCTTGGGCACGTCGCCGCGCTCAGGACGTAGCAAGCCGCTGATGGCCTTTAACGTTGTGCTCTTTCCCGCGCCATTAGCGCCAAGCAGTGCGACAAGGCCTCCCTCAGGCACCTCGATAGAAACGTTTTTGACCGCAAGGAACACGTGGTCGTAAGTCACCTCGATATTGTTTAGGCTGAGTATCATATCGGAAGGATAAGGACTACTGGCCGGTGGTCTTGAACGCTTCGGAAGACTTCATGATCTCAGCCCACACCACATCCTGATTGGCCGAGAACCAGTCCGTCTGAGGAACGAACTTCTCTCCATCCCAACGCGCGATGCGCCCCCTGCCACCACCTTGATGGTCCTGCTTGGTGACTGTCATGGCGGGCAACAATCCTTCGGCGGTGAAATCGGTAATGGAGGTCAAGCCTTCGTTAAGCCATGGCCCGGTAATGGGCCCTTTCGGCGACTTGGCGAACGCTGCCCGAACACCTTCGACCATGATGGCGGCCATCATCACACCATAGTTGTAGTAGGCGGTTCCGATCTTGGCCTCCGATCCAGCTCCAAGACCTTTGCCCGCGACCTCCCTTACGATATCAGCAATAATCTTCGGGCCGCGCCCACTCCCGCAGGGCTCGAACTTCAGCACGCCCTTTGCAGCACCCTTGCCGACGACGTCCATGTCCGACTCAGAAAGCCAAACGCTTGAGCACATGCGGTCCAGGGCGATACCATTGCGTATCGCCTCGCTGAGCGAAGAGGATTGCCCCACGCCTGCGCCCCAAAATATGATCCAGTCAGCCTTTGCACGACGCACCTGCGGCCAGACTGCAGCTTGATCGTTGCCGGGCGGCGCGTATGGGAAAGTTGAAAATCTATAGCCCAGTTTCTGGCCGAGCGTCTGGAGGATCGGGATCGGCTCTTTTCCGAATGGCGTGTCGAGATGCACCAACACAATTTTCTTACCCCTGAGGTCCCTGTCCTGCTGACGGAAGAAATCGACGATCAAACCCGCCTGTGTCCAATAGTTTGGTGACAACGGCATCACGTATGGAAACACTGAGCCATCAGCGGCATCGCTGCGCCCCGAGAACGCGGTTACAAGATTTATTTTGTCCTCGAGGACACGTGGGACAAGTGCGCGGGCCACTGGCGTCGACAATGGGTCGATTAATACCATACCCTCACGCTTGAGCCGCTCATACGTCTCGATCGCCCGCGGAATTTCATTGGCGGAGTCGGAGACGTCGGCAACGATCTTGTATCCGTTAACGCCGCCGCGGCCGTTCACCAAGCTGAAATAGTCCAGCTGCCCCTGACTGTATTCGGCAGCCAGGAAAGTGTAGATCTTTGTAAAATCTTGTGGCATTCCAAAACGAATGACCCTCTCGTCTGCGGCGGCGGGCCGCAAACCAATCGTGGGAATGGCGATTGCGGTGGCCAAAAAGGCACGTCGTGTTAACTTCATCTCACCCTCCTTTATTCTCTCAGCGGTAACCGCAGTTCCTGTCATGTCCTAGCAGTTCGAAATGGCCACAGCAGAAAGTAGTTGCGCACGTTTCCGTACACCTTGGCGAGTCCCAAAGGTTCAATCGATAGGAATGCGACGATAAGCGTGCCATACAGCATGAGTGGCAGGTGAGCCTTGAGGTCGGCGTCGATCTGAAACCCAAATCGAACGGCCGCGGCTCCGATCACGACGTTGAGGACGATCGGCGTGAAAAGCACCAGCCCAGCGCCAAAGAAGCTTCCGAGAACGCTACCAAGCCCACCAAGAAGCACCATTGCGAGTATTTGGATCGAGAGATCAAGATGAAACTGATCCGGTGAAACGGTCCGAAGATAGCAAACAACCAATACACACCCGACAACGCCGCCAATGAAGGAGCTGGCCCAGAACGCCAGGAGCTTGTATTTGAACGTATCGATACCGATGATCTCCGCGGCGAAGTCCCTTTCGCGTACCGCAGCAAGTGCTCGACCAAACGCCGTTCGATCTACATTGAGCAAGAACAGCGCGATCATCGCGCAAACAAAGAACGCCATATAGTAGGCCGACAAATCGCCTTCGATTTGCAACCCTAAAAAACGGACCGGCGGGACCTGGATTGACGCCAGCACGCCTCCGCTGACGCCCGGCAAATGGATGATCGCAAAATCGATGATGTATTGCATCGCGATTGTCGCCATGGCGAGGTACAGGCTTTTGATGCGCAGAGCCGCAGCACCAAACACCACTCCAATTGCCGCGCTAGCCACACCGCCCGCGAGCATCGCCAGCTCCAGGGGCGCACCAAAACGGACTAGATGCACGCTCGTATAGGCTCCTATCGCCATAACGGCGCCATAGCCGAGATGAACCTGGCCTGCCCAACCCATCAGCAGATTGAGACCCAGAGTCGCAGATGACCAGATCAGCCAAGGAACAAGGTATGCCACCAAATAGAGTCGGTTGACGATCAGCGGGGCAGCGAGCAGCAAAGCAATGACGGTCGCGACAAGAAACCGGTCAAACCGCAGGGGCCAGAGTTGGCGCTCGCTGCGATAGTCCAAATGCAGAATGCCCGAGCGCCGGTAAAACATCATATTCTCTCGATCTGCTCTTGACCGAACAAACCGTAAGGTCGGACTAGTAGCGTAACGATTATGATGACCGAGGCGACAATGTCTCGGGTGCCGCCACCGATCAGTGGGTCAATGATGCCGGTTGCTAGGCCTTCGCACACACCAACGAACGCCGATGCGACGAGAACTCCCGGAACGCTATCGAGGCCACCGAGAATTGCGATCGCCAATGCTTTAACTAGTAGAAGCGACAGGCTCCAACTAACGCCTTGCATACTTCCCCAAAGGGCGCCCGCCGCCGTCGCTGTGATCGCGGCCAAGCCCCAGGCGGTCGCGATCGCGCGTTCAACCCTGATTCCGACTGACCAAGACGCCCCCTGATCGTCCGCGACCGCGCGCATGAGAATTCCTAGTCGCGAGCTAAAGAGAACTGCCGCTACAATGATGAGCGCCGCTGAAATTCCACCACCAATCAAGTAGGCGCGATTAATCAGTACATCGCCGATGAAGACCGGTGCTTGTGGAATACCGAAGTCGAGGCGTTTTATGGTTGATCCGAGCAATCCTGGAGCCGCGCTACGCAAGAACACCTCTAATCCGAACGTGAGCAGAAGGATCATTATGACAGGCTGGCCGATCATGCGACGGAGCAGAATTCGCTCCACGAGAACGCCAAAACCGAACATGACGGTTACAGCTGCCACGGCCGCGAGCCATGTCGGCAACCCCGCCCAGGTCGCGAAAGCCCAGGTGACGTAGGCACCCATCATGGCGATCGCACCTTGCGCGAAGTTGGCAGTCCCCGACGTCTTGTAAATCAGCACGATTCCAAGCGCGACCAAGCCATACATCGTGCCGACTAGAGCTCCCGTCAGCGCAAGTTCTTCGAGGAGCGCCACGTCCATGATCAACCTACGCCACGGATCGCTAGTGTACGGGTGAGCGTTCCAGTCTCGCCGGTCTCGTAAGTGATTTGTGCACTTTCGACGAACGCACGAACGTCGGAATACAGCGAGCTAATCAGAGCGCGGTAGCGGTCCTCGATGAGGCCTCTGCGAAGCTTCCGCGTCCGCGTTATCTCGCCGTCATCCGCGTCGAGGTCCTTATGCAGGTTAACAAATCGGCGGATGCGGAGCGGCGCCGGCAGACCTTCGTTGACATGTGCAAGGACAGACGCGACCAGCTCGCCAACCTCCGGTTTCTGCGAGAGGTCCGCGTATGACGTAAACGAGATGCCACGCTGCTCCGCCCAGTGGGCCACGGCATCGAAGTCAATGCAGACGATTGCCGTCAATTTGTCGCGGTCGGCGCCGATGACAACGACATTGTGAACGTAGGGGCTGAACTTGATCCGGTTCTCGATGTAGTTCGGAATGAAGCGCTCGCCTCCCCGGGTGCGCACCACCTCATTCACTCGGCCGAGTACGACCAGTTGCCCGTTCGGCTCGATGTGCCCTGCGTCACCCGTGCGTAGCCAGCCATCAACGAGTGCATGACGGCTGGCCTCATTGTCATCAAAATACCCGTCGATGACCGAGGCCGAGCGAACTAGAATTTCTCCGTTGTCGTCGATCCGAACCTCCACGCCCGGCATCGGCTTGCCGACGCTGCGCAACGTTACTTGGCCATCGGCTTGCACCGCGGTCAGCGCCGCGGTCTCCGTCTGGCCGTAGAATTGGCGAAGGTCGATGCCAAGGGCACGAAAGAAAAGGAACGTGTCTTCACCTATGGCCTCCCCGCCGGTGTAGGCGCGGCGAGCGCGCTCCAGGCCAATGAAATCCTTAATCGGTCCGAAAATCAGCAAGTTACCGATCAGGCTAGACAGCCGCTCCGACACGGTAACCACCGCGCCATCGAGCCTCCGTCGCTCCCTTTCGATCGCGCGCGGCATGAAATAGTCGTATAGTTTGCGCTTGAGCCGGGTCGAGTCGGCCATACCGATCTGGATGCGGGTCAGCAAATTGTCCCACGCGCGCGGCGCAGCGAAGTAAATTGTCGGCGCGACCTCCCGGATATCCCGTAGTACCGTTTCCTGCCGCTCCGGTATGTGTGAGGTAAATTGCAGCAAAGTTCCGGCGCCGATCGTGAACGCGAGGTCGCCGACCCAGGCCATCGGCAGATAGGCGTAATGATCTTCATGCCATTCGAAATAGCCGGCTGCGACAGCGTTTCTCACGCCTGCAATAATGTTACGATGGCGAATTGGAACGCCTTTCGGCCTGCCGGTCGTTCCCGACGAATGCAGCAGCACGGCGATGTCGTCGGCCTGCGCGCGTCGAACCAAATCGGACGCAATACCCGGATCGCCGTCGATCCGCACTCGGCCGCCCGCAATAACGGCGTCAAGCGACAGCAGCCCCTCAGATTCGTATCGTGAAAGCCCGCGCGCATCATCGTAGATAACCTTGGCAGGTCGACCGACACGCTCGCGCAGCTCGAGCAGCTTGTCGACCTGTTCCTGGTCTTCGGCGACGGCGATGTTCGAGGCGCCATGACGGGTGTACGCTTCAAGTTCGTCCGGCGGGACGTCGGGAAATATCGGTGAGGGAATGGCACGCAGCGCCATTGCGGCCAACATTGCGCTGTACAGGCGCGTTCGATTGTCTCCAACTACGACAAGGGTTTCTCCAGCGCTTAGCCCCAGCCTGTCGAGCGCTGCTGCTAGCGCCAGAACCTCATCGAGCAACTCTCCCCAGCTTCGCTCATGCCAGATGCCGCGGTCGCGCTCGCGAAAAGCCGCTCGGTCGCGAGCTTCAATGGCGTTGCGCGCAAGCGCGGCAATAAGCGTCGCGGGAACGCCATCTTCTGTTGCCGGCCATGACTTGACTTGAGGTCGCCGCAACGAATCACTCATGGTGCGGACTCCGCTCGTCGCTGCGCCGCCCGCTGGCCCAGATAGGCTGACACAACATTCGGATCAGCTATCGTCTGCTTTGGTTCTCCTTCTGCGATCTTTTCTCCGTAGCTCAATACCAGGACGTGATCACAAATAGCGGTAACAATATCTATATGATGCTCAATTAGTAAAATCGTTACATGACGCTCGTCCCGTGCATCTAGCACGAAGCGGGCAATATATTCCTTTTCTTCCTGGTTCATGCCGGCCATTGGCTCGTCGAGAATAAGAAGCTTCGGCTCGGCGGCGAGCGCACGCGCCAACTCCACCCGCTTTTGCAAACCCAGGGGGACGGTCTCGACCGGCTCATCGCGTATATCCTGGATTTGCATAAAGTCGATTAGCTCTTCGACCGCGCGGCGATGGGAGATTTCATTGCGGAGCGCCCATACCCAATAGAACAGACTCTCTATAGCGCTCGCGCGCATCAGGACGTGGCGACCGAGCAGAATGTTTTCAAGAACGGTCATGCCGCGGAAGAGCGCGAGATTCTGAAATGTTCGCGCGACGCCTCTTGCGGCAATACGATGCGGTTTGAGACCGATAACCCCTTGCCCGAACAGATCAACGCTGCCTGATTGCGGACGGTAAAAGCCGGTGATCACATTGACCATGCTGGTCTTGCCGCTGCCATTGGGCCCAACCAACCCAAAAATCTGCCCCTTAGGTATTTCTAGTGAGACGCTCTTGAGCGCTCGCAGACCCTTGAAGGATAGCTCGATGTCCCGGCAGCAGAGGACGCTATCGCGATGCCGCGGAGCATCGGCGTGCAACATAAATTGGTTTGTGGTCGAGGTCGGAGCTTGCCTCGGGGGTCTTGCCGAAGAGCTCACTTGACCGTCAGGAGCAGGTCCGTCGAGGCGAGCAGTCGATGATGATCGCACACGAACCTCGCAGTTCGCCTTGTCGGACGGTTAGCGCGCGGAATGCTGGTCGTTTTGTTCTGAGGGGGACTGTATCTAATTGCATCGCAACATAGGGTTCGCGGATCGCTCAAACAAAGTGAAAATTTCTAACTGCACGGCGAAAACGATTCACTGACGCAACAGGCCTCACGCGGCTAGCGTTACTTTCTTCGCGCCGCTAGAAGCGAAGAGGCGCGGGGCTGTTTCAGCAGGGTGGGAAGGTGACGACACATTGCGTTTCTCGCAAAACTCGTTTGATCGGAATCGGACTCAATGCGCTGAGAGTGGCATTCCAAGGTCGCGGGAAGGACCCGACGCTGCCCCGATGAGGTCGAGGATCATGCAACGATACTGCGTGAGACTTGGGCGCGCCTAACCTGAAATTGTATCGAAAACGAGCTATGCTTGGGCGTAACGACTTGGCCTTGGGTACTCTGCTGGTCGTCGGCTCAGCTGTAGCCTACAGCCTGTCAGGATATTTCACGCGATCAATCGCGGCTGACATCTGGACCGTCTTGTTCTGGCGCGGCCTCTTCGGCGGACTGTTCATCGGCGCCTGCATGGTTCTGCAAGACGGGCGGAATACACTCCGCGGGGTCCTAGCGATTGGGAAGACCGGCCTTCTGGTCACCTTGTTTTCGACGGTGGCGACGATCTCATATATCAGCGCACTTCGGCTTGCCCCTGTCGCCGACGTGATGACGGTGCATGCGGCACTGCCCTTCGTGACGATGATCCTCGGAGTCTGCTTTGTTGGAGAGCGAGAGGATTGGACCACGTGGGCAGCTGCTGTTGCGGCCTCAGTCGGGGTCATGGTCATCTTCGATTCCAGATCGGACACGCTGCACCTTGCGGGATATGTCCTCGCGATTGTCATGGTCCTCTCCTACGCGGCGATGCTGGTCGTCATCCGCAAGAACCGCGACGTGTCGATGCTGCCGGCAGCCTGCCTTTCAGGCCTTTTGTGCGCTCTGCTTGCATTTCCGCTCGCGGCACCCTCCATGGTTGGGGCCGGCGGAATGCCGAAGCTTGTCATGTTTGGAACGATTCAGTTCGGGGGCGCGCTCATGCTCATGGCATGGGGAGCACGCTTGGTATCTGCGCCGCGCGCTGCCCTCATCGGGAGCATTGAAAATCCGCTGGCACCGCTGTGGGTATGGCTTGCGTTCGGCGAGAGCCCCTCGTTATCGACTTGGATTGGCGGCAGCATCGTCATGACCGCGGTATTCACCGACGTCCTGATCAAATCCAGGCGGGCGTCGGTCGTACGTGGCAGCTCTCCTGGCTCCGACGGGTAGATTCGATCAATCTTGGAGTTTTCGCGAAGTGCGCCGGGCTTCGAACCGCCAGCGCTGTAGCGCTTCCTTGCGGAGCGCCCACGATTTTGAGAAGCAAACTGCCAGACAGGAACAACTGCAATCGAACGATACCTGACGTAGCCGGTGCCTCCTTCCCGGAACTACACTCACATCGTGATGAGCAGGACGACTCCGCCGACCGTAAGAACCACAGCGGTTGCGAGCTGGAGGGTCACGGGTTCATGCTTCAGTAATACGAAGCTGAATAGAAGCGTGACCAGGGGATAGCAGGCGGCAAGAGGTGAGACCAAAGCGAGCGGGCCGCGCGCAAGAGCGGCATACAG